>Ga0102932_1002078_pt1 | contig 10255 bp, 12 predicted proteins | sample SalPonR1_C_D2_MG_FD_78212 | JGI IMG/M metagenome (GOLD analysis project Ga0102932, IMG submission 78212) | Salt pond soil microbial communities from South San Francisco under conditions of wetland restoration - Salt Pond MetaG R1_C_D2_MG | ecosystem: Environmental > Aquatic > Marine > Intertidal...
ACCCGCGCCGCTGATCTACTGGCGCGCGTGGGCATTGGCGCGCGCGCCGATCACCGCCCCTCGGCGATGTCGGGCGGCGAACAGCAGCGGGTGGCCTTTTGCCGGGCCTTGGCCAATGAGCCGGGCCTGTTGCTGGCCGACGAGCCGACGGGCAACCTTGACCCGGCGACATCCGATCAGGTGTTTGACACGCTGATGGCGCTGGTGCGCGACACCGGCCTGTCGGCGCTGATCGCGACTCATAATCTTGAGCTGGCCGCCCGGATGGATCGGGTGGTGCGGTTGGATCAGGGACAGGTGGTGGCGGGGTGACTGCGCCGGTTGCGGCTGTGTCTTGAAACAGCGATCATCTTGGGCCAAGGATTTTCGAAAATCCTTGGGCAAGCGGTTTCGAAACCGCTTTTCACAACGCTTAAGGTGGGTTGAAATATCCTTCAAAAGGTTTGAATTGACCTGAAGCGACGCCCTGCCCAATGTGCCGCGACACTGAATAGCAAGCGGGGCAGGCATGGTTGACGTTACACTGAATGAGATCGAACAGACCACCAAGGCGGCGTTGCTGCGTCATGGCGCGGCAGAGTGGGTGGCCGATTGTGTGGCCGATGCTGTGCGCAAGGCTGAAAGCGTCGGCAACAAGATTTGCGGCCTGTATTACCTTGAAAGCTATTGCAAGCAGTTGGAAACCGGTCGTGTCAAAGGCGATGTTGTGCCTGTTGTGACGCGCCCCCGGCCCGGTGTGGTCGAGGTAGATGCGAAATTCGGCTTTGCGCAGCCTGCCTTTGCCAAGGCGCTGCCCGACGCGGTGCAGGCCGCGCGTGACTGCGGGGTGGCCAGCCTTGCCGTGGGGCACGCGCATACCTGCACCAGCCTTGGCTATTTCACAGAACAGATCGCGCGCGCCGGGCTGATCGGATTGGGAGTGACCAATGCCTCGCCCATCGTGGCACCGCCGGGGGGCAAAACGCGGGTGATCGGCACAAACCCGATTGCCTTTTCGGTGCCGGATGGCAAGGGCGGGATCGCCATGCAGTTCGACCAATCGACGACCACCGTGGCGCTGGGCAAGATCACCATGGCCAAGGCGGCGGGTGAGGCCATTCCCGAGGGTTGGGCGGTGGATGCCGACGGCCAGCCCACCACTGACCCCGAGGCGGCGCTGGGCGGATCGCTGGTGTCGATGGGCGGCTATAAGGGCTGGGGCTTTGGCCTGATGGCCGAGCTGCTGGCGGCGGGTCTGACCGGCGGTGTCGTCAGCCGCGATGTCAAGCCTTTGAAGGCCCCGGACGGGCCGCCGCATGATCTGGGCCAGTATTACCTGTTGATGGATCCGGACGCATCGGGTGCGTTTTTCGACCGACTGGCGCAGGTCGAGGAAGGCGTGGCGCTGGATGCCGAGCGCGGCGCGCGCATGCCGGGACAGGGCAAGGCGCCGACAGATCCGGTGGCCCTGGACGATGCCGTATGGCAGCAAGTGCGCGGCTTGGCCGGTCTGGCCTGATCACGCAGAGATGATTTGAGCGCGGGCGCGCTTGGACTAAGATTGCTGCAAACCTGATAGAAAGGGGTTTGTCATGCGTCGTGTTCTGAGTGCCTTGGTCATCGCCGCTAGTGTCGCCAGCCCGGTTTGGGCCAATGCTATATCCTTTGATGGCGGCTGGACGCATCAGCGCTTTTCGCTGTTTTCGCGCAATGACTATGCGCAAAAGGGCGGGGCGCTGGATGTGAGTTCGGACGGCAGTGTGTCCTTGCTGTATCGCGCCTTGCCCGAGCCAATCTGGGACGCGTCCGGGGCAAAATGGGCGTGGCAGGTGTCGCAAACTGTGCCGCCCACGGATTTGCGCCTGAAAGGCGGCGATGATCGCAACCTTGCCTTGTATTTCGTGTTTTTGCCCAAGGCCGAGGCGCAGCGCTTGAAAGGCACCAAGATCACGCGCTTGCTGGATAATGATGCGGTGCGAGTGCTGATCTATGTCTGGGGCGGGGCGCATACCCGCGGCGCCATGCTGGACAGCCCCTATCTGGGCACACGAGGCAAAACCGTTGTGCTGCGCGGATCTGGCACCGGAGAGGCGCGCGAGGCGGTGGACCTGCAAGCCGATTACGCGCGCGCCTTTGGCGGGCCTTTGACGTCGCTGGTGGGCTTGGCCATCTCAGGCGATAGCGACGATACCGACAGCCGGATCGCCGCGCGCATCTCGGGGCTGACACTGCGCTAGATGCGGGCCAAGGCGGGAATGGCGTTGTTCGCCATGTCAGCTTGCCAAGCGGTGTTGTCAGGGCGGCTATCAGTCATTTCTTCGGTTCTTGGAATGATCGGAAAGATGCGATATCCAGCCTGGGATCGGGGTGAGTGAGGGAAAGACATTGCTATGATTTTACTGGTTGTTTTTGTACTGATTGCGATCAGCGTGTCTTTTCTTTGTTCAATCTTGGAAGCGGTTCTTTTATCGATAACACCATCATTTGTCGAAGCTGCTGAAGAAGACCAGCCGCGTCTTGCCAAAAAGCTCAGGGTTCTGAGGGCTGATGTGGAACGCCCTCTCGCGGCGATCCTTTCGCTTAACACGATTGCTCATACCGTTGGTGCCACCGGAGCAGGGGCGCAAGCTGCTGTCGTGTTTGATGATGTCGGTGTGGGTATCTTTTCGGCCGTGTTGACGTTTGGCATTCTGGTTTTGTCCGAAATCATCCCCAAGACGCTGGGCGCCACCTATTGGCGTGGTTTGGCCGGCTTCGCGGTTCGCGTGCTGCCTTGGCTGATTATCGTGCAGTTGCCTTTGGTCTGGATGAGCCAAGCGATAACCCGGTTGCTTACAGGCGGTAAGCGTCACGCAGAGGTGTCGCGGCATGAAATCATGGCGATGACCTCCGCAGGCCAGCGTCTTGGAGTTGTCGAGGAAGATGAAACGAGGGTTGTGACCAACTTGTTTCGGCTGTCGGAAATCGCAGCTCAAGAGATCATGACGCCGCGCACGGTCATCGAACACATTCGCTCGGATGACACGATCGGGGCCTTTGCATCTTCCAGAGAAACCTTTCCCGTCTCTCGCTACATAGTCACGGGCAAAAATATCGATGATGTGAAAGGCTTCGTGCTGACCCGCGATCTTTTCCTTGCGGGTTTGCGCGATGGCAATGAAAAGACCGTTTCTGAATTTACGCGGGATATCCAGCGGATCCCGGAAAAGACAGACCTTGATACGCTTTTCGATCAGCTCATGGAGACCGAGGCGCATATCGCATTGGTGGAAGATGAATACGGTGGAACGGCCGGGCTTGTGACCATGGAAGATGTCATTGAAACATTGCTTGGTGCCGAAATCGTCGATGAAAATGACGAAGTCGAGGATTTGCAGAGAGTTGCAAAGTTGCGGGCAGTCCGCCGAAGGGATGCGCGCGGAGCGTCAGCCAAGTAAAGCACGGTGCGATGGTGCCGGTGCAGGTCCAGCGGCCCCGGTTTTACATTGCCGGCTAGTTGCGCAAACGACCCGTCCGGTCAAATTGTGGCCGGTTCAGCAAAGGGCATAACGCTTTAATGTGATGGTGTGATCGGGCGAATGACATGGCGCTGATCCAGATCAATGCGCCGTGGCGCGGTTTCGGGTTTGATCGCTGAGCGATCAAAGGCGACAGGACATTCAGATGCGGATCATTCTTAAGGCATTGGCCGTTTTGCCCCTTGCGGGCTGCATGGCAGAACAGACCGGTGATGCGATCTCCGGGACCAGCCCGGGGGGCGAGGCCCACGGGGCCGACATGTATGCGGTCTATTGCACCAGTTGCCACGGTAAAGATGCGCGCGGGACTGGCCCCTTGGCCGACGATCTGTCAGTGCGTCCGGCGGATTTGACGCGGCTTGCGGTGCGTAACGGGGGTGTGTTTCCATATGCGCCGACGATGGCGCGTATTCATGGCTATCCGGGCCAGTTTCACGAAATGCCGCAATTCGGCCCGCTGTTGGAGGGGCCGCAGGTGGCGTGGCAAGACCCTGCCACCGGAGAGGTGATCGACACGCCAAGGGCTTTGTTGGCACTGGCACAGTATCTGGCCAGCGTGCAGCGCGGCTGAGTGGTGATAGACTGGGAATGCCCACAACAAAAGGAACATGACAATGATCCGAGGTGTTATTCAAACCGTTTTCGCCAGTGCTCTGGCGTTGTCTGCCGGGGCCGTGGTGGCCGAAGGCGATGCGCAAACGGGTCAAGCGATCTATGACCGCTATTGCGCAGCCTGCCATGGTTCCACGGGCACCGGCGACGGCCCGATGCGCGCGGTGTTGACAGTGCAACCCAGCGACCTGACTGCGCTGACCGCCGCGAATGGTGGCGTGTTCCCGATGGAGCGTGTCGTCAAACGGGTTGACGGGCGCGATCCGCTGGTGGCGCATGGCAGCGAAATGCCGATTTATGGCGATTTCTTTGATGGGGACGCGGCGTCGTTACGCACCGACAGTGGCCAGCCGGTAATCACCTCGACCCCTGTGGCCGATCTGGTTGCGTATTTGCAGGGCTTGCAGGTGCAATAGGCGCGCTGGATTTGGGGTAGGGGCGCGCTAGGTTCCGGTTGGTCACGAACAGGAGCGGTGCGATGTCCCGGTTTTTTGCTTTGATCCCTGTGGTTGCGGTGATTGCAGTTCTGGCCGCGCCGTTACGTGCGAACGAGGCGGCCATCAGATCGGTGATCGAAGACCAGATCGAGGCCTTTTTGAGCAATGACCTAAGCGAGGCATTCACCTATGCCAGTCCGATGATCCAGCAACTTTTCGGCACGCCGGGGCGGTTTGGCCAGATGGTGCGCGAGGGGTATCCGATGGTGTGGCGACCCGATGAGGTGACGTTTCTGCCGATGAGTGACGCAAACGGGCGCTCGGTCCAGCCCGTTATGCTGCGAGATGGCGCGGGGGCGTTGCATATTCTGGACTATGACATGATCCAGACCGACACGGGGTGGAAGATCGACGGTGTTCGTTTGCGCCGTCCCCCGGCCGGTGCTGTGTGACGCCGCCAAGTGGCGTGACCGGATTCAAACCTTGCGCCTGACGGCGCGGCAAAGTCGGGCTGTTGCTGTCAATCAGCACCGTCACGGTGGTGTCGGGGCCTGTTAATCCTTCGTTGATACCTCCCTTGAGCATCGGGTGCGGTGGGCCGCGCCTGTCGTGCACAGACGGATGACATCCGGGCGGCTGTGGCCGGGATGCGGAAAGGGATTATTCATGAACAAGGCAATCACCGATGGGGTCGTTTTCATGCCGCCCGCATTTGCGGGGGGGCTTGAGGTCTGGTCAAGCGGCAATGGGACACCGGGGGCGGACACTTATGAAAACGCGGTTAATGCCGCTTTTGTTCCGGCAGATCAGGATTTTGGCGGCGCGTTGGAAATTCAAAAAGCGGATACGATCCAAAAGCTGCGTTACATGGGCGAAACGCCACTTTTACCGGGCTGCTACTTGCGGGTGCGGGCACGGTTGAAGGCGATTTCGGGTAATTTGCCGTCGGTGCGCATTGCAGGATGGGCCGGGGGCGCGGGTGGCGCGCATGTCAGCGGCGTGGCCGAGACCGGCCCGGCGGTGGCCCTGACCAGCTATGGTGAGGTGGTCGAGGTCAGCGCCATTGTGGGGGCGGGCGCGCGCACCGGCGTTGACATGGTCTGGGGGACCGACGCGCTTTATGGGCATTTCGGGTTGGACCTGACCGGCCCAAGCGGCGGCGTGGTGCGGATTGATGACCTTGTGATCGAGGATGTCACCCATGTGTTCCTGCGCGACATGATCAGCCTTGTCGATGTGCGCGACTATGGCGCGCAGGGCGATGGCGTGACCGATGACAGTGCCGCGTTCGAATTGGCCGATGCCGCCGCCGGAGGGCGCGAGGTGCTGGTGCCAGCCGGCAGTTACTACTTGGCCGACAGTGTGACCTTTCAAAACCGGGTGCGGTTCGAAGGGTCGGTCATCATGCCCGAGGACAAGATCCTTGGCCTGACCAAGAACTTCGATCTGCCCGCCTATATTGACGCCTTTGGCGATGATGAAGAGCTGGCCTTTAAAAAGGCGTTTCAGGCGTTGTTGAATACGGCGGGGCACGACTCGCTTGATCTGGGCGGGCGATTGATCGGGGTGCGCGCGCCCATCGACATGCAGGCGGCGTTGGCGAACCGGACGTTTTTCAACCAGCGCCGGGTGATCCGTAACGGACAGTTTTCAATCTATTCCGGTCCGGCATGGGATACCGAGGTTGTTACCTCACAGGCCAGCTATTCGCCCGGTGACCCCAAGCGCCTGACCGGGGTGGCCAATGTGGCCAATGTGCCGGTGGGCGCCTTGGTTGAAGGCAATGGCGTGGGCCGCGAAGTCTATGTTCGGGCCAAAAATCTGGCCACCCAAAGTCTGGAGTTGAGCGCGCCGCTATATGACGCGGATGGCACACAGGTGTTCACCTTCAAGCGGTTCAAATACATTCTGGATTTCAGCGGGTTTGACGATCTGGGCCGGTTTACCCTGTCGGATATCGAAATTCAGTGCAGCGGCGAGTGTAGCGGCATCTTGTTGCCGCCGCAGGGCAGCGGCTTTGCCTTGCGCGATTGTTTCATCACCCGCCCCAAGGATCGTGGCATCACCAGCCATGGTGAGGGGTGTCAGGGGATGTTGATAGACCGCTGTCAGTTTCTGTCGAACGAAAGCCCTCTGGCCGCTGTTGATCGGCAATCCATTGCGATCAACACCAACGCCAATGATGTCAAGCTGCGCAACAACCGCGCGGTGCATTTCCGGCATTTCGCAGTTGTCGGCGGATCAAGCACGATTGTGACAGGCAACCATTGGTTTCAGGGCGATACCTTGCAGAATTCGCCGCGCATGGCGGGGTTGTTGCTGACCCGGACCAACAATCGCGGCACGATCAACGGCAATTACGTGGATAACAGCTTTATCGAATGGTCGAACGAACACGATCAGGCACCGGAGTTTTCCAGCGAGTTTTCATTCAGCCAGTTGAGTGTGACCGACAACACCTTTCTGGCCAGTCACGTGGCGCCGTGGTTCAACTATTTCGTGATCAAGCCGCACGGGGCGGGGCATTTCCTGAACGGTTTGACGGTGACGGGCAATTCGTTTCGGATCATCGGCACTCCGATTGAGAGGGTCGAGGGGATCGACACCAGCTTTGCGGACCTTGATTACAACCGTTTCCAGAATGTCACCTTCCGCGACAACATGTTCAATAACGTGATCCGGACTGTGGCCAGCCCTATCACGATCGAACACGCCGAGAGCACCCCGTCGCAGGCTTGGACGGTGGAGGCCGGGCCACGCCTGCCGTTCAACGGTTGGGTTCAGGGGGTGGATGCGGTTGTGGCGGCGGGGCCTTTGCGTGACGCCAGCAATACGGTTGTTTACGCCGCGCCCTATTATCAGGCCAAACAGGGGCCCGACAACGATCAGGCGGTGCTGCGTTGGGAGACCGAGTTGAAGGGCACGGTCATGGTGACGGTGCGCATCGACGATCCGTTCTGATAAGCCCGGCACAAAAGCTGGCGGCCTTCAGAAATCGTGCCAAAGCGCGATTTTGGCCGCCAGCGCGTCACTGTTTTTCAACCCTGTTAGAAGCCCGAATTCGATATGTCTGCCGGGCGGGCCTTGCATCACCCAAGACGACCCCAACTTGATATAGGCGTCACCCGTAACGGGCTGGCCGGTTTGTAACTGTATGATCGCCTTGCCCCGTGCCGTGGCATTCAGGCCCAATGTCAGGTCGCTTTCCCATGCGGTGTCAAACGTGTCTTGGAAAATTGTGGCGCGGATATCCAGCGTCATCCAGCCCGACCGCCCGGCCATGTTCAACCCACGGCCAAAGGACATTGCGGGGCGCATCACCGGGCGCTTGTCGGCCACGCCGGTGCCCATTTCAAGCGCCAGACGCATTCCGCCGGGGGACTCGCCAAAGGGGATCCGCGCAAAGGCAATCGCCTTGGATAGCCCGTCAGGATCGGCCCCGATATCCCAGCCCAGCGTCAGCCGGTCGGTTAGGCCGTATTCGCCATACATCCCAGCATAGCCAATGTCGCGCATCAGGTCGCGCTCCCATGACAGGGTTAGAAACGTCTTGCCCGCCTCGCGTGGCCATGGCCCGGCATCGGCTGTGCGCGGGGGCACTGTCGCGACAAGGCCGCATAGGCAAAGCAGGGTTAAAAGGCGGCGCATGGCCCCTCCGGCAGGGTCGATGACGATATGCTCATCCGATTAACAATCGTTAGTCTTGGTAAACTGCGGGTTAACGCCCGGCGGATGTGTGCTAACAATTTGCGCTGCGCGGCAGGAATGCTAGGCTGACCTCCAGCTAGGGAGGCCGCCATGCCACGAATCCGAACTGACAACAGCTATCAAACCGTGATCACCACATTCGAGGCGACGCCCGGCACCTGCCAAGACCTTTTGGATGCTCTGACAGATGCCTATCAGGTGTTCATTTCCAAGCAGCCCGGTTTCATATCGGCAGGGCTGCACGTGAATGATGCGCAAACTCGGATCGCCAACTATTCGCAATGGGAACGCCGCGAGGATTACCAGGCGATGCTGCGCACAGATGAGATGCGCAGGCGCAACCGCGAGATCAACCAGATGTGCAAGGCGTTCGAGCCTGTCATGTACGAGGTTGCAGCCTGTTTTGACTGAAGGTGACAAGAAGAACACGGGCGCTGGGTCCGAAGATCAGACGCAAGACACGCTGGCGCGCGAAATCGCAGCGTTGCGCGCCGAAGTGGCGCATCTGAACACGCATCGGTTCGTGCGTATTCACAACTCCATTCCACGTCTGCTGGCGTTCAATTTTGCGCGGGGCGCGGCCTTTGCGCTGGGCACTTTGCTGGGGGCGTCGATGATCCTGTCCGCCTTGGCGTGGACGGTCAGCCAGATCGAGTTTTTGCCGGTGATCGGCGAATGGGGCGCCGAGATTGTCCGCCAGATCGAGGCGGCTGCCGAAGCGCAGTAGAACCTGACCTGCGTCAATGACGCAGCCGTCAGGCTATGCAACACTGGATCACCAATAATTGGAGGTTCCCGATGTACAAGAATATACTTGTTCCCGTATCGTTCGAAGAAGACCGTGATGCCGCCGGTGCTATCAACGTGGCGCGTCTGCTGGCCGGTGATAGCGGCAAGGTCACCTTGCTGCATGTGATGGAACAAATTCCCGGCTACGCGATTTCCTATGTGCCTGACAATTACCTTGTGGAAAGCCGTCAGGCGATTGAGACCGAACTGCGCGAGATGGCCGCCAACCTGCCCAATGCAGACTCACAGGTGATCGACGGGCATTCCGGGCGCACCATTCTGGATTATTCGGAACAGGCCGATACTGATTGTATCGTCATTGCCAGCCACCGGCCCGGCATGCAGGATTTGTTTCTCGGCAGCACCGCCGCGCAAGTGGTGCGGCATGCGGCCTGTGCGGTGCATGTGATCCGCTGACCGCGTGCAGGCCGCATCGCATAAGAGGGCCCATCGGTGACGGATTTGACGGTGCGCCTGCTGCTGATCGGTATAGCAATAGCAGCCAATAACACGGCTGTCGCATTGGCGCTTGGCAGTGTTGCACAACGCGCGCTGTGGCTGCGTATCTTGGTGGTGTTCGGGGCGTTTGAATTCACCATCCCGCTTGTCGGCGCGTGGCTGGGGCAGCATGTCGCGCGCCTGATCGCGGGGCATGCCGATTGGCTTGGGCCGCTGTTTTTGATGTCCTTGGGAGGGATGACCATTGCAGGTGCATTGCGCAGCCCATCCGGGCGCAAGGACATTGCACGCTTTCTGACGGGTTGGGCCGGGCTTGTCGCTTTGGCGGCCGGGTTGTCAGTGGACAATCTGGTTGTTGGTTTCAGTATGGGGTTGGGTGGTGTGCCTCCGCTTGCGCTTGCAACGACAATTCTTGTCTGCTCGGTCCTGTTTGCATGGGCTGGTCTGGCCTTGGGGCGCAGGGCGCGGCGCAATTGGGGCGGTCTGGCCGGGGGGATCAGCGGCATGATCCTGATCGGCCTTGGGATCACTGCATTGATGGGCTGGGCGTGATCTTGAAACCGTGCTAGCCTGAACACGAAAAGGGAGGTTACTATGCGTTTTCAAACTCTTATCGCTGCAATCAGCCTGCTGGCCGCGCCTGCGGCCGCACAAGAGGCGGTCAATATCCGCCCAGACATTCCGACGGTTACGGTTCAGACCCCGTCGGGTCCGGTTGAAATTCAGCGCATTCAGGACAATGCCAACGAAGTG
>Ga0102932_1002088_pt1 | contig 10223 bp, 8 predicted proteins | sample SalPonR1_C_D2_MG_FD_78212 | JGI IMG/M metagenome (GOLD analysis project Ga0102932, IMG submission 78212) | Salt pond soil microbial communities from South San Francisco under conditions of wetland restoration - Salt Pond MetaG R1_C_D2_MG | ecosystem: Environmental > Aquatic > Marine > Intertidal...
CCGCTCACCGAGATCGACGGTGACGTCGACACGATCGAGGAACAGGCCGACGTGAGCGGGTGGGTCGAGCGCATCATCGCTGCGCGTGGACGGCGCCTCGTGCTGGTCGACGACGCCGATCTCCTGGAAGATCCGGCGCTCGGGCGGCTGGCCTCCCTCCGTGACGACCAGGTCAGCGTGGTCGTGGCCGGTCGCAGCGACGACCTGCGTGCCGCCGACCACTGGTCGAAGCCGCTCCGGCGCTTCCGGACCGGCGTGGTGCTCAAACCCACCCCGGGTGACGGCGACCTGCTGCGCGTATCGCTCGGGGCACGGTTGCCCCGCTTCGTTGCGCACACCGGTTTCCTGATCGACGACGGCGACGTCGTGCCGCTCCTCGCCGTCGTGTCGGCCCTCACCGCCTTCCCGGAGCCCACCTGATGAGCCGTGCGGTGCAGCGCGGCGACGGAGTCGGTCTGGAGGTGACCACCACGGTGGTGCGCGGCGTCCGCCTGGCTCACGACGAACCCGGACGCGTCGCCGCCGTCGTCGACGTCCCCGTCGCGCGGTCCGACGACCAGGCGGTGTTGCTCGATGCACTGGTTCGCGCCCACGGCCAGCTCGGCGCCGACGGCCTGCCCACCCGCATCGGCTGGTTCCCGGCACGGTCGACGCTGCAGCGCATCGACGTGACCGGACGGACCGGGCCCGAACTGAACCTGATCCGACACGATCTGTCCGACGACGCCCGGGTGAGCTCGACGATGCTGCTCGACGCGGACGCGCGGCGTTGGCTGCTGGCGTTGCGATGGGACCACGGCCAGGCATGGCGCCTGCAGGAGTTGGCCGAGCGGGCCGGGTTCGTCGACGTGACCGTCGAACCGGCACCGGTGGCGCTCGAGCGCGTCCTGCCCGACACCGCCACCGTCGCCCGCCGCGACGCAGGCGAACGGCGCTCGTGGGCCGCCGTGTACGACCATGCCGTTCCGGTGGCAGCTGCCACCGTCGAGACGGACGGACGCGAGTATCCGGGGCTCGCGGTGGCCGACGACCCGATCGGGCTGCACGGGCTCGACGAGATCGGTGCGGAGACCGACCTCGACGACGAACTCGGCCGGGTCGCGATCGGAGCACTGGCCGCGCACCACCGTTCGAGCGAACTCACCGCCGGTCTACGCGTCGTGGGAGATCCGTATCCACCGTTTCCCGCCCACGACCTCCGTGCACCCCAGCGGATCGCCGTCGCACTGGGAGCGGCCGTGGGCGCCGCAGGTCTGTCGGGACGGCTGCGGCCGGTGGACGTCACCCCGACACGGCACGGCGCCGACTCCCAGCCGCGTCCGTGGGTGGTGGAACGTGTCTCCGAACTCGCGCCGCCCAATGTGGCGCCCCGGCCGTCGTGGCGGAAGCGTCTCCGCGTGTGGTTGCGCCAACGGATGCCGGGCCGGACCGGGACGGCGGCTCAGTCCTCGTCGAAGATCGACGGCCGCTGACCGAACACGGCGATCGCCTGGCGCAACGGCACGAGATCGCCCCCGCGCCGTCGTCCCTCGGCAGCGGCGATCGCGTGTTTGGCGATGTCGCGCGCCCGGTCGAGCTCGGCACGCAGCCGGGCATTGTCGTCCTCGAGTGCCATCACGCGGCGGATGCCCTCGAGGTTGAGCCCGGCGTCGGTGAGTTCGGAGATCCGCCGGAGCAGGCTGATGTCGGCGTCGCTGTAGCGCCGGTTGCCTCCCTGAGTGCGAGCCGGGTTCACCAGACCACGACGCTCGTAGATCCGCAAGGTCTGCGGGTGCATGCCGGCGAGCTCGGCAGCCACGGAGATCACGTAGACGGCTCGGGTTCGCGACCGCGAGGGAGCGTCGACCGTTTCGTCGCGCGCGTCGCCCGTGTGCTTGGCCTCGGTCATGTCAGCTCACTCCTCGGATTGACGGTCGTCGCTGCTGCGAGCTGCTCGAGTGCGGTGCGCTGCGCATCGGTCAACTCGGTCGGCACCTGGACCTCGACGGTGACGATGAGGTCGCCGGTGTGCTTCGGGGTCTGGATTCCTCGCCCTTTCACGCGGTGACGGCTCCCCGACTGGGTGCCCGGCCTGAGCCGCAGGGTGACACGGGCCCCGTCGAGCGTCGGGACGTCGATGTCGCCGCCGAGCGCTGCTTCGGTGAAGGTGACCGGCACCTTCACGGTGAGGTCGTCACCGCTGCGCCCGAACAGGTGGTGGGGAGTGACGTGCAGTTCGACGAGGAGGTCACCGGCGGGTCCGCCGTTGCGTCCGGGACCGCCACGCCCCTTGAGTCGGATGGTCTGGCCGTCCTTGACGCCAGGGGGGATGCGGGTCTTCACTTCCCGTTGACGCTGCTCGACGCCGGATCCACCGCACGTGGGACAGGGATCGTCCACCCTCACGCCCTGGCCCTGGCACACCCGGCACGGCGACGAGAACGAGAACATGCCCTGGTTGTCGTCGACGACACCACGGCCCCCGCATGCCGAACACGGGGTGGGGGTGGTACCAGGGCGCGCACCCGACCCGTGACAGGTTCGGCACTGAGCGTCGGTGGTGAGGTAGAGGGTGGTGGTGAGGCCGGTGACGGCGTCGGCGAAGTCGACGGTGAGTTGTGCGGTGATGTCGGCACCGCGTCGTGGTCCGACCCCGGACGCACCCGCCGGTCCGGGTCGTCCCCGACCGGGACCACCCCGGCCGAACATCGAGCCGAAGAGGTCGCCGAGACCGCCGTCGCCGCCCATGTCCTCGACGTTGAAGGTGAACCCGCCCGGTGCGCCGCGCCCGCCGCGTCCACCGGCACTGCCCGCCATGGGACCGAGACGGCGGACCTCGTCGTACTCCTTGCGCGTCTTTTCGTCGCCCAACACCTTGTAGGCGGCGGAGACTTCCTTGAAGCGCTCCTCGGCGACGGGATCGCCAGGGTTCTTGTCGGGATGGAGGTCGCGAGCCAGCTTGCGGTAGGCCTTGGTGATCTCCTTGGAGGTGGCGCCCTGCTCGACGCCGAGCACGCGGTAGTAGTCCTTCTCGAACCATTCACGCTGTGCGTCCACGGATGATCACCTCCTCGCCGTGCTGGTGGTGATGTTGCATCCGGTGTCCGACACCGGATGCAACGTCACTCGGTTCTTCTCACTCAGTCCTTCGTCTTCACCATGGCCGGACGCAGGACTCGGCCCTTCCACGTGTAGCCGCTGCGCAGCACCTCGGCCACCACCGGTTCGCCGCCCTCGCCCGACTCGTGGGCGACGGCCTCGGCGACCTCGGGATCGAAGGGCCGGCCTTCGAGATCGAGGTTCTCGAGTCCCTGTTTCTTCAACTCCGACAGCATCTGGTTCAGCAACGGCCCGATCTCCTCGGGATGCCGAAGATAGGCCGCCTCCGCGGCATCGAGCACCGGGAGGAGCGCCTCGGCCAGCCGGCCGGTCGCCCGGTCGGCGTCGACCTGTGCCTGTGCGGTGGCCCGCTTGCGGTAGTTGTCGAAGTCGGCCTGCACCCGCTGGGCGAGCCCGCGGAACTGTTCGCGCTCGGTGAGCAGCTGCTCGACGTCGACGTCGGAGTAGTCGATGTCGGACCTCGAATCGTCGTCGTCGACGTCGGCCACGTCACCGTCGCCGGTCTCGGCCGACATCTCCTGGGCCGTGTGCACGGCATGTCCACCGGCGGATCGCGGGATCGAATCGGTCACGTCGTCGATCTCGCTCGCCCGCTCGGTGGCGTCACCGTCGAGCCCGTCCAGCCTGTCACCGTCCGTGTCGCCGGTGTCGCCGTCGACCATGTCGCCATCCATCGGGTCAGGCCTGCTCGTCGTCGACGATCTCGGCGTCGACGATGTCGTCGTCGCTCGCCGAACCGGCGCCGGTGTCGCCGTCGCCCTGGCCCGATGCCGACGTACCGGCGGCGCCCGAGTCACGGGCCGCCGCCTCGTACAGCTTCTGACTGAAGGCCTGGCTGGCCGACATCAGCGTCTCGGTGGCCGTCTTGATGGCCTCGGTGTCGTTGCCCTCGAGCGCCTTCTTGAGGTCGGACAGCGGCTGCTCGACCGCTTCCTTCTCCTCGGCCGAGACGTTCTCGCCCTGTTCACGCAGCACCTTCTCGGTCTGGTAGACGAGCGAGTCGGCGTTGTTGCGGACCTCGGCCTCCTCGCGGCGCTTGCGGTCCTCCTCGGCGTGGGCCTCGGCGTCTTTCACCATCTGGTCGATGTCGTCCTTGTCGAGCGTGGACTGGCCCGTGATGGTCATCGACTGTTCCTTGTTGGTGGCCCGATCCTTCGCCGAGACGTGGACGATGCCGTTGGCGTCGATGTCGAAGGTGACCTCGATCTGCGGCACACCACGGGGGGCGGGCGGCAGGTCGACGAGCTGGAACTTGCCGAGCGTCTTGTTGTAGCTGGCCATCTCGCGCTCGCCCTGGATGACGTGGATCTCCACCGACGGCTGGCTGTCCTCGGCCGTGGTGAACACCTCGGTGCGCTTGGTGGGGATGGTGGTGTTGCGCTCGATGAGCTTGGTCATCACGCCACCCTTGGTCTCGATGCCGAGGCTGAGGGGCGTGACGTCGAGCAGCAGGACGTCCTTCACGTCGCCGCGCAGCACCCCGGCCTGGACCGCTGCGCCGATGGCGACGACCTCGTCGGGGTTGACGGTCTTGTTCGGCTCCTTGCCGGTCATGTTCTGGACGAGGTCGGTGACCGCCGGCATCCGGGTGGAACCGCCGACGAGGATCACGTGGTGCAGGTCGCCCTGGGCGACGCCGGCGTCCTTGAGTGCCTGCTCGAACGGCACCCGGCAGCGCTCGATGAGATCGGAGGTCATCTCCTGGAACTTCGAGCGCGACAGCGACTCGTCGAGATGGAGCGGGCCCTCGGCAGTGGCCGTGATGAACGGCAGGTTGATCTGGGTCTGCTGCACCTGGCTGAGTTCGATCTTGGCCTTCTCGGCCGCTTCCTGCAGGCGCTGTGCGGCCATGCGGTCCTGGCTGAGGTCGACCCCGTGGGCGGCCTTGAACTGCTGCACCAACCAGTCGATGATGCGCTGGTCCCAGTCGTCGCCACCGAGGTTGGTGTCGCCGTGGGTGGACTTCACCTCGAACACGCCGTCGCCGATCTCGAGCACCGACACGTCGAACGTGCCGCCACCGAGGTCGAACACGAGCACCGTCTCGTCCTCGGCGGCCTTGTCGAGGCCGTACGCGAGGGCGGCGGCCGTCGGTTCGTTGATGATCCGCAGCACCTCGAGCCCGGCGATGGTGCCGGCTTCCTTGGTGGCGGTGCGCTGGGCGTCGTCGAAGTACGCCGGAACGGTGATGACCGCCTGGGTGACCGTGTCACCGAGGTAGCTCTCGGCGTCGCGCTTGAGCTTCATCAGCGTGCGCGCCGAGATCTCCTGCGGCGTGTACACCTTGCCGTCGATGTCGTCGGACTTCCAGTCCTCACCCATGTGACGCTTGATGGAGCGGAACGTCCGGTCGGGGTTGGTGATGGCCTGGCGCTTGGCGACCTCGCCGACGAGCACCTCGCCCGACTTGGAGAACGCCACGACCGACGGAGTGGTACGGGCGCCTTCGGAGTTGGGGATGACGACGGGGTCGCCGCCCTCCAGGACGGACACCACCGAGTTGGTGGTTCCGAGGTCGATGCCGACTGCCTTGGCCATGAGTGCTCCTTCGAGTGCTGTGTTCCGTGCTGGGGGTTACGAGTGGGGACGTGAGGGGTATTCGGAGAGGTGTCGTGACGGAATCACGACACCGCGATCTGTCGGACTCCCACGATACGACCGACTCAGGGCAGAAGCAACACCGGAATCATGTTCCTTGAGTCGAGTCGACTCAAGTTGTGCGCGACCGGTTCGAACTCAGCCGGGCAGGCGCTCGGGGCCGAACGAGGCCGGCAGCAGGTCGGCGATCGACAGCGACACCACCGCACCGGTGGTGGCACTCACCGAGTGCACCACCACCTCCGGACCGGCGAACTCGCGCAGACGCTGGCGGCAGCCGCCGCACGGGGTGCCGGGCAGGTCTCCGTCGGTGACCACCACCACCTCGCCGATCTCGTGGTCGCCCGCCAGCACCATCGCTGCGATCGCGCCGGCCTCGGCGCACGAGCCGAGCGGGAACGCCGCGTTCTCCACGTTGCAGCCGGTGACGACGGTGCCCGCGGCGGTGCGCAGTGCCACACCCACGCGGTAGTGCGAGTAGGGGCAGTAGGCGCGGGTGTGGGCCTCGGTCGCGGCCGCGAGCAGGTCCGCCGGCACGGCGGCAGCACGATCGGGGTCGTGGGGCGTCGACGTCGTCATGGCGACATGCTCCCACGCCGGCGGCGACGGCGAAGCGCTCGACCGCCAGGACCGGACCGGCCGACGCCGGGTGCCGGCAGCCGTCAGTGGAGGCCGACGACGAGTGGGAGCACGACCGGCGTGACGACCAGCGTCACCAGGGTGAGCGGAGCTCCGACCACCGTGAAGTCACGGAAGCGGTAGCCACCGAGGCCGTAGACCATCAGGTTGGTCTGGTAGCCGATCGGCGACAGGAACGAACACGATGCGCCGATCAGCACGACGATGGCGAACGCCCGGGGGTCGAGGCCGCCCTCGAGCGCCGTCGCCGTCGCCACCGGGATCATCAACGCAGCGGCAGCGTTGTTCGACAACAACTCGGTCATCACCATCGTGGTGGCCAGCACCGCCACCAGTCGCCCGACGTCCCCGAACGGGTCACCGACGCCGCCGAGCACGGCGGCCATCTCGGCGGCGAGCCCGCTCACCCCCACGGCGGTGCCGAGACTGATCGACATGGCGATCGTGAGCACCACGTTGAGGTTCACGGCGCGACGCGCCTCGGTCACGCTGATCACGCGGAACGCCACCAGTGCCGCAACGGCCAGCAGCGACGCCTCCATGAGGTCGAGCAGACCGGCGACGACCGTCGCCACCATCGCCACGATCGCCACGACCACTGCCGGAGCCCGGTGGTTGCGCGCCGGTGGCGGCGCATCGAGCGAGGCGATCACGCTGAAGTCGCCGTGACCCCTCCACTGGCGCTCGAACTCGGGCATCGCGAGCACCAGCAGCACGTCCCCGGGCCGGAGCACCACGTCGCCCAGCTTGCCCGGCAGGACGTCGTCGTGCCGCCGGATCGCCAGCACGGCGGCGTCGTAGCGGGCCCGGAACCCGGCATCACGCAGCGTCGTACCGGCCAACTCCGAACGCTCCGACACCACGGCCTCGAAGAGGCCGGCGTCGGGCCGGTCGCCCGCACCCACGAGGTGGGCGTGCTCGGCGCTGGCGAATCCCTCGATCTCCAACAGGTCCACCACGTCCACGACGTCGCCGGCGAAGTAGCAGACGTCTCCGGCACCGAGCACCGTGCCGGGACGCGCCGGTATCACCGCGCCCGCACGCTCCACACCGGCGAGGAACACGCCGCGGAGGTGGCGCAGGCCTGCACCGTCGACGGTCCGGCCCACGAGTGGACCGCCGGGCTCGACCGTGAGCGCCATCGTGTAGGGCTGGCTCGGGTCGCCCACCGACGGCGGATCGTCGATGCGGTGCCGGAGCAGGCGTGGTGCGGTGAGCACCAGCACCAGCACCCCCACCGCAGCCACCGGCAGCCCGACACCGGTGATCTCGAACACACCGAGGGGCTCAGCACCGCTCGCCACCAGCAGATCGGAGACGACGAGGTTCGTCGACGTGCCGATCACCGTCACCACACCACCGGACACGGCGGCGTACGACAACGGGATCAGGTAGGGCGAGGGTGACAGACCGACGCGGCGGCACCACGTGACCACCCGCGGTGCGGTGAGGGCCACGAGCGGCGTGTTGGGCAGCACGGCCGACATGCCGGCACTGAGCACCGCCAGCCGCCCGAGACGACCGGCGTCGCCCCGTTGCGCAGTACCGCCCGCCGCACCGTTCGACGACCGGCCGGCGAGCACACGGTCGATCAGCGGTGACAGTGCCCCCGTGACGGTCGCCGCGCCGGCCAGCACGTAGAGCGCGGCGATCGTGACCGGGGCGCTCGCCGAGAGGCCCGCCAGTGCTTCGCCCTGGTCCACCACGTCGGTGAGCAACAGCACTCCGACGGCCGCGCCCATGGCCGCAGCCGTCGGGAGCCGGTCGAACGCCAACACGCCGAACGTGGCGACGAGGACGGCGAGTGTGATCCAGGCGTCGGCGGTCATGCGCCACCGGAACCGGCAGGATCCTGCCTCAGGGTGATGACGACGACGTCACGACCGGCGCGAGGGTGTTCGGCCGACACGGTGACCTGCGCATCGGCTGCGGCCCGCACCGTCCAGGTGGCCGACAACCGATCGGGCGTGCCGTCGCCGGACCGGCTGAACGGGGCGGCGCTCGCTCCCTGCAAGTGCCCGAACCGTCGCCGGGCGGGGCCGTCGAGCACCTCGGTGCCCGCGCCCACCGACAGTTCGGCCACGACGGGACGCACCAGTCCGAGCTTGGCGGCGTGTTCGGTCACGGTGGTGGGCAGCCAACCGGTGTTGGCGATGCCCACGCCGACACGCCAGGTGTCGGCACCGAGCTGCTCGACGTCGTGCCGCAGGATCTCCAGACGTGGCGACGCGAGGGCCTGGGCGATCGCGAAGTCGGCGTGACCGGTCACCTCCGCGCGGAGGTGGTCGGCGGGCGGATTCACCCACGAGTGCAGACGATTCCAGCCACCCAGCTCCACGCGGCCGAGCTGCGGATGGTCGAAGGCGTACCAGTCGACGAAGGGCACGGTGCGTGGATCGGACGTCGGGCGGTCGTCGAACCACCGCAGCACGGCGAGGGCGTCGTCGTCGGTGGGGCCGAGGAACCACTGGTGCGTCGGCATGCGGCGACCCGTGGCGGCGTGCACGGGATCCCAGAACTCGGTCGTCCAGCCGTAGACACCCAGGTGCTCGTACGCCCAGTCGTCGGAGGCGCCGCTCATCAGGTCGGAGCGATCCCACGTGAAGTCCTCGTACACCGAGTGCGACGGGTAGCCCGTGCAGTCGGCACCGATCTCGGCCAGGCGTTGCCAGACCCACACGTCGAGCGGCGGCAACTCGGAGTCGGGTCGGGTCGACGACGGTCGGAGCAGGACGCCGCCGTAGGTGTGATAGGCGTTGACGCCGCACACGTTCGGCCGGGCGGCGATGGCGCGCACCAGGGCGTCGATCTCGGGCTCGGACAGCGGGTGGTCTCCCGACCCGCGCACCGTCGGGCTCCATCCCGCCGGGTAGTTGCGGTTCAGGTCGAGCCCTTCGGGCGGATGGGGCACGGGGACGGTGAAGCCGTCGTGGTCGTCGACGGTTCCCTCGCTGAACACGCGGTACCGGGGGCGCCCGTCCGTCGGGCCCTGCGGCGGGATCGGCACGAGCAGACGCAGGTCGTCGGGGTGAACGGTCCACGCACCGTTCGGATCCGCGATGCGCATCTGCAGGATGCGTCCGTCGCCGTCGACGTCCTCGACGTGGTGCCCGGGCCAGCGATGGGCGTCGGGATACGGCCAGGGGCGCACACTCGATCGACGCAGGCGAGGTGGATCGGCGAGGGCCCATTCGGCGCCGTCGGGGTTGACTCGCGGGACGACGTAGAAGGTGCGCGTCCGCAGGGCTCGCACGATCGTCTCGTCGCCGGCCTCGAACCCGTCGACGAGGCGCTGCAGGAGGTGGCAGGCGGCGACCGTGGCCGTGAGCTCGACGGCGTGGACGGAAGCGTCCACCCAGTGGGCCGGCTTGGTGTCGTGCGAGCCGGTCGACGCGTCGGTGACGGTGACGACGAGGAGGTCGCGCCCTTCGTACGACCGCCCGTACCGCTCGATCGCCACCAGCGCCGGATGGGCGCCCGCCAGGTGCTCCAGCCACGCCACGAGCTCGTCGTGGCGGAGGAAACGGTCGAACGCATACGCCTCCGGCGTGTCGTGGTGGCTGGTCACGTCGGAAGACTATGCACCACGTGGAGCGCGGCCGGCGATCGACCCGACCCCCGGCCGCCGGCGACATCGCACGTGCCGACATCGCGCGGTGCCCCTACGATCGGGGCCATGACCGGAACGCTCGTGATCCTCCGCCACGGCCAGTCGGAGTGGAACCTCGCCAACCTGTTCACCGGATGGCACGACGTGCCGCTCACCGTCCTGGGCCGCAGCGAGGCGGTGGCGGCCGGCGTCACCATGGCCGAGGCGGGGCTGCGGTTCGACACCTCGCACACCTCGTTGCAGACGCGTGCCGTGGTCACCCAGAACCTCGCACTCG
>Ga0102932_1002090_pt1 | contig 10219 bp, 9 predicted proteins | sample SalPonR1_C_D2_MG_FD_78212 | JGI IMG/M metagenome (GOLD analysis project Ga0102932, IMG submission 78212) | Salt pond soil microbial communities from South San Francisco under conditions of wetland restoration - Salt Pond MetaG R1_C_D2_MG | ecosystem: Environmental > Aquatic > Marine > Intertidal...
AACGACCAGCGGGAAGTTGTCGTCGAACTTGCCGTCGATCACCTCGCCCGCCGCCTGAATGACGGCATCGGCCAGACGCGCATCCAGATCGCCGGAGGCCTTGTTCGCCTGCGCGCAGGCTTTCTTGATCACCCCCAGCGCGCGCACGATAGCGATGGGCTGCTTTTCCCAGCCGATGGGGAAGTTCATGATCGACCGCTGTGTCTGCGCGCCCCAATATTTGTCGGACGGCACCTCAAGCGGGCCAAAACTGTCGGATTCGGTGCGGGTCTGAGCCATCTGGGCCTCCTCGGTATGCGGTTGCATGCCGTTTAGCCGCAACCGCCGCTTTGGGCAATTGTCAAACTGGCGCAGGCGTTACTTGCGGAACGTGTCCAGACTCACGACCTCGGCATCCTTGCGCTCGGGCTGGGACGTGTCGTCTTCGGTCTCGTCGCTGGCCGGTTTCTGCGACAACGGGCGCGGCGCAGGCACCAGCGGCCCGTCTTCGCTTCCCTCGCCATCGGTGCTTTCGAAGCGCAGACCGAACTCGACCGACGGATCGACAAAGGTCAGCACCGCATCGAACGGGATATAGAGCCGCTCCGGCGCGTCACCGAAGTTCAGCGTGACTGCAAAGCCGTCCTTGCTCACCTCGAGATTGTCGAACCAGTGCTGCATCACCACCGTCATCTCGCCCGGATAGCGATCGGACAGCCAATCGGCGATCTCGACATCGGGGTGGCCGGTGTCGAAGGTGATGAAGAAATGGTGGTCTCCCGGCAGGCCGTCCGTCTGGACGCCCTCAAGGACCGTGCGGATCAAACCGCGCATCGCCTGATGCATCAGGCTTCCATAATTGATGCCAGTCGTCATGGCGGGAATCCCTCAAAGCTGCCCTGACCATATTGCATTAAATCCGAAACAGAAAGCCATGCCTGCGCCGAACTTTTGGGCACGCGGCAAACCGTCACCCGAAGACGCTGCTGATTTCGCGCAGGATCTTGCGCCGGATCGCGCGGGCATAGTCGCGATGTCCTCGGGCGGTTTCGACAAACCCATCCCCCGTGATGACGTTGCGTTCATAAAAATTGGTGATCGCCCGGCCCAGCCCCTCGATGGCAAGCCCGTTCACCGTCACGCCCGCCCGCTCGGCGGTGCGGCGCAGGCGGTTCACCTCGCCACCCGCATTGGGTGTGCCGTCGCCGGACATGTCGATGATGCGCCGCTGGCAGTCGGGCCCGGTGTCGAAATGGCCCAGCGCGTGATCCAGCGCCTCAGCCGGGGCCGTGTTCGACATGACGAAGGCGCGCGGCAGGCGCTGCACGGCATCGGCGAAAAGCTGCACATGGCCGGTGCTGAACATCTGCGTCCAGTCAAGGCTCACCTCCTGCGAGTCGACCCCGGACCATTGCGTCACGCTCAACGCGACCCGGTCGCGCACCAGGATTTCGGCGATCTCGGGATCGCGCAGCGCCGCAGCAAGCCCGTCGATCTGCAACCGGAACTCTCCGGGATCGACAGATTGCGACACGTCCATCGCCAGCACCAGCGCCGTCCGGCAGGCATGGGCCGGCTGGCAGAGGCAAAGCGAAAAAAGAACAGCGCGCAACAGCATTGCCGACATTGATGCCGCCTTGCGGCACAAGGTCAAGGGTCTGGACAGTCACGCAGCGCATGCCTTGACCCCACGCGGCCGCCTGAAACGCGCCCCGCCTGATCGTGATCCCGTGGGACCGCTCGGCGCTCGACGCGAAAAACCCGGTCATGACATGAAAGTGCAGGCTTCTGTTGCCAGGTGCCTGCGAACCCCGCCTTACGCTGCTAGGCGCAAGGGCTTAAGTTTCGGTATTACACACCGCTTACGCGGCGAGTGCTACCGGAGCATGGTTGTCATTTGCAACTATACTTTGCGAACCGATAACGGTGGTATCTCACCGGGACAAAGCAGACGTCTTTACACGTTCGTCGATCCTGTTTCGGCCCCATGGTCCTGCAAATGACAGGGTGTATGGTGGAGCCGCCGGGTACCGCCCCCGGGTCCGAACCGCTTATTTCACGCGCCTTTATGTCCATAGTCCCCTTGCGGGAACAGTTCGAATATCGGGCTTCGGGGGCAGGATTTCAAGGGCTGATATCAACCGGATTGTCACGGTTTTTTGCACCCTTCTCCGATTGGCTGTCGCGCGCCCGAGTGGATGGATCGGTAGCAATACACCGGCGCAAAGCCGCGCAAGAGACATTGTGATTGGACCCGTCCGGCCCGGTTGGGCATTCTTCAGGCATGAACCGCTTGCTTGCCCTTGTCATGGCGGTCTGCCTGACGGCCGCGAAACCGGCAACCGCACAAGAGATCGAAGTCGATCTCGAGCTTGTGCTGCTGGTGGATGTCTCGCGGTCGATGACTCCGCGCGAACTGGAAATCCAGCGGCGCGGCTATGCCGAGGCGCTCCGGTCGAACGCCGTGTTCGAGGCGGTGCAATCGGGCCTGCTGCAAACCGTGGCGATCACCTATGTCGAATGGGCCGGAACGCAGGAGGTCGTGATCGACTGGCGTGTGCTCCAGTCGCGGGCCGATCTCGATGCCTTTGCGCAAATCCTGACCACGCGCTTCGAACCGGCGCTGCGGCGCACCTCGATCTCGGGCGCGCTGAGCTTTGCCGCGCAGCTGTTCGAAACCAACAGCTACAAGGGTCTGCGTCAGGTGATCGACGTGTCGGGCGACGGGCCGAACAACCAGGGGCCGGATGTCGTTCAGTCCCGTGACGCGGTGTTGGGCAAGGGCATCATCATCAACGGATTGCCGCTCATGACCCAGGAGGGCATGGGCAGCGCGTGGCATCTGGACAATCTCGACATCTATTATCGAAACTGCGTCATCGGCGGTCCGGGATCCTTTGTCATTCCTGTCACCCACTGGGACGATTTCGCCGATGCGGTGCAACGCAAGCTGGTGCTCGAGATGGTATCCCGCCCGCCGACCGAACAGGTGGTCCCGGTTCAGTCCGCCCCCCGCGATCCGACCGATTGCCGCGTCGGGGAGAAGATCTGGCAGGACCGGCGGCTCGACTGGTACAGCCCGTGACCCGTCAGAGATTCGCGATCAGCAGCCACGCCGCCAGCACCGCCTCGAACGCGAAGTAAAGATGCGCCTTCGGAAAGGGCGGCTTGTCCAGAACAAGCGACGCCGCCCGCCCCAGTCCCGCGCCAAGATAGACAAAGCCCAGCATGGCATAGGCCCAGGGCGTGCCGAGCCACAGGCAGGCCAGCCCCACCACCACGAACATGCCCCCCGCCGAGGCGCGCAATTCCGAAAGGCCCATCGTCGTGTCGCCGGTGCGCAGGTCCAGCACCCCGGCGGTATACCGCGGCGCTAGAAGCCCGAAGGCGCCCAGCGCGATGCTCAGAAGTGCTGCAACGATGTTGAGTATGTCGATCATGGCGGTCCTCTTGGTTTGACGGTCAACAGACCATCTAGAGCGCGGTTCCCGTGCTTCACCAAACATTTGGCGCATTTCGCGGCTACTGTTACACTCGCCGAAAAACCAGAGCAGTCCGCCCATGTCCGCCCCGCAGCCCTCCGTGCGTCGTCGCAAGGTGTTCTACATCCCCGGTTACGACCCCTTCCCGGCCCGCCGGTACCGCGAGCTGTACCGCAGCGAGGGCGCGAGACAGGCCAAGATCTCGGGCTACGGCCTGCATGTCGAAGCCTCGGGTCACGATGGCCCCTATGGCTGGCACGCCGCCGGCCTGATCGACGACACCCGCGTGTCCGCCGATATCGAGGTGCTTCTGTGGTCCGACATCGTGCGCGACAGCATGTCGAACAGCATCCTCGCCACCTATTGGCAGCTCCTGCGCACCAGCTGGACCTATATCGCGTCCGGCACCCTTCGGCGTCTGGCCGTGTTGCCCAAGGGCCCGCTTGTGGCCGCGCTCTATCCGATCGGCGTGCTGATCCTGCAACTGCTGGCGGCGCTGCTGGCGGCGCATCTCGTGGGCTGGGCTCTGTCCACGCTCTTTGGTGCTGCGACCCTCTGGGCCATCGGTCCCGGAGTCCTTCTCAACTGGGGCACATCGCTGCTCTACTGGACGCCGTTCTTCGCGATCATTGTGCTGGTCCTGCGGTGGTTCAAGGCACAGGACCGCCGCATCTATGCCTATTACCTGATGCATGACTACGCCTTCTCGGCCAGCCGCAAGGGCGCGACCCCGCCCGCGCTGCAAACCCGCATGGACGCCTTCCGCGGCACCATCGCCACGGCGCTCTTGCAGGACTATGACGAGGTATTGGTGGTTGGCCACTCCTCAGGCGCGCATCTGGCGGTGTCGATCCTTGCCGACATCCTGCGTGACGCCCCGGACCGCCCCGCGCGCCCGGCGCTGTCCTTTCTCAGCCTCGGCCAAGTGATCCCGATGGTGTCCTTCCTGCCTGACGCATGGGCATTACGCGCCGATCTGCAACTCCTGTCGGAACGCGACGAGATCGTCTGGGTCGATGTCACCGCCCAGGGCGATGGCTGTTGCTTTGCCCTTTGCGATCCGGTGGGCGTGTCGGGCGTCGCCACCCGGGACAAGCAATGGCCGCTGGTCTTTTCCGCGCAGTTCTCGCGCACCCTGGCCCCCGAGCGGTGGACCGCCCTGCGACGCAAGTATTTCAAGCTGCACTTCCAGTATCTCTGCGCCTTCGAGCAACCGCTCGATTACGATTATTTCCGGATCACGGCGGGCCCGCTCACCCTGGGCCAGCGCTACGCCACCCGCGCCCCGTCCCCCAGCCGGATCGACGTGCCGGTGTCGAAATACACGAACACCGCCCCGTGATCCCACCCAAGCCGAAATCCCGGCCCGACCGCGTGTCGCTGTTGCGTTACATGCGGCTTTTTCGGCGGGATATCCTGTCGGCCCAGCCAGAGCGGCTTTTCAGCGCGTGGATGGCCGAGTTCCGCACGCCGTTCTTTCGCTCCTACCTCGCCAATGACCCCGCGCTGGTGAAAGCCATCCTGCGTGACCGGCCGCGCGATTTCCCCAAATCCGACCGCATCGGCGAAGGCTTGCGGCCCTTGCTGGGGCAATCGGTGTTCCTGACCAACGGGCCGGCATGGGACCACCAGCGCCGCATCATCGACCCCGCCTTCGAACGCGGCCGACTGGCGCAGTCCCTGCCGGCCATGTGGGAGGCCGGTCAGGCGATGGTCAACCGCCTGCTGGCGCAGATCGGAGAGGGCCATCAGATCGAAGTGGAGGAAATCGCCAGCCACGCCGCCGCCGACGTGATCTTCCGAACGCTGTTCTCGATCCCCATCGAGGATTCCATCGCGGCGCAGGTGTTCCACGAATTCCGCGCCTACCAGCGCAGCCAGCCGATCCTGAACCTTGCCGCCTTTGTCCCTTTGCCGCGCTGGTTCCCGCGCTTTCACCGGGCCGAGACGAAACGCGCCGCACAGCGCATCCGTGCGCTCATCACCCAGTTGGTCGATCAGCGCCAGACCGAGATCACAAACGGCACCGCGCCCGACGATCTGGCGACCCGGATCATGACGACCCCGGACCCTGAAACCGGCACCTGCTTCAGCGCCGCCGAAATGGTCGATCAGGTGGCGATCTTTTTCCTTGCCGGGCATGAAACCAGCGCCAGCGCGCTCGCCTGGGCGCTCTATCTCTGCGCCGCGTCGCCCGACTGGCAGACCCGCGTCGCGCAAGAGGCCGCCGCGCTGACGGACCCGCGGGAGGTCAGACGCCTGGGCACGTCCCGCGACGTGTTCCGCGAAACCCTGCGGCTCTACCCGCCGGTCCCGATGATGGTGCGCGAAACCACGCAGCCCGAGACCTTTCGCAAACGCGCCATCCCCAAAGCGGCGCAACTCGTGCTCAGCCCGTGGCACCTGCACCGGCACACCCGGCTCTGGGACGATCCCGACAGTTTCGACCCGGCGCGCTGGCAAAGACCCGAAAGCCGGGACAGCATCCGCGACGCCTATATGCCCTTCAGCGCGGGGCCCCGCGTCTGCCCCGGCGCGGGCTTTGCGATGGCCGAAGGACCGCTGCTCCTGTCGCTGGTCCTGCGCGCGGTCGAACTGACGCCGATCCCCGGCCAGACCCCGCATCCCGTGGCGCATCTCACCGTCCGCGCGCGCGACGGAATCCGGCTGCACGCCCGCCCAAGACGGCTTGCGGAAAGGTGCGGCGGGTCATTGCCTGAAGGTTAGCGCTAACCTATTGGCATTCTTCTATCATTTTGATCTAGGCTGATCTAGGACAGCCACAGATGTACCATTCAAGCTTGGGGATTCCACATGACCGACACCGCAATGGCAGACCGCATCAAGACCGGCGCTGGCTTTATCGCCGCCCTTGACCAAAGCGGCGGCTCCACCCCGAAGGCGCTGCGCCTCTACGGCATCGAGGAAGACGCCTATAGCAACGATGCCGAGATGTTCGCCCTGATCCACGACATGCGCTGTCGCATCATGACGGCACCCGATTTCACCTCGGACAAGGTGCTGGGCGCGATCCTTTTCGAACGCACCATGCGCGACACGGTCGAGGGCATCCCGGTGCCGGCCTTCCTGTGGCAAGAGCGCGGCGTGGTGCCGTTCCTCAAGATCGACAAGGGGCTCGAGGACAAGGAGAACGGCGCGCAGGTGATGAAGCCGATGCCGGGTCTCGAAGCCCTTCTGACCGATGCCAAGGCGATGGGTGTCTTCGGCACCAAGGAACGATCGGTCATTCACGAGGCGGATGCGACCGGCATCAAGGCCGTCGTCGCCCAGCAATTCGAGGTGGCCCGCACCGTCTGCGCCGCCGGTCTGGTGCCGATCATCGAACCCGAGGTCGACATCAACAGCCCAACCAAGGCCGAGGCCGAGGCGATCCTCAAGCAGGAAATCCTGAACGAACTCAACGCGCTGGACGACACTCAGAAGGTGATGCTCAAACTCACGATCCCGTCGCAGGACGGTCTCTATGCCGATCTGGCCGACCACGCCAACGTCCTGCGCGTCGTCGCCCTGTCGGGTGGCTACAGCACCGACGATGCCTGCGAACGGCTGGCCCGCAACCCGGGCATGATCGCCAGCTTCTCGCGCGCACTGGCCGAGGGGCTGTCGAAACAGCAGTCGGATGCAGAGTTCAACGCCGCGCTCGGCAACAACATCGCCAAGATCTTCGACGCGTCGATGTGCGCCTGATCGGCGGCCTTGCCGACATGACGCAAGGCTTGCAAGATACTGGAACGACGTGACTTTTCCGAAAACCGGTCCTGTCGCGGCGTGATATGCCGCGCCGGACGTTTCAGAGCAGGACCTACCCGGCCTTCTTCAGCTCTTCCACCGTCGATCCATAACCGCCGTCGCTGATGTAGTTCTGCTCGCTTGCGGTCGAATGACGGCCCAGGGCCGCGTTGCGATAGGGGAAACGGCCAAACTTGCGGATCACCTCGCGATGCGCACGCGCATGCAACAGGTTGGCCGCGCCGCCCTGCGGCATCCGATCATGCATCAGGCGCACGCAGCGATCCTGGTCGTAGAGGTTCTCCGAATGCATCAGCGGCATGTAGAAGAACTGCCGCGCCGGTTCGTCGATCTTCATGTCCCAGGACTTGCCGATGGCCTGCTTGGCCGCGGCAAGCGCGAAACGGTCCGAGGAAAACGCCCGCGCGCTGTCGCGGAACATGTTGCGGGGAAACTGATCCAGCAAGATGATATAGGCCAGCGTTCCGGCCGGATAGGTCAGCCACAGTGCGTGACGCCCTTCCATCGCGCCGATCCAGGCGGTTTCGAACCGGTCACGGATCTCCTGGTCCAGCGCATCGCTGGCCTTGTACCATCCACTCGGCCCGACCTCGTCCAGCCAGAAACTCAGCACTTCGTCCGGCGTGACCATGGCTCTCTCCCGATCCTACGCGTGGTCTTGCAGTAACTGATGGAGCGTAACCAAGAAACGAATCGCGCAACAGTCACTTTTCATGTCAGTGACGACATATCGCGGCCGTGACGCGGTCCGCCGCCGATCAGGCGGCATGCGATCCCGGCTTGATGTCCTCCTCCGCCTGCGAGTCCGCTTCCGCCTCGGCGGTTTCGATGGCCCATTCGGACGCGATCTCGACAGTGACGGGCGATGCCGTCGGCATCATGCTCTGATACGCGATGGTGTCCTCCGAGGACGGCGCCCGGCGCTGGGTCATCCGGTAGACGGCGTAGGCTGTCAGCGTCAGCAGCATGAAGGCCAGCAGAACGAAATATCCCGGCGGGCCCATCACCTGCATCGCGTAGCCGATGATCAGCGGACCGGTGATTGCGCCCACACCGTTGACGAACAAGAGCCCGGCCGACGCCGCTGCCATGTCCTCGTGTTGCAGGAAGTCGTTCGTATAGGCGATCAGCAGCGAATACAGCGGGTTCGACAGACCCCCGATCAGAAAGGCCGCCACGAGCAGAGTGACGTAGCTGTCGCCAAAGACCATCCCCAGCACCGAGGCAAGGCCCGCGATCAGCGCCGAGAGCGCGATCAGGATACGCCGGTCAAAGCGGTCCGACAGCCACCCGACCGGGTACTGGAACAGCATCGCGCCGATATAGAAGATCGCCGTGAAGAGCGGGATCTGGGCAAGGCTCAACCCCGCCTCGGTGGCATAGACCGCCGCCATCCCGAACTGCGCGGCGAACACGCTGCCCATCAGGAACATGCCGACACAGCCCAGCGGCGAGACATGATAGAGCTCGAGCAGGGTCATCCGCTTGGTGCTCTCGAAGGCGGGGGTCGGAGAGATCGACAACAGGATCGGCGCGAAGGCCACCGAGACCAGCACCGACGGAATCACGAAGAGCAGGTACCCCGTCGGATCGGGCACCACGAGCAGACCCTGCGCGATGATGATGCCCAGCATCTGCACGATCATGTAGGCCGACAGCGCCTGGCCCCGTGTTTCGTTGGTGGCCGAATTGTTGAGCCAGCTTTCCGCCGTCACGTAGACGCCACAGAAACAGAAGCCGATCACCACCCGGCCCAGCGACCAGGCAATGGGGTCCTGGAAGGTCGGAAACAGCAGAAGCGCCGCCGACACCAGCGATCCAAGCGCCGCGAACACCCGCACGTGACCGACCCGGCGGATCATGTTGGGCGTGACCCGCGAAGCGATCAGGAAGCCTGCGAAATAGGCCGACATGACCACCGACATCTCGATGGCCGTGAATCCGAGGGACGAGCCGCGCACACCCAGCAGGGATCCCTGCAAGCCATTGCCAAGCATCAGCAGAAGCATGCCCAGCAACAGGGGCCAAGATGTCCGGATGACACTGAGCATGTCAGTTCCCTTCCTTGCTGTCGGTTTCCGGTGCGCTGGCGCGCCAGCTCCCCCCGGGGCTAGTGCAGCCCGCAGCCGACCGCAATCACCCAAGCGACGTTTTTTGCCGTCCGGCCGCCGCGAATGTCGCTGCCCTCACGGAATGAGCAGGGAACTGTCGCCATAGGAAAAGAACCGGTAGCGGTTCGCGATGGCGTGGGCGTAGATCTCGCGCACCCGCTCCTGCCCCATCAGCGCCGAAACCAGCATCATCAGCGTCGATTTCGGCAGGTGGAAATTGGTCATCAACCCGTCGGTCACCTGGAACGCGAATCCCGGATAGATGAAGATGTCGGTGTCCCCCTCCCAGGGCTTGATCGTCCCGTCCCGCGCCGCGCTTTCGATCAGCCGCAGCGCCGTGGTGCCCACCGGGATCACCCGCCCGCCGGCCGCCTTGGTCGCGGCGATCTCGGCGGCGGCTGCCTCGGACACGCGGCCCCATTCGGCATGCATCTTGTGGGTGGTCACATCCTCGACCTTGACCGGCAGGAACGTGCCCGCGCCGACATGCAGCGTGACGAAACTCATGCCGACGCCGCGCGCCTTGAGCGCCGCCACCAACGCCTCGTCGAAATGCAGCGACGCCGTAGGGGCCGCCACCGCGCCGGAATTGCGTGCCCAGATGGTCTGGTAGTCTTCCTTGTCCTGCGCGTCTGCGGGCCGCTTGGCCGCGATGTAGGGTGGCAAGGGCATTGCGCCCGCCTCGGCCAGTGCCGCGTCGAAATCATCGCCGGTCAGGTTGAACCGCAACAGCGCCTGCCCGTCGCTGCGCCCTTCGAGGCTGGCCGAAAGGTCGGACGAGAATTCCACCACCTCCCCCTCGCGCAGCTTCTTGTGCGGCTTGACCAGCGCCGACCACGTCCCGTCCGCCTGCGGCTCCAACAGCGTCACCTCGAT
>Ga0102932_1002097_pt1 | contig 10203 bp, 6 predicted proteins | sample SalPonR1_C_D2_MG_FD_78212 | JGI IMG/M metagenome (GOLD analysis project Ga0102932, IMG submission 78212) | Salt pond soil microbial communities from South San Francisco under conditions of wetland restoration - Salt Pond MetaG R1_C_D2_MG | ecosystem: Environmental > Aquatic > Marine > Intertidal...
CGCCGATGCTGTGCAGCGGCGGCGGATCGTCGGGCGTGGTCTGTGCCGCGCCCGAACCGGTGACGTTGGCATCGAAGCCGAAGGCCAGCACATCGCCATTGCCAGAAAACCCGTGGCCGAGCGCGCCCTGCGCCACCGGCAGCCCCGCCCGGGCCGAGCGCATCAGGATCTCGGTCGATCCCAGCGTGCCCGCCGCCAGCACCACGCGCCGCGCCCGCAGGTCGAGCCCGGTGCCGGCAGGCTCTCCGAACGTCGCCGCGCGCACCTGCCATGTGCCATCCCCGGCCTGCGTGACGGTGCTGACCTCGGCCTCGGTCACGATCACCGCGCCATTCGCCGCGGCGTGCGGCAGATAGTTCATCAGCGTGGTGTTCTTGGCCCCGTAATTGCAGCCCCCGCAGCAATCGCCGCAAAGCGTGCAGGCCGCCTGCGGGTTGCCGAAGGCATTGGGCCCGTTCTCGAAGGTGACATTGATCGGCGGCCGCTCGAAGGGCTGGTTCAGCGCCTTTGCGGATTGCGCGAGGGCGCGCAGCTTGGGCAGGTCGTAATGCTCGGGGAGCGGGGCCGAGCCGAGGCCGTGATGCGCCGCCTTGTAGGCGTTGGGCAGGCTGTTGGCGTCGTCCCCCTCGGCCCAGGCGTCGCCGCCCGTCCGATAGGCCGCGGGCCAGAGCCCGCGCCCCGCCGCATCGGTCTGGTCGAACACCCGCCGGTCGGCGGGCAGCGCGACATTGGCGTTGACCAGAGAGGTGCCGCCGAGCCCGCAGCCGACCACCACGCTCATGTCCTCGGCGATTCGCAGGTCGAGCATGCCGTTGGTATCGGTCAGCCGCCCGCCCTTGGCGGTGGTGATCTGCGTCTCGCGCATCGCGCCCTGCAGGTCGCGCGGATAGGCCCCCGGCAGGATTTCGCGGCCGCGCTCGAGCAGCAGCACGTTCTGCCCCGCCCCGGTCAGCATCTGCGCCGAAATCGCGCCGCCATAGCCCGAGCCGATCACGATGGCATCGTAGATCGCGCCGAGATCGGGGGCACCGTCGGCGCGCGCCCGGGCCAGCGGCGTGGATATGCGCGTCATGCGGATGCTCATGCCGCCCCTCCCCTCGCCGTGCCGTCCCCGGCGAGGCGCAGATACATGGCCTGCTTGTCCTCCAGGTCGGCGCGCACCGCGTCGCGGAAGGCGCTCCATTCCGCATCGGCAGCGGCGACGGCGGCCTGCAACGCCTGCACCATCGGATTGCCGGCATCATTGACCGGGTCCGCCGAGGACACGGCGGGTTTCTGCACGAACCCGTCGCCGCCCAGCGAATAGAGCGTGAGCAGCGCGGTGTTCATCTGCGCATCGACAAAGGCCAGCGCCGCCCCCTCCACGGAGCTCATCAACTCGGTATCGAGCACCCATCCGCCGGTATTGTAGACGGTGACAGGACGTCGGAAACGGTCGGCCACGATCTGGTCGGCAAAGGGCTTGTGCGTATGCCCGAAGATGAAGGTCAGGCGCATGTCGCCGGGCGCGCCGTCGAGTTCACGCCGCATCTGGTCGGCGACCACCTGGTCGATATAGGCGCACAACCCCTGCCTCGAGGCATCCGACAGGAACGCGGTATAGCTGAACCGTTCCATCCCGGAATAGCTGCCGACGAAGCTGTCCACGAGGCCGCGCGCAAGCTGTTGCAGCGTGTCCGAGACCTGCGCCGAACGCGGCAGGGGCAGGCTCGACTGCAGCATCGAGGCAAGCGCCGCCGCCATCCTGTCCTGGACGCGGTGGGCGCTGCCACCGCTGACAAGCCTTTCCTCGGTGCGTGCGATCTGCGTGCCCAGGGGGCCGGCGTCGCCAAAGCGCGACCAGGCAAAGTCGATCCAGCTTCCGTTCACCGTCTCCAGGGTTTCGGCCGTCATCGCGGGGGCAGGCTCGCCCGAGAGGGTCGCAGAAAGGCGTGTCATGAGCTTGTAGGCCGACTCGATGAAATGGCCGTGATGCAGCACGACAGCGCGACGCCCGGCCCCGTCAGAGACCGGGCCAAGGCCCTGGTTCGGATAATAGCTGAGCACCGGCGGCACACCGGACGGCATGAGCGCGTTGAGCGTCGCGCTGCCGGTCTGCCCGGCATGACCGGCGAACGCGGGGGTGACATGCGCCCAGTGACCGGGCCGCGCGGGCGATCCGGGACCGTCGGCAAAGCGCTGCGCGGTCCAGAGCGCATGGTCGTGATTGCCGGGCACGAAAGACATCCGCCCCGACAGCACCTGACGCGGCAGGTTGGCCACGAAGCCCTGGAAAACGCCGGCCGCCACATGCGGCGGCGCGAGCGACAGGTCGAGCATGTCCCCGAGCAACACGAGGTCGTGCGGATCGCTTCCCGAGAGCGAGGCAAGCGTCGCCTGCAGGGCGTCGCCGAAGGCAGCCGTCGTCCGGCTGGTCATGGTCGGATCGACCCGGCCATCGGGCCCCGGAACACTCAACAGGCTTTCTTCCGCGCCGGCGTGAAGGTCTGACAGGATGATCGTCGCCCGTGTCGGAATATGACTGTCCTCTCGGAAAAATGACAACCCGAACGCGATTGAAATCCGAAAACATACACGTCAAAGTTACCATTCGCCTGTTCGCGGCGCAACAAACATTGTAACCTGACGCAGGCTGGCCGCCGGCGGCGCGGCAGTCATCCCGGCGGGCGGACATGGGCAGGAGGCAGTATCGGAACGATGGCGAACGGAACGACGTGAAAGACGGCGCGCGCGAGAAACGCTGGGTTGCCAGCCTGATGCTGGACATCGTCGGCTCCACCGGCATGACCGAGACACTCGGGGCCGAACGCGCCTTTTCAGTGATCGAGGACGTGCTGGGCATGACCGTCGGGACCGTCGAGGCGCATGGTGGTCATTTCATCGAATATGCCGGCGACAGCGTTTTCGCCCTTTTCGGGGCGCCTGTCGCGGTCGAGAACGCCACGCTCTCGGCGGGGCGTGCCGCCGTGGACATCCTCGACCGTCTCGCTGCCCGCAAGGCCGAGTTCGCACGGTCTCACGGGATCGAGCCGCGCGTCCGGATCGGCCTTGCCGCAGGCGAGGTTCTGATCTCGGACCTGCGTTTCAGCGGGCAGCAACGCATCAATGCCCTCGGCAGCGCCGTCAACCTCGCCGCACGGCTGCAATCGGTGGCGCAGCCCGACGAGGTGTGGTGTTCCGAGGCGGTGGCGGACGAGTTGACCGGCCTTGCCGAGATCGAAGACCGCGGCAGCTATCGGCTGAACGGCTTCGAGACCCCGCAACGGCTGTTCCGCCTTCACCGGGTCAAGAGCACCGACGACTCGCTCGATATTCGCATGGCGCGCACATCCGGCCTCTTCGTCGGACGCGCCGAACCGTTGGCGAGGCTCGAGCAGTGGATGCGCGGAGACCGGGAGGCGGCGACCGCGCTCTGGGTATCGGGGCCCGCGGGCATCGGCAAGTCACGGCTCGTGCGGCAAGCCTGCTCGACGCTGCCCGATCACGTGCATCTGCATTACGGCAAGTGCCGGGCGGCGGACGCGGCATCGCCGTTGCGTCCGCTCCTCGAGCTGATACGCGCCGCGGCGGCGCAGGACGGCATCACGGATGGCGCGGCGCTTGCTCCATGGCTGGCAAAGCTGGCCGGTGCAACCGACGCGATGCTCCTCCGCCTTCTGGCGAAAGACCAGCGGTCCACGGACAATGCCCGGGCCCCCGACCCGGAAAGCGGCGAGGGGCTGCGCACGCGTCGCGATATTGCGCGGGTGCTGCGCAGGCTCGCCTGCGATCCGGCGCGGCGCCTCGTGCTTGAGGACGTCCACTGGATGGACCCGGTCAGCCGCGAGGTGCTCGGCGAGGTCCTGAGTGCCCCGCCCGCCGGTCTGCGCTTGCTCGCCACGAGCCGCGACGACGCGCCCGGGGGTGCACCCTGGATCGCGATACCCGTCGCCCCCCTGACCGGGGCCGACATTGCCGACCTGCTCCGGGCTGCCCATCCGGACCGTCCCGACAGCGCCGGGATCGCCCGGGCCCTCTACCGGCAGAGCGAGGGCAACCCGCTTTTTGCCGAAGAGTTGATGCGCCATATCAATGACGATGGCGGGAATATCCCCGACCGGGTGCCGAACGTGTCGGGCATCGGCATGATTCAGAACCTGATCTTCAGCCGCTTCGACACGCTGCCTGCGGCCGACAAGGCATTCCTTCGGCAGGCGGCGATCCTCGGACGGGAGGTGAAACCCGTTCATCTGGACGCGATCGAAACCGGCGGCACCGGCGTGGCGGCCATCCTGTCGCGCGCCGCCGAACTGCACCTGATCGACCCGGCGCAACCCGGTCAGAGACTGCGCTTTGCGCATGCCCTTTATCAGAACGCGATCCGCGACAGTATCACCGAGGCCGAGGCCGAACGCTTGCATCGGCGCGCCGGCGAGATCCTGCTTGCCACCGATACCGATCACGACGGAGACCTCGCCCCGGACCTTGCGTTTCATTTCGACCGTGCCCGGGACTGGCCGCGTGCGGCGCTCTGCAACGTGCGCGCGGCGCAGGCGGCATGGCAGGTCTACGCGCTCGATACATGCATCGACCATCTCGAACGCGCCGAAACGGCGCTCCGGGCCGGCGGGGCGGATGCCCTGAGCGACGCGGTGTTTGCCGATTTCGTCACCACCTTTTGCCGCGTGCTGGACGTGGCCGGAGAATGGAACAGGCTGTCCGGGGTCGCGGCGGCTCACCTGCCCCGGCTGGCGCGGCAGCCGCAAACCCGCGAATGGCTGCTTGTTCTCATGCTCAACGCCAAGGCATGCAACCAGCAGGGCCGCCTCGACGACGCGGACCGGGCGATCCGGGAAACGCTGGCCCTGGCCGAGCAGGCCGGTGATGCCAAGGCGCTCGCGATGGCCCGCACCGTGCGCATGGATATTCTGAACGACAGCCCGGCCGGCGCGCGACGCGAGGATCTGGTCCGCCTTTTCGAGGATACCCGGGCTTATGCGCTCTCGGGTGCCGATCCGCACATGGCGCAGATGCGGCTCTACGAGATGGCGGCGTTCTGGCGGCAGGAGGGTGACGTGCCGCGGGCGCGGGACCTGGCCGCGGAGATCCTCGCCTACGGCCGCGAGCATGACGACCTGCGCGCCCGCACCTTCGGCGGCTGGATCATGGCCTCGATCACGGCGATGGTGGAGGAATACGAGGCCACCCGCGACTTTGCCGGTGAGGCCATGCGCGATGCGCTGCCGGGAACGATGGACTATACCACCGCACAGGCCTTTCACGCCGGGGCGACCCTGATGCTCGGGGCCCCGTCGATGACCGCCGGCGGGTTGATGGCGCTCTCGGAGGCGCGGCTCGGGGCGGGCGACACGACCATGGCGATCATCTGCGCGTTCTACGCCTCGGGCACCCTGTTTTCCGAAGGCCGTATCCGCGAGGCCCTGGCGGGGCTCGGGCGGACCGATACGCTGGTGCGGGCGGGGTGCGAGTGGGGCTTGCGGCAGCAGTATCACATCAAGCGCGCCGAGTCTTTCCTGACCGTGGCAGGGCTCTTGCCAAGCCCGTTGCCACAACCCCGCCTGCCCCTGACGGAAATACCCGCTGCCATCGGGCTGCGGCTCCGGGCAAGGACCCTCGCAAGCCTTGCCTATGACGAACTGGACCGCGATTTCGATGGCGGGCACGGGATTCATGGTGCCCGCGTCGATCTCGGTCGCGGCCTCCTTGCCGGGCGCAAAGGGCGCAGCCGCATCGAACGCGCCCGCGATGTTTTTCGCGCGCAGAAAGCGCCGATGCTGGTCGATCTGGCGCAAAAGGTCCTTTGAGGGACCGTGGACAGCGCCGCATGCGCCCGGCTGACCGGAGATGGCGCAAGGGGGGCGGATCAAGACGGAAACGGCCCGGCACGGAAGGTGACCCGAGCGCCGGGATCGGCGCAACGGCGTAGGGTGTACCGAGGGTGCCGGGGCGAACCTGCCGCGATGATGGCCGGCGCGCGGTGAATCTGGTAAGCTGGTGACCGATGGCGAGACGCAATCCGGTTAACCGCTCATGCATCTTTCTACGGCTCGCTGACCGTGTTCAGGTGCGTGATACCGACGGGGCAGCGCTCCGTTTCCCGACGCACAAGTCCCTGGCATTGTTCATCTACCTGGCGCAGGCGGGCGAGGACGGCGCCACCCGGGACCGGCTGGCCGAGCTGTTCTGGCCGGGCCGGCCGGATCAGGATGCCCGCCGGGCGCTGCGCGGCACCCTGCACGAGTTGCGGAGCGCGATGGGATGTCATGCACAAGACATCGTCCGGCAGGGACGGGAGCGCGTCTCGCTCGACCCGGCCGCGATCGCGACGGATACCGCGGCCCGTCAGGGTGCCGGGGCGGCGCCTTGTCACGACTTTCTTGTCGGGCTCGAGACCGGCACCCCGGGCTTCGACCAGTGGTGTGCGGAAGAACGGGCACGCCTGCGCGACGCTGCATTGACGACCGGGGCCGAGGCCATCGAAGCGGACCTCGCCAAGGGCCGCTTCGCGGCGGCGCTCGAAGCGGCCGGGCGGGTGCTGGCACTCGACCCGTTGAGCGAGCCGGGCTGCCGCGGCATGATGCGCGCGTTGAACGGCCTCGGACGGCGGGCCGACGCATTGCGACGATACGAATCCTTCCGCGACGAACTGGCGACGGAGCTGGGGGCCAGGCCCGATGCCGCGACCGAAAGGCTGGCAGAGCATATCCGTCAAGCCGATGACCGTCTGCCGCGGGCCGGGCTGAGCAGACCGGACAAGCCCTCGATCGTCGTCATGCCATTCGCGGACCTGACCGACGGGCACATGGCGCATCTGGTCGAAGGACTGGCGTCGGATGTGCGAACGGGCCTGGCGCGGGACAGGTCCCTGTTCGTCGTTGCCGGAGACTCGGCCGATGCCTATCGCGAGACGATGCAGGGCGCGGCCGAGATCGCCGTCGAGCTGGGCGTGCGCTACCTCTTGCAGGGTCGCGTGCGGCTGGACGAAGAGCGCCTGCGGCTCGATGTCGAACTGACCGACGGGCTTCGGGACACGGTCGTCTGGAGCGCGCGCTACGACCGGTCGCGCGGGGGAATCCTGAGCGTGCAGGACGACGTGGTCGCGACGATCGTGGCCACGCTGCGCGGCTACAAGGGCATCGTGCAACGCAACGAGGCACGGCTTGCGCGATCCAGGCCCGACGCCGCGCTTGATGCGCAAGACCACCTGATGCGGGGCATGATGCTCAAGGAAACGTTCCTGAAGGATGACATGCATGCAGCGCGCGGCCATTTCGAAAAGGCGTTGGCCCTCGCGCCGAATTCGGCGACGGCCCATGGCTGGCTCGCCTGGACATGGTTCTTCGAGGTCTACCTCGGCTGGGCGGAAACGCCCGAAACGGCGCTGGCCCGAACGGCGGACCATGCCCGGAAAGCGGTCGATCTCGACCCGGATCTCGATTTCGCCCACTGGGCGCTGGGTGCCGCGTATCTGGCTTCGGGCGACAACGACATGGCGCTTGAGTGTTTCGAGCGGGCCCTGACCCTCAACCCGAACAATTCCGATGCGCTTGCCAACTGCGCCTGGCCGCTGATGTTCGAAGGCCGGCACGCGGAGGCCCTCGCGCGGCTCGAGCGCGCCATGCGATTGAACCCGTTCCATCCGGACTGGTATCTCTGGGGCCTCGGCATGGCGCGCTATCTTGAAGGCGACTTTCACGAGGCCTGCCGCGTGCTGCGCCGGATGGCCCGGCCGAACGAGCAGAGCAAGGCGCTCGAGATCGCCGCGCTCATGCGGTGCGGCGAGACGGACAAGGCGCGCGCGGAGGCCGGTGCGCTGGCGGATATTGCCCCGCATTCCTGCGTGCGTGCCCTGATCGCACCGCTGGGGTTTCGCGATGACCGGGTGAAAGAGGATATTGCGACCGCGCTGCGCGCTGCGGGCGTGGCGGATGGCGCGCCGGGCTGACCAACGGTTTTCCAACGCGAATCGGCTTCGATCCTGCCTGTCGGACAATCGACAAGAGGAGGATGCCGAGATGCGGACCGCGGACGAGAGCCTGATCAACGACACGATCGATCGCTACGTGGAGGGGATGCGCACGGCGGATGTCATGCTGCTGAGGTCGGCGTTCCACGAGCATGCCAACATGTTCGGGGATTTCGGCGGCGAGCTCATGGCCGCGCCGATCGCCGCGCTCTTCGACTGGGCCGCCGAAGACTTGCGGCCCGGTGCCTCGGGCGCCGGTCACCGCGTGGACGTGGAGGACGTGGAGATCGCCGGCGATGTCGCCTTGGCCCGGGTCCACGAACGGGATTTCTTCGGTGGTGACGCGCGCGAGTTCTTCACTCTCGTGCGGACCGGCGATGGCTGGCGCATCACCTGCAAATCCTGGGCGACAGTGTCGTGACCGTCGCTCGCCACGCCAGCCAAACCGATTTCAAGGGAGGTAGATCATGCCGGACCCGTTCCAGAATGTGTCCGCCGCCGGGGACGAGATGATCGGCCAGATCATCGATGCGCTCGAAGATCGGGCCGACGACCCGGCAATGAACGAAATCATCGCCCGCTACTTTGCCGACCTCGACTGGCCTCGCGGGGGCACGCTGATGGAGATCGGCTGCGGCACCGGCCCGGTGTCCCGGGCCGCCGCACGCCATAGCCCGGGCACGCGGGTCATCGGCACCGACCCGGCCGGGGAACTGATTGCGGATGCGCGCAGGCGCGGCAAGGACATTCCCAACCTGCATTTCGATGCTTGCGATGGTGCGCGGCAGCCGGTGGATGCGATGTCGGTGGACACGGTGATCCTGCACACGGTTCTGAGCCACGTCACCACCCCGCAGGAGTTGCTGGCCGAGGCGTTTCGCATCCTGCGTCCCGGCGGGCAGGTGGTTGTGTGCGACGCGGATTTCTCGCGGCTGTCGCTGGCGCTCTGCCCGGATGACCCGCTCGAAGCCTGTGCCATCGGGTTCACCCGCAATTTCGTGACCGATCCTTGGCTCGCGACGCGTCTGAGACCGCTTCTGGCGGAGGCGGGGTTCGAGACAGAGATATTCCGGACCGAGACGCGGCTCGATCTGGAGGGCCACGGTGGGCCCGTCTGGACGCGGTTCGCGACCGGGCGTCTCGTCGCCGACGGGATCATCGGCGAACCGCTTGCCGATGCCCTCGTCGCCGAATGCGAACGCCGCATCGGGGCCGGAATGCTATACGGGTTCAACCCGTTCGTGACAGCTGTCGCGCGGCGGCCGTGATCCGGATGCGGGGATGCCGGCCATCCTGCGCGCAGCCGGCCGCCAAAGCGTCCGGGGCTGTCCTTTCATGCCGGGATGCGGCGCGGCGGCTGTCCGGAACGGCCGCGTCGCTGCCCGTGCCCCGGCCGCACCCGCGGCTTGCGGCCGGGCAGCGATCCGGGTTTCAGCCGGCCGGCATAACCGTCAACTCCGGCACGTTCGCACGCTCCGGCTGCTGCAGCGCGAACATCACCGCGGCCGCCACGTCCTCCGCCTGCAGCTTGTCCGGCTTGGGCTCGGAGAAGAAGGGCGTGTCCACCATGCCGGGTGCGATGACGGTGCAGCGCCCGCCCCACTCGCGCATTTCCTGCGCCATGTTCCCGCCATAGCCGTGCACGAACCATTTCGATGCGCCGTAGATCGAGCCGGGAATATGCACCTTGCCGGCGACCGACCCGGTCAGCACGAGGTGGCCGCGCGTCTTGCGCAACTCCGGCAGGCTCGCCCGTGCGGTATAGAGCAGGGCCATGATGTTCAGGTCGATCAGCTTGCGCCATTCGTCCGGGTCGCCGTTCTCCGTGCCCGGCGTATCCAGCCCCGTGCCTGCATTGGCAAAGGCCGCGTGCAGCCCGCCGAACCGCTCCGACGTGGTCCTGATTGCCTCCTGCTGCGCTGCAAGGTCGGTCGCGTCGCCGGGTATGACATGACTGGCTGTGCCCAGTTCGGTGTGAAGAGCGGCGAGCTTGTCCTCCGACCGGGCCATGAGCCCGACGTTCCAGCCTGCGTCCACCGCGGCGCGCGCCGTGGCTGCGCCGATGCCGCTGGACGCGCCGGTGATGAAGAGTGTCTTTCGATCGGTCATGCGGTGCTCCTTTCCTCGTCTGTGATGTGTCGGTGCGTCACCGCACCGGGGGTCGGGCATGGTCGCGGGTGGCATCGCCGGGCCGGTGCCCGTGCCCGCCGTTCCGATGGTGGCCCCGGTGATGGGCA
>Ga0102932_1002100_pt1 | contig 10200 bp, 8 predicted proteins | sample SalPonR1_C_D2_MG_FD_78212 | JGI IMG/M metagenome (GOLD analysis project Ga0102932, IMG submission 78212) | Salt pond soil microbial communities from South San Francisco under conditions of wetland restoration - Salt Pond MetaG R1_C_D2_MG | ecosystem: Environmental > Aquatic > Marine > Intertidal...
CGCGCCTTGATGCTGGAGGGGTTGCGCAAGGCCGGGTTTGATCGAATCGCGCCGCCCGATGGGGCGTTTTATGTCTATGCCGATGTCAGCCACCTGACCGATGACAGCCGCGATTTTGCCGCCGAGATACTGGACAAGGCCGGGGTGGCCGTCACGCCCGGGCTGGATTTTGACCCCGCGCGCGGGGCGGGCACGATCCGGTTTTCCTATGCCCGTGCCACAGCGGATATTCAGGAAGGTCTGGCGCGGCTGGCGCAGTTCATGCACGAGCGTGCCGCGGTTTGACCGGAAAGTGCCAGCATTTTCCTGCACTCAGAACGGGCAGGGTTGGTGCATTGCTGGCGGCCTTGGTGTAGCTTGATGGTTCAGATAGGCGCAAAACAGCGGATGAGCGGTATGATCAAGGTGGTTCTGGCGGCACTGCTATCTTTCTGGGCTGTGGGGGCCGGCGCGCAAGACCGGGATTTCAGTGGCCTTGCTCGACTTGATGCCGACACCAGCAGTATCGAAGACGGCTGGCGCAAAGTGGATATCGGGCTCAGCCTGAGCCAAGGTGTGCCATATCGGGTGTTCACGCTGGATAACCCACGCCGCTTGGTTCTGGATTTCCGCGAGGTGGATTGGCGCGGTATCGATGCCGCAGCCTTGAACCTCAGCGAAAAGGTGCTGGACGTGCGGGTTGGCGGGTTCCGGCCCGGATGGTCGCGCATGGTGCTGGATCTGGCCGCGCCGCTGGCCCCGACGCAAGTGTCGTTGCGCATAGACGAAGTGACAGGCCGCGCGCGGCTTGAGCTTGAGTTGCAGACGATCTCGGCTGAGGCGTTCTCGGACACAGCAGGCGCGCCGGATTTGCCGGGGTGGGCTGCGACGGGGCGCGCGCTGAAGGCGGAAAAACGTCCCCGTCAGCGCGGCGAAGCCCCGCTGGTTGTGGTGTTGGATCCGGGCCATGGTGGCATTGATCCCGGTGCCGAGGTTGGCGCGGTGGCCGAAAAAGACCTAATGCTGACCTTTGCCCGCGAATTGCAGGAGCTTTTGCTGCGCGCCGATGGATTTGAGGTGGCGCTGACGCGAGAAGATGACAGTTTTGTCTCGCTTGAACGCCGCGTTGCCTTGGCGCATCGCATGCAGGCCGATGTGTTTTTGTCGCTTCATGCCGATGCCTTAAGCGAGGGGCGGGCGCATGGGGCCACGGTGTATACCCTGTCAGACAGCGCCAGCGACAAGGCCAGTGCGGCCTTGGCCGAACGTCATAACCGGGCCGATATGCTGGCCGGCGTGGATTTGCGCGGCAAGGATGATGTGGTGGCCGATGTGCTGATGGATCTGGCGCGGCTTGAAACCCAGCCCCGCGCAGAACGGTTGGCCGATGCGATCCGCGCAGGGATTGCAAAACATGGCTTGCCGCTGCATTCCCGGCCTTTGCGCCAAGCCGGGTTTTCGGTGCTCAAAGCGCCAGATATCCCGTCGATCCTGTTGGAGTTGGGGTTCATGTCCAGCCCGCGGGATTTGAAACATTTGACCGATCCGCAATGGCGGGCGAAAATGGCGCGGGCGCTGCGGGATGCTTTGGCCGAGTGGCGGATCGCCGATGCCGCCGCCGCCGATCTGGTGCGGCAGTGACACGCCGGTCGCGACACACATTGAATATGTGTTTTGACGGTCTTGCCGCAGATGCCTATATGGGGCGTTGAAACCGCACGGGGGCTGATGTGCTACGGGGTATTGGAACATTTTTCGGCACGATCTTCAGCCTTCTGACATTGGGGCTGATGTTGATCGCGCTGAGCATCGCGGCGGTCTTTCATATCTATGGACAGGATTTGCCCAGCCACGAAAGCTTGGCCAACTACACGCCGCCCACCATCAGCCGGATTTATTCCGGCGAGGGGCGGATCATTGACGAATTTTCCCGCGAACGGCGCCTGTTCACACCGGCCGAAGATATCCCCGATTTGGTCAAACAGGCGTTTATCAGCGCCGAGGACAAGAATTTCTATTCGCATGGCGGCTATGACGCGCGCGGCATCGCGGCGGCGATTGTCGAGGCGGTGCGCTCGCGCGGGCAGAATGTGCGGGGTGCGTCCACCATCACGCAGCAGGTTATGAAAAACTTCCTTTTGTCTGGCGACCGCAGGATCGAACGTAAGATCAAGGAAATCATTCTGGCCACCCGGATCGAAGAAACCCTGAGCAAGGACAAGATCCTTGAACTGTATCTGAACGAAATTTTCCTTGGCCAGAATTCCTATGGTGTGACGGCGGCGGCGCAAACCTATTTCAACAAATCGCTGCGGGAATTGGCCGCTCATGAGGCGGCGATGCTGGCCTCGATGCCCAAGGCCCCATCGGATTTTCATCCGGTGCGCAATCATGATCGGCTGTTGCAGCGACGTGATTTCGTTCTAAAGGAAATGTACGAGAACGGCTATATTGATCAGGCTGTTTACGAGGCTGAAGTGGCGCAGCCGTTACGCTCGGTTCAAAATGGCGACTTTGCGCCGTTCAGCGCGGGTTTGCCGCCGCGTGATTACTTTACCGATGAAATTCGCCGTCAGCTCAGCCAAGATTTTGGCGAAGGTGAGTTTTTCACCGGCGGGTTGAGTGTGCGCGCCACCATTGACCCCGAAATGCAGGATGAAGCCGCCGAGGGCCTGCGCCGCCAGTTGGAAAAATACGATCGTGACCGGGGCCGCTGGCGCGGAACGGATGTGGAGCTGCCCGAGGGCGTTTTGACCAATGAAGACGCGTGGCGCAAGGCCTTGTCCGAGGCCCGCGTGCCACGCGATATCACTTTGAATGGCAAGTGGTATCCCGCCGTTGTCCTTGAGATCGAGGATCAGCAGATGCGGCTTGGAATCGAAGGGGTGGGCGCGGATGAAAACACCCCGCATGTGGTGCCGCGCCGCGATATCGCATGGTTGCCCGGCGATTTCTTTGAGACGTTCAAACGCGGCGAGGTCGTGTTGGTACGCAAGATGTTTGCGGATGACAGCGGCGATTTCCTGCGCTGGACCTTGCGGCAGGTGCCCGAAGTGCAGGGCGGCTTTGTGGCGATGGATGTGAACACTGGCCGGGTCTTGGCCATGCAAGGCGGTTTTTCCTACGAGCATTCTGTGTTCAACCGCGCCACACAGGCCAAGCGTCAGCCGGGGTCAAGCTTCAAGCCGTTTGTCTATGCCGCCGCGTTGGACAGTGGCTATAGCCCGGCCACCATCGTGATCGACGCCCCGATCGAGATTGACACGCCGCAGGGCATCTGGCGGCCACGCAATTCGTCGAACAAATTTTACGGCCCAACCCCGCTGCGCACCGGGATTGAACAATCTCGAAACCTGATGACGATCCGTCTGGCGCAAGAGGTCGGAATGGGTGTGGTTGCCGATTATGCCGAACGTTTCGGCGTTTATGAGGACATGGGCGGGTTCCTTGCAAACTCGCTTGGGTCAGAAGAAACCACGCTTTACAACATGGTGGCGGCTTACGCGATGTTTGCCAATGGCGGCGAGCGGGTCGAGCCGACATTGGTGGACCGTGTCCAAGATCGCTATGGCAAGACGGTCTATGCCCATGATCCGCGTGACTGTGTCGATTGCGATGATCCGGGTATCCCGCGCACACGCGGGCCGCGCATCGTATCGGACCGCGAACGAGTGATGGATGCGATCACCGCGTATCAGTTGACGTCGATGATGACAGGCGTGGTTGACCGCGGCACGGCCAGCGGCGCGATCAACCTGCCGGTGCCGATCGCGGGCAAAACGGGCACGACCAACGATGCGCGCGACGTTTGGTTCGTCGGATTTTCCAGCAACATCGCGGCCGGGTGTTATATCGGATATGACCAACCGCGCGGCTTGGGCCGCGGCGCTTATGGGTCTTCGATGTGTGGCCCGGTGTTCCAAGAATTTATGCAAGAGGCAATCAAGAAATACGGTGGTGGTCCATTTGCGGTGCCGCCGGGCGGGCATTTCCTGAAGATCGACCGCTTTACCGGCGCGCGGCTGGCGGATGATGCACAAGGTGATTACGTTGTGGCCGAATATTTCCGCGACGGCGAAGAGCCGGTGTTCGGCTTTAGCGTGACAGGCGGGTTTGCCATGGGCACCGATCTGAACCTGTTCCAGCGGGGCGAAAGTGAGCAGGTCAAAGAGGTGACAACCTCGACCGGACAAAAAGCCACGGTCGGCGGCAAAGCCAGCTTTGGCTCGATGAGTTCGGGCGGTTTGTATTAAGGCACGGGGCACGCGGCACGACGGTCGCGCGCCACCATTTGCCACACCTTGCCCGGCCCGGCGCGCTGCGGTATCACCCGCATCTGAGCAGACCAAGGACACAAAGATGCGCGCCGAAATCCAAACCCTTGTTTCCGAGATCGAAACCTCGCTGGAACTGTTGCGCCAGCGGATGGGCTGGGAGACCGCCAAGCACCGGCTTGAGGAATTCAACGCAAGGGTCGAAGACCCGACGCTGTGGGATGACCCGGCCAAGGCGCAAAAGCTGATGCGCGAACGCCAAAGCCTTGTGGATGCGTTGGAAACTCACGATTCGATCAAGCAAGATCTGAGTGACAACGTCGAACTGATCGAAATGGGCGAGATGGAAGGCGACCAAGACGTTATCACCGAGGCCGAGGACACCTTGCGCGCCGTCGCCAAAAAGGCCGCCGCCAAAGAGCTTGAGGCGCTGCTGAACGGCGAAGCCGACGCCAATGATGCCTTTTTGGAAATCAACGCCGGCGCGGGCGGCACCGAAAGCTGTGACTGGGCGTCGATGCTGGCGCGGATGTATGTCCGCTGGGCCGAGCAGCACGGCTATACGGTTGAGTTGCAATCGGAATCCGGCGGTGACGAGGCCGGGATCAAATCGGCGGCCTACAAGATCAGTGGGCACAATGCCTATGGCTGGCTGAAGTCCGAATCCGGGGTGCATCGTCTGGTACGAATCTCTCCGTTTGATTCGGCGGCGAAACGGCACACGTCGTTTTCGTCGGTCTGGGTCTATCCGGTGGTTGATGACAATATTGAAATCGACGTGAACCCGGCCGACATCCGGATCGATACGTATCGGTCATCGGGCGCGGGCGGGCAGCATGTGAACACCACCGACTCGGCCGTGCGGATCACCCACATTCCCACCGGCATCGTGGTGACCAGCAGCCAGAAGTCTCAGCACCAGAATCGTGATATCGCCATGAAGGCCCTGAAATCGCGACTTTATCAACAGGAGCTGGACCGCCGCAACGCCGCCATCAACGAAGCCCATGACAACAAGGGCGATGCGGGTTGGGGCAATCAGATCAGATCCTATGTCTTGCAGCCCTATCAGATGGTCAAAGACCTGCGCACATCGGTGGAAACCAGCGATACCAAGGGCGTTCTGGATGGCGATCTGGATCAGTTCATGGCCGCGACGCTGGCGATGAATGTCAGTGGCAAGACCCGGGCCGAAGCGCAGGGCGACGAGTAACCACCCGGTCTGCGCCCTGCCTTCGAAAATGTGATTTTGTTTTCCATCTTTGCGCATCCCTCGCGTTTGGCTAGGCTTGAGCCAACAGGGAGGAAACAGCGCGATGACCATAGAGGAGAGCAAGCCGCTTGGCGCGCCGGAATTGGGGCCTGTCACGTTCGACATGCTGAAACAGGCGCTGCGCCTTGGCTGGACCGACATGAAGCGCGCGCCGGGCTATGCGCTGATTTTTTCGGGCGTCTATGTGGCCATCGGCTGGTTCATGGTCTGGGTGACATGGGTCACGGGCCAAAGCTATTGGTTGGTCTTTGCGGCGGTCGGGTTTCCGTTGATCGGGCCGTTTGCCGCCGTGGGGCTTTATGAGGTCAGTCACCGTTTAGAACAAGGCCTGCCGCTGGAGCCGCGCGCGATCTTTGGTGTCATCGCCGATCAGCGGCGGCGACAATTGCCTTCGATCTGCGCGGTGGTGGTGATCATGTTTTTGTTCTGGTTCTTTCTGGCGCATATGATCTTTGCGCTGTTTTTGGGATTTTCGACGATGACCAACATTTCGTCGTCTTATGCTGTTTACCTGACACAAGAGGGGCTGACGATGCTGGGGGTCGGCACTTTGGTGGGCGCGGGCTTTGCTTTGCTGCTGTATATGATCACCGTTGTGTCGCTGCCTTTGTTGCTGGACCGCGAGGTGGATTTCGTCACCGCCATGATCAGCAGCTTTCAAACCGTTCTGGGCAGCCCGGCCCCGATGCTGGTCTGGGCGGCGTTTATTGCCGTGTCTACCTTCGTGGCGCTGATCCCCGGATTTTTCGGGCTGTTCCTTGTGCTGCCGCTTTTGGGGCATGGCACATGGCATTTGTATCGGCAGATTTGCAAAGCTGGCGGCACGTGTTGAGCCCGGTGGAGCAAAAAAAGGGCGCAGGTATGACAGACAGCACCGAGTTCTGGGACAAGATTGCACGTCGCTATGCGGCACGCCCTATTGGCGACACACACGCCTATGACACTACGCTTGCGCGGACACGGGCCCATTTGGCGCCAACCGATCAGGTGCTGGAACTGGGCTGTGGCACGGGAACAACGGCGCTGCGCTTGGGGGCGGATGTGGGGCATCTGACGGCCACTGACCTGTCGGGGGAGATGATTGCGATCGCACAGGAAAAACTGGCCGTCGATCCGCATGATAACATCGACTTTCGGCGCGCAGACGTGTTTGATGCGGCCTTTGAGGTGGGCCAATTCGATGCGATCTTGGCTTATAATTTCCTGCACTTGCTGGTTGATATGACGCCCACGCTGGCGCGGGTGCACCGGCTTCTTGGGCCGGGTGGCGTGTTCGTTAGCAAGACCATCTGCCTTGGCCGCAAGGCCTGGCATTTCCGGGCTTTGATTGCGGTGCTGCGCGTGCTGGGCAAGGCCCCGCCGGGCATCGAATTTCTGGATCCCGACGACGTTCAAGCCGCTTTGCGCGCGGCGGGGTTCGAGATTTTGGAAACAGCGGATTATCCGGCGCGCCCACGCGCGCATTTCATCGTGGCGCGCAAGATGTAACCTTCGGCTTAATCCGCCGCGTGGCGGTAATGGCGCAGGACGAACAGCCGGATTGCCGAGGCCAGCCCGACATCGACCCCACGGCTTTCGTCGATTTGGGCAGCAAGCGCATTAAGCGGTTGGTCGCGGTCTTGGGCGATTTCGCGAAAGGCTTGCCAGAATTCATCCTCCAGTGAGACACTGGTCCGGTGGCCCCGCAGGGTCAGCGAGTGTTTGACGGGCCGCCCGGTCAATTTCGGTGGTGCCTATGCAGGGTCGGGCAGGGGGCGCTGCCCCCATCGCCGCAAGCGGCGACTCCCCCGGAGTATTTTGGGAACAATGAAGGCGACGGGGCGGTCATTCGTCCTCGCGTTTATGGGCGTCGTGACGGTCACGGGATGTGTCGGCCTGCGCTTTATCCAGTGCCTTGTCGGCCTTTCTGCGCCCATGGCGCACGGCGTTTTCGTCGGCCTGCGCGCGCTTTTCGGCGCGGGCTTTTTTCTTGCGGAATTGGTTGAGGTTGATGGGGGTGCTCATGGCGTAACCATATCCGGGAATTCCTGTTCGTCCAGTCCAAGTGAAACGGGCGGCCCATAAGACCGCCCGATTGGATGGATGTGCCAGCAGGGTCAGCCCTTTGGGCCGATCATCTGCTCGGGGCGGACAACGCGGTCAAACGTTGCCTCATCCACAAAGCCGAGGGCGATGGCCTCTTCTTTGAGGGTGGTGCCGTTCTTATGCGCGGTCTTGGCGACCTTGGTGGCATTGTCATAGCCAATTTCAGGCGCAAGCGCCGTGACCAGCATCAGCGATTCGCGCATCAGTTTTTCGATCCGGTCTTCGTTGGCCTGAATGCCGTTCAGCATCCGTTCGGTAAAGCTGTCAGTGGCGTCGCCCAAAAGCTGGATGGATTGCAGCAGGTTGTAGGACATCATCGGGTTGTAGACGTTCAACTCGAAATGGCCCTGACTGCCGGCAAACTTGATCGCGGCGTCATTGCCCATGACATGGGCGGCGACCTGCGTCAGCGCCTCGGCCTGCGTCGGGTTGACCTTGCCGGGCATGATCGACGAGCCGGGTTCGTTTTCTGGCAGGATCAATTCGCCAAGCCCCGAACGCGGGCCCGAGCCCAGAAAGCGGATGTCATTGGCGATTTTGTAGCAGCTGCCCGCCACGGTGGCCAAGGCGCCGGACAGGAATACCATCGCATCATGGGCGGCCAGCGATTCGAACTTGTTGGGCGCGGTCACGAAGGGCAGGCCGGTAATGTCGGCCATGTTTGCGGCAACTTGTTCGCCCCAACCCTGTTTGGTGTTCAGGCCGGTGCCGACGGCGGTGCCGCCTTGTGCCAGTTCGTAAATGCCGGGCAGGGTGGCCTTGACGCGGGCAATACCCTGACGGATTTGCTGGGCATAGCCAGAGAATTCCTGCCCCAAGGTCAGCGGCGTGGCGTCTTGGGTGTGGGTGCGGCCGATCTTGATGATGTCCTTGAATTCCTCGGCCTTGGCCTCAAGCCCGGCCAGCAGCTTTTCAAGGCCCGGCAGCAACACGTCACGCACGCTCATGGCGGTGGCGATATGCATGGCCGTGGGAAATGTATCGTTCGAGGACTGGCCCATATTGCAGTGGTCGTTGGGGTGCACCGGATCCTTGCTGCCGATCTGGCCGCCAAGAATTTCGATGGCACGGTTCGCGATCACCTCGTTCGAGTTCATGTTGGATTGCGTGCCCGAGCCGGTTTGCCAGACAACCAGCGGGAAATTGTCGTCAAAGCGGCCCTCGATCACCTCTCCGGCAGCCTGAATGATGGCGTCGGCCAGTTTCGGATCAAGATCGCCATTGACCTTGTTGGCCTGTGCGCAGGCCTTTTTGATCACGCCAAGCGCGCGCACGATGGCGACGGGCTGTTTTTCCCATCCGATGGGAAAATTCATGATCGAGCGCTGTGTCTGCGCGCCCCAGTATTTGTCGGCGGGAACGTCCAGCGGGCCGAAGCTGTCGGTTTCGGTGCGGGTGGCGGTCATGATTGGATACTCCTACGCGAAAGGTTGCCCTGTCTTAGCGGCTGGCGCGAAAAGATCAATGCTGTATGCGATGGAATACAATTGCCGCGCGTCCGAGTTGGCGCACGCGCTAGCACGTTCGGACCGGATCGGTTTTACTTGCGGAAACTGTCGAGGCTGACAACCTCGGCATCGTGAATGCTTTCGTCTTCCGACGTGTCGGGCAGCTCGTCGGAAACATCCGGTGTGTCGCCGTCCTCGGGGGTGTCGTCATCGTCTTGGGATTCAAAGCGCAGGCCGAATTCCACGGACGGATCAACAAACGTCTTGATCGCATCGTAGGGGATGTAAAGCGGCTCGGGCGCGTCGCCGAAATTCAGTGTGATTCCAAAGCCTTCATCGGTGACTTCAAGGTTGTCATACCAATGCTGCATCACAACGGTCATTTCGGTCGGGTAGCGTTCGCGCAACCAATCGGCCAGTTCTGCATCGGGGTGACGGGTGTCGAAGGTGATAAAGAAATGATGGGCACCGGGCAGGCCGTGATCGCGCACGTCGGTCAAGACCTGACGGATCAGACCCCGCATCGCGTGATGCATCAGTTTTCCATAATCAATCGAAACAGTCATGTGTGACACCGTCCTCCTTGAACGCAGCATAGGGGATTCGATCCAAAACAAAAGAGGCCTCGTACGGGCCTAGATTGCAACATGCAATCCCACTCCGGCAAGCGCCATCAGGCCAAGCCCGAGAACCATCGGTAACCGAAGCCAAAGCAACAAAATCGCGGCCAATCCAACAAGAGTTGCGCTGCGCGTGTCAAAGCTGGAGATTACGGGCACCGGGCCAAACGGGCCAGATGTCACCGTGTCAAACAGTACATGCAGGGCGAACCAAACCGTCAGGTTGAGAATGACACCGGTGACAGCGGCGGAAATGCCCGACAGCGCGCCTTTGAGGCGGGGGCGGGCCAGCAACGCTTCGACATACGGCGCGCCTGCGAAAATCCACAAAAAACACGGGGCAAACGTGACCCAAAGCGTTACGCCCCCGGCCAGCAAGGCCAGCCCCGTGCCGCCCTGTTGAAACCCGGCCAGAAGACCGACGAATTGGGTCACAAGGATCAGCGGGCCGGGGGTGGTTTCCGCAAGGCCAAGCGCGTCGATCATTTGCGCGGTCGTCAGCCAGCCGTGGGTTTCGACCA
>Ga0102932_1002105_pt1 | contig 10193 bp, 7 predicted proteins | sample SalPonR1_C_D2_MG_FD_78212 | JGI IMG/M metagenome (GOLD analysis project Ga0102932, IMG submission 78212) | Salt pond soil microbial communities from South San Francisco under conditions of wetland restoration - Salt Pond MetaG R1_C_D2_MG | ecosystem: Environmental > Aquatic > Marine > Intertidal...
AAACCTGTAAGATATAATTTCCCTCTGGAATATTCTTTAAGCTAAATTCTCCACGATTATTGGTTTCATCCCCAATTTGAAGACCTTTAACTTCTATATTTACATTAGACAACGCATTTGCCTCGCTATTTACTACACTACCTTTTATTGCCCCAGTGCTTTGAGCAAAACTAATTTGAATAGCAAAAAGAAATAGAATAATGAGGTTCTTTGAAAGCTTCATTAGTGTTTGTTTTTATTTAGATTGATTTTAAATACGACGCAAATGTATAAAGCAAATTGAATTTTTAAAAGCTTATTTATAATTATTTTAAATAAAAATAGTGTCTGAAAACGCAGGTTTTTGGGTATCAAACAAATAGATCATAAAAATTTATACTGCTAAAAGCACATTTGATCTTTTCTTAACTGCTGCCGGTTACTAATCTTTTATATTTGCCGCTTAAATTTGCGCTATGATAAAATTGATTGTTACCGATATGGACGGCACCTTGTTGAATGATCAACACGAGATCCACCCCGATTTTTGGGAAATAGAAGAATCGCTGAATGAAAAGGGAATAATGTTCTCGGTAGCCAGTGGTCGTCAATTTTATAACCTGGAAAGCAAATTTGACAGGATCAAAGATCGTATGCTGTTTTTTGCCGAAAATGGTACTCACGTGGTTTATAAGGGGAAAGATCTGTATGTAAATTCGCTAGACAAGTCGGCAGCGCAAGATTTTATTAAAAAAGGAAGAGAACTTCCGGAAACTCACCTGGTACTTTGTGGAAAGAACTCGGCTTACATAGAAAGCAAAGACGACAGCTTCTTTAACGAGATTAATAAATTCTATAAAAGGATTGAAAAAGTTGAAGATCTTACCGAAGTAGACGACACTATCTTAAAAGTTACTTTTTGTAACTTCAATGGCGTTGAAGAACACACCTTCCCACATTTTAAAGAATATACAAACGACTATAAAGTAGCTATCGCTGCTAATGTTTTTATAGACATTACTTCCATAACGGCGAATAAAGGAAATGCTATAAGCGGAATTCAGAAAGAGTTAAATATTTCTCCCGAAGAAACCCTGGTTTTTGGTGATTACCTTAACGACCTGGAAATGATGCAGAATGCGAAATACAGCTATGCAATGAAGAATGCGCATCCCGAGATTATTAATGCGAGTAAATATGTAACTACTTTCAGCAATAACGAAAATGGAGTTTTAAAAACCATAGACGAACTAGGCTTGCTTAAAGCAGAATATACTTTAAAGAGCTAAACTTTATTATCGTTCACTTCAATCCAGTAGCCATCGGGATCCTGAAAATAAATTTGCCTAATCCCATCGGGCCGGTTGGTGAACGAATCTTTTTCATCTTTCCCGTTTTCAAAAGGAATATTTTTAGTCCTTAGAAAATCCATGAATTCAGAAAGATTTTCGGTATTAAAAGCCGAATGAAAACTTTTGTGCTTTTCTATCAGCGTATCGCTTTCTACCAAATGCAGCTGCACGTTATTACCTAGCTGAAACCATTTAATATGGTCTCCCAGACCGCCATTATCTATTTGCTCTAAGCCAAGGATAACTTTGTAAAAATTCACGGAAGTCTTTAGATCTTTTACCCTAATGGTATCGTGGTCTTTCCTAAGTTTAAAGGGATTTGCAGTTGATTTAGCTGCAAATAATATTATAGGTGAGTTTAATTTTTTCATTTTTGAAAATTTACCTCAAAATAGCAATAAACCTTAATCCTTGCAAAAAAGACTCTTTGGTATATTTAAATAAAAAATACGTAAATTTATTTAGCATATTTTACTGATTACCAAACTATTTAACTAACCAAAAATTGTAATTATGAAGTTTTTCATTTACCTCCTGGCTTTTATTAGCTTTCCTTTACTCGCACAAGAAACAACCCAACCACAAGATTATACCATTGAACAATTTTATGAAAACACTCGAATAGCCGGAGGTTATTTTTCTCCCGATGAAGATAAATTGCTGGTAAGTTCAGATAAAAGTGGAATATATAATTTGTTTGAAATTGATATTTCAAACGCAGAAATACAGCAAATCACAAATTCTAAAGAAGATTCTTACTTCGCTATAGATTACGTCCCCAATTCCGGGAATATGCTTTATTCTGCAGATAAGGGCGGTAACGAGATCAATCATATTTACCTATTGGATGAAAACGGCAATTCCACAGATCTAACGCCGGGTGAAAATGAAAAAGCACAGTTTGCAGGTTGGAATAACGATAAATCTGGCTTCTACTATATTTCCAATAAAAGAAACCCACAATTTTTTGATCTCTATGAAATGGATATGGAGAGCATGGAAAGCGAAATGATCTATAAAAATGAAGAAAATCTTTCTGTTCAGGATATTTCTCACAATGGGCAACTTTTGGCACTTACCAAAGCGATCACTACCAGTGAGAATAAGCTTTATCTGTATAATGTACAAACCCAAGAAATGAGAGAGCTTTCAAAGGAAGCTGCCGAATATTCGGCTTCGGGTTTTGATAAAAATGATGAGCACTTCTACTACATTACTAATGCCGGACGCGAATTTAAAAGCCTTATCGAATACAATTTGGAAACCAAAGAAAGCGACAACCTGTTTGAAACCAATTGGGATGTAATGTACAGCTACCTAAGTGAAAATGATAAATATCGTGTGATAGGAATTAATGAAGACGGAAAGAATAGTCTTATAATTAAAAATACGCAAACCGGCGAGGAAGTAGATCTTCCAGATATGCAAAATGAAGATATTGTAGCCGTAAATATTTCAGATAGTGAAGAATTAATGAGGCTTACCATTGGTACCGCCAAGGCTCCAAATAATCTTTATGTTTATGACTTTTCTTCTGGAGAATTAAAAAAATTAACCAACACCTTAAATCCTGAAATCGATGCTGACGATTTGGTTTCAGCTGAAGTAGTTCGCTACGAATCTTTTGACGGTCTGGAAATTCCAGCCATTTATTACAAACCTCATCAGGCTTCAGAAAATAATAAGGTACCGGCACTGGTTTGGGTGCATGGTGGCCCGGGCGGTCAATCGCGGGTAGGTTATTTTGCATTAATTCAATATTTGGTAAATCAGGGTTACGCGATCCTGGCGGTAAATAACCGTGGGAGTAGCGGTTATGGAAAGACCTTCTATAAAATGGATGATAAAAAACATGGAGATGAAGATCTTAAAGATTGTATTTGGGGTAAAAAATGGCTTCAGGAGCAAGAATATATAGACGCTGAAAAAATAGGAATTATAGGAGGAAGTTACGGTGGTTACATGACAATGGCCGCTATGACCTTTGCCCCAGATGAGTTTGAGGCGGGAGTAAACATTTTTGGTGTTACCAACTGGCTGAGAACCTTAAAATCTATTCCTCCATACTGGGAAGCTTTCCGTGAGGCGCTGTATGAGGAAATGGGTGATCCTGTAAAAGATTCCATTGCACTTTATAATAAATCGCCGCTTTTTCACGCTGACCAGGTTGAAAATCCTGTAATGGTTTTGCAGGGTGCTAACGATCCAAGGGTACTCCAGGTAGAATCTGATGAAATTGTAGCTGCTTTAAAAGAAAATGATGTTCCTGTAGAATATATTGTTTTTGAAGATGAAGGCCACGGATTCATAAAAAAAGAAAATGAAATTAAAGCTTACAGGCAAATCAGGGAATTTCTGGATAAATACTTAAAAGAAGAAGAATAGAGTTGCTCTAATATTGTAGGCAAACTATATCGGAGCAAGCATACAAAGCAATACGATTGGAAAATACAATTTGATTTCGAGGCAAGACTCGAAGCATTTAATCTCGATTATCGAGTAAACTCCAAAACTCGGGTTAAACATTTAGTACCGATTTCAAAAAGCCTTATCTTGGTCTTGCAATCGCAATAACTGACTATGCTGTATATTTTACATCATCCTGAGGACAGGGAAAAAATGGAGGAAGATATTTTTCCATTATTAAAAGATATCGAAAAAGAGGTTATAAACTATCCACAAAAAGATTTTAAGCTAGTAGAAAATGATATTCTAGTAACTTATTTAAGCGATGAAAATTTAAGAGAGTTTTTGCCTCAGGCAGCCCAGAAGAATATTAATATTGGTATTCTACCTCATCCCGAAAATACTTACACTACTAAAGGTTTAGGTATTTCAAACGATCCCGAAAAAGTTATAGAGGAAATCTTTGATGATCAGGAAATGCATAAACTGGATTTGCTTTTTTGTAATGATATTCCTGTTTTCCAATCGGTGAATATTGGGAACGTTTTTATTTTTACTGAAGACCATAAGAACAATAACGTCTTACGTGAAGTTATTTCGTTCTTCAAAAACGTTAGGCATTTATCCTCTCTATCCCACAATTCCTACGAGTTAAGCTCTGAAGATGAAAAAATAATTCGCACTTCAGCTTTAGGGATCATTATTGTGGAGCATGCTCTTAGTTCAGTGGTATCAAGAAAGCTGGTTTCCGATAGTTCTTTGAACGATGGTATGTTTAGCGCACTAATTATTTCACCTACTAGTTTATTGCAATTGATCTGGTTTTTATTCCGCAGTTTACTTCCAGGCGGAAAGAAAATAGAAAAAACCCCTTCTTTTATTGGAAGGATAAGGATTACCAGCCTAAAAATAAAAAATGGCCCTACCGTTGAATTTACTGTAGATGGCAAAAAAGAACAGGCCGAAGAATTATCTTTCAGAGTAGAACCGGAAACACTGTGTCTTGCTCAATCAAGCAAATACGGTATTGAAAAGGATGAAGCCAACCTCAAAAAAAGCATTAAAACTAATAAACTCCCTACCGGAGAAAAACGAGAAGAACTAACTAAACGTAGTCTTCCAATATATCCCCGGGCGACTACCGAGGAATTTCAGGAATTATTTAAGGTCTTAAGAGAAAATTCAAAAATTAGTTCCATTTATGTGGTAATGATGATCTTGTCTACCCTTATCGCAACATTTGGGCTTTTTGGCGATTCTTCGCCGGTAATTATTGGAGCTATGATATTGGCACCAATTATTTCTCCTATTGTTTCTTTTTCCATGGGAATGGTGCGCTACGATACAAATATGCTTAAACAAGGAGTAATAACTATTCTTATTGGAACGGGAGTTTGTTTATTATTTTCGGCCGGGGTAAGCCTTATCATTCCAATTAAGATCATCACTTCTGAAGTTGATGCAAGGCTATCCCCTACTCTTTTAGATATGGGTATTGCCGTAGCTTCAGGTATAGCCGCTGCTTATGCCCACGCGAAAGAAGGTATTGCAAAAAGCCTTGCGGGAGTTGCGATTGCCGTAGCCTTAGTACCTCCACTTGCAGTGGCAGGAATTGGAATTGGCTGGTGGGACTGGTCAGTTTTTTCAGGGGCTTTTTTATTGTATCTAACCAACCTTGCCGGAATTATTATGTTTGCCGGAATCACATTTCTTTTCCTTGGATTCGCACCTTTTAGGAGGGCCAAGATGGGTTTAATTTATACCTTAATTGTTATTGGAATGGTGTTGGTTCCACTCTCGCTTTCTTTTAACCGAATTAAAAAAGAAGCAAGCATAACCCGGGAATTAGAAGGTGCTGTAATTAATGAACTCGTGATTAGAGATGTAAGTGTTAGGTTTGAAGAACCGCTAAGAGTATCCCTCACACTTGTAGGTCCAGATAACCTGGAAAGGGATGAAATTATGAAAATTAAAAATGAGATTGAGGAAAGCATCGGGGAACCTATTAACCTTGAAGTAATTTCTGCCAGGGGTTTTTGAAAACCAATTGAAAAAAATTATGATCGATTCATTTGGATAATTAGGTAAGAGAGATTAAGAAAAATAGTACACTTCCTAACAAAAATCATCTATCTCCAAAAAAGCCAAAAATCAAAAACTCAGCAATAGAATTTAGATTTTAACATGTGTTGTCATTTGAGTTAAGCTTCTCTAAAAAAAACAAATTAACCAATCATATTTTTTGAATCGTAATAAGGTATTTATAGATTGCCAGCCATTTAAAATTTTAAACAAAGATTATGATTAAATCAAGAAAGATCGCCGGTTTATTGTTCGCTTTTGCCATGTTAGGAACAGCAAGTGTTTTTGCTCAAACCAAGCAATTACCGCAACAACAGCAAGAAGCAGTAGAAGTAGATGTAAGTGATGAAGAGCTTTCCAAATTTGCTGATGCTTACCAAAGAATTAGAATGGTTAACCAAAAAGCACAACAGGAAATGGCGAAGAAAGTTGAAGATAGCGGGTTTGAAATTCAGCGTTTCAATGAAATTCACCAGGCTGCTTTAGATCCAAATACCGAAAGTGATGCAACCGAAGAGGAGAAGAAGAAGCACAAAGCAGTAGTTGCAGAAATTGAAAATATGCAAGGAGAATTTCAAAAAGAAATGGAAAACGCTATTACAGCGCAAGGTCTTGAAGTTTCTCGTTACGAAAAAATTGCGATGGCACTTCAAACCGATACCGAATTACAACAGCGATTACAACAGCTAATGCAAGGATAATTCTAAATAATATTTAGAAATTGAGATAAAAAAGGTCACCTGCTTGGGCGGCCTTTTTTTATGTTTATTTTATAACTTCATTTTTGGTACAATACAGCAAGTAAGCTATATTTTTAGATAGATTCTAAAGGAATAAAAAATTGAAATCGAGACCTAAAATTTACTTTATATTAATAACTTCTATTTTAATAGCTCAATTAAATTGGAGCGATCTCCACGCACAAAAAACCATGAAACAAAAAGATACTTTAAAATTTGAAAATAAAATAGTACCCGATGAAATTTGGCGAGAAACCTACGTGGCGCTTTCGCACTACCCCGAATTGAAAGATACTCCCATTGAATTCAAATTTAAAAAGAAGATCCAGAAATCTTTTATGCAAGCTCAGCCAAAACTCTCTGGCCTCTTGAAAAATAAGAAAAGGCGTTCTTATTATGTTATGATAAGTGAACATATAAAGATTGAAGATGAAATCTTTGATGTTAAAAATGTTCCTTCAGAAGTACTTATTGGGTGGATTGGTCACGAACTTGGTCATATAATGGATTACCGGGAACGTAGTGCAGCAAATATGGTGTGGTTTGGCATCAAATATCTTATGTCTAAAAAATATATCCAGGAGGCCGAAAGAGCGGCAGATACTTACGCTGTAAATCACGGTCTTGGTAAATATATTATCGCTACCAAAGATTTTATCCTAAACCATACTCACCTGGCAGATTCATATAAAGCAAGAATTAAGAAACTCTATCTTTCTCAAGAAGAAATAATGGTGCTAATTAATGAAATTGAAGAAGAAGATTAGCTTTCCTGTTCTTTGACAAATTTCTCCCATTTAGCGAATTTTTCTTCGTCCATTACTTTTTCCATTTTCACCTGCCCACCTTTTTTCTTGTTCGCAGCACTCCATTTGGGAAACATATCTGGATGAACTTTGGTCACCTTCACACCTTTTAAAGCTTTAGAACGAGCTACTTTATAATTCTTATTGGCATTCTTTAGAGACTCGTCTAAAGCATCCCTAAGTTCTTCTTCCGGCGTATCACCTTCGGTTCCTAAATACCAGTGATGATGAAATTCACCATCAATTCTAACTGCAGCCAGCGTAAATTCCGGAATCTTAATGTCAAACTTTTCTTCAAGTTCCTGTACGGCATCATTCATCTTATTTACTGAAAGCTGGGAACCTACCACGTTTAAGAAAAATTTTGTTCTTCCGGTAATGCGAATTTCTTTTCGTTTTACATCAGTGAATTTAATGGTATCTCCAATAAGATATCTCCACGCACCAGAAACAGTACTAATTAGCAACACATAATCTTTTTCTTCTTCAACTTCATCTAAAGAAATCACGGGAGCATCGTCAACTATAGAACCATCCTGATTAATATATTCAGCCTTAAAAGGGACGAATTCAAAGTAAATTCCATTATCCAGAATAAGCTTCATCGCATTCGTTTCGGGTCTCGCCTGTACGGCTAAAAACCCTTCTGAAGCAAGATAGGTATCGATAACGGTAATAGGTCTTGCCAACAAAGCATTGAAACTTTTTTCGTAAGGCTCAAAGGCAACACCACCGGAAGCAAACACCTGCAGGTTTGGCCAAATATCATGTATATTATCCAGGTTATTATATTCAATAACCTTTTTCATCATTAATTCCAACCACGATGGAATTCCGCTTAATGCACCAATATCCCAGTTTTTAGCATTTTCGGCTATACGCTGCACGCGCTCGTCCCATTCTTCAATCTTAGAAATTTCTTCCCCGGGTTTGTAATAACCCCTAAACCAGAAAGGAATATTACTTGCGCTAATTCCGCTAATTTCACCTTCTTTATGGTCTCCTTCCCTTTCCAGATCGGTAGAACTACCCAGCATCATAATTTCTTTTTCAAAGAAATCTGGTGGAAGATCAAAATTACTCAGAGCGCTAACTTGCTTGATTCCCGCTTTCCTGATAGATTCAAGCATATCATCGGTTACTGGAATACGTTTACTTGATTTCCCGGTTGTTCCTGAACTCACCGCGAAATAAGGAGGTCTCCCCGGCCAGGTAACATCTTTCTCTCCCTCGTGGAGCTTGTGCCACCACTCTGCATCTAACTTGTTATAATCAAAAGAAGGAACTTTTTCTGCAAAGGTTTTTCTTATATCATTTGATTTTAAAATCGACTCAAATTCGTAATGCTTTCCAAACTGTGTGTCTTTTGCTTTTTTAAGTAATTTGGTAAGTACTTCCTGCTGGGCTTCTTCAGCCTCAGGCTCTGAAACTATGGTATCGCGAAGATCTATAAGGCTTTTAATTAAGGAACCTACTATGGGCATAATTCTGGTTTTTATCGGTGCGTTGCTTTCAAAAAATGAAGATAAAAAAAACCAAAATCAACACTATTAATGTCTTAACAATTATAAAGAATTTAACCTTTTGGGAATCTAGAAATTCTGCAGACTTTCAACGCACTTTTCAGCGCATTTTTCTCCATCTATAGCTGCCGATATTATACCACCTGCATAGCCGGCCCCTTCCCCACAGGGATAGAGTCCTTTAATTTGGGTGTGTTCAAAACTATAAGCATCCCGCGGAATTCGTACCGGAGACGAAGTTCTGGATTCCGGGGCGTGAACCACGGCATCGTTGGTTAGAAAACCGTGCATACTTTTATTGAATTCTTTAAAGCCTGCCTGTAAAGTTTTATGAATAAATTCTGGAAATACATTTCCCAACTCAACCGAAGTAATTCCGGGTTTATAGGAAGTAACCGGAAGTTTTCCAGAAACTTTACCCTGGGTAAAGTCTACTAAACGCTGTGCCGGTACTTTTTGTGTACTTCCACCTTCTAACCAGGCTTTTTGTTCTATTTGCTTTTGAAATTCCATTGCCGCCAATGGATTCTTTTCAACATTTATAAAGTCTGAAAGTCTTAATTCAACTACAATCCCGGAATTTGCCGTTGGTTGATCGCGTTTGCTGGGAGACCAGCCATTGGTAACCACCTCTCCCGGGGAAGTTGCGCAGGGAGCGATAATTCCGCCCGGGCACATACAAAACGAATACATTCCCCGGCCACCTATCTGTTTTACGATACTATATGGAGAAGGTGGTAGAAAATCTCCCCTGGAATCGCATTTATATTGAATTTGATCTATAAGTTCCTGTGGATGCTCTACTCTTACCCCAAGCGCAAAAGCCTTGGCTTCAATTTTTATATTTTTTCGGTGTAAAAGTTCAAAAATATCTCGTGCTGAATGTCCTGTGGCCAGAATAATTTTCTTTGCCTTAATGCTTTCACCGCTTAAGGTCTTAATACCTGCTACTTCATTATTTTTAATAAGAATATCAGTTAGCCGGGTTTCAAAAAGAACCTCTCCTCCACAAGCGATAATACGCTCACGAATATCTGCAATAATTGCCGGAAGTTTGTTAGTGCCTATATGAGGGTGGGCATCTACCATAATTTCTGGAGTAGCTCCAAAACCCACAAGTAATTTTAAAATTCGGTCTACATCACCGCGTTTTTTAGAACGAGTGTAAAGTTTACCATCACTATAAGTACCTGCACCGCCTTCACCAAAACAATAGTTAGAGTCTTCGTTTACAATATGCTCAATATTTAAAGCTTTTAGATCACGACGGCGTGTTCTCACATCTTTACCACGTTCAATAATTAT
>Ga0102932_1002113_pt1 | contig 10181 bp, 7 predicted proteins | sample SalPonR1_C_D2_MG_FD_78212 | JGI IMG/M metagenome (GOLD analysis project Ga0102932, IMG submission 78212) | Salt pond soil microbial communities from South San Francisco under conditions of wetland restoration - Salt Pond MetaG R1_C_D2_MG | ecosystem: Environmental > Aquatic > Marine > Intertidal...
AGCGCCACCTCGACCCGTGCATCGCGTGCCACGTTGGGCACCACGTCAAGCGCGCATTCCGGGTCCGGTTCCTCATAGCCGATGGTCGGCGCGATCACCCCGTCGCGCAGGGCCATGATGCAGGCCAGAAGCTCGATCGCGCCGGTGCCGCCGATGCAATGGCCGTGCATCGACTTGGTGGACGAGATCATCAGCCGGTCGGCATGGGCGCCGAACACATCGGCGACAGCGGCGCATTCGGTCTTGTCATTGGCCGCCGTGCCGGTGCCGTGGGCGTTGATGTAGCCCACGTCCTCGGGGTTGAGCCGCGCATCGGCCAGCGCCCCGGCAATGGCGCGCGCCGCGCCGTTCTTTGAGGGCATCACGATGTCGGAGGCGTCCGACGTCATCGCGAATCCCACAATTTCGGCCAGGATCTCGGCCCCGCGCGACCGCGCGTGTTCATACTCCTCGAACACGAAAACGCCCGCGCCTTCGCCCTGCACCATACCGTTGCGGTTGGCCGAAAACGGCCGGCAGGCATCCTTGGACATGACGCGCAGTCCTTCCCACGCCTTGACCCCACCAAAGCACAACATGGATTCCGACCCGCCGGTGACCATCACCGGGGCCAGCCCGCCATGCACCATCTGAAACGCCTGCGACATGGCATGGTTCGACGACGCACAGGCGGTGGACACGGTAAAGGACGGCCCCTTGAGGTTGAACTCCATCGACACGTGGCTTGCGGCGGCGTTGTTCATCAGCTTGGGCACGACAAAGGGATGCACCCGGTTCTTGCCCTCTTCGTAGACGCTGCGGTAATTTTCATCCAGCGTCGTCATGCCGCCGCCCGAGTTGCCCAGAACGACCCCGGACCTGGCCGCCAGTTCGTCCGAAAACTCAAGCCCGGCCTGTGCCAGCGCCTCGCGGGCGGCGATCAGGGTGAACTGGGTGAAGCGGTCATACAGCGACAATTGCTGCCGGTTGAAATGCGCCGCCTCGTCGAAATCATGCACCTGCGCGCCGATCTGGATGGCCAGCCGCTCCACGTCGCGAAAACACAGCTGGCCGATGCCGCAGCGTCCCTCGCGCATCGCCTCAAGCGTGTCCGCCACGTTCAGCCCCAGCGCGTTGACCGTTCCCGCCCCGGTGATGACCACGCGTTTCATTCCGGTTCAATCCTTTTGCAGGGCGACCAGCCGCTCGATCCCGTCCACGACCGACGCCACCGACGAGATGTCGAAATCGCTTTTCTGCGGTTCATTGGCGTTGAAGGGCACTTCGATGTCGAACTCTTCCTCAAGCGCGAAGATGCATTCGACAAGGCCCATGCTGTCGATGCCCAGATCCGCCATCGTGTCCGTCATGGTTACATCCGACGGTTCGATCATGGCCTGTTCCGCGATGATGCGAATGACCCTGTCCTTCACGCTCATGTGTTCACCCCGGACTGATTGCGTCTGCGCCGTGATTTAGTCGCTCGGGTCGGGCTTTGAAACCGCTTTCTTCAGCCTCGCCACATCCGCGATCAGGCGCGGCAGGCGGCGCAGCTGCCGGTAGAGATCAAGCTGCGTGTCCATCTTCATCGCCGGGTAGCCCAGCATGACGCGCCCCGACGGCACGTTCGACAGCACCTTGGTGGCGCCGCCGGTGATCACGTTGTCACCGATAAAGAGGTTGTCGCTGACCCCGGTCTGGCCGCCCAGCACCACGTTGTTGCCGATGCGGCTTGATCCGGCGATGCCGACCTGCGCGCAGATCAGGCAATCCGTGCCGATCACCACGTTGTGGCCGATCTGGGCAAGGTTGTCGAACTTGCAGCCGGACCCGACCTGCGTGTCGCGCACCGTGCCCCGGTCGATGCAGCTGTTGGCACCCAGTTCCACGTCGTCGCCGATGGTGACGCTGCCCAGCGAATGGATGCGGGCATAGCTCTGCGCCGTGGCGTCGCCCTGGTCGCCAAGGGTTTCGCGCACCTTTTCGGCGGCCGAGGGTTCGGGCGTGACAAAGGAAAATCCGTCCGCGCCGATGCTGGCACCGAAATGCGCGATGAAGCGATCGCCGATGGTCACGTCGTGGCCGATCCGCACCCCGGGATGCAGCAGCGCGCCCTGCCCGATGCGGGCGCCCTGGCCGACAAAGACCTGCGCGCCGATCACCGATCCCGCGCCGATCACGGCACCGGCCCCGATCACGGCAAAGGCGCCGACCGACACGTCATCGGCCAGTGTCGCCGTCGGGTCGATCACGGCTGTCGGGTGACGGCCCGGCGCATAGCCCGCGCCGGCATCCATCATCGCCGACAGGCCCGCCATGGCATAGCGCGGGCGCGGTGCCAGCAGAGCGGCTGCAAGGCCGAAGGCGCGCCAGTCCGCGCCGTGCCAGAGCATCGCCGCGCGGGCCTTGCCGGAAGACAGTTGATCGGCGAATTCCGGCTTCATCGCCAGGGCGAGGTCCGACGCGCCGGCCTGTGCCGGTTCCGCCACGGCCGTCACGATCAGCGACATGTCGCCCTCGGCATGCAGGCCAAGGGCGTCGGCAATCTGTGATATCGTGTAGGGCATCCGCGCCTCCGGCCTGACTGGCCGCAGGTTTAGCTTTGAATGCCGCCGATCTCCACCCCTGCCGCGCTCAGCGCGTCCCAGATCGCCGCGTCACGGCCGTAAACATCGCGGCGGAACTGGGTCTGACCCTTGGCCTTGGTGAAGGCGGTGCGGTAGATCAGGTGCACCGGCACCGGCTGATCGAGGTTGACCCGCGTTTCGCTACCCGTGCGCAGACGCGACTGGAAAAACCCGACCGGATCGTCGGTCTGTCGTGCCAGCAGCGCATAGGCGAACTCATGCGGGTCGTTCAGCCGGACACAGCCGTGGCTATAGGTGCGCACCTCGCGCGAGAACAGATTTTTCGCAGGCGTATCATGTAGATAGATGTTGTACTTGTTGGGAAACATGAACTTGACCGTCCCCAGGGCGTTGCGCGGCCCCGGCGGCTGACGCATGGCGAAGGGAAAGCTGTTCGCGGTGTATCCGGCAAAGCTCTGGTTGCGGCTGACCACCCGGCCGCGGCTGTCGGTGATCACCAGATGGGACACCGCGCCGGGGTTGTTGCGCAGTTTCGGCAGGTACTCGCCCACGATGATCGCCCCCGGGACGTACCAGCTCGGGTTGATGACCATATGGTCCATCTCGTCCGAGAATTCGGGGGTCTGGCGGTCGAATTCCTGATGGCCGACGACAGAGCGGGTCTCGAAGGTCATCTTGCCCTGATCGAAGATGCGGGCCTGAAAATCGGCGATGTTCACGAGGATGTGCCGGTCGCCCAGACCGCCCGGCTTGTTGAGCCAGCGCTCGCGCTCCATCGCCACGATCACCGATTTCAGCCGGTCCTGCGCGGTGGCGTTGATTTCGCTGAGCGTGTCGCCACCGGCAACCCCGTCGACGGTGAGCCCGTGATTTTCCTGAAAGCCGCGCACCGCGTCGGTGATCGCTTCGTCATATCGCGCGGTCACGGTCCGGTCGAGATAGTCCATCGCGATCAGCCGGTCGCGCAGCGCGACGACCCCGGCCCCGGTATCGCCCGGTTCGTATTTGCCCGACGGGACAGGCGCGCCCCAGCCACCATGCGCGACGTTGTGTTCCAGCCGCATCTTGACCTTCATCAGCCGCGCGTATTCCTGCGACTGCGGCACCAGCGACGCCAGAAAGGCGCGCGGCGAATCCGACAGCAGCCCGTCGAGGTAATACGCGGTCTCGCGACGCGGGATCTCGCGCACGATCGCGCTGCGCACCCGCGACGGCGTGTCGATGATGCCGGTCTGAAGATCGCGGGCAAAGTCGAGATAGAGTTCGGTCAGCGCCACTTCGAGCGCGCCGCGATCGAACCCCGAGCGCACGGCGGCCATGCGCGACAGCAGCGCCTCGGCATTGTAGCGGGCAGCGGGAAGACCGTGGAACGAGGCCATGCTCAGCGCCTCGAGCAAGGCGGTCCGGCGTTCCAGGTCGGCGGCGGTTCCGCCCGTCCAGACCGGGTCGAAGCCGCGGTCGCGGTAAAACGCGGCGACCTGCTCGTCCGCAGAGACGCGTTCGGCGACCGCCTGCTGAAATGCAGTGACCTGAACGGCAGCGGCCTGTTGCGGCGCCAGGTAGCTTGCCGCTACAAGCGCAATCGCTGCCACGCCGTTCAGAACTTTCCGGTCGCTCATTCCGTAATCTCCTATAATCATATCAAAACAACGCGTTAGCGCACAGGTTGTTCACATGGTTTCGTCCCGCCCGCAGAGTGTCCATTCACAAAAGCGTTCAGGATCGCTTTTGCCACGGCCCTGCGGCCCGGATGCATCGCCGGGCGCGGGTGTCGCGCAACTCTAACACAGGATCACAATTTAAGCAGGATTCTGCCGAAACCCCTTGAACTGAAAATTTTCGCGGAACTTTAGGTTTTGTTGGGATTCTTCATGTGTCATAGTTTCTGCACACTCTAGGCATTCGGCAGCTTCGCGGAACGGCGCGAACACCAAGGCAAACGTGAACACGGGACAGGCACTTCAAGATGACTGACACAGTATCTGGCGGCTTCACGCGCCGCGGATTGCTTACTGCATTTGCAGCCACAGCAGTATCCGCAGCGCCGACTTACTCCAATGCGGCAGGGTTCCTGCGCGGCGGCGGCGATATCCGACGGATCAAGATGTACTCGGGCCGAACCGGCGAACGGATCGACATGATCTACTGGATCGAGGGCGAGTATATCAAGGACGCGGTGAAGGAGGTTCATGTCTTCATGCGCGACTGGCGCACCAATGATGTGAAATCCATCGATCTGCGCACCATCGACATCATGGCGGCGGCGCATAACATGATGGATGTTTCCGAACCCTACATGCTTCTGAGCGGCTATCGCAGCCCGAAGACCAATGCCATGCTGCGCAGCCGCAGTTCGGGTGTTGCCAAGAATTCCCTGCATCTCAAGGGCCAGGCGGCCGACCTGCGGCTCAATTCGCGGTCGGTCGGGCAGATTGCCCGCGCTGCGAGTGCGTGCAAGGCGGGCGGCGTCGGCCGGTACTCCGGGTCGAATTTCGTCCACATGGATTGCGGTCCGGTGCGCAGCTGGGGCCGGTAAGGCGCAGTTTCCTGTCAGGATTTGAAAAGGGCTGCGTGATCCGCAGCCCTTTTTTTGTTTCAATACTGTAACAATTGCCCGCGCTTTGCCGCGCCGGGTTCAGAACGTCATCTTGTAGGTCACGGCCCCCGTGAAGCCGCGTGATCCGTCCAGCCCGACAGAGCTTGATCCGGTCAGGCTCAGATAGGCGCCAGAGCCGAAATCCCGGATCACCGACCCCGAGACATATCCCCAGGTCTGATCCGGGCGCGGTGCCGAGACGTTGCCAAGCGTGTCCGCATTGGGCCCAAGCGACACCTCGAGCGGGTCGTCGTTGAAATCATGCTCGATAGAGCCACGCAGGTTGAAGGCCCAGCCATCCATGTTGGCGGGGGCAAAGATCGCCGACAGGCCGGCGGTGATCCGGCTGGATTCGTACTCGGTGTCGCCGAAGGAAAGGCTGGCCGCGCCATCGGATTCGGTGAACCCGTCGATCGACACCTTTTCCCACGTGTAATGCGCAAACGGGTTGAGCCGCACCTGGTCGTTCAGCGCATAAAGCGCCCCGCCGCCGATCCGGGCAAAGCGGTAGTCGCCCTCGGTGTCGGCGGTGTAGCGTTCGGTCGCCGGACCGAGTGTGAAACTGCGGGTGATGTCGTCGACATTGATGCGGCCGCCGCCGAAGGCCGCGTTCACATAGTATTTGGGTGACAAGGCGATCTGGCCGAAGACGACGCCGATCATCAGGTCGGTGTCAAAGCTTCCCGCGTCATTGTCGAATTCGACCTCGCCGTAATCGAGGCTGATCCCGGCGCCGATCGTTGCATTCGGGGCAACGGCTACGTCCGCACCGGCCTTGAGCACCTTGGTATTGCCCTCGAGCCCCGGTGTCACCTGCTGGGCTTCGCCTTCGAACCGGCCCACGTCAAGGCTCGCATAGACATCGACCTCGCCGACCTCGCGGCGCCGGGTATTTCCGTTTTCATCGGTGGTAAGCAGCACGGTCGGGTTCATCCGGTTCTCGATCGACAGCCCGTGCTGACGCAGCGCGGTCATGGTCGCTACCGAGATCGCGCCGGTCTGGGTGGCGGCCTGAAGCCCGGCAAAAGCCGCCTGACCGAAGATCTGATGTGCGGATGTGGTCGGGTGCACCCCGTCGGCAAACACGCGGTCCTCGCTGTCGGGGCTGGCGTTGATCCCCTGCACACAGCTGATGGCGCTGCCGGGACAGGCCGGGACGGTGGCGGCATTGGGCGCGGTAAAGCCATAGCGGACCGGGTCGTTCTGCACCGCGGTCAGCAGTTTGCCCGCGTCGACAACCACCGCCTTGTCGCCGATGGAGGCCAGCAACGTGGCGTTGAACGTGTTCGCGAGGCTTGTCTGAAACGCGGCACCCTGCGGGCCCAGCGACAGGCCGAACGGCGTCTCGCCGATATCGGGGATGGTGACGACGATCACCGACTCGGCCCCCGCCGCCTTGACCCGGTCGACCAGCCCCACCAGTTCGGTCGCGGCCTGCGCCATGTTGGCCGCCGCGTCCTGTGGCCCGATCAGGCCATTGTCGACAGCCCCGGCCTGGGCGAAGACATCGTTTGCACCCCCCCAGAGGATCACCAGGTCGTTGTCTCCGAACGACGGGCGATCCGCGAGCAGCCGGTCCACCTGTTCGGAGAGCGGCCGGGTCGTGACACCCTGGGCGGGATTGAAGCCGATGCCGGTCGGATCGGTCACGCGGGAGCCGCCCTCGGCATAGATCGTGCCGCCCAGTTGCACCGCGTCCTGCCCGGCCAGCGGAACGGCGGAATAGACATTCGGGCCCAGGTCCAGGCCCAGCGATTGACCCAGCACCTCGCCATAGGTGAGCGACGATCCGTCCGGTGCGTTGGTCAGGAACTTGTAGTTGATCACCGGCAGAGCGCCCATGCCGGCGGCGATGATCGACTGCGAATAGGTGCCCGCATCGCTGAGCGAGTCGCCGATGATGTACAGGTCGTCAAAGCGCAGTTCTTCGGCGGTCGCGGTCGCGGCCAGTCCGGTGAGCATCGTGCTCGCCAATGCGAGTCTGGTGAATGTCATCTTGTCCCTCCCCTTGAGCGGTTTTCACCGCGCATCTTCCTTGACGTACAGGAACGGTCGGGACCGCGCGCGAGTCAACGCATAATTGCATGGCGCACGCTGGAATGACGCAGGGTGACGCGCCGGGTTTGTTGCCCGGCGCGCCTGTGCCGAGCGGATCAGGCGGCCAGTTCTGCCGAGAATCCGTCGAGGCTCTGTTCGACCGCAGACAGGATCTCGGCGACCTGCGAAGCCTTGATGATCATGGGCGGGCAGAAGGCCATCGCGTCCATCATGTTGCGCGAGATCAGGCCGTTTTTCAGGAAATGCGCGTTGAGACCCGCACCCAGCTTGCCGGGGGCGAAGTCTTCGGCGCGGCCTTCGGGGGCGACGATTTCCAGCGCCGCGATCAGGCCGACGCCGCGTGCTTCGCCGACCATCGGGTGATCGACGAATTTTCGCAATCCCGTCTGCAATTCGGCCCCGCGTTCGGCGGCATTGGCCACCAGATCGCGCTCCTCGATGATCTTGAGATTTTCCAGCGCCACCGCCGCGCCCACCGGATGCGCGCCGCCGGTATAGCCGTGACCCAGCACGCCGATGCGCCCGGATTCGTCGGCGATGGGCGCATAGACCTCTTCGGTCATCATGAAGGCCGAGAACGGGAAGTAGGACGAGGTGATCTGTTTCGACATGGTCATGATGTCGGGTTTGATCTGGTAGGTGTCACAGCCAAACATGTTGCCGGTGCGGCCAAAGCCGCAGATGACCTCGTCGGCGATCAGCAGGATCTCGTACTTGCCCAGCACCTTCTGGATCTTCTCCCAATAGGTTGCGGGCGGCACGACGACACCGCCCGCGCCCATCACCGGTTCGGCGATGAAGGCGGCGATGGTGTCGGGCCCTTCGGCCTGGATCATCGCGTCCAGATCCTCGGCACAGCGGGTGGCGAACTGCTCCTCGCTCTCGCCCTCCTGGCCCTCGCGCCAGTAATGCGGGCAGGTAGTGTGCAGGATGCCGTCAAGCGGCAGGTCGAAGGATTTGTGGTTGTAGGGCAGCCCGGTCATCGACGCGGAGGCGATGGTCACCCCGTGATAACCGCGGATGCGCGAGATGACCTTTTTCTTTTCCGGCTTGCCAAGGCTGTTGGAGCGATACCAGAGCATCTTGAGGATCGTGTCATTCGCCTCGGACCCGGAATTGGTGAAGAACACCTTGCTCATCGGGACCGGCGCCATGCCGACCAGCTTTTCCGCCAGATCGATCGCCGGGCCGTGCGAGCGGTGGGCGAAATTGTGGTAATAAGGCAGCTTGCTCATCTGCCGGGTCGCGGCGTCGATCAGGCGCTGTTCGTTGAAGCCGACAGCCACGCTCCAGAGGCCGGACATGCCTTCGATATACTTGTTGCCCTGGTTGTCAAAGACATGCACGCCCTCGCCCCGATCCATGATCAGCGGGCCGTTCTGTTCGTGCACGCGGGCGTTGGTGTAGCCGTGGAAGTGATAGGCGATGTCGCGGGCTTCGTCTGAGTTCGGGCGCATGTCCATGGGGCAGCTCTTTCGCAAATGTCGGTGAATCTGCGCTCACTGCTAACGGGTCAGGGGGTGGCGTGGCAAGAGAATTTGATGCATCATACATCAAACCGCCCAGCACGGAGGCATTGCGCGACATGCAGATCATCGGACGGGCCCCCCTGGGCGAGCAGGTTTATGACCGGATCGCCAAGGCGCTGCTGACCGGGCAGATGCGCCCGAACGACCGGCTGACGATCCGCGGGCTGGCCGATCAGCTTGGGGTCAGCACGACACCGGTGCGCGACGCGGTCAAGCAGCTGACGCAGGAAAACGTGCTGGAACAGCGGTCGCCGAAACATGTGCGCGTGCCCGTGATGTCCGAGGCGACCTATCTCGAGATCCTCGAAATCCGGTTGTCCCTGGAAGGGCTTGCCGCCGAGCGCGCGGCGGAGCATGCGACCGAAGCGCAGATCCGCGATCTGCGGAGGCTGCTGGACCGCAATGACCGGGCGATCGAGAAACGCCGCTGGGCCGATGCGACCGAGGGCAACCAGGAATTTCACCTTGCGCTGAGCGACTTGGCGGGGATGCCGGTGCTCCAGAAGGTTCTCAAGGGGTTATGGCTTCAGATGGGGCCACTGGTGGCCTGCTACTATGACACCGAACCCACCGGGCTGAACATCCAGCATTATGCCCTGCTTGACGCGATGACACAGCGCGACGGGCCCGCTGCCCGGCGCGCCATCGAGGCGGATCTCGTGTCGGCCAGGCCGATGATGCTGGCGCAGATCGCGGAGTTGCGCAAACGGCTGGTCACCGAAGAGGCGGCGTGATGAACAAAGCGCTGCCACCTGACCTTGATGCCACGGGCAGATGCGACAACTGGGGCCTGTTGCGCAGTTTTTACCACGTCGCGTCGCAAGGCGGTGTGACCCGCGCGGCCAAGGCGCAGGGCGTGACGCAACCGTCGGTCAGCGCATCCCTGCAACGGTTGGAGAAATCGCTGGGACAGACCTTGGTGCAGCGCGGACAGCGCGAGTTTGAACTGACCGCCGCCGGGCAGGTTCTGTTTTCCGAAGTGGAAAAGATGTTCGAGGCGTCGTTGCGCGCCGAAGAAAAGCTCAGTGCGCTGCATTCGGGCCTTGTCGGCACGGTGAAGGTGCAGGTGGTGACCGGCGCACGCAGCGACCTCTTCGACGAGATCCTGCGCCTGATGCATCAGCGGCACCCGTCCGTGGTGCTGGACCTCCAGATCGCGTCAAGCCACACGATCCTGCACAATGTCGCCTCGGGGAGTGTGCCCTTCGGCGTGTGCCTGATGCAGCGGCCGTTGTCGCGGCTGGCCTGTCACCTGCTGCTGCGGGCGCGCTACGGCGTCTTCTGCGGCGCCGAGCATCCGCTGTTTGGCCGCAGCGACGTGACATTGGCCGAATTGCGCGACATGCCGTTCATCTCGTTTTCCTGTGATGCCGAGGGCCGCGCGCCGGAACCGATGATCGCGCTGCGCGACAGCACCGGGCTGGGCCGCAA
>Ga0102932_1002116_pt1 | contig 10174 bp, 7 predicted proteins | sample SalPonR1_C_D2_MG_FD_78212 | JGI IMG/M metagenome (GOLD analysis project Ga0102932, IMG submission 78212) | Salt pond soil microbial communities from South San Francisco under conditions of wetland restoration - Salt Pond MetaG R1_C_D2_MG | ecosystem: Environmental > Aquatic > Marine > Intertidal...
CACACCACGAACCCTGTTCCGGTGATCCTCACGGGCGGACCGCCCGGCGCAACGCTCCGCTCCGGGCGGCTTGCTGATCTGGCACCGACCGTGTTGGCGCTGATGGGGCTCGACCAGCCGCCCGAGATGACAGGGAACAACCTGCTGTCATGAGGCGCGGAACGCTCATAAAGCGGGTCGCGCAAATCTGTGTCACAGGTTTTTCGCAAGCCGCTTTGCTGTCGCTCTGCGCGCTGCTGCTCCTCGCGACGACACCCGCCCACGCTCAGGCGACCGACGCCGCCGAGGCTGCGCGCAAAGCCGCGCTGGCGCTCGAAAACGCGTCGCGGGCGCTCGACAAGGCCGATGGCGCGCGCAATCGGGTCAAGGCCCTGACCGAAACCGTGCGCGCCTACGAAGACGGGCTCGAGGCGATGCGCGACGGCCTGCGCCGGGCATCGGTGCGCGAACAGGCTTTGTCGCGTGATCTGGCCGCCTCCGAGGCCGAAATCAGCCAGCTTCTCGGCATCCTTCAATCCATGGCCAGTGCGCCTTCGCCGGTGCTGCTTCTGCATCCCTCCGGCCCTTTGGGCACCGCGCGGTCGGGCATGATCCTCGCCGATGTGACCCCGGCCCTCAACTCCGAGATCGACTCCCTGCGCGCCAAGCTCTCGGATCTCGCGGTGCTGCGCGCCCTTCAGGAAAGCGCGGCCCAAACCCTGCGCGACGGCCTGAGCGGTGCCCAAACTGCCCGCATCGAACTCAGTCAGGCCATAGCCGACCGCACCGATCTGCCGCGCCGCTTTTCCGAAGACCCGGTCAAGACCGCTCTGCTCATTGCCGGAACCGAATCGCTCGAAGGGTTTGCCTCGGGCCTCAGCCAGATCGCGGTCGGCGAAGTGCCCGGCTCGCTTCCTGACATCTCCGACCGCAAGGGCGCGCTAAGCCTCCCCGTGCAAGGCCGCATCCTGCGCCGCGCAGGCGAGGCCGACGCCGCCGGCATCACCCGCCCGGGCCTAATTGTCGCCACGCCGCCAAACGCCCTCGTCACGACGCCCACCGCAGCCACGCTGCGCTATGCCGGGCCGCTTCTCGATTACGGAAACGTGGCAATTCTTGAACCACAAGCCGGGCTTCTCCTGGTTTTGGCCGGGCTCGATGTGGTCTATGGTGAGGCCGGAGAGGTCCTCCCCGGCGGTAGCCCTGTCGGACTTATGGGCGGGACCGGTGCAGATGCCGACGGAATTTTGCCGGGCACGGATGGACAGACGGGTTCAGAATGGTCCGAAACGCTTTATATTGAAATACGAGAGCAGAACGAACCGGTGGACCCCGAAAACTGGTTCAGAACAGACAAAGGATGAGTGCGCGATGAAGAAATTCCTGATGGCCGCCATGGCCGGAACACTGGCCGGGGTGGTCGTGACCACACAGGTTGCCGCCCCGCTTCTGGCCCAAGAGGCCGAAAAGAACACCAATGTCTACGAACAGCTCGATCTTTTCGGCGACATTTTCGAACGCATCCGCGTCCAATATGTCGAGGACGTGGACGAGGGCGAACTGATCGAAGCCGCGATCAACGGCATGCTCACGTCGCTCGACCCGCACTCAAGCTATCTGCCCCCCGATGACGCCGCCGCGATGCAGGAGCAAACCCGCGGCGAATTCGGCGGGCTCGGCATCGAGGTCACGCAGGAAGAGGGCTTCGTCAAGGTCGTCTCACCCATCGACGGCACCCCCGCCGACAACGCAGGCATCGAAGCCGGCGATTTCATCACGCATGTCGATGGCGAAAGCGTTCTCGGCCTCAACCTCAACGAGGCGGTGGACCTCATGCGCGGCCCCGTCGGCTCCGAGATCATCGTCACCGTCGTGCGCGAGGGCGAAGACCCGTTCGACGTCTCGATCATCCGCGACACGATCGAGCTGACCGCCGTGCGCGCCCGCACCGAACAGAACACCGTCGTGCTGCGCGTCACCACCTTCAACGACAACACCTTCCCCAACCTCCAGGAAGGGCTCGAGGAACAGGTCGAGGCGGCTGGCGGCTGGGGCTCGGTCAATGGTGTCGTGCTCGACCTGCGCAACAATCCGGGCGGCCTTCTGACACAGGCGATCAAGGTTTCCGACGCCTTTCTCGACGCGGGCGAAATCGTCTCGACCCGTGGCCGCGATCCTCAGGATGGTGAACGGTTCAACGCCACCCCCGGCGATCTGGCCGATGGCAAACCTGTTGTCGTCCTGATCAACGGTGGCTCGGCCTCGGCCTCCGAAATCGTCGCAGGCGCGCTTCAGGATCACCGGCGCGCCGTGGTCGTGGGCACCAAAAGCTTTGGCAAGGGCTCGGTCCAGACGGTCATGCCGCTGCGGGGCGACGGGGCGATGCGCCTCACCACCGCACGCTACTACACGCCCTCGGGCCGCTCGATTCAGGCGCTGGGTGTTTCTCCCGACATTCTCGTGCCGCAACCGCGCCGCACCGAAGAAGAGGAGGAGAACGAAGGCGAGAGCCCGCTGCGTCCCTCGCGCTCAGAATCCGATCTCCGCGGGAGCCTCGACAATGACAGCCTGACCGAGGATGAGATCCGCCAGATCGAAGAAGATCGCGAGCGCGCAGAAGAGGCGGCCAAGCTGCGCGACGAAGACTACCAATTGGCTTATGCCATCGACGTTCTGCGCGGTCTCTCCGCCCTGAACGAGATCAAATAAGCACAGCACCGGCCACCGGCCCGATCGGGCCGGTGGCGTTTTTCCTCCCCGTTTTCCATGAAAACCCAAGCGTTATTTTCACACGGATCAGGACAGCCTTGCTGCCCATTAAAGCACCGCGCGCCCCGTTACCCTGCATCTGCCTGACATTTCGCACCGACGTAATACCGACGTGAATGCCGACGTGAATGCCGACACGCCGTTTCCCTTGTTTTACTGGCGTTAATGGCTGATTCGTCGCGGTGGGCCTTCTTTCGGCGCTCAACACCGACCTGCCATGCCGTGCTGCCTCTGGATCACACGGCGCAAAACGCCTATCTCTGGCCAGGACAACCCCGGCTCGAATCCAAGGATCGCCATGACCCCCGAAGATATCGCCCGCCTGCCCTATCGCCCCTGTGTTGGCGTCATGCTCGCCAACATGGACGGTCATGTCTTTGTGGGTCAGCGGCTCGACAATCAGGCCGACGCCTGGCAAATGCCCCAAGGTGGCGTTGATCCCGGTGAAACCACCCGTGATGCCGCCCTTCGTGAGCTTTGGGAAGAAACCGGCATCACCGCTCATCTCGTTGATATCGAGGCACAAACCCGCGAAACCGTGCGCTATGATCTACCACATGACCTTGTGCCGAAACTCTGGAAAGGGCGTTTTCGCGGGCAAGAGCAGACATGGTTTCTCATGCGATTTCGTGGCGCCGATGCGGATGTGAACATCGCCACCGACCACCCGGAATTTTCCGCTTGGAAGTGGCTCGCACCGGAGCACCTTATTGACGCGATCGTTCCCTTCAAGCGCGAGGTGTATGCCCATGTCCTCGAAGATTTCGCAGCCAAGCTATGATCCTGAAAAACCTGTGTATAATTACCGCTTTGGGCCTTGTGGCGACACCGGTTGCGGGCCTGTCCTGTCTGCCTCACAGCGTCACCGACACGTATCAACGTCTCGACGCCCAAGACACCCGCTATGTGGTCGTACACGGCACCCTCAGCTTTGATCAGGGCTTGGTTCCAACGGTTGATCCCGCCAATCAGGCCAGCACCCCGCAAAGCACCGAAATTCCAGCGCATTTTGTTGGTAAATCCCTTGGAAAGAAGGGGTATACGCGTGACTTCGCCACGGATCTGACGCTCGATCTTCGCTGTGCGGGGCCGTGGTGCGCGGGGGCCAAGACAGGCACGGATTATCTTGCGTTCCTTGCCCGAAACACGGAAGGGGAGTTTCGAGTCACCCTAGGGCCCTGTGGCGGTGACGGCTTTGCCGATCCAACGGCGGAACAGCTTGAACAAGCGCATACCTGCTTTACCGGCGGCCCCTGCGTGGCGAAGTTTTCCCAATAATTTTCAGTGCCTTGGCCGCCTTCTGCCGGCACATCTGCGGCAGGGGCTTCCAGTTTCCGCACTCCTCTGGTTAACCTCGCCGGATGACAACGCCAGATCACGCCAGCGCCGCCCCTGCGGCACCCGCCCGCCTCATGCAGCCTCTCCAACTGGGCGTTATCGAGATTCGCAACCGGATCGTCTCGACCGGCCACGACACTGTTCTCGCGCATGACGGTCACGTAAGCGATGCACTCATCGCCTATCACGCCGCGCGGGCCAAGGGCGGCGTCGGGCTTATCGTCAGCCAAGTCACGGGTATCCACGATTCCGCCCGTTACACCAGCCATGTGCTCATGGGCACCGATGATGACTGCGTTCCCGGTTTTCGCCGCTTGGCCGACACAGTCCATGACCATGGCGCGCGCATCGTGGCCCAGCTTTTCCACCCCGGCCGCGAGATCATGGAGACCTCCGACGGCACCTTGCCTGTGGCCTATGCCCCCTCCGCCGTGCCCAGTGAACGGTTCCATACGATGCCCCGTGCGCTGTCGGTGAAGATGATTAACGAATTCGTGTCAGGCTATGCCGATGCCGCCCGCAGAATGCAGGAGGCCGGGCTCGACGGGGTCGAAATCGTGGCAAGCCACGGATATCTGCCCGCCCAGTTCCTGAACCCCGAGGTCAATCTTCGCTCGGACGACTATGGCGGCGATCTCGACGGGCGCGCGCGCTTCCTGCTTGAAGTGCTCGATGCCGTCCGCGCGGCCACGGGACAGGGCTTCGTCGTGGGCCTGCGCACCACCGGCGAAGAACATGACGAGACGGGTACGGACGCAGGCGAGGTTCTCAGGGTGATCACCCGCGCGGCGCCTTACCTCGATTATGTCAGTATTGCCGCCGGGACTTCGGCGACGATCGGTGGCGCGATCCACATCGCACCGCCCATGTATTTCGAACCGGGCTATCCCCGAAGCTTCTCACAGCGCGTCAAGGAGGCCACGGACCTGCCTGTCATCCTCACCGGGCGCATCAATCAACCACAGGATGCCGAAGCCGTGCTCGCCCGGGGTGAGGCCGATATGTGCGGCATGACCCGTGCGCTCATCTGTGACCCGGCCATGCCCGCCAAGGCCAGTGAGGGGCGGCTTGACGATATCCGCGCCTGTATCGCGTGTAATCAGGCCTGCATCGGCCATTTTCACAAGGGCGTGCCGATTTCCTGCATTCAGCACCCCGAAACCGGGCGCGAACTCCGCTATGGCGCGCTTGATCCCGCCCAGACGCCGCGCCGGATTGTCGTCGTCGGCGGCGGCCCCGGCGGGATGAAGGCCGCGGCGGTCGCGGCGGCGCGGGGTCACAAGGTCACCTTGCTCGAGGCCGGATCACAGCTTGGCGGTCAGGCGCTTTTGGCACAGCTTCTTCCGGGCCGCGCCGAATTCGGTGGCATCGTCACCAACCTCTCGCACGAGATGGAGTGCGCGGGCGTCGAGGTGCGGCTCAACACCGAAGCAACCCTCGAAACGCTGACCGCAATGGCCCCCGATGCGGTGATCGTCGCCACTGGCGGCACCCCGCGTGTTCCCACTGCCGAAATCGACGACAGCACCCATTTTCTGACCGCATGGCAGGTGTTGCGCGGCGCGGCGAATGTGGGCGGATCGGTGCTGATCTCCGACTGGCGCGGCGACTGGACAGGGCTCGGCCTTGCCGAACAACTCGCCTCCGAGGGCCGCTCGGTGACACTGGCGGTGACCGGCACCATGGCGGGCGAGGCGCTGCAATCCTACGTGCGTGACACGATGCTTGCGCGGGCCACGCGGCTTGGTGTCACCGTGGTGCCTTATGCACGGCTTTATGGTGCCGACGGCGACACCGTTTATCTTCAGCATGTCGCCAGCGGTGAGCCGATGATTTTCGAAGGCATCGACACGCTCGTCGCCGCCCATGGGCAAGACGCCAGCAGCGGCCTTCTCGATGCGCTTGACGGCGCGCCCTTCGATGTCACCGGTATCGGTGATTGCCTCGCGCCCCGCACTGCGGAAGAGGCTGTTCTGGAAGGTTTGCGCGCAGGCAGTTCGGTGTGACAGACTGCGTGACAGACTGCGCCGGGGCCGTGTTCAGCGCCGCAAATCCTTCAGCAACTGCTTGGACGGATATCCATCCCGCGTGAGGCCACGCGACTTCTGATAGGCGCGAATGGCTTGGGTCGTCTCGGGCCCGACGACGCCATCGACCGTGGTGACGCCGAACCCCTTACGCTTCAGAAGGCGTTGAATTTCCTTCTTTTGCCGATCGCTTGTGGACTCGTATTGCCGAGGCCAGCTTGCCTGAATCGGTGGCCCGCCCTTGATCCGGTCCGCAAGGTGGCCCACGCCGATCACATAGGCATCCGCCTTGTTATAGCGTTCGATCACCCCGAAATTGTGAAAGATCATGAAGGCTGCACCCTGTGTGCCCGCAGGCAGCAGGATCGAGCCGGGTCCGAAATTCGGCACCGGGCGCCCGTCGATCCCCATCACACCCTCGGCAGCCCACGCTGCCGGATTCTGGCGCAGTTTTCGGGTTGCGCGCGCACTGTTGAACCCGGACGGAAGCAACACTTCGACCCCCCAGGGCTGACCTTTGCGCCAGCCGAACCGCTTGAGGTACGCGGCGGTCGACGCCAGCGCATCGGTCGGGTTCTCAGACCAGATATCGCGCTTGCCATCGCCGGTGAAATCCACCGCATAAGCAAGATACGACGTGGGGATGAACTGCGTATGTCCCATCGCCCCGGCCCATGACCCGGTCATCGAACGCGGCGCCACATCACCCGCCTCCAGGATCTTGAGCGCGGCGATCAGTTGTTTTTCAAAGAACCGACCGCGCCGCCCATCATAGGCCAGCGTTGCCAGAGCCTCGATCAGGGGGGTGTCGCCACGACGCGCGCCATAGGCGCTTTCCATGCCCCAGATCGCCGTCACGACCTCCTTGTCGACGCCGTAATGTGCCTCGATACGGTTCAGTGTTCGACCATATTTGCGCACCATTTTGCGCCCGTTGGTCACCCTGCTGGGCGAGACGGCGAAATCCAGATACTCCCATATCTGCTTGGTGAACTCCGATTGGTTGCGGTCCTTTCGAACCACGCTTGTATTGTATTGAATGCCCCGAAACGCACGGTCGAAGGTGCGGGCCGAAATACCCGTCGAAAGGGCACGGCCCCGAAACCCCCTGATCCAGTTGGCAAAGCCTTGATTGCTGACCGATGCCTCGACCGCCATGCCTGCCGCGATCGTATTGGCGGGGCGCAGCACGGGCCGCACCGCCGAAAGCGAAACAAGTGTCACCCCTGACCGACTAACGGTTTCGGCGTCAGTGACGGGCCGTGCCGTGGGTCGCAGCGAACTGTCGACAGCTTGCGGGGTGGCCTGCGCAAATGCGGGGGACGCGCAACTCAGAATGGCGCCCACTGCGGCGCAGCCTAAACGAAAATATCTCATGCCCTGGCCCTTCCTCGTGACCTATGCCTCGATGGAATGGTAGCGCGAGACGGTGAAAACCGAAAGCGTCTTGAGCAACCCCCGCGCAGGTAATCGCTTATGTCATTGCACATGTTGCGATCTTTTTCACGCGGGGCGAAACGCGTCACTTTTCGGTAAGTTTAAGCTCGATCCGCCGGTTCTGTGCCCGCGCCGCAGCCGTGTCCGCGGTGTTGACCGGCTGATACTGCCCAAACCCGTTGGCCGACAGGCGTTCAGGCGGAATACCAAGGAAATTGATCATGTAGCGCACGACCGACAGGGCTCGCGCCTGACTCAATTCCCAGTTGTCCTGAAATTCGGACGAATTGCGAATAGGCACATCGTCGGTATGTCCGTCGACCCGGATCACCCAATCGATCTCGGGTGGAATTTCATCCGCCACGTTGCGCAGGATCTCGGCCACCTTGGCGATCTCATTCTTGCCTGCGTTCGACAGCGTCGCCTGACCGGGTGCAAAGAGCACTTCGGAAGAAAAGACAAAGCGGTCGCCCTCGATCCTGATACCTTCCTGGGTGTCCAGAAGATCGCGCAAACGCCCGAAGAATTCCGAACGGTATCTTTCAAGATCCTTGGCCTGCTCTTCCAGAAGCTCGGCTTTTTCCTCGGCAAGGGCCGCCTTCTCTTCGGCAAGAGCGGCCTTTTCCTCCTGCAACTCGCGGCGCTTTTTCTCCTCGGATGCAAGCCGCGCCAGCGCCACGTTAAGATCCTTACCCAGGGAATCGAGCTGAACGTCCGAAGCGGCCTCCCGCGCGACCGCATCATCCAAAAGCGCCTGCAACTCTCCCAGTTGCTCTCGCAGCGCCCTGACCTGCTGATTGAGAAGGGCCTGCTCTCGCTGTGCCTCCTCGGTCATCGCCTCCTGTTCGGCCAGGGCCTCGCGGGCCTTGCTCAGAAGGGCCGCGCGCTCCTCGGCCTCGCTCATGCGCGTCTCGGCCTCCTGTTCCGCCGCGAGCTTGGCCGCCAGTGCGGCCTTGAGCGCATCACGAACCTCGTCTTCCGACATGCTCAGTTGTTCCGCCGACGCCAGCGCCTCGGCCAGACGGGCCTTCACCGAGGCCAGTTCGTCTTCACGCTCGACCAGCGCGTTGCGCAGACTGTCCAGTTCCGCCCTGAGCTGTGATTGCTCGTCTAGCGTCTCGGAATAACCGGTCTCGGCTTCGGCCAAGCTTTCACGCAAGGCGGCAATGGTCGAATCCCGGCTGTCCAGATCACCGCGCGCACGGCTCAACTCGCCGCGCAACGCTTCGATCTCGGCCTCTAGCTGCGCTTGCGTATCAAGCGTCTCGGAATAGCTGCTCTCGGCGTCCGACAACTTGGCGCGCAGGGCTTCGATGGCCGCGTCACGCTCCTCCACAGCAGCAAGCGCGGCCTGCAGGTCTTCGCGCAACACCTCGCGCCCGGCGCTTGCTTGTTCAAGTGTCTCGACCTGTGCGTCCGCCGCCTCGAGGTCGGCCTGAAGCGCCGAAATGCGCGCCTCGCGCTCTTCGGTGGCCAGCAATGCGGACAAAAGCTGATCATCCAGATCGTCGCGCGCCGTTTCTGCGGCGGCCAAAAGGGTCAGCGTCTCTTCGGCACGCTTTCGCTCCTGCTCAAGCGCGAGCGTCATGGCGCTCAACTCGCTTTGCGCATTGGCAAGCTTGTCGCGCAACGCTTCCGCCGCCGCCATCTCGGCCAGGCGCAACGCCTCTTCCTCGCTCAGGTCGGTCTCAAGCGCATCGACCTGTTCGGTCAGCGCCTGTTGTGCGTCCTGTGCCTCGGCGTTGTCCGCACGCAGATCCGCCACGAGCGCCTCAAGCGCCTCACGCCTTGCAGCAGCCAGACGCGCGGCCTCGGCCTGTTCATCCACCTCGTCGCGAAGCCCCGCCAGCGCCAGTTGCAGTTGCTCCTGCTCACTCATCAGCGTTTCGCGCGTGTCCTCCAGTTCGGCGATCGTGCCAAGGTTGCTCTCACGCTCTGCCAGAAGGCTCGCAACCTGATCCTCAAAGCTGGCGATCCGCGCCGACGCGGCCTCAAGCGCCTCGGCCTGCGCGTCGCGCTCCCCCTCAAGAAGCGCGATCCGGCTGGCCTGTGCCTCCTGCTTCTCGCGCGCATCGCTCAACGTGGTGGTAAGCGCGCCCACCCGCTCCGTCAGGGTCGCGTTGCGATCCTGCTCCAGACCCAGCGCCTGGCTCAGCGCGGCGATTTCGGTGGACAGCTCATCAAGCCGGCTGGCCTGACCCGTGATCGTTTCGCGCAACACGAACTGCACCACCATGAAGATGGTCAGCACGAACATGAGAACGAGCAGAAGCCCGGTCATCGCATCCACGAAGCCCGGCCAGATCGACGCCTGAAACCTTTGTCCGGTTCGCCGCGAAAGCGCCATGGCTACCGCTCCGGCCCGCGCGGCACATCCTGCGGGCCTCCCCCCTCGCGCATCACGCCGCGCCGATCACCCAGCATCCGCATGAGCGCGTTCAGATCGGTGCGCAACTCCGTCATCGTTTCCTGCCGGCCCGCGCTGATTTCCTCGAGGATGCGAAGCATCTGCACATCAATCGACCGCAGCCGCATCCGGCTTTCGGCATCAAGCCCCGCGCCACCGATTTCCCCGGCCTGAACATCGAGCCGCTCGATAAGGGCTTGCTGCCCTTCCGCCACCC
>Ga0102932_1002118_pt1 | contig 10172 bp, 6 predicted proteins | sample SalPonR1_C_D2_MG_FD_78212 | JGI IMG/M metagenome (GOLD analysis project Ga0102932, IMG submission 78212) | Salt pond soil microbial communities from South San Francisco under conditions of wetland restoration - Salt Pond MetaG R1_C_D2_MG | ecosystem: Environmental > Aquatic > Marine > Intertidal...
ATCTCGGAACCTGCCCCTGCCACGCCACGCTGGCCGGCGCGGCCACGCGCATCGACGACGAAGCGGGCCGTGATCGGTGTTCCACCGATCTCCAGGTGCACGATCTCGTCGTGCTGCCGGATATCGCGGGCACGGCCCCTGCGCAGACACTCGGGCGGGATGCTGTCGCGCAAGGCGGCATGCAGCACGGTGCGGTCCAGCAGCAGCGGTGCGTCGCCGGGGCCGAAGCTCCGGGTTTCCGGCTGTGCGCGCCAGTAAAGCCGCATCGCGCCGACATGGCCGCGCCCCGCTGCTGCCAAGGCCGGGCCAAGCCCCAGGCTATGCGCAAGGGCAAGGCCGTTGGCGGGCAGGCTTTCGATGCGCGGGGCAGGCGGCTGGTCGGGGTCGATCACCGCAACGCGCCAGCCCTCGGCCAGCAGACCGCGCGCGGCCGCGACACCCGCTGGTCCCGCGCCGAGGATCGCGACGTCGAGGTCAGGCGACGCCATCGAACCAGTCGGGCCGTTCATCCATCAGGCGGGCATAGGCGGTCATCGCGAAGTGCAGCCAGCCCCGGACATAGTCGCAGGCGGGGCGACCGGCATTCAGGACCTCGTGGTGACAACCGCCGCCACACAGGCGCCGCGCCCAGCAGGTCTGGCAGGGAACCTGACGCTCGACCGCACGGTCGGCCAGCCAGTCCTCGCGCGCCGCGTGGTCGATGCCGTCGCCCAGCGACCCCATGTACCCGGCCGGGTTCTTGGCGAACCGGTGGCAGGCGGCATAATCGCCCGAGGCGTCCACGGCGAGGTAATCGCGCGCCGCACCGCAGGAATGGCTGCGCGGCTGGCCCCGGTGCAGTTCGACAAGCGCAGTGGCAAGATTGGCGAAGGGGTGCGGCTTGCGGTCGAGCGTTGCCTGCATCCAGGCGGTGCCGCAGCCGATCATCGCGGCCAGAAGCGTCGCGTAATCCTCTCCATCCAGCGTGCCCTTGCCGGTCGGCGAGGTGATCATCGGGGACACGCCGACCGACGTGAACCCGAGCGCGCCAAGCGCGTCCATCGTCGACCCGAGGTCCAGATTGTCGGGTGTGGCGGTGACCCGCGCCGAGAGCGACAGGCGGTCCTGATGCGCGGTCAGGTATTGCAGGCCCCGTGCCGCGCGGTCGAAACTGCCCGAGCCGCCGCGGGTCGGGCGCAATCGGTCATTGGCGGCAGCCGCACCGTCGAGGCTGACGGTCACGGCAAAGCCATGCTCGGCCATGAACGCCGCGTCCTGCTCGGTCAGCAGGGTCGCGTTGGTGGTGATCGAGAACCCGACCGAGATCGCCCGGCTGGCGGCACGGCGGCGCGCATGCAGCACGCTGTCCCGGATCAGGGCACGTGCGGCGGTCGGTTCTCCACCCATGAAGGCGATCTTGATGCTGCCCCCCGGCGGTGTGTCGTCGATCAGCGCGTCGATCGCCTTTTGCGCCACGTCCCAGGGCATCCGCGTGTCCGGGCCGCCGAACGTGCCGCCCGAGGCGTAGCAATAGACGCAGGCGAGGTTGCAGGTCTGCGCCACGTTGAGCGCCAGCGCCCGCACCGGACGTGTCAGATCGGCTGGGGGCGGCGCGATGTCACGCGCCGTCAGGCCAAGACGGCCAAGGGCGTCCGACGTGCCCGCGTCGCCGGTCATCAGCCCATCGGCAAGCTGTGCCGCCTGCGCGTCATCCAACCGGTAGAGCGCCGCCGTTTCGGCCATCAGCGCGACCTGGCCCGCCAGATGCGCGTGTTTGCTGCGCGGTCGGGCCGCCGCGATCAAGTCACTGACCATCGCCGAGGCCTTGCCATGCGGCAAAGAACGGAACGCCCACACTTTCGCCAGGTTTCCTGGCCCCGCTGGCCAGCGCCTCGGCCTCGACCTGAAAGCTGCGCATCGCGCTGCGGGCGGCCTGGATGCAGGCGTCCGCGCGGGGCATGTCATCGGCGCGTTCGGCCTGGTAGCCTTTTATCGTGTTGTCCACGATATCGGCCAGCAGGCCAAGCGCGTCGGCCACGGCGGGATCATCGGCATCGGCCAGCTTGACGTCGCGCAGGTAGATCGACGTGTCATGCTCGTAGCGCGACAGGATCAGCTTCACGTCCCGGAACTTCTGGTAGTGCTGCAAGCCGTCGCTGTCGATGCGCACCGCCAGTTCGTAAAGCCCGGCGGGATAGCCGTCGGCATTGGCGCGCAGATGATCGACCAGACCGGCATATTCGCGGTCCAGCCGATTGGCCGGGCGTTCGACCGCGATGAAATCGGCAATCGCGTCCGGCGTTGCCGGTCGCAGGCCGAGCACCCGATCTTCGAGGTCTGACGATTCCGCCGCAGCCGTCTTGCTTGCGTCGCTATGTGGCTGGACGATGGGCTTGTATTTTCCCTTGGGATAGAGCCCTGCACGGTCCAGCGTCCAGAGCACCTGGTTGACCCAGCGCATATGGGTCATTTCGCTAAGAGCCACGGAGAGCACAAGCTGCCGTGCGGCGCGCAGATCGTCGGCCAGATCGGGCCAGTCCCGGCGCTCGTCCTCGCTGATGTCTTCCGGCGCGCGCAACGAGAAGAAGGCGTAGAGATAGACCATCGACAAGGTGAATTCGAGCGGGGCAAGGTCGTCCGTCAGGGCGGTGATTACGTCCTGAAGCGAGGGGTAAGCTGCGTGCAGTGCGGTCAGCGGCGGCATCTCGGGTGTACCGTCGGTTTCGGTTCCGTGCAGCACGAAATCGAGCTCCTGCCAGCGCAGGTTGATCTCGTAGGGGTCATAACGTTCGGGCCGTGCCCGTTCCTGGGTGGACGCCGCAGCGATGTCCTGCGCCGGGCCGCGACGGCGCATCCAGTCAAGAAAGGTCACGGGCTGCGCGGCGTCCTCGGCCGCGTTGCCGTCTTCGGCCTGCGGGCCGACAACCTCTCCGAGCACCACGTCGGGGTGGTTGGAGGCCCAGTACTGACAGGCGCAGTCGCGGAAATCATGGGTCCACGGGCTGCACATCGACGCGGTCAGTTCGCCCGCGCGATAGACGTCCGGGATCATGCCCGTGTCATCGAGGAAATGCCGTCGACGCCCATGCAGCACCACCGGGTTGCCAAGGGGCTGGCCGCTTGGCGCGCGCTGCGTCAGCTCCACGGTCAGGTCGACATCCGCCTCGATGCCGCGGATGATCCACCAGCAGGTTTCGCCCTCGTACGGCGTCATCTGCACGGCGTTCTGGAAGACGTTGAAATCGTAAAGCTCGATGCGGCTGCCGTGCTGCGCGACGGCGTGCAGGTACCAGTCGCCATCCCCCAGCGCGCCGCCTTCGGGGCCGTTCAGCTGTCGTTTCAGCGCCTTCAGCCACGGCGCGGGGTCGTCGAACAGGGGGTCGCTTTCGGCCTCGGCATTGACCAGCCGCACGCCCTGCGTGCCATCCGGGCCTGCCGGTTCCAGCCCGAGGAATTCGAAGGTCAGTCCTGGAAAGAACCGCACATCCAGCTGGCGGATGTCGAATTCGAGACCGGGGTAACAATTCCCCACCCCCGATTCCATCAGGCTCGAGACCGGGTTGCCCAGCACCGGCTGCGGATAGGGCGGACCAAGGATGGCCGCGCGGTTCAGAGGTTCGGGCGGCTTAGCCATTGTCGTGCTCCCTCTTGCCGGATGCAGCATCGGCGCGCCAGAGCGGGTCGGTTTCCAGCCTGTCGAGATAGCCCATCAGCATGTCATACTGCCGCCGCGTGATGCTGAGCGGGACCCCCATGGAATGGCGCATGAAGGGGGGCATGCGCATGTCATAGGCAATGTCCATCACGTCACGCGGATCGCGGTAGCGCGGCGGGGCCGTCTCGGAGGGCTGCCGGGGGTCTGCGCCGTCGGTCGGGTCGGCATCCCATTTGCCCACCGGCACCTCGGCCGGTTTGCGGATGCCGACGCGGGCGGGAAGATCGGCGACGCGGCCAAAGGGCGGGCGGATGATCTGCCGCACCCGGTCCGGCCGCCGGGCAAGGAATTCGCGCAGCACCGGGCTGTCGGCCATGCGGGCGTGCACCTGCTGCACGACCATCGTGTAGGGCAGCGCCTCGTGCGGGCCCGCGCTGGGGACACGGGTGTCGCCCTGGCCGGGGGTGTAGTCCGGCGTGATCTGGGCATAAGGCGCGTCGTCTGCGCGCATGCTTTTCGGGCCGAGGCGGGGGGAAATCCCGTCATCCCAATCCGGATCATCGGGACCCGATCCGCCCAGCATCCCGGCGTTCCCGGCCAAGGCCCAGGCCCGGCGCTGATCGAGATTGACCAGGCTCGCGGTTTCGAAAATGCGCCGGAAGAGGTCGAGGATCTCGTCCGGTGTCGTGTCGATGTCGGGAACCGGGCTGGGCAGTTCGCGATCTTCCAGCTCGTCGCGGATCGAATACATCGGGCGACGATCCGGCGCGAAATCGGGCGGGCCGGCAAAGGCGCGGGCCATCGCCCTGAACTTGCGGCCACCGATGGTCAGGGAGGCCTGCAGGATCACGTCGCAGGTGTCATCGATCGTGCCCCAGCCATCCCCCGCGCCTTCGCGCGCGCCGTCATAGCTGTCTTGCGGGGTCGGCCATTTCGGCGTGCCGCCGGTGCGGAAGTTGAACCCGGACCACGGCGTGTCGGGGCTGAGAAAGCGGTTTTCGGGCCGTGTCATCGCATGGGCGGTGCCATATTCGGTGACTGCCGGTTCGAAATCCCCCGGCGTGCGCGGCGAGGCGGTGGCGATGCCGGCATCCGGCGGTCCGAACGTGTCGCCCTTGCCCGGGGTGAAGCGCAGGCGCACCTGGTCGAGCCGCGTCTGGCAGGACCAGTCGTCGCGGTTGGGCTTGAAGGTCTGGACGCTGCCCAGCGGCAGCGGCGCGTCGGGGCGCACCAAGGGCACCTGGTCGCGGGTGCGCGGGCTGATCGCGTCGAGCCGGTGCGGACGGTAGCTGTCGGCGGCAAAGACGACATGGGCAAGGGCTGCACAGGAGGCCAGCTTGGTGCGCGACTGCGCCTTGCGGTTGCCTGCATCGACGGTGAAGACCACATCGGCGAGCGATGCGCCCCGTGCGGTCAGGAAGGTCTCGGTCACCGGCACGGACACGGTGCTGCCAGTGTCGTCCTGCACCCGCGCCCACAGCTCGAAGAACGGCGCCACGGGTTTGATGCGCCCGTGATCGTCCTTGAAGGTGATCCGTTCGGGCCTGTGCACGACCAGCCGGTGCGGCCAGTGCCCGTCGCCACGTTCGGATCTCGGGTGCAGCGACGGCGCAGGCACGATCCGGGTCTGCACGCCGCGATGCGGGTTCTCGTCGATCTCCCAGGTGTAGGCGTCCATCGGGTGCCTGGCGCCGCCGACACGGGCGATGGCCATCGGTGGATCGAGATAGACCCCGATGATCTTGCCGGACATCGGGTCGCGCCCGCACCAGGGCGCGCAGGCTGTTCCGTTGGCGCTCTTGCAGGCGCAGGTCCCGGCCGTGTGTCCTTTGTCGGTCATGAGCCCTCGCAGCGCATCAGGCCCTGCTCGAAATCGAACAGACCGGTCGGATCGTAGGTCTGCTTGTGGCGGAGCAGGCGGTCGAGATTCGTGCCGAAATAGGCGTCGCCGAAATCCTGGGTGCCGCGGCGCGGGTAATTCTGGTAGCGCCGCTGGAGGCCCGTGCTGTCCACGGCCATGCTGCCCGCGATCCGCCCGAAATCGTCCAGCCACCCGATCGCGGCTTCGCGGGTGGCGTCGAAGGTCCAGAAGGACCAGGCGAACATGTCGAGGCTGTCGGTGCGGTGGACAAAGGCCGTCTTGTCGGGGGGAATGTCATTGATCGCGCCGCCGTAGCATTCCATCGCGATGAAGCTGGTCTTGTCCGGCGCGGCGAGGAAAAGCGTGACGATCTCGCGCCACCTGTCCGAGTCGTGATGAACCGGCAGGATGCGGCTGTCGACCAGCGGCTTGGTGTTCATCGACACCGCCGGCATGTCGATGCCCGGCGGGTGCGCCGTCTGCAAAAGGATCTCGTTGAGATGCAGGTAGCGTCCGGTCTGCCATATCTCGATCTGCGTCGCCTCGTCTGTGACATGCGCCAGAAGCGGCTGGATCGCCGCGCGGGCCTGTTCTTCGGTGCCGTCGAACACCCCGCGGATCATCAGCCCCGGTTCCTGCGCCTCGGGCTTGTCCTTGGTCGGCAGGTTCATCAGAAGCGCCTGAAGCCCGACCCCCGGGGCGCCGCCATCGGTATAGCCCGTCTGCAGATCCTGCAGAACGCGACAGGCGGTGTCGATCCCGGCCCGGCTGGTCAGGGGAAACCGCAGCCCGAAGGCGAACAGCCTGTCAAGTTCGACCAGGCGGTATTCGATCTCGGTCAGGATGCCGAACTGGTTGCCGGTGCCGCCGCGCACCGCCCAGAAAAGGTCGGTGTGCTCGTCCTCGGAGGCGCGGACGACCTTGCCGTCGGCAAGCACCATCGTGACCGCCTCGACGAGGTCGCAATTCATCCCGAAGAGCCGCGAGGTGAACCCGTAGCCGCCGCCCTGCATGTATCCCGCGACACAGACGGTTTCGCAGCCGCCGCCCGGAACGTGCAGGCCGGTGCCGTCCAGCATCAGGTTCAGCTTGCGGAAATTCGCGCCGGCCCCGACGCGGGCACGCCGCGCGTTCTTGTCGATCAGCACATGCGACAGGCCGCTGGTGTCGACCACGACCTGATCGTTGACGGAAAACCCCGCCGTCGAATGGCCGCCCGCCCGCGCGACGACCTTCAGCCCGCAATCCCGCGCAAAGGCCAGCATCGCGACCACGTCGCTTTCGCATACGCAATAGCCGATGATCTGCGGAAAGCTTTGATAGGTGTGCATGAAGCCCATGCGGGCGTCATTGTAGCCCGGCATGTCCGCATAGGTGACGGAGCCCGCGAATCTGGCCGACAACTTGGCTTTTGCCTCGTCCGAGAATGACGGAAGGCCGGTCTCGACCTTGGCGTGTCTCAACCCTGACAGGACTCGTGCTTGCCTTCGCATGTGTCGGTCCTGCCCTTGAAAAAATCAATCAAACTATGACCAACTATGGGAGAGGCGAGGAAGACCTGTCAAGTTCATCAGACAGTTTCGGGAATGCCCAACACGGATCGGCCCAAAGATCGGGCGGGTTGCAACGAGGCTGCAAGACAGGTCGGTCGGACGCCGCGCGGGAGTCCCGCCTGTCGAACCTAGCGGGTGATCTCGATCACCTCGCGCTCGGTCACGATCATGTCGAGCGGCTGGTCCGTCGCCTCCAGCGGCAGTTCCGCGTCCTCCTGCGCGGCATAGGCAAAGCCGATGGCCAGTGTCGGGCGCTGCGCCCGCAGACCTTGAAGCGTGCGGTCATAGAACCCGCCGCCATAGCCGAGCCGCCCACCGCTGCGCGAGAACGCGACCAGCGGCACGATCAGCACTTCCGGGGTGATCAACCGCTCCACCGCCGGCACCATCGCGCCGAACGGGCCATCGACCAGCGCGCAGTCCGGTTCCCATTGCGAGAACACCAGCGGTTGCGCCTTGGCGCGGATCACCGGCACGCCGACACGTCCATGCGCCGCGGCCTCGGACATGGCGGGCAGGGGGTCGATCTCGGTGCGCATCGGCATGTAGCCCGACAGAGGCACGCCGCGATATCCGGCGAGCACTTGGCTCAGATGTCCTGCCGCGCCGCGATGACCTGCCTCATGCGCCAGTTTGCGCCGGGCAAAAGCGGCGCTGCGGGCGGCGGCCTTTTGCGCCTCGAGCGTCATAGCAGCACCACGACGGCCAGGCCGAGGAAGGCGAAGAAGCCCACCACGTCGGTCACGGTGGTCACGAAGGCGCCCGACGCCAGCGCCGGGTCGATGCCGAATTTTTCCAGCACGATGGGAATTCCGGTCCCGGCAAGCCCGGCCACGACAAGGTTGATCACCATGGCCGCCGCGATCACCCCGCCAAGCGCCAGCGACCCGAACCAGACATAGCCGACGGCCCCCATGATGACCGCAAAGGCCAGCCCGTTGATCAGCCCCACCAGCACCTCGCGGCGAAGCACGCGCCAGACGTTCGATCCGGTCAGGTCCTTGGTCGCCAGGGCCCGCACGGCAACCGTCAGCGATTGCGTGCCCGCATTGCCGCCCATCGAGGCCACGATGGGCATCAGCACCGCCAGCGCCACGATGGTCGCGATCGCCTCTTCGAACTGGGAAATGACCAGGCTGGCGAGGATCGCCGTGACCAGGTTCACGAAAAGCCACGGAAAGCGCCGCCTTGTGGTTTCGCGCACCCGGTCCGAGACCGAGCTTTCGCTGTCCACACCGGCAAGGCGCAGGATGTCCTCCTCGTGCTCCTCGTCGAGCACCGCCATCGCGTCGTCGATGGTGATGACCCCGACCAGCCGCTCGTTCTCGTCGACCACCGGCGCCGAGATCAGGTGATACTGGTTGAACGCATAGGCCACGTCGCCTTCGTACTGGTCGACCGGGATGATGTGGAACGTGTCTTCGACGATCGACCTCAGCAGCACCTCGCGGCGCGATCCCATCAGCTTGCCCAGGGTGACATTGCCCACCGGGCGCAACCGCGGATCGACCAGCGTGATGTGGTAGAACTGATCCGGAAGCGTGTCGGAATTGCGCAGGAAATCAATGGCCTCACCGACATTCCAGTGCTCGGGTGCCATCACCACCTCGCGCTGCATCAGGCGTCCGGCGGAATATTCCGGGAAGGTCAGGGACTGCTGAACCGCCACCCGGTCGCTGTCTTCCAGCGCATCGAGAATCGCGTCCTGCTGCCCTTGCTCGAGATCCTCGAGAAGATCGACGACATCGTCGCTTTCGAGCTCGCGCACGGCGTCGGCCAGCACCTGGGGCGACAGCAGGCCGATGACCTCTTCGCGGATCGATTCGTCCAGCTCCGACAGGATGTCGCCGTCGAATTCCTTGTCATAAAGCTTGATCAGCCGCATCCGGTCGAAGGAATTGACCTGTTCGAGCAGGTCGGCGATGTCGGCCGGGTGCAGCGGCTCCATCAGCTCGATGAGCTGTTCGCGGTCGTCGATATCGACGGCATAGAGGATCTGGGCCACCGCCTTGCGCCCCAGGCTGTAGGCGCCGTCGAGATCTTCGGTCTCAGGTGCCTCGATGGTCTGGTCTTCGCTCATCCTGCCCCTCGCTTTCCTGCCGCGCCCATCCTTACGCAATCACCGCGGGAGAAAACAGAGCGCGCGCGCAATTTACCATCTGCTTGGCCAAAGATAGGATGGCGCTGCCAGGGTCAAAAAGGGCATCCCATGTCAGACATTTCGCTCCATCTCGGCCAGACGCTTTGGTTCGACGGCAACCCGATGCTGGAGGGGCCGCAGGTGGCGGTTCACGATGTCCGCGGCGCGATTGCCGTGCAGGACGGGCACGTGCTGGCGCGCGGCACGGCGGACGATCTGCGGCGGGCGTATCCACAGGCCACGATCGAGGATCACGGCCAGGCGCTGATCCTGCCGGGGTTCATCGACGCCCATGTGCACTATCCGCAGACCGCGATGATCGCGAGCTGGGGCAAGCGGCTGATCGACTGGCTCAACACCTATACCTTCCCCGAGGAAATGCGGTTCGGCGATCCGGGTTACGCGGCGGACATCGCGGGGCGGTATCTCGATCTGGCGCTGGCGCATGGCACCACGACCATGTGCAGCTATTGCACGATCCATCCCGAGAGCGTGGACGCCTATTTCGAAGCCGCTTCGGCGCGGGGGATGCGGGTGCTGGGCGGCAAGACCTGCATGGATCGCAACGCACCGGACGGGCTGCGCGACAGCGCGCAATCGGCCTATGACGACAGCAAGGCGCTGCTGGAACGCTGGCACGGGCAGGGCAGGGCGTCCTACGTGATCACGCCACGCTTCTCGCCCACCTCGACGCCGGAGCAATTGTCGGCGCTGGGCGCCTTGTGGGCCGAACATCCCGATTGCCTGATGCAGACCCATCTGAGCGAGCAGACAGACGAGATCGCCTGGGTGCGCGGGCTTTTCCCCGAGGCGCGGGATTACCTCGACACCTACGAAGCGCACGGGCTCTTGGGCGCAAACGGGCTTTACGGCCACGCGATCCACCTGGAGCCGCGCGAACGCGACCGCCTGCGCGAAATGGGCGCGGCCCTGGTGCATTGCCCCACGTCCAACACCTTCATCGGCTCGGGCCTGTTCGACATG
>Ga0102932_1002122_pt1 | contig 10159 bp, 7 predicted proteins | sample SalPonR1_C_D2_MG_FD_78212 | JGI IMG/M metagenome (GOLD analysis project Ga0102932, IMG submission 78212) | Salt pond soil microbial communities from South San Francisco under conditions of wetland restoration - Salt Pond MetaG R1_C_D2_MG | ecosystem: Environmental > Aquatic > Marine > Intertidal...
AAAATATTTTTCTCATCCATCTTAGGCTGGAATCGGCGGAAAACACCTTTAAATCGTTCCAGACCTTTTTTGATATCTTCAAACTCCATTCCCAATTCAAGACCGATAGCCACTGCAGCCAATGCATTTTTGATATTGTGATCGCCTGGGGCCATCAATGCAATTTCGCCGAGCGGCTCTTCCTGATACAGAACGGTAAATGTACTTCTAAAACCATTTTGTCCAACATTCACGGCACGAACTTCTGCCTGAGGAGTGAATCCGTAGGTAATTGTTCTTCGTTCAATATCAGGGAGAATACTTCTCACATTTGAATCATCCAGGCAGACAATCACAGCTCCATAAAATGGCACCTTGTTGGCAAATTCAATGAATGCTTCTTTTACATCTTCCAGATCCTCATAGATATCCAGATGTTCAGCTTCAATATTGGTGATAACCGCCATGGAAGGAGAGAGGCGCAGGAATGTTCGGTCAAACTCGTCCGCTTCAACAATTACAATATCACCTTTACCAACAACGGCGTTTGTTTTGTCGAAACTGTGAACACGTCCTCCCACAATAATAGTGGGATCGAAATTGCCATCCTGAACAACGTGACCGGCCAGGGTGGTGGTGGTGGTTTTTCCGTGTGTTCCTGCAATGCCGATGCCATACTTCATTCTCATCAGTTCAGCCAGCATTTCTGAACGCTTGATGACCGGAATTTGAGCAGCTAAAGCAGCTTTTGTCTCTTCATTCTCTTCGGCCTTAACGGCACTTGTGTAAACCACTACATCGGCTCCTTCGATGTTGCTTGCGCTATGACCTTTAAAAATTTTGGCTCCCAATTCTTCCAATCGCTCTGTAGTATCACTAAGGCTACTATCTGAACCTGTAACACCGTAACCCCTGAGGAGTAGAATCTCAGCTATACCGCTCATACCGATCCCTCCAATACCCACCATGTGGATCTGTTTGGTCCGGCCAAATACGGGTTGTGTTTGAATCTTGTTACTCATGAGTCTTTTTCTGTGCAATGGTGAAAATTTCTTTCGCAATAGTATTTGCTGCTTCAGGTTTTGCCAGAGACTTCATAGCCATATTCATTTTCTGCAGGCGCTCCTGATTATTTATCAAAGCTGTAACTATTTCTGAAAATTTTTCTTCGATGTCAGACTCCTCGAGCTGTTCAGCTGCTCCTGTTTCTACCATCGATTTGGCATTTTTAGCCTGATGATCCCCGGCAACGTTAGGAGAGGGGACCAAAACGGCCGGCTGTCCAAGCAGCATAAGTTCACTGCAGGTTCCTGCACCGGCACGTGTTACTACCAAGTCCGCTGCGCCGTAAGCGGCGGGCATGTCATTAATAAAATCTGTTAATCTTAAATTTGGATAGGAGTCTGTATCAATCCGCTCCTTAAGATTGCTGTAGTACCGTTTCCCACACTGCCATATGATTTGAAGTCCGGCTTCGTTATGGAGATGTCCCAGTTCTTTTTGCATGATGTTGTTCAATGCCAGTGCTCCGCCACTTCCGCCTAAAATCAACAGGACCGGTGCATTCGAATGAAATCCAAATGTTTTACGGGCGTCTGAAGAATCACTCTGTTTGAGTTGTCCCCTTACAGGATTGCCGCTCAGCGTGATTTTTTCCTTTGGCAGATAGTTTTCTGCATCTTCAAATGCTGTAAAAATAGTTACCGCGTGTTTTGCTAAAAGTCTGTTTGTGACCCCCGGATAACTGTTCTGCTCCTGAATGACAATAGGAACTTTAAACTTTGCGGCAACCCAACCAATGGGTCCGGCAGCAAATCCACCACAAGCCACCATTACGTCCGGTTTGAAATTTTTGATGATCGAAAAACTCTGAATGATACTGGTTAACAGCTTTATAGGGAAAAGCAGATTTTGCGGAGTCAATCTTCTGTGAAACCCGCTGATCCATACACTTTTAATATCATAACCCGATTTTGGTACAGCTTCCCACTCCATGCGGTCTCGCGTTCCTACGAACAGTATTTTTGCCCGATCATCTATCTTACGAACTGCATCCGCAATGGCAATTGCCGGATAGACGTGCCCACCCGTACCGCCGGCTGCAAGCAAAACCCGTATGGGTTCTGCCGCAGCTGTGCGGGTGTCTGTGGATGATATGTTCGTTGTGGCCGTTGTCATTAACCGTTATAAAATCTGTTTTGAATCTGTCTGTTGTGTTTCGAAATGTTGAGTAAAATTCCAATCATCACTCCTGCAAAGAGCATGCTGGTTCCTCCATAGCTGATGAAGGGCATCGGAAGCCCGGTAACCGGAAATAAACCGGTAGCTACGGCAGCATTTACAAAACCATAAAGCGTAATCATAAGTGTGGCGCCAAGTGCCATCAATGTGCCGAGAACATCCGGTGAGTAGCGTGCAATGACCCCAATCCCGCGGTAAAGAATGACAATAAAAATGAGCATAACCGCCGAAGAACCAATGATTCCGTACTCTTCAGCGATGATGGCAAAAATAAAATCGTTATAGGGTGCAGGGAGAAAATCACGCTGGGTGCTTTTACCGATTCCAACTCCTATTACTCCTCCGCGTGCAATAGCAATGTGCGCCTGCTGTGCCTGATATCCGCTACTGGATTCAAGGCGTTCGCTGTTAATATCTTTGACCTGTGTAATGTAGTTTGTAACACGGCTTGTACGCTCCGCTGAACTCAATACCAAAGCTGATCCGCCAGCCAAACCAATCAAAATTAATCCAAAAAGCTGAACAGAACTGATTCTGCCCACAAACATCATAAAAACTGAAATTCCCATCAGAATGGCAGCACTGCTAAAATCTTCAAGAGCAATCAGGAAGCATGTAATGGTTACCCAGATTAAAATTGGGATGAACGCTCGTTTAAAATCTTTGATGTAATCCTGTTTTTCATGCAATAGAACAGCAACATGGAGAATGAGAGAAATTGCAGCGAAGGAAGATGGCTGAAATGAAAATCCTGCTACAGATAGAGAACGACGTGCCCCGAATACCAAATCACCGTAGATCATCACGGCAATTAATAAAATCCAGCTAAATACGACCGCTATTCGGCTAAAACGGGCCAATACTCTGTAGTTGATCTTCGAAGCAAAGATCATTGCTATCAAGGCAATACCCAATTTAATCACATGGCTGAATACCAGCGACCCCGCGGTTGTATTATGGGTTTGGGCGAAATAGGCGATTGAAGAATAGACGGCAATTGCACCCACCATCATCAGCATAAAAACACAGACAAGGATGATCCGGTCACTTCCCTGTACAGGAGTGTCCAGCTCTTCGCGTGTTGTGCCGAAGATCGATCCTACTTTGCTATTTGGTGTTGTGTAATACAATTGTCTATTGGGTGTTTGCTTAGAGTTCTAAAACTGCTTGTTTAAATACTTTGCCGCGGTGTTCATAATTATCAAACATATCAAATGAGGAACAGGCCGGACTCAATAGCACAACTTCACCTCGTTTTGCTACCTTTGATGCTTTTTTTACAGCTTCCTTCATAGATCCTGCATCCGACAAATTCGGTACAAGATCTTTCAACTGATTTTTAATTGTTTCTTTGGCTTCACCTATTGCTATAACAGTGTGGACCTTTTCACGAATCTGGGTTGTCAGATCGAGATAATCATTTCCTTTATCACGGCCGCCCAAAATGAGTACTACAGGCACGTTGAAGCTGTCCAGTGCGAACCAAACCGCATTGATGTTAGTCGCCTTACTGTCGTTGATGTACTTCACACCGTTAAAGGTTCGAACGTATTCCAGGCGATGTTCTACACCTTCGAAGCTTTGCAGACTTTCCCGGATATATTCATTTTTAATTTCAGAGGCCCTGGCTGCCAGTGCAGTTGCCATTCCGTTACTTAGGTTATGTTTTCCGGGCAGTGCGATATCATCAATGTTCATGAGGATCTCCTCTTTTTGGTCGAGTCGTAAAATCAAATGTCCGTTGCGGACAAAAGCGCCATTTGGTACTTCAGATTCTGTAGAAAAAGCCATCATCTTGGGAGCATTCTCCCTCACGGATAGCTTTTTTGCAAAACCGGAAATCATAGCATCGTCGGCATTGTAGATGAACCAGTCATCAGAAGTTTGGTTCTCGGCAATTCTAAATTTTGAGGCTGCATATTTTTCGAAATCGTTATCGTACCGGTCCAAATGATCCGGAGTGATGTTTAAGATAACGGCCACAGCAGGGCGGAAGGTTTGGATATGATCGAGCTGAAAACTGCTTACCTCTAACAGCACCTCTTTAGTTTCTTCAGTTTGATCTACAAGTTCAGAAAATGCAAACCCGATATTGCCCGCTATAATGCACTCTTTTTCTGCTGTTTTCCAAGTGTGGTGCATCCAGTTTACAACCGTTGTCTTACCATTACTTCCTGTAGCCGCTATAATCGGGGAGTGATTGAACCACGATGCCAACTCAATTTCTGAAAAGACTGATTTTTTCTCATTTAAAAATTTCTTGGCGATCGGTGAAGATGAAGGAACACCCGGGCTTATCACAAGAAAATCTCCCTGCATAGCTCTTTCTGAATGTGTGTTCTCTTCGAACTCAATCGACTCATTACGAAGCTCATTTGCAAATTTCGTATCCACTGTACCCGAATCAGACAGAAAAGGTATGGCACCTTTCTGTTTCAGAAGGATTGCTGCGGCTACTCCGCTTCGGGCAGCACCGGCTATGGTGATATGTTTGTTTCTAACGTCTATCATCGGAGCTTGAGAGTTAAAAGACTCAAAATTCCCAGCAGGATGGCGATAATCCAGAATCGCACTACAATTTTAGATTCTGCCCATCCTTTCTTCTCATAGTGGTGATGGATTGGTGTCATCAAAAAGACCCTCTGGCCAACACCATATTTTCTTTTCGTATACTTGAAATAAGTTGTTTGTATAATGACTGAAACAGTTTCAACCATAAAAATTCCGCATATAATTGGTAGCAAAAGCTCTTTGTGAATCATCAAAGCCAATGCACCCAGTGCTCCGCCGATGGCTAAAGAACCGGTATCTCCCATAAACACGGATGCCGGATGAGAGTTGTACCACAGGAATCCAATACAGCCACCAACAAGCGAAGCTGCAAAAATTGTAAGTTCTCCTGATCCGGGTAAGTAGATTAAGTCGAGGAAATTTGAAAAGTCAACACGCCCTGATACGTAAGCAAAGATCCCTAAAATCACTCCAGCAATAGCAGATGTACCAGAAAGTAATCCATCCAGTCCATCGGTGAGGTTGGCGGAATTACTCACAGCAGTGATGATAAAAATCACCAAAGGTATGTAGACCAGCCAACCATACTCCTCTCCAAAAAAGGCATAATCAATATTCACATCTTTCACGAAGGGAACGGTAGACAGGGTGTTAAAATCATCAAAAGCGGGCCAAAAGTAGAGAGCGGCACCTAAAACAAGTCCTACAAATACCTGGCCACCTACTTTAAACCAGCCGTGCAAACCGGATTTATCTTTTTTCACAACTTTGATATAGTCATCAATAAACCCAACCACTCCAAGAACGAACATCACGAATATGATCATCCAGGTATAGATACTGTTCATATTCATCCAAAGCAGGGCCGGGATAAGAGTTGCCAAAATGATGATAACTCCACCCATTGTCGGTGTGTTCGCCTTACTAAGGTGTGAATCCAACCCGATGTCTGCCCGGATCACTTCTTTGAGCTGCAGTTTTTGCAGCCAATGAATCATTTTTCTACCTATGATCAAACTGATAATCAGAGATGTAACTGCAGCCAGTGCAGTTCGGGTTGTAATAAAGTCAAAAGCACCGAATCCCGGCGGAGCATAGTTTTGATTTAACCATTCGAGAAGTGCGTACAGCATCAGTTATCCTCCCCGGTTTTAGTATCGCGGTTTAATTTGGCTAATGCATCGCGAGCTTCTTCACGATCGTCAAAGTGATTGCGAATTCCGTTGATCTCCTGGTAGGTTTCATGACCTTTACCTGCAATCAATATGATTGTGTTGCGGTCAGATCCGGAGATAGCCGTATGGATAGCTTCTTTTCTAGAAACAATTGTTTTGTAACTAAACGGATCACTAAATCCCGTTTTAATATCATCGATAATTGCCGCCGGATCTTCGGTGCGTGGATTATCAGAAGTTACTATGACTTCATCACCGTACTTCTCTGCGATTTCTGCCATTTGTGGCCGTTTAGATTTGTCTCGATCTCCGCCACATCCAAAAACAACCAACAGATTTTGATTCTCCTGCTTAAGCTCTGATAGGGTAGAGGCAACATTTTCCAGCGCATCCGGAGTATGTGCATAATCAACAAAAACAAGCGGATAATTTTTATAACCGGTATTCAGGATTACTTTTTCGAGCCTGCCCGCAGCACCTTTACATGCAGGAATCGTATCGGCAATAAGTTTACCGTCGTATCCCAGACTGGTACCAATGATGAGAGACTGGACTACATTATAAGCGTTAAATTTGCCTGCTAGCGGAGTAAAGAACTTTACACCTTCCGCATCAATTACGGTTTGATCGGGCGAAGTTTTTAAAATTTCTGCCTGAATTTGTCCTTTACCTTCAAATGAGAAGTCGATGACCTTAGCTTTTGTGTCTTGGACCATATAATCGGCATATTCGTCATCGGCGTTTACAATTGCCCAGCTGGTTGATGGCAGGCTATCAAACAAAAACTTCTTCGCATCCGCGTAATTACTCATAGAGAAGTGGTAGTCGAGGTGATCCAGGCTTAGATTTGTGAAAGCCGCTATTTCAAAATGAATTCCTGCAACTCTTTTTTGATGAAGTGCATGTGATGATACTTCCATAACCAGATATTTGCAGCCTTCATCAACGGCCTGTTTCATATCGGATGCAAGTTCTATAGGGTCAGCGGTTGTAAGCCGGCTGTCGAGTACTTTATCATTAATTCTTTTAGAAACTGTTCCGAGGAGTGCGGCATTTTCACCCAGTTCAGACAAAATTTGCCAAACCAGCGTAGCAACTGTTGTCTTTCCATTGGTACCTGTAACGGCAATGTTAGTCAAACTCTTGGCGGGGTCGCCGGCCATTCGTTGAGCAAGGGGAGAAAGAAGTTCTCGGGTATCTTCTACCTTTAAAACGGCTTCACCCTTAGAAGGCTCAATATCCTCGTCAACAATAATGACAGAGGCTCCGCTTTCCGCTGCCTGAAATACAAATTTGTGCCCATCGGTTTGAGTTCCACGAATGGCTATAAAAATATCGTTTTTTTCAACTTTCCTTGAATCAAGACACAGTTTACCCAGTCGTTCAGGTTTTCCACCTTGAACGGTAATGGGTTTACTAAATGCTATGAGTTCGTTATAGGTCATTTATTCGTTTGTTGCCACCACGGTTGCCTGCTCCATGGCTTGAGCTTTTCCCCGAACGGTAACGGTTCGCCCTTTTCTCATTAAATCACCGGCTCGAGGAAATTGTGTGTAAATGGTTCCGGAGCCTATCGTTTCGATATCAAGTCCGCGGGAAAGTAATAAGGTAGTGGCCTGCCTCATATTCATATCTCTGAGATCAGGAATTTCAGCAAATCCATCGGGTATCGAGTCAGCTTCCATACTTCCCAACTTTACTTTGATGGAACTGTTTCCATTAATTTTTTCTCCGGAAGCAGGATGCTGTTCAATTATATAATTACCTGATCCGGAATAGTTTGCTGTTAAATTCTTACTTCTAAGCAGCAGACGAGCATCTTCCCGATGTAATCCTTCAATTCTTGGAACGACTTTGTTATCTGCAATTTCGAAGTTCTCGCCGTTTAAATTCCTGTGAATCTCATCATCTAATCCTGCAATTCGGGTGGCGATCTCTTTAAAAATAGACCCGGCGGTAAAACCTCCGTAAATACTGGTTCGAGGTTCGTCGAGTAAAACAAACATTACATATTTTGGATCTTCAACAGGAAAAAACCCGGCAAAGGATGCTCTGTAAGAGGCTTGATATCTTCCATCCACAAGTTTTTGAGCTGTTCCGGTTTTACCTGCAATTCTTAACCCATCAACACTTGCCCAACCTGCAGTTCCCGAATCGCTTACAACCTCTTCAAAAACTGGAAGAAGCTTTTTAATGGTCGACTCTTTTGCGATTTGGCGAACTACGTTGGGGTTCGTTTGATTCACAACATTTCCATACTCGTCAGTAATTCTGTCAACCATATAGGGGCGCATCATTTGACCTTTGTTTGCAAAAGCCCCGTATGCCTGAAGCATCTGTATTGGAGTAACTTGTACCTCATACCCGATCGACATCCATGGTAGAGTTACGCTGCTCCATTCATAAGGTCTCTGAAGACGGCCACTCATTTCATTGGGCAGGTCAATATTTGTAGGAGTACCAAAGCCCATATTTCTGGCGTATTGGTATAGGGTTTCCGGCTTCAACCTCATCGCAATCTCGGAGGTGGCAATGTTAGATGATTTTGCCATTACGCCGGTGAAATCCATATTTCCCAATGGATCGTGATCCCGCATAACCTGTCCGTGGATTATTTTCCGGCCATTTTCGGGGGTTTCAAAAATTTCATCAAAGTCGACTACTCCTTGTTCTACAGCTGCAATGGCTGTAACCAATTTAAATGTCGATCCGGGTTCAATCATATCAGAAACGGCATAGTTTCTTCTATTTTCAGAATCGATTGAGGAAGGATTATTGGGATCGTAGGTAGGGTAGTTGGCCAACGCCTTGATTGCACCTGTTTTGGGATCCATTACGATGGCAGTTCCATACTTTGCCATATGTCGCTCAATACCGGACTCGAGTTCTTCTTCCGTTATCGCCTGGATATATGCATCAATAGTTGTATGCAAATTCAGTCCTTGTGCCGGCAATTTTTGAGGAGCACCTACATAGGCGAAAATTCTGTTATTTCGATCTTTTCGTACCTGTTGTAGGCCATCCGTACCCTTTAAAAGTGAATTGTAGCTATTTTCAAGGCCGGACATTCCATCGATGTTATGATTTACAAAGCCTAAAGTATGAGCCGACAGTGATCCGAAGTTGTAATTTCTTCGATACTCTTCTTCTAAAATAAGTCCGCGAAACCCAAGTTCACTTAAATCATCATAGGCAGAAACAGGAATACTTCGCTCCAATACGATGTACCTGGATCTTGTAGAGGAATTTTTAATTATATTCTGGTAGTGCGTTGCAGATCTGCCCGTATGCTCGCTTAATACTTTGGCAATAGTATTGAGATGGTCTCGAGTCGTATTTGGTGCGTGGGGATCGACGGCCACTTTATAGTTGATACTATTTGTTGCCAGAAGGGAACCGTTTGCATCAAAAATATTGCCCCGCTGAGCCGAAATGGGAATAGTATCAATAGCTTGCTTGCTCCAGAGCTCTTTCAATCCATCACCCTCAAGCATATTGACCCGAAAAATTTGCAGCATAATGGCCGCAGGCAGCAGGAACAGAAGCCCCAGCAGCGAAAACATACGTCCCATTATGGCAGTTCTTTCGTTCATTTATACGTTTAAGGTTTAATGTTGATTATCTGGTCTGCAGGTCCTGCATTAATGTAACCCTGCTGTCTGGCCCGCTGGTAGATCTCCTTAGGTCCAATAAGGCGATCGTACTCAAGCCGGCTTGCGTTATACTGTCGCTGAACTTTATTGAATTCAATCTCAAGCTGACGAACTTCCTGAAGTGCCTGCTGAGTGCTGAAAACATGACCGATATAAAGAATCCCGCAAACTCCAATCAAGAAGCTTGCGAGTATAACCTTCCAGGGGGTAAAAGCCGGAAGATTGGATTTTCTTTTTTGACTAGGTTCTTTTTTCCGTGTGCCGAAAGAGTTTGAGCTTCCTTTAAATCCATTGCTCCCCAATGTATTTTTGGACTTCCATGAAGAGGGTTTTCCTTTTGAGATACCTCTTCTGTTAGGCTTCACGCTATTATTTTCTTTGATAGGTGTTTGAATGTACATCAACTCACCTCCTTAATTTTTTCAGCAATGCGCATTTTCGCGCTTCGAGATGCCGGGTTTTGCTGAATCTCCTCTTCACCGGGTGTAATAATTTGCTTCACTAATGGTTCAATTGGATTGAGTGACTTTCCGTAAAAATCTTTTTCAATCCGTCCTTCAAAATTTCCGCTTTTAAAAAAGTGTTTTACCAACCGATCTT
>Ga0102932_1002126_pt1 | contig 10152 bp, 11 predicted proteins | sample SalPonR1_C_D2_MG_FD_78212 | JGI IMG/M metagenome (GOLD analysis project Ga0102932, IMG submission 78212) | Salt pond soil microbial communities from South San Francisco under conditions of wetland restoration - Salt Pond MetaG R1_C_D2_MG | ecosystem: Environmental > Aquatic > Marine > Intertidal...
CTTTGGGTCTCCCGGTCATACATCACCATGTCCGAATGCCGAAGCTTGCCTGACACGCCAAAGCTGAGCGTGCGGCCATCTACCCGCCGGTCAAAGCTGAGGCCGGAATTGCACAAGGGACAGAAGGTGACGGCCACCGGCATCCCGGCCACCCTGTCGTTCACGATCTCGTGCCAGATCAGATAGCGGATCGGATAAGCGCGCGCCGGCGCATTGCCCAGTTCGAGCGTAATCACCGGCTCCTTGTCCTTGATCCGGGCCTCTGATCCTGCAGGCTTGAACTTTGGGTCGTGGATCGCGGGAATGCCATCTTTGGGCGGCCCTCCCGACATGATCTCACTCCAGTTGTTGATTGATGTGAGGTCGAAATTCGTCTCGGGCCACTCGTTTTTCCACAAGGCAGGTTCGGCGCGCAGCGGCGCGGTCAGAACAAGAATCAGAGTGATAGCACCAAGGATGCGGCTGACAGAGTGATGCATGGCAAAGCTCCTCCCGGATATCGCGATGTGCGTATTGTGCCGGGCGCGCCGGTTTCTGACTAGTGGGCCCCACGCATTCGTGACAATCCGTGCTCAGTCTTCGCCGCCCCGGATCACTTTCGACGCCTCGCCCCAGCGCCGCGATCTAAGCTCGCGCCGGAAGGCACGCTCGAGCTCGCTCACAGCGTTGCCCTCGTAACAGCGCCCATGGCTCAGGATGATCCGGCGCGGCGCCCATCCGATCATTTCCTCGACGCTGTCGGCCAGCGCGGCCTTGTCGCGAAAGCTCATGCGCAACAGGCTCGGCATCCGCCCGTCGCTGTCATCGGCGCCGGAAAGCCAGATCAGAGGCCGCACCCATGCCGGAAGATGCACGGTCTCGAAGTTCTGGATGATATCGGTCAGGATCAGCGTCTCACTATCCCGATGAAAGAAGACAAATTCGCGATGACGCGCGCTTCCGGCAACAAGATGCTGCTCGATCTCGTCCTGCCATGGCGCAAGGTCATCAAGATCGCGGTCGATGCGAAGCTCGACCCCCTCGGCTGCGGCGCGGTCTGCCACGCCCGGCGCGGCCCATGTCTCGGCATCGGGGAACCGGGCCTGCCATGTCGGAATGCCAGTGTAATGCAAACGGTTGGGCGCCACGAGGTGCGCCACCGGCCCCAGCGCGCCGATGGTCCCGGCCATATCTTCGGTCATGGGCGTGGGCGAATGCACCCAAAGCGTCCCATCCGACAAGCGCACGATGGTCGCCCGCGTCGGATGCGGAATTCCGCGGCAGGCAACAGAAGGGCCATCCACGATCCAAAGCCCGTCCGCGACGGGCTTTGGGACATTCAAGGGTTCATATCCGGTGGCCAAATCCCTACTCGGTCACCGTGACAGACGTCATGACATCAGGCTGCCCGACCACAGTGCCGTTTTGGCCGGCGCCACGCTTGATGGCATCGACCACCTCCATGCCGTCAGTCACCTCGCCCACAACGGTATAGTCCCCGTTCAGAAACTCACCCGGTGCAAACATGATGAAAAACTGGCTGTTGGCGCTATCGGGGTTCTGGCTTCTCGCCATGCCCACGACGCCACGCAGAAACTTCTTGTCCGAGAATTCCTGCTTGAGATCGGGCAGGTCCGATCCTCCGCGCCCGGCATTGCGCATGTCGCCACCGTTAAGGCGACCGAACTGCACATCACCCGTCTGCGCCATGAACCCGTCGATCACGCGGTGAAAAACCACGCCGTCATACTTGCCCTCACGGGCAAGCTTGGTGATCCGCTCCACGTGACCGGGGGCCACACTCTCGAAAAGGTCGATCTCGACCGATCCGTTGGCCTTGCCCTCGATATCGATCTTGAGACCCGTGGCAAGCGCGGGGCTCGCCATCAGGCTCAGCGCCAGCACCGCCCATTTACGCATCGGCGGCCACCTTGACACTGACCATCCGGTCGGGATCGGCGGGCGGCTCACCCCGGGTGATCGCGTCCACATGCTCCATACCGTCGATGACCCGACCGTAGACGGTATATTGCCGGTTCAGGAAATGGTTGTCCTTGAAGTTGATGAAGAACTGCGAATTCGCACTGTCCGGGTTCTGACTGCGCGCCGCTCCCAGCGTTCCACGGTCATGCGGCACGCCGCTGAACTCGGCCTTGAGGTTGGGGAGATCGCTGCTTCCGGTCCCGGCCATGCGCAGATTAAAATCCCGCTCCATGTTGCCATGAGCCACATCGCCCGTCTGGGCCATGAAACCGTCGATCACACGGTGAAAGGCCACATTGTCATAGGCGCCCGATCGCGCCAGTTCTTTCATCCGCTCGGCATGTCCCGGCGCGACGTCCGGCAACAACTCGATCGTGACGGTGCCATCCTTGAGTTCCATCAGGATGGTGTTCTCGGGGTCTTTGATTTCGGCCATCTGGCGCTCCTTGCATTGGCTGTTGCCCGATAGGTATGTGTTTCGGACGCGATTGCCAAGCGTCCCGGCTTGACCCTCCAACCCGTTCGCGCCATGAGAGACGCGCGCTCTGAACGGGAGAACGGAAACATGGGCTGGAACACCCTCGACGATATGGACCTTGACGGCAAACGCGTGCTGACCCGCGTGGACATCAACGTGCCGGTCGAGGAGGGCCGCGTCACGGACCCCACCCGCATCGAACGGATCGTGCCCACCGTCGAGGATATCATCGCACGCGGCGGCAAACCGGTCCTTCTGGCCCATTTCGGCCGGCCGAAGGGCAAGGTTGTTCTCGACATGTCGCTGCGCGTCATCCTGCCCGCCCTGGAAAAGTCGCTCGGCCGTAAAGTGACGCTTCTCGAAACGCTGGAAGGCGCGGAAAACCTGACGGACGAGGCGCTGGCCGCCGATGTGCTCCTGATGGAAAACATCCGCTTTTACCCCGGCGAAGAAGCGAACGATCCCGATTTCGCCCGCCGGCTCGCCGGTCTCGGTGACATCTACTGCAACGACGCGTTTTCCGCGGCCCACCGCGCGCATGCCTCGACCGAAGGCGTAGCCCACCACCTGCCATCTTGTGCCGGTCGCCTGATGCAAGCCGAATTGCAGGCGCTTGAGGCTGCGCTCGGCACGCCCCGGCGGCCTGTTCTGGCTGTGGTCGGCGGCGCCAAGGTTTCGACCAAACTCGACCTTCTGGGAAATCTGGTAGGGCGGGTGGACATGCTCGTGATCGGGGGCGGCATGGCCAACACCTTCCTCGCGGCGCAGGGCCTCAACGTCGGTCAATCGCTCTGCGAACATGACATGGCCGACACCGCACGCGAGATCATGACCAAAGCCGGCGCAGGCGGATGCGAGATCATCCTGCCCGCCGATGTCGTCGTCGCGCGCGAATTCAAGGCAGGCGCCGAAAACGAAACCGTGCCGGCCCACGCCTGCCCCGAGGACGCGATGATTCTCGATGCTGGTCCGCAAAGCGTCGCGCGGGTAAACGCCGCGCTGGCACGGGCGAACACGCTCATCTGGAACGGCCCCCTCGGCGCATTCGAGATCGAACCCTTTGACGCGGCCACCAACGCCGCTGCCGGCGAAGCGGCCCGTCTCACCCGAGACGGCGCACTCGTGTCGGTCGCGGGCGGTGGTGATACCGTGGCCGCCCTCAATCAGGCCGGCGCGGCCAACGATTTCACCTACATCTCCACGGCGGGCGGCGCATTCCTCGAATGGATGGAAGGCAAGGACCTACCGGGTGTGGCCGCGCTCAAGGGCCAAGCTTAACGCCCGCAAGACGTTGCGCGCTTGACGCATGGCACCTCGGAGGCGCATTCTGATCGCGTGGAAAACTGGACCCTCATCACCGGGGCCTCCGAAGGTCTCGGGGCGGAATTCGCCCGAATCGCCGCCGCCGAAGGCCGCAACCTGATCCTGACCGCCCGGTCCAAGGACAAGCTGACCGCTCTCGCAGAGGACTTGCACGGAATTGCCGGGGAAATCCGCGTCCTACCCGCCGATCTCGGCGATCTTTCTCAGGTGGAATCGCTCTGGCAGGAGGCGAGCCGCGATTGCCATATCGACATTCTGGTGAACAATGCCGGGCTTGCCGGACACGGCACCTTTGGCAGCGGCAAAGGCTGGCCCCGTGACCTGAGCACCATCGGCGTCAACATGACCGCGCTCACATACCTTATGAAAATGGCCATTCCGCACATGCAGGCACAGGGCGGCGGGCGTATCCTCAACGTGGCCTCAACCGCCGGTTTCATGCCCGGCCCCAATCTTTCAGTCTATCATGCGACCAAGGCTTATGTCCTGTCCCTCACCGAGGCAGTGGCCGAAGAACTCCGCGGTAGCAACACGAGCGTGACCGCGCTTTGCCCCGGCGCCACGGAAACCGCTTTTTTCGATGCCGCCGACATGCGCGGCGTCGGCCTGTTGAAGCTTGGCCGCCCGGCCAGCGCAGTCAGCGTCGCGCGCGCTGGATGGCAGGCCATGAAGCAAGGCCGTAGGATTCGCGTGACCGGCGCGATGAACAAGATGTTCGCGGTTGCACCTCGCTTTGCGCCACGTGGGGTCACCACTTTCATCGCCGGCAAGTTCATGAGCAAGGGTCGCGGCTGAGGTTCTGACGCGCATCACGGCGCGCCGCTGGCACAGGTGTTAGCGACACCACGATTGCACCGCTGACGCCCCTCGCCTAAGAGATCGCAAAAGATATTGTCATTAGGGGGACGTCACATGTCGCAGGCCGAGCAAAGACAGAAAATCCGTGAGGGGCAAGGCTTCATCGCCGCACTCGATCAGTCCGGCGGATCGACCCCAAAGGCGCTCAAGCTCTATGGCATCAATGAAGATGCCTACAGCTCGGACACCGAAATGTTCGACCTGATCCACCAGATGCGCGCCCGCATTGTAAAAAGCCCGGCATTTTCCGGTGACCGTATCGTGGGCGCGATCCTGTTCGAGATGACAATGGACCGCGAAATCGACGGCAAGCCCACAGCCCGGTTCCTGTGGGACGATTGCGGCGTCGTTCCCTTTCTCAAGGTGGACAAGGGCCTTGCCGACGAAGCCGATGGCGTGCGCCTTATGAAAGACATGCCAGACCTCGAGGCGCTGCTTCTGCGGGGGCGCGAACAGGGCATCTTTGGCACCAAGATGCGCTCAGTCATCGACGCGGCAAGCCAGAGCGGTATCGACGCCGTCGTGGCCCAGCAATTCCTGATCGGCGGCATCATCCTCGATCACGGCCTCGTGCCGATCATCGAGCCTGAAGTGACAATTTCGATCACCGACAAATCCGAGGCCGAGAGCATGCTGCTCGAGGCGCTGACCCGTCATCTCGATGCCCTGCCCGACGGGCGCGAGGTGATGCTCAAGCTGACCCTGCCCGAGACCGATAATCTCTATAAACCGCTGGTCGATCATCCGCGCGTTCTGCGCGTGGTGGCTCTCTCGGGGGGCTATAGCCGCGAAGAGGCCAACGCACGGCTCTCGCGCAACACCGGGGTCATCGCCAGCTTCTCGCGCGCCCTTACCGAGGGGCTTTCGGCCGATCAGGACGACGACGCGTTCGACAGCACCCTGCGCGAAACCGTCCAGAGCATCTACGACGCCTCGATCTCGGGCTAAGGCACGCCAAGAAAAAGCGGCAACCGGCTTCTCGCCCCTCGGACGCGCGCCATCACAAAGCGCAGCACCTGAACGCGCCGCCCTCCAAGGTTTTCGTCAGGGGCTGAGGCGGCTCAGTATGGCGTCGGTATCCACTCCACTGATCGTGCCCGCCGTTCGACCGCGGTCGCCGTGCAAACGCGTTGCGACATAGGCGTCGGACACAGCCGCCGGCGCGGAGCGCATCAGAACCGACGCCACCAGCAAGGTTGCAAGGCTCTCGACATACCAACGCGCCTCACCCTCCTCGGGAAGCTTGGGAAACCGTGCCATATGCGCTCGCAGCGCCGCATCGAACCCACGCGATTGGCCCATTGCCTCCCCCAGTTCCGCACTCAGAACCTCCCCGGCCAGCGGTTCTTTGCGCAGGGTTCGCAGGATGTCGAGGCAGATCACGTTGCCCGACCCTTCCCATATCGAATTGAGCGGCGCCTCGCGATACAGCATGGGCAGATCAGTATCTTCGACATAGCCCATACCGCCCATGGCCTCCATCGCCTCATAGACAAGTCCGGGACACAGCTTGTTGCCAAGGTATTTCGCCAATGCCACCGCCAGACGCGCAAAGGCGCGGGATGGCTCGTCGTCACGGTCGAACGCCGCCGCCACATGCAGACCCAGCGCCAGCGTCCCCTCCCAGTCGAGCGCCAGATCGGCCAGCACCGATCGCATGAGCGGCTGATCTATGAGTTGCTTTTGAAACACGCTGCGATGGACGGCCCAGTGATGGGCATGGTCCAGCGCGGCTCGCATCAGCCCGGCCGGCGCCATCGACGTATCAAGCCGCGTATGGTGCACCATCTCGATGATCGTGCGCACGCCTGCGCCCTCGTCACCCAAGCGGTGCGCATAGGCATCGGCCAACTCGATCTCGGCCGAGGCATTGGCGCGATTGCCAAGCTTGTCCTTGAGGCGCTGAATATGGACCATGTTGCGCCCGTCCTCGCGCCAACGCGGCACCAGAAAACAGGTCAGGCCCTCGGGTGCCTGCGCCAGCATCAGAAATCCGTCCGACATGGGCGCCGAACAGAACCACTTGTGCCCGCGCAGGCGGTAGTGATCGCCCTCACGCACTGCGCGCGTGGCGTTGGCGCGCACGTCCGACCCGCCCTGCTTTTCCGTCATCGCCATGCCCATCGTCGCGCCGGGCTTGCGCCCAAGCGGCTGTGCTGCGCCGTCATAGACCCGCGCGGTCAGCTTGGGCACCCAGGTCCGAAGAAGCTCGGTATCCGCCCGCAGCGCCGGCACCGCCGCATAGGTCATGGTCATTGGACAACAGACGCCCGGCTCGATCTGACTGGTGAGGTAAACCATCGCGGCATGGGTTGCGTGCCCGCCGCTTCGCCCCTCCCATGGCAGCGCGGAATACCCCGCCCCGATGCCCGCCTCCAGCAGCCGGTGATAGGCCGGATGAAACCGCACCTCGTCAAGCCTGCGCCCGCCCGCGTCGAACAACATCGCCTCGGGTGGTGTGCCGCGCGCGCGGCGTCCGGCCTCGACCATCTCGGCGCGGCCCATCTGTGCCCCGTAATCGGCCAGATGATCGGGCTCCGCACCGGCTGCAACGGCGTGATCCCGCAATGCGGGATCGCCGGACCACAGATCCCTGTCACCGACCGGGGGAGGCTGATTGCTGATCTCATGAGTATCTGTGACATCGTGGGCGGGTAGTGTCGCCATGGGCAAGGCCTCCTCTGGCCTGAATGCTACAGGCGCTGTCCCGTGAATGAAAAGGGGATTCACAAACCCTAATGCCTGTGCCACTGTCGCAACGACGCCCGCCAAGAGGCGCAACACGAAAGAAGGCAGAGCAGTTGAGCATGCGAAAACGGCCCGCAATGGGTGTGCTGATCTATTTCACCGTGGCGTTCGGCCTTGGTCTTTATTTCACATTCGCCGCCGTACAAGGCGATTACGGCCTGTTCCGCCGCGCCGAGATCGAAGGCGAATCGCGCGCGCTTCAGGCCCGGCTGGATACGCTCGACACACAGGTCACTCGTATGGAAAATCTGACCAAGCGTCTCTCGGACACCTATCTCGATCTCGATCTTCTGGACGAACAGGCCCGCAGCGTTCTGGGCCTCATGCGCAGCGACGAAATCGTCATTCGCTGACCCGCGACCCGACCGCGGCACCCTTTATCCGATTGCGTCAAAATTTCCGGCGGAATGTCCGGTCGAATTCAAGCTGAAGCGCCTCAGGCTCGTATTCGTGACGTATCCACTCCTCGAAGCCTATCCCCGTTTCGGCCTGCCGTGCCTCATAAATATCAAGGATATGATCCAGAACTCCGGTCTTTGACCTGCGGATATGCACATATTTGAAGCTAAGCATCCGCCGGGCTTCGCTGACCGGGCGCCCCTCCATCACCAAAAGCCAGATAGCCGAGGCGAATCCGGCCCGATCCGCTCCGGATTTGCAATGCATCACGAACGGCTTCTCGATCTCGCGGAACGCCTCAAGCAGACGCAGGATATCCTGACGCGGTGCCGCCGTGCGGGCATGAAGCGTTACGTTGACCAGCGTCAGGCCAAGCTTTCGGCAGCTTTCCTCCTCGGCCAGATAATGCGCCGCACCCGCCGCGCCCCGAAGGTTCAGGATCGTGCGTATCCCCATCGCCTTCATTTTCTCAAAGCGCCGATGGGTGGGGTGATTCGACCGCCACACCCCCGGCGCCACCGGAAAGAAATTGGTCCACACCGTGCGCAGGATCGCATGATCGAACCACAGGTTGTAGATATGCGCGCGGCGGCGGTTCTCGGGCGTGCTCAGATCGGTGTTATACCGCGCACGAAGCCCGCGCTCCCAATCTGAAATCCGTTTGAAAAGCTTCATATGCCGCGTTCCGCTCCACGTGCCGATGTGCCGGTTAAAAGACGCCCCCATGTAGGGCCTGCCCCGCCCGGTGACAAGCCGGACAAGCGATTGACCTCGGCAAGGCCGGCCCTAGAGTGACCGCGACCCAAACGAGAGTAGAGCCCATGACCCTGTCCCACGGACGCACATATCTGGCCATTCCAGGCCCTTCGGTGGTGCCTGACGACGTGCTGCGCGCGATGCATCGCGCCGCCCCCAATATCTACGAGGGCGACCTCATCGAACTGACCCATAGCCTCATCCCCGACCTGCGCGCTGTGGCGCGCACTGCCGGCAAGGTCGCGATCTATGTGGCCAACGGCCACGGCGCATGGGAGGCCGCGCTCGCCAATACGGTTGCGCCGGGCGACAAGGTGCTGGCGCTTGCCACCGGTCGTTTCGGCATGGGCTGGTCGGAAATGGCCGACTCCATCGGTCTTGTGCCCGAACTGCTCGACTTTGGGAAATCCAGCCCGGTGGACCCGACACGCCTCGAGGAACGACTGCGCGCCGATACCGGACATACGATCAAGGCGGTGCTCGCAACCCACACCGACACCTCCACCTCCGTGGTCAATGACGTCGCAGGCATCCGCGCGGCAATTGACGCGGCGGGGCATCCGGCTCTGCTCATGGTCGATTGCATCGCTTCGATGGCCTGCGACCGGTTCGAAATGGACGAGTGGGGGGTCGATGTGGCCGTATCAGCCTCGCAAAAGGGCCTTATGCTGCCACCGGGGCTCGGCTTCGTGTGGTTCGGTGACAAGGCCGCCCACGCCCGCACCCGCCTCGACCGCGTCAGCCGGTATTGGGATTGGGGTCCGCGCGCTGACCCCGATGGGTTCTATCAGTATTTCGGGGGCACCGCGCCCACCCATCACCTGCATGGGCTGCGAACCGCACTCGACATGATCATGACCGAAGGAATCGAAGCGGTCTGGGCCCGCCATGCTACGCTGGCCCGCGCGATCTGGGCTGCGTGCGAGGCGTGGAGCGACGGTGACGGCACGCTGCGGCTCAATATCGCCGACCGCGCCTATCGCAGCCACGCGGTGACGGCGCTTTCCCTGCCCGCGCCCGACGCAGACCGCCTGCGCCGCTGGACCGAAAACGAGGCTGGCGTGACCCTCGGAATCGGCCTCGGCATGGCCGAACCGGGTAGCCCCGAGGCCGGAGGTTTCTTCAGGATCGGCCATATGGGCCATGTCAACGCCCCCATGATCATGGGCATGCTCGGCACCGTTGAGGCCGGTTTCGAATTCTTGGGCATTCCCTTTGGGGAGGGTGGCCTTTCGGCTGCAGCCCGCGAACTCGGCTCTTGGGCCTGACACCTCAGCCCGGCGCGGCAAGGTTCAGCCGCGCCGGTGCGCCAACCACGTGATCACCCGGTTGAGGACGATACCCACCGCCACCACGACCGGCAGCCCGAACACCGCCCAGATGACACCGAATATCCACAACAGATTGACCAGCCCCATCACGAGGGCCGCGCTCGTATAGTTCGGAGCTTCTGGCATCTGTCCGCGCTGCATGGCGCCATGATAGCCCGATTCGCACATTAAAGCGTTTCGCAAAAACCTGATTCACGGATTTTCGCAAAACGCGTTAGTCACCTCGGGCTTGCACCTCCGCAAGCGCCTGAGGCAAAACCTCGGCCAAGACCTCAAGGTCGCCCGGCGCCCCACAGC
>Ga0102932_1002134_pt1 | contig 10128 bp, 5 predicted proteins | sample SalPonR1_C_D2_MG_FD_78212 | JGI IMG/M metagenome (GOLD analysis project Ga0102932, IMG submission 78212) | Salt pond soil microbial communities from South San Francisco under conditions of wetland restoration - Salt Pond MetaG R1_C_D2_MG | ecosystem: Environmental > Aquatic > Marine > Intertidal...
ACCGCTCGTATTGCCGTTGGTCAGCGTCATGGCGCTGATGGCCAGCGTCGCGCCCCCGGTGACCGAGAAGAGCCGGCTGGCGCCGGCACCGTCGAGGATCAGGCCGTCGGCGCGCAGAGCCGGGCCCAGCAGATCGAGGTCGTCGGTGACCGCCAGTTCGCCGTCGGCCAGCGTGATAGTCGCATCGGTCAGGGACGAATCGAACGTGATGCTGCTATGGATTCCGCCGCCGCATTCGCCCACGGCGGCGTCGGTGTTGGCGGCCGCCACCGCTTCGCGCAGGTCGCACGTGCCGTTGCCGGCGAGATTGGGCAATGTATCGTCGAGACTGGATTCGACGAGGATGCTGCCGGCCTGGGCGGCTCCGGCCAGGCCGAGAACGAGGAAAACACACAACACACCGCGATCAGCTATGGACATGACAGATCTCACTTCTCGTTGGATGAAGTCGGCATTAACCCTTTCAAGTTCCGGGCCAATGATCGGTTGTCATTAAAATCAGCAACCTGCATGACAAAGCGGTGCCGGGCGTCTCAGAATCGAGACGCATCGAAACGCCGGGCTCGCCATGCAGATCCAGGTCCTCGACGGCCGGAATTCTCTGCAGGCGAGCCTCGTTTACCCCGCGGGTTTCGAAACACCACCGTTACTGGTTGTTGCCCAGGTCCGCGCCTCTTCCGAAATAACCCACCGCGACTTCCGCTGTGATGTTGTCGCGGAACCGCACCGCGGATCCCCCGAACAGCACGAAGCCGGTATCGACCTGCTGGACCCGGTTAGCGACGACCAGGTTAGCGTTGCCGCCCGCGGTGACGACGCCGAGGGAAAGAACAAAAGTCGCCATCAAGCGGAACGTGATTCGAAGGTCCATCGCCCTGATCTCCTTGGAATAGTGAAAATCGATTGCGACCCTGGCTCGTCTACTGCTCGGTTGAATCCGGCCTCAGAAATCAGCGCGATTTCGCGGAAGCAATGAAACATGCGTCGCCGATTTCCTGTTGGTGGCGAACCGGGTCGCCGGTTGCCTCTGTACCGTCGATCTGCAAGACCCGCGCCAGTTTGTAAGCAGGCTATGGAAATCAATAACTTGTCAGGAATTCTGCGAGTTAGTGTCTCCAGGCCGAGACGGCATGTCTCGGCGTTTGGCTCCTTGGCGAAAATCGGCCCACTAGCTCCGCCTGCGGCCCCGGGTTCGATCGGGTTATTCGAATCCGTCGAGAAACAGCAGATCGCCGTCGCCGAAGATCGCGATGGCACGGTATGGCTGGTCAACCAGGATCTGGCACGCGCCTGTCCCGGACGGGGCGCAATCTGCGCGCCAGCCAAAGAACGTCGATGAGCCCCCGGCTATGGCGTTTAGGGTTATCAGCTCTCCGGTTTCAAAACTAGCGCTGCAGTCACCAGGACAGTCGATGCCTGACGGTGTGCTCTCAACCATGCCGATGCCATTGCCCTCGATCTCGACGTCGACCGAATAGGAAACGGTCGCAGGCTCGAACGTCGCTTGTACCGAACGGGCCTGGTCCATCGTGACCTGGCAAGCGCCGGTACCGGTGCAGTCGCCGGCCCAGCCGTCGAATGTGAAGCCCGGGTCGGCCGCCTGACTGATCGTCACGAGTGTGCCCTCGGCATAGTCCTCGCTGCAGTCGCCCGGGCAGGCGATGCCGCCCGGCGAACTGGTGACGCTGCCGCTGCCGGAGATCTGGATGGTCAGCGGATAGACGATCTGGGTGAACGTTGCTGTGACCGATCGAGCCTGGTCCATCGTGAGCTGGCAGGCGCCGGAGCCGGTGCAGTCGCCGGCCCAGCCGTCGAATGTGAAGCCCGGGTCGGCCGCCTGACTGAGCGTCACGAGTGTGCCCTCGGCATAGTCCTCGCTGCAGTCGCCGGGACAGTCGATGCCGGCCGGCGAACTGGTGACGCTGCCGCTACCTGTGACCTGCACGCTCAGCGGATGGACGATTTGGCTGAACGTCGCGGTGACGGAGCGGGCCTGGTCCATCGTGACCTGGCACGAGCTGGTTCCGGAGCAGTCGCCGGACCAGCCGTCGAAGGTGAAGCCGGGGTCGGCGGACGACGAGAGCGATACCACAGTGTCCTCGGCGTAGTCCTCGCTGCAGTCGCCGGGGCAGTCAATGCCGACCGGCGAACTGGTGGCGCTCCCGCTGCCCGAGACCTGCACCCCGAGGGGGTAGGTTGGCGGTTCCGGCGCCTCGGTCGCGCCGATGTCGCAGCGTGTAGTGCCGTCCAGGTCACCGTCGGTTTCGCGCGCCAATCCGCGCTGATCGGTCGTCAGCGCGACACCGTCGGCGCGCAGGCAGCCGCCGGGATTTGCCGCATCCAGCAGCGGGCTGCCGGCCTGCGGTAACCGAGTTCGTGTCGGCCCGCCATTGTCGGCAATGCTTCCAAGTACCGGTGAAAGCGGGCCGGTCAGGTTGCCGGTCTGGTCGCCGGTGATCGCGCCGAAGGTGCAGTCGTTGACGACGCCGATCAGGTTGTAGCCGTCGCTGACCAGTTGGTCGGCACAGTCCGGCCCGGAGCCGCCGGGTGCGCTGTTCTCCGCGACGATCGTGTTGCGCAGCAACAAGTCCTGCGCCTGGCCGGCGATCCCGCCGCCGCGGCCGCTTACGCCGTTGCCGTTTGCGCTGTTCTGCGTAATCGTGGAACTTGCGATCGTTGCTGTGTTCGGCAACGCATTGACGATCCACAGCGCGCCGGCGTCGTCTCCGGCGGCATTGCCGTGAAATGTGCTGTTGGTGATCTGGACGTCTGATTCCGACAGGAATGCCGCGCCGCCGCTGCCCGCGGCGTCGTTGTTCTCGAACGTCGAGCGCCGGATCCGTATCGCGTGGCTCGAAGAAGCGCTGTGAATCGCGCCGCCGTTGCCCGAGCTGGAATTGCCGCTGAACGTGGTATCGACCACCGAGAGCCCGATGATCTCGCCCGGATCGAAGATGCTGGGCAGGAACAGGAAGATCGCGGCGCCGTTGCCGCCGGCGTTGTCGACGAATTCGCTGTTCGTGATGTCGACGATCGCGGGTCCGTTGGCTGCGATGACCGTCAAGCCGCCGCCGGCGGCGTTCGTCATCTGGTTGTTGAAAAAGCGGCAGTCGTCGATCGTGAGTGTCGTTCCTCCCGTGTCGCCGCGGAAGACGATCCCGCCACCGCCGTTCTGGGCCGTGGTGTCGCGGATGCCGCAGTCGCTGAGGGAGAGATCGGCCGCCGTTGTCATCCGAAGCGCCGCATTGCCCGTTCCACCGGCCTCACGAAGCGTCAGTCCGCTGACGATCAGGTCCGACGCCGAGGTCAGTATTCCGCCCGTGCCGTTGCCCCGAATCGTCAGTCTCGTGCGGCCCGGACCGGTGATCACAAGCGGCTCAATCAGCTCGGGCAGCGCGTTGCCGCCGATATTGATGGTGGCCGGAACGACGTAGGGCGGGAACGTGATGAAGTCGGTGCCCGACACACCGGTCGGGCATTCGCCGGCGCTCGCGCCCGAAGCCGTGTTGGTGTTCGCCGCCACGATGGCCTCGCGAAGCGTGCAGAAGCCGTCATCGGCAACTACATCGGCCGTGGTGTTGACCGGAATGGTCGCGGCTTGCAGACCGGCGCTCAATGCTGCAGCGACCGCAATCGAAACGACGGATGCGATCCGGCTCATGGCAGTTCTCCCATTTTCAAGTAGTAGTTGTCGCCGACCCAGAAGCCGTCCCAGGGCGGCGACTTCGGCGCCTGGTTGGGCGCGCCTTCCTTCGCGACCATGCTCAACTCGAAAGCCTGCGCAATCCCGTCGGGCTCAAGCGCTTCGTCGGTGATGGCAACCATTACCGGCAGCCGCCACTGGATGGGCTGGCCGAACATGTCCTTGGCGGCGACCTGCCAGGGCCCGGTGACCGATACCGCCAGCACGTCCTGCGGCCGTTGTTCGCTCTTGCCCCAGTCGCGGTCGTTGGCCAGGTATTCGCGTACGGACTCGGCGAGCTGGTCGACGCTGCCGGGGCCCTCGAACCCGCCGACGTGGCCGGGCCACGTGGCTGATTCGATGCGGGCCATCTGCTCGGCGCGTTTGGCCTCGGAGAGCTGCGCGACTTCACCCCTGAGCCGATTCAGGCGCGGGTTGGTCGGATCGATCTGCTGCCCGAGCCGGACCATTTCGGCGGCTTCGTCCAATCGTTGCTGCTGGATCCTGGCCGAATAGTCGTCGATATCGCTTAGCCGTCCCGCGACGTCGTCGGCAACGGTTTCCGCGCTCACGGCGCGGGTATTTTCCAGTTCTTCCAGAAAGTCGTAGAGCTCAGCGGCGTTATAGGCCACGCGTGTATTGGCGGAGTCGGCATCGGCGCCGACCGCGTCAAGCGCCGCGGCGATTTCCGCTTCATCGCTTCCGTAGCGCGCCTGGAACTCGAGCAGGAACGGGCGCATGGCATCGGCCGCGGTCTCGGCGTCCTGGATAACCGCGATGGCCTCGCTCACGGCTTCGGCGGAATCGGAGTAGACAACGCTGCGGCCGTGGATCACGTCCATGGCGTCGGCGTGCGTGCGGCGCAGCGCCAGGATTTTTTCGGCGTCGGCTGTCGCGGTCGCCGCGTCTTCGGACCCGGCATCCTTGGAAGTTTCGGCGCTGGCGATCGCTGTGCCCAGCGCATCGAGCCTGTTCCGCGCCGCAGCCACGTCTGCGTGACCTGAGGCGTCCGGATTCGCCGCCGTGAACGCGGCGAGCTTCTCTCTGGCGTTCTCGCGCTCGCGTTCGGCGGCCTTGAGCGCGAGGGCCGCGATATCGTCGCGGTCGGCTTCCTGGAAGGCAGTGATCCGCGACTCGGCATTGCCCAGGGCGACCCCGATTTGCTGGAGTTCGAATTTCTGCTTTCTCGTCAGAGTCGTGTCGTCCTCGGGCCCGCTGTCGGTCGCTTTCGGCACCGAGTTGTTTGCCGGCGCGGACGACGCGGCCGGCGGCGACGGCGCAGCGGCGCCCGGTGTACTCGCCGGCGTGCTGGCGGACGACGCGAGTTCGGGAACCGATGTCGACAGCGCCCGGTACCGTTCGGCCGCCGAGGCGAACGCGGAATGACCCGCGAGATCGGGATATCGGTCCCTGAATCCCTCGATTCGCTCGCCGGCCTGCTCGAGGTTTCGTGCCGCGCCCTTGAGCGCGAGTTCCGCCGCGCTTTCGCGATCGGCGCTTTCGAATCGGCCGATATCCTTGTCGACGTTGTCCAGGCTCCGATGGATCTGGTCGATCATGAACTGCTGGCTCGATCCCAGCGGTTCGTCGGCAGCCGCTTGGGCAGCGCCAGGCAGAATCAGCAGAAGCAATGCGCATTTCGCAAGATACGACATGGTTGTCCCCGAAGGTAGCGTTGCACCAGTAGCTGCAAGACGCGGGCCATATTCACAACCGCTGTTTTTTCAGTGCCTTATCGGGGTTCAAGGGCTGAGATGTCTCGCAAATGAGACAGTGTGGCGGCCGCTGAGACGGGCGAATCCCGTCTCAGCGGCGGATGCCGAGGTTTCGCATGCGGCGATAAAGCGTAGCCCGGCTGATGTCCAGCGCTTGTGCCGCTCTGGTGGCATTACCGTCGTGGCTGGCAAGCGCCTGTTCGATGGCCTGCCGCTGGGCGTCGGCGCTGACGTCCTGCAGCGCGGCGGGTCGTTCGCTGGCGCCGGCGATTGCGGGCGAGAGATGCGCGATGCTGGCCAGCTCGCCGTCGTCGACGAACAGCGCGGCCCGCTGCATTTCCGCTTCCAGCTCGCGCACGTTGCCGGGCCAGTCGTAGGCGCACAGCGCGTTCATGGCCGAACGACTCAGGCCAGCGGGCGTACGCCCCGAGTGAGTTGCGGCGCGCTCGAAAAAATGGGCGGCCAGCTGCGGGATGTCGTCGCTGCGATCGCGCAACGGCGGCAGCGTTGCCGACCACCCGGCAAGCCGGTGGACAAGGTCGGGGCGTAACGGACCCGCATCATCGCTTCGCGGAGACACCACACGATTTGTCGCGGCAATGACTCTTGCATCGATGCGGCGCGGGTGTCGTGCGCCAACCGCGACCACCTCGCCTTCCTGCAATACACGCAGCAGCTTGGCCTGGCATTCGTCCGGCATCTCGGTCACCTCGTCGAGCAACAGTGTGCCGCCGTCGGCCTGCAGAAAGCGCCCCTCCCGCGCACTGACGCCGGTCGCAACGCCGGCCTCGATGCCGAACAGTTCCGCTTCCAGCAGGTCTCGGGACAGCGCGGCGCAGTTGAGCGCGACGAAATCGCCGCGACGGCCGCTGGCGGCGTGGACGAAGCGGGCCAGCAGCTCCTTGCCGGTTCCCGTTTCGCCCTGGATCAGCACGTTCAGGCGGCTGGGCGCGACGCGTTCGGCGCGGTCGTAGATCTCGATCACCGCCGGGTTGACGGTCGCCGGTTCGGGACGCTGCGCGTGATCGCCGTCAGCGCGAGTACCTGACGATGATGGGGTCGGAGATTCGCCGGCCTGGTCGAGCAGGTCGAGAAGCCCGACGCACAGTTCCAGCACCGGCGCGGCGTTGACCCGAAGCGGGCGCCGACCGTGGACCCGGACGCGGAAGCGACCGGCGGTGGCTTCGTCGACATGCGCATCGGAATCGATCCGGTGCCCGGCCAGCACCCGGTCGGGTGGCGCCTCGATGCAGCATTCGAGCTCGGTGAAGGCGCGACGAATCTCGGCATAGATGCGCGCCGCCATGGCCGCGGTGCCCGGATGGCTGCGCGCGAACGCGAGCAAATCCGGAAAGACCTCGATCATGAACCGGCTGGCGTGCTCGGCGACAAGCGTTGCATGCGTACGGGATGCTGTCGAGGGCTGGGGGTGTTGCTTCGACGTGTCCAGCGTGAAGGCCGCGGTTGCGTCGTCTTCGTCCAGCCGCCGGAGCTCGGCCTGCACCAGCCCGAATTCCACGGCCACGCTCTCGCTGACCTCCAGCCGACCGTGCAGCAGGCGGCCGGCGACGCGCGTGCCGTTGCTCGATTCCAGGTCTTCGATCACGATGGTGTTGTTTTGCGCGTCGCCCACGCGCAGCCTCGCGTGTGACCGCGAGATGGTCGGATGCTCGAGCCGGACGGCGCTTTTAGGGCCGCTGCCGACGACGCTATCGCCTCGGGTCAGCGGGATGCGGCGCCCGGACCGGCCGATGACGAGCTGCCAGGGCATACTCCGGATCGTATCACTTCTGACACACTCAGGCCTTGCAGGCATCCGCGCCGACCGACAGAATAGTCGGCATGACCGAGCGAAATTTCTCGACCGCCGTGTTGTTTGCCGAGGGGGCGACCTCGGAGGTCTTCCGCGCCGTCGACGAGACCTCCGGAAAGCCCGTGGCGCTCAAGGTGCTCAAGTCCGGCGACCCGCAGACGGCGCGGCGGTTCGAATTCGAGGTCGAGGCGCTGGGACGGCTGGATCACCCCGGCATCGCGCGGCTCGTGGACGCCGGCGACTGGGACGGGCGACCGTATCTGGCGACCGAGTTCATCGACGGCGCGCCGATCGATCAGGCGCTGGCCGGCAGGACCTGGCCCGAAATCGTCAAGGTGTTCGTCAAGGTTGTCGATGCGCTTGCCCATGCGCACGATCAGGGGCTTCTGCATCGCGATCTGAAGCCCGCCAACGTTCTCGTTCGGCAAGACGGCGACGGCGAGCCACAGCCGGTCATCGTCGATTTCGGTCTGTCGGCCGACCTCGGCGAGCCTTCGCAGACCGCGAGCGGGGCGCTGCTCGGCACACCGGCATTCATGGCCCCGGAGCAGGCGCGCGGTCAGCGCGCCAGGGTCGGACGCCGAACCGATATCTATGGGCTTGGTGCCGTGCTATACGCGGTCCTGGCGGGTCGCGCGCCGTACGACGATGCATCGGCCGGCGATATCATCGCGGCGATCCTGGCCGGGCCGCCGCCGCGCCCGGGCAAAGCAGTGCCGCGCAAGCTGGAGGCGGTGATCGATTGCGCGATGGCGCGCCGTCCCGAACAACGCTACGACAGCGCCCGGCGAATGGCGGCGGACCTGACGGCCTGGCTGGAAGGCGAACCGGTGCGCGCGATGCGCGGCTTCCGGTGGCGCACGGCCAGGCGAACCATGGCGAGGTATCGCTGGCTGACGGCCGGGCTGGCCGTGGTCGCGATCGCGTCGTTAGTGCTGATCGCCCAGCAGGTAAGGCTCGAGTCCCGCGCGGCCGAGCGCCAGGAAGTCGCGGTTGCGCTGAACGAGCGCCTCATCGCGTCCCGTGAGCGATTGCGGCTGGCCCACCTTGCGCCGCGCCACGACATCACGCCAACGGTGGATCGAATTGCCCAGGAAGTCGAGGCGCTGGACGAAATGGCGACCGACGAGCGTCTGCGCGACAACCCGACGCTGCAGCTGGTCAAGGGTCAGTTGCTGATGGACGCAGGGCATTTCGAAGAGGCCGTTCAAGTGCTGGAACGGGCCCGGCGCCTGGGCTGCCGTTCTGAACGGTGCACCGTGGCGCTCGCCCGGGGTTACCTGCAGCTCTACGAGCAAAGGCTGGAGCGACAGCTTCTGATCGCCGCGAAGACCGTTGAATCGGATGCCCCGGAGCTCGGCCGGGCCCGGCAGTTGCTCGATGAGGTGGCGCTCTCGGGGAGCGCCGACCTGCGTCTTGCGGCGCTGTCGAGGCCTATAGAAGAGGTGGCGCGTCGCGCAGAGCTGCTGGTGTCGGAGCAGCCCTGGCAATACGACGCACTGCTTGCGCTGGCCGAAACGCGCTACCGGGCCGGACTGGAGGCAATGCGGTCGGATCGGACCGTGGATGCGATGGGTCTGCTGGCCGCGTCGGAAATCGATTTCGGGCGCGCAGCCAGCATCGCGCGCAGCCTCCCGGAAGCCTACCTCGGTGCCTGCCGAGCCCGGGCGCGCCGACTGGAACTCGTGACAACCGGGCGTCTGGCGGCGGACGACGGCCTTGAGCGCATACCCGAAAGCTGCTCGGTGGCGCGCACCGTGCTGCCGGGCCACGTGGCGTCATATTCGCTTCCAGCGCTGGTGCTGGAGCGGCTGGCGGTGCGCGCGTGGCGGGCCGGCGAATCGCTCCGTGCCTCGGACTTGATCGGCTCGGCCATGGAGACCGTCGAGCGCGCGCCGCTGCGGCTGACGGATCAGCCGGCGCTGCAGATTGCGCGTGCCCGGGTCCTGACGACCTCGGTCCGGGTTGAGCACCTGAATGTACCCGACGGGGAACAAAAGCTGAGAGAGGCGCTGGCCCTTGCGCGGTCCGCCAGCGAAGCGCGACCGGAATCAACGTCTGCATGGCAAGTAAGGGCCATCACCCTCGCCCTGCTCAGCGAGCGCAATGTGCCTGACGCCGCGGCGTTGGTTCGCGAAGCCGAGGAAACCGCCGCTCGGGTGGCCGAACGCTGGCCCGGCCAACGGACCGTGCGCAACTTGCTCGGTGTGGCGTTGATGAATCTCGCGTACCAGCAACGTCTGGCTGACGGCTCCGGGCGAGCGGCGCTGGAGCGCGCGCTGGAGGTTCTTCGGAACCTGGTCGAGGATGCGCCCGATTACGACTCGGCGCGCAACAATCTCGGCATGGCTTACTGGGAGCTTGCGTTGCAGGCCCTGATGAACGAGGGCGACTTTCTTGCCGCCGAACGTCGTGCGCGGACACAGTTTCGGAAAATCCTGAACCGAAATCCGGACCATCCCAGCGCGCGGCTCAATCTTTCCAGCCTCAACCTGACGCTGGCCGATGCGTTGATCGAGCAAGGGCGTTCGCCGGGAAATCGGCTGGATCGTTCGGTCGAGCTCCTGGGCGAGCTTCGGGATGCGAAACAGTATTTCGCGTGCGACCTGGCCCTTGCCTATTGGCTCAAGGCGCGCGTGGCGAGCGAGGCGAAGGAGGCGGCCGACCTGCGAACGCGCGCCCGTGCGCACGCGGACGCGGGAACCGGCGCCGATTGCCGGCGCGTGCAGGCAGAATCGTCGGCGGGTTGATCAGTTTGCTTTTCCCGGCAGTCTTGCTAGACTGCGAAATCCGCCCGGACTAGCAGCCCGCACGGACGGAAACCTGGAGACGCGGGATGAACGAATCCCCAGCTGAAATTGTTGAAATCATTGGTGATTTACGCAGCCAGCATCGCGATTTGGACGATGCGATCGCAC
>Ga0102932_1002136_pt1 | contig 10126 bp, 5 predicted proteins | sample SalPonR1_C_D2_MG_FD_78212 | JGI IMG/M metagenome (GOLD analysis project Ga0102932, IMG submission 78212) | Salt pond soil microbial communities from South San Francisco under conditions of wetland restoration - Salt Pond MetaG R1_C_D2_MG | ecosystem: Environmental > Aquatic > Marine > Intertidal...
AATCGGTTGATCTGCAGGTGAAGGGTGAAGAGATTTATAAGGGAGAGTTTGAGCCGGATCGGTTAAATGAACTAATGGGCGAGCAGGAAAATGCCTTTGATCAGATTCGGGAAGCGCTCGATTCGAAGTCCTTTAAAAGTTTTCTGCTGTTTGGCGTAACCGGCTCGGGAAAAACGGAGGTCTACATTCATGCGTTGAAACATGCACTGGATCAGGGCAGAGGCGGACTGGTATTGGTTCCTGAAATTGCGCTTACGCCCCAAACAGTGAAACGCTTTTATCAGATTTTTGGAGATCAGATTGCCGTCCTTCACAGTCGTCTGAATGAGCGGGAGAAGTACGAGGCCTGGCAGAGCCTGAAATCGGGCGAGAAGCGAATTGCCATCGGCCCAAGGTCAGCGGTTTTTGCACCGGTCGAAAACCTTGGGCTGATTGTGGTAGACGAGGAGCACGATAACTCCTACAAGCAGCACGATCCGGCACCGCGCTATCACGCCAGGGATGTGGCCATCATGCGTGCTCACATGGAAGGAGCCGTAACCATATTGGGATCAGCAACTCCCGGGATGGTATCTGTTCAGGCCGTGAAAGAGGAGAAACATACGCTGCTGCATCTGCCCATGCGGCCTACAGGAACCATGCCTGAAGTGATCATTCTGAATATGAAGGAGTATAAATCGGCCATGCGCGGGCCGCTTACGGTGGAGCTCTATGAAGAGACCCAAAAAGCTCTCGACCGGAAGGAGCAGGTTATTTTTCTCTACAACCGGCGCGGATTTGCCTCATTTATGCAGTGCGAAGATTGCGGTCACATTCCGGAGAGTCCTGAAAGTTCAACCAGTCTGACCTATCACAAGCGAAAAAATATTCTGTTGGATCACTATAGTGGTTACTCCCGCCGGGCTGATACACGGTGTGAATTGTGTGGTTCATCGGACCTGAAAACGAAAGGGAGCGGAACCCAGCAGGTGGAAGAGCAGGTTCAGGAAATTTTTCCGGATGCCCGTCTATTAAGGATGGATATGGATACTACCTCCGGAAAGCATGGGCATCAAAAAATTTATGACCAGTTTTTATCGGGCGGGGCGGATATTCTGATCGGAACTCAGATTGTAGCCAAAGGCCTCGATTTTCCAAATGTGACGGTTGTGGGTGTAATTAACGCCGATACGGAGCTGGCATTTCCATCTTTTCGGGCCGGGGAGCGAATGTATCAGCTACTGAGCCAGGTGGCGGGCCGTGCGGGCCGTGCAGAAAAGCCGGGTGTGGTTTACGTTCAAACCTGGAAGCCGGAGCATCCCGCTATTCGATACGCTAAAACACACGATTTTAAAACCTTTGCTCGATATGAGCTCCATCAGCGGGAAATGCTGATGTTTCCACCCTATTCACGGATGATTGTTTTTCAGTTTAAAAGTCCGTCATGGAGTAAAGTTCAAGCGGTGGCCGATAAGTTTTGTGACGCTATGAGAATGGTAGTCGGCGAAAATCCGGTGATGGGTCCGTCGCCGTCGGTGATTGAGTGGATGAGTGGAAAATATCAGTGGGAAGCCAACATCAAGCTGGACCGCAAGTACAACGCCTCAGCGATCGAGAAGCTGCTGGATACAATCTTTAAAAAGTATGATTCCATCAAACCAAAAGGGGCCGGGGCGGTACGAATTAATGTGGATGTGGATGCGGTGGAGTAGAAGCAGAGATGAGACGGTAGATATGAGATATGAGATTTTAGATGTGAGATTTGAGAATTGAGATTCTGTTAATTCCTGAATTGGCTTGATCGTTTATATAGATTACACTCAACAACCGACTTGATTCCCCTTCCTTTTTGAGGCAATTGTTTATCCGCCCTCTGGATTTTTATCGGCGTTTTATTCGGACATTTTGATTTGACCGATAACTATTATTCGGACAAAACCTTGTGTTTATTTGCCTATTCTTCCCTTCAATATCTTTCTAAAACCACATTTCATTCATAGTTTGCAAGTTATACGCCATTGACGTACTTTTTGTAGAAAACATACCGTTGCCGAATGGAATTTTTTGAAACATCCATTTTTACAAAACTGATTGAGAAGCTCATCAGCGATAAGGAATATCACCTGCTTCAGTTGCAATTATCTGTCCGACCAGAGTCTGGCGACGTTATTAAAGGAAGTGGTGGCATTCGAAAGCTGAGATGGGCTGGATCAGGACGTGGAAAGCGAGGTGGCATCCGGGTGATTTATTACTACTTCACCGAAGATGATCAAATTTATATGCTATATGCGTATACAAAGAGCAAAAAGGACGATCTCACTGCAGATCAAGTGAAGCAACTTAAACAATTGGTTGAGGACCAACTGTCATGAATGATGAAATGTTTAATGAACTACTCGAAAGTGTCAAACAGGCTGGAGATATAAGAAAAGGCAAACGCAACCCATCCAGGCACACTGTAATTGAAGAACCTGATGTTGTAGCGATCCGGGAAAAGTACGACATGACTCAACAGGAATTCTCTTCCCTGCTTGGCATTAGTGTAGGAACTCTTCGAAACTGGGAGCAAGGAAGGCGTAAACCTCAGGGCCCGGCGAAAGTGCTTTTGAAAATTGCAGAAAAGAGACCGAAGGCGATTCTCGAATCTTTATCGTAAACCTTAGGCAAATAACCAGGGGCTCAACCGGACGGTATTTGGATTTCAGTCAATAGAGAGTTGTTTGCCCCACCGTTTAGCCGCCAAACCGTTAGTTGGATTATTATAGAAAAATGAAAATTAAATTAATACCAATTCTCGCAGTTTTACTTTTAGGAGCCTTAGGCTGCAAGCAAAACGTTGCAATCTCACCTGACAACAATTATATCCAATTCGTAAACCCTTTCATTGGAACAGATGGTACCGGACATACTTTCCCCGGAGCAGCCTACCCATTAGGAATGGTGCAACCCGGCCCCGACACGTATAACCATAGCTGGGATCATACCAGTGGTTATCAGTATGATGATACGCATATCATGGGGTTTTCACAGAATCATCTGAGCGGTACCGGAATCAGTGATCTCGGCGATATCTTGTTACAGCCATTTTCTACCCTTGATACCCCTGAGAATTTCAAAAGTCGTTACAATAAGGAAACTGAAACAGCCAGTCCCGGTTATTATTCGGTAACTCTTACTGATCATGATGTACAAGTTGAACTTACCTCTTCTGAACGTGTGGCATTTCATCGGTATTCTTACAAGGGTAATTCAAACAAGTTATACATAGATTTTCAACACGGAATCGTTAATAACTGGATTCCATTAGATGAGCATGTTGTTGATGCTTTCATAGAGATAGCATCTGAGACCCAAATTTCCGGCATGATCGAAACCAAGAGTTGGGTGCAGCACAAAACATTCTTTGTTATTGAATTCAATGAGCCGTTTTCTGAACATGAAATACTACCCAAGACCGGCAGCGAAAAGGCTCCGAAGTATATATTGAATTTTAATGATTTGCCGGATCAGCAGCTGTTAGTAAAGGTTGCCTTATCGACTGTAAGTGTTGAAGGAGCACTTAAAAACCTGAAGTCTGAGGTTGATCACTGGGAGTTTGACGAGGTGTTAACAAATACTGAGACTGAGTGGAATAACTATCTGAAGCGTATCCATATAGCAGCACCACAGAAGCAAAAAGAGATATTTTATACCGGTCTCTATCATCTGTTTATTCAGCCTAATGCCACATCTGATATTGATGGCAAATATCGTGGTTATGACGACGAAATTTATACGGCCGTTGGAGATGTACACTACTCCACTTTTTCATTATGGGACACCTACAGAGCTGCACATCCTCTCTACACCATACTGGCGCCGGAGAAGGTTGACGATTTTGTCAACTCGTTGATTGCTCAACATGAGGTTCAGGGTTTTCTTCCTATTTGGGGGTTGATGAATAAAGAAACCTATACCATGATTGGTAATCACGCCATACCGGTCGTGGCCGATGCCGTGCTGAAAGGTATTGAGAACATTGACGCTGAGACGGCCTATCAGGCTATTTTCGAAACTTCTACCATCAACCACAAAAACTCTGTATGGGATATATATGAGAAATACGGTTACTACCCCTATGATTTAATGACAAGAGATGGCGAATCGGTTTCACGTACGCTTGAGCACACGGTTGATGACCATGCAGTCGCTTTGTTAGCAAACCATTTGAATAAACAGGCAGATTACCAGCGGTTTCTTAAACGTTCCAGCTATTATCGCAATCTGTTTGATAAGAGCACCGGATTCATGCGCGGTAGAGATTCCGAAGGCAATTGGCGCCCAAATTTTGATCCCCTTGTTGCAACATCACCCATGAACAATCCAGGTGACTATACAGAGGCCAACGCCTATCAGTATAGTTGGGCGGCTCAGCACGACACAGAGGGCATGGTCGGATTATTTGGAAGTCGCGAAGCCATGATTGCCAAACTCGATGAATTTTTCACCACAGAAACTAAGAATCCTGATATACATTTGGGTCAAGAGGCCATGATAGGGCAATATGCCCATGGCAATGAACCAAGTCATCATATAGCCTATTTATATCAATTGTTGGGAGCACCTGAAAAAACCAGAAGATTGGTCACAACCATCTATAATCAATTTTATGATAATACGCCTGAAGGGATAGCGGGTAATGAGGATTGTGGGCAGATGTCTGCCTGGTATATATTTTCCACCCTTGGCTTTTATCCGGTTCATCCCGCCAACGGAAAATATGTTTTGGGTATACCACAGGTTGAAAAAGCTAATATTCAACTTCCGGATAATAAAATGTTCGTGATATACGGATCAAGCAAAAGTGATTCCTTATCCGTTGAATTGAATGAACATAAAACTCTTTCAACTACGATACTCCATCAGGATATCATGATGGGTGGAGAATTACGGTTTATCGGCCATTAACAATTACATTAACTGGGACCATGGACATGCCGTTGGTTTTAAGTGTTGTTAACTTTAGATTTTTTAGTCCTTAATTAATTTATAGTCTCCCTGCCCGTTAAGCCCTGAGCCATTATTGCAGTTACAAAAACCTTGGAATCCTGAGATACTTCAAAAGTTGTAATGAGCCTTGATTGATTGCCGTGTTTTGTTAGATTGAGAAGTCTATGATTAACGGCTCACTTTATAAACTTTACCAGCTCTCAATGGCTTCACTAAAAACTGTATTATTTGTTCTGGCCGGAATATTATTGCTATTTGCCCCGGCAGATTCCATCTCTCAAACCTATTCAGATCAATCTAAAGTAGCCCAACTCGATTCGGTGTTTACCGACTGGAACTCCGAAACTACACCCGGATGCGCAATTGGGGTTTCAGAAAATGGGCGCCCCTTGATTACCCGTGCATACGGAATGGCTGATCTGGAAAATCCGGTGCCAAATACTCCATCCACAATTTTTGAAGCGGGTTCTGTTTCCAAGCAATTTGTTTCGGCATCGATTATTCTGTTGGCATTGGAGGGGAAGATTTCACTGGAAGAAGATGTACGGGAAATCATACCTGAACTCCCTGATTATGGTCACACTATAACCTGGCGCCATCTTCTCAATCACACAAGCGGCCTGCGCGACTGGGGGAGTGTGGCTTCCATATCCGGCTGGGGTCGATCGAACCGAACGCATAATCACGATCATGTTCTGGATATTTTGAGCCGTCAATCTCGTCTCAATTTTCCACCCGGCGAACGCTACTCTTACAGTAATTCTGGCTATAACCTGATGGTGATTGCCATTGAACGAATCACCGGTGAGCCGTTTGCAGAGTATTCAAGCAAAGTTATTTTTGAACCGCTGGGTATGACTTCTACGCAGTGGCGGGATGACTACACACGAATTGTGAGAGGACGAAGTTCCGCTTATTCCGGAAGTGCAGGTGATGATGTGTACTCTATCAACCGGCCAATTGAGGATGTGCACGGGAATGGTGGGTTACTAACCACCGTCGGTGATCTGCTGATATGGTCTCACGCTATTCAAACCGGATACTTTGGAGAAGAATTTCATGAAGAGCTGATTCAGCAAGGTGTATTGGAGAGTGGCAGAACCATATCATATGCATCAGCGGTTCGCGTGGATGAAGATCACGGATATCGCCAGATTACCCACACCGGCGCAACCAGCGGGTATCGTGCTTATTTAAGTATCTATCCGGAAACTGATCTTGCGGTTGCCCTGCTGTGTAATGTTTCGGGAGCCAATCCCGGTAGCCTGGGAAGTGCCGTATCAGGAATATTTCTTGAGGATAAAGAGAGTGAGGAAAACCGGCCGGAAAAGGGAACCGTTCGGCGAAGCGATGAGCAGCTGAAGGAGTGGACCGGGATATGGAGTGATCCCAGAAACTACCGGCCGATTCAGATTATGTGGGAGGAAGGAGAGTTGAGATTGAATGGCAACACAACCCTGCATCCGATTTCGGGAACGGAGGTTCGGGTTGGTAATTCTGATACACTATATCGGTTTGAGAATCATGAAGAAAATCGACCGCACATTCAGGTTGTTCGTGAAGGTTTTGAGGAGGAGGTTTTGAATCCTGAGAATCCTCCGAGTGATTCGCCAAATGGGTGGGGCGATTTTATAGGCGTTTATGCAAGTGCGGATGCTGAGACGGAGATCCGAATTGAGCTTCAAGAGGGGCAATTGGTTGCACATCGCCGACCGGCAGATGCATTTGAACTCGAACCGGTTTATGAAAACACTTTTTCTGCCCGCGGATTTGGGTTGATTCGTTTTGTGCCAGGATCCGATGGAGAGGTGAGTCAATTTATTTACAGCAGCGGAAGGGTTTACGATTTAAGGTTTGAGAAGCAGGATTGATAAATAAGTACTCTGAACTCGTATGCGTTAATTTTACAGATAAATAGTCGAAATTTAAAAGTATCCCCTCCTTATGAAGGAGGGGCCGGGGGTGGTTGGACCGGCATTTTTTTCCTTCAAAAAAGTATGAAAAATGTATCTGATTTTTTTTGGAACCACCCCTTCATCCCCTCCTTGGAAAGGAGGGGAGCTAAATCTATCGATTATATTCGAACCGTGAGCGCTTTAAAATAATTAGCCACACTCAACATTCTGAAAATCACTGTTCCAGCAGGCCTGTTCTCCATTATTGTAGTTCGGGGCAATAATGTAGCCTTCAAGTGTTTCGCTATTCCACTCAATTTCCGTTGTTTGATCTTCACCGGAGTTGTAATAGGTAGCCAGTTTAACCGGGGAGTTGAATGAGTATTCTATGAAGTCACCAAGATTTCCGTTCCTGTCTGTAAGAACCTCCAATCGCAGATCAACTTGATTTTCACTCTCGATACTCCAGGTGATCTGAGAGACTTCACTTCCGGCCTCATCACCGAAAAGTGCAAAATAGGTCCATGTTCCCTCAGACCCATCTTCTGTTACTTCTCCTTCGAAAAATAGCTCGTTATCAATACTCAGCGCAGAATTGGTGACGTACATTTGCCAATTAACCAGATTGTCTGTTTCTGATGTTGCAACCAAACGAATTTCGAAATTATTATCATTCGCATCAGATGTGTAGTTCCAGGTCCACTCGCCATCATCTGTAAGTTCCGGTTCAATATTTTCAGCAGCTTTTAATAGCGTTTTAGGTATTGCCAGATTTGTATTCACAATTCCTTTCATAACCATTGCCCGGAAAGCAGCATTTAAAAAATGGCTGTAGGACTCACTATCAGAAGCATTACTGACATTAATGGCATTATTGGCCTCAGTGTTTCCATTAAATGCTGAAAAATCCATGTTCATAGACTCCGCGGGAGGAAGCTGTGGCGGCTGTTCATTCAAAGAGTTTGTGGAATCCTGACATGAAAATAACAGTAACGATGTAGCTATCAATAAAAATAGTGGTAGATAATTTTTTTGTCCCATAACTGATTCTTGTTCTTTGGTGGTGTTTACAGTTAAATCGTATCTATTGATAAAATGTTCCTTCTTATTTTTGAATGTAATTTATCAAATAGAGAGTGGATTTTATCAAAAATTAACACAGATTTGTTAAGTTAAATGATACGAGAGCATTACAGTAAATATAGGTCGTATAATTAAGGGGTCATGAGTTTTCAATGGAATCAAATCTACAGATAGGATCTGATCTATTTTTGTCCGCACTCGAGCAGACACCGGCATCTATTGTAATAACGGATGCCGAGGGTAAGATTATGTACGTGAACAAATTTTTTACTGAATTGACAGGATATACTTATGAAGAGGTCCTGGAAAAAAATCCAAAAATATTAAAATCCGGATACCAATCAGAGGAGTTTTACAGTAAACTTTGGGGTGCCATTAGCAGCGGCGAAATTTGGAAAGGTGAAATTCTAAACAAGCGAAAAGACGGTACACTCTATTGGGAACATGCTACAATTAAACCGATCGCGAATGATGATGGTGTGATTACGCACTACATAGCTGTAAAGCAGGAAGTTACAGAGGAGAAGGAGCATGCTTCCAAGGCTAGAAGAAGAGAGAGAATATTAAACGATATTGAAAAGCTGTCAAAGACCGGCGGGTGGGAATATGATGTACATAAAGATGAGTTTTATTGGTCAAATCATCTTTATGAAATACATGGTTTGAAAAAACCAGTTAAAGAAAATCTAGGCGAGAAAAGCCTGGAGTGTCTTTTTCCCGAGGATCGTGAGAAAATCAGTGAAGCTTTTGAACAGTGCCTTAAGCAAGGAAAAGATTATGACTACACTGTTCGACTCAAGGATTTTAATGGTAATCAAAAGTGGGTTAGGACTAAAAGCCATGCTATAAAAAATGAAGAGGGAAAAACTCTGAAAATTATCGGATCCGTTCGTGATGTTACCGAAGAAGTGGAACGGGAAAATAAATTGAAGGAAAGTCGTGAAAAATTTAAGTCTCTGGTAGAATCTTTTGATGATATCGTCTTCACCCTGGACCGGAAGGGACGGCATACCGCACTCTATGGGAAATGGGTAGATGAGCAGGTAGAAAAAGATTTTTTAGGTAAAACTGCTGTCGACATTTTTGGAGAAGAGAAGGGAGCAGTTCACATGATGGCCTTAGAGAAAGCACTGAAGGATATTCCGGCGATCTATGAATGGGAAATAGAGAATTCAGAAGGAAATAAAGAGTACTATCAGACAAAACTGACACTTTTATCTGACGAGCTTGAAGAGGCTGTGATTTTAGGCGTGGCCCGGAATGTAACCGTCGAAACGGTCTATCAGAGAGAACTATTTGAAACCAAGAAAAGGTTAGAGCTTGCACTGGAAGCTACAAGAGCAGGTATCTGGGACTGGGATTTAAAGACCGATAAGCTGATCGTGAATGAGTGGTGGGCAAAGATGTTGGGTTACAGTCTCAGTGAAATCGAACCGCATATTTCATCCTGGGAGAATCTAACTCACCCGCAGGACTTAAAGCCAACTCAGGAGCTGCTTTTTAAACTCTTTACAGGCGAGGAAAAATATTTTGAAACACAAATCAGAATGCAACACAAGGACGGAAGCTGGATTTGGATCAATGATCGCGGTGTGGTTGCTGAAAGGGATAAAGAGGGGCAGCCGATCCGCCTGGCCGGCACCCATGTAGACGTCACAGAAAGGGTAAAAACACAAGAAGCACTAATACTATCAGAGAAAAGATACAGGGATCTGTTTACACGCTCATCTGATCCCAATCTTATTTTCAGGAAAGGGATGATCATAGACTGTAATACATCAGCTTTAAATATTTTGGGGTATGAGAGAAAAACTGAGTTGATTGGTAAAACTGTAGCTGATATTTCACCGGAATCACAGCCGGATGGAACATTGACGGCAGATTTTCAAAGAGAAATGCTGAGCGAAGTACAGAGAAAAAAGTCTCATAGATTTGAGTGGTATCACCAAAAGAAAGATGGGTCAAAATTACCGGTTGAAGTAGTGATAACGGCTTTTACAGATAAAAATGAAGATGAGCTGCTGCATGTTGTATGGAGAGATATCACAAATAGAAAAAAGGCAGAGAAACAGGTTCTGGCCTCGCTTCAGGAGAAAGAGGCCCTTCTTTCAGAAATCCATCATCGGGTAAAGAATAACCTGGCCGTCATATCCGGTCTGCTTCAGCTGCAGATTTATCAG
>Ga0102932_1002137_pt1 | contig 10125 bp, 10 predicted proteins | sample SalPonR1_C_D2_MG_FD_78212 | JGI IMG/M metagenome (GOLD analysis project Ga0102932, IMG submission 78212) | Salt pond soil microbial communities from South San Francisco under conditions of wetland restoration - Salt Pond MetaG R1_C_D2_MG | ecosystem: Environmental > Aquatic > Marine > Intertidal...
GACGGGGCGGCCGAACTCCTCGCGGAGGCCGAGCACCTGGCCGAACTCGGCAGTGACCAGCTCCGGGTCACCGACCGGGGCGAGTTCGACACACCACACCCCGTCGGGAGCGTCGTCGAGCTCGGCCCACGCCGCCTCGTACGCTGTTCGCCTCCCGCCGACGCCTCATGATCGCTGCAGCGGGTCGCACACCGGCGGCCCCGAGACGAGGAGCAAGTCATGACGATCACCACCAACAGCACCAGCATCACCGACACCGCCGCCGCCTTCTTCGAGGCGTGCGAATCGGGTCAGGGCTGCACTTCGGCATGGCGATGCAGGAACTCGGCTGGGCGTGACCCCGGGCGGCGGGTGGTGGCCCCGTCGGACAGCGCTCCGAGTGGTTCCGCCGCCGGTCGACGTCGCGTGCCGCCACGTCGCTGATGGTTCGGCGTTCGACGAAGGAGAGGTGCCGATTGGCGATCACATTCGAACCCGCTGACGCCCGCCGCGATCACGCCGTGCTGACGGAACTCAACGTCGCCTACCTCGACTGGCTGGACGCCAACATCCAGACGACCTTCGGGCTCGATCTGCCGGCGCTGCTGGGGCAGCCGATCGCCGAATACGTGGCCGCCACGCTCGACAAGCTGTGCGCGGAGCAGCCCCCACAGGGGGTGTTCTACGTCGTGCGCCGTGACGGCGGGGTCGTCGGCATGGGCGGCGTGCGCCGCACGAACGACGGGGCATCGGAGATGAAGCGGGTGTTCGTCCGACCGGACCGACGTGGCGGCGGGCTGGGAGCCGTCATCGTGCGACGTCTGATCTCCGACGCCACGTCGTTCGGATACACGAGCATGCGGCTCGACTCCGGCCCGTTCATGACGTCGGCACACCGGCTCTACGAAGCCGAGGGCTTCCGGGACCGACCCATCTACGACGGCGCCGAAGTACCGAGCGAGCTCCACCACGACTGGCGCTTCATGGAGCGCAGCCTGCAATGACGAACCCACGGATCCGCAAGCGGAAGGGCTCGAGGAGCGTCCGGTGTCGCCCGAGCGGGTGGGGGTGGATGCGATGCTGGCGGGATGCTCGACGTCGCCCTGACCGAACCTGCCGGCCGTATCGGTGCCCTCCTGCGGGAGCGGGGCGAGACGGTCGCAGTGGCCGAGGGGTCGGCGGGCGGCCTGGTGTCGGCGGCGCTGCTGTCGGTGCCCGGTGCGTCGGCCTACTACCTCGGCGGTGCGGTGGTGTACACGGCGGCTGCCTACCGGGCCTGGATGCACGGCGCTGTCGAGGCGCCGCCGGGGATGCGGGGCGCCACCGAGGGGTTCGCCGACCATCTCGCCCGGTCGGCGGCGCTGCGTCTCGAGGCTTCGTGGGGGTTGGGCGAGGCGGGGGCGGCCGGGCCGGCGAACCCGTACGGCGACCCGGCGGGCCATTGCTGGGTCGCGGTGACCGGTGCGGTCGATGCGACGCGGCACGTGCTCACCGGCCTCGACGAGCGCGAGTCGAACATGGTTGCGTTCGCCGTCGCTGTCCTCGAGCTGTTCGAGGAGACGGTCGCGTCGGCCTGACGGTCACCGACTGCGACTGATTTCGAGTACGCCCCGGGCGGGTCGGAGGTCAGGTGGCGAAGCCGTCGGGCATCGCGGTGTCGCGGCCGTCGGGCACCGTGAGCCGGTCGATGTCGATGGCCCGGTCGGGGTGGCCGGCGAGCAGTTCGGTGCGGGTGCCGGCGACGAACCCGGCGCCGGTGAAGCCCGGCGCCATCGTGCAGCCGAACAAACCGTAGGTGCCGTCGGGGTGGAGTTCGCCGGCCTGCCATGTGCCGGCCGGGACGACGTACTGCACCTCGTGGCCGGCGGTCACGTCGGGCCCGAGCCACACGTCGGACGACGTGCCATCGGGGTGCAGGAGGACCAGGCGGATCGGGTCGCCGCCGTAGAAGTGCCAGATCTCGTCGGCGGGCAGCCGGTGGAACAGCGAATGCGACGGCGGATCGTGGGCGTACATCCCGATCATCGCCGTGCCGACCGGGCCGCCGTCGGCGGTGTTCGCCGCCGACCGGTACGTGCTCACGAAGAGCGTGCCCTCGACCGGGAGCGGTTCGAGCCCGTAGTGGGCGATCAGGCGCTCGACGAGCGGTTCCACGTGCCCACCGTAGTGATGCCGGGCGGGGCTGGGGTCGTCGCGGGGAGCGACGGTCGGGGAAGATGGCCGGCATGTCGATTGCCATCACCGAGGACCATCGCTCGCTCGCCGACACGGTGCGCAGCTTCGCCGACAAGCGCGACCTGCGCGGCGCCGCCCGGGAGCGGCTCGAGTCGCCGAGCGACGAGCTGCCCGACTTCTGGTCGGAGCTCGCCGAACTCGGTTGGCTCGGCCTGCACCTGCCCGAGGACGTGGGCGGGTCGGGTTACGGCATCGACGAGCTGGTCATCGTGGTCGAGGAGCTGGCCCGCGCCGTCGCTCCGGGGCCGTTCGTTCCGTCGGTGATCGCCGGTGCGGTGATCGCGGCGACGGGCGACGACGAGCTGCGGGCGCGTGTACTGCCGGGCCTCGCCGACGGATCCACGGTCGGAGCCGTCGCCCTCGGTGGATCGGTGACGGTTGCCGACGGTGTGGCCACAGGCGATGCGGGTGTGGTGCTCGGTGGAGCCGCGGCCCAGCTCCTGCTCGTGCCGGTCGGCGACGACGTGGCGGTCGTCGAGGTGGGTGATGGCGTGACGATCGAGTCGCCGCCGAGCCTCGACCCCACCCGACGCAGCGCCCGCATCGCACTCGCCGGCGCACCGGCGACCGTGATGCCGGGAGCACGGCGTTCGCTCGTCGACCTCGCCCGGGTGATCCTCTCCGCCGACGCCGTCGGTGTGGCGCGCGAGTGCACCGAGATGGGCGCCGAGTACTCCAAGGAGCGCATCCAGTTCGGCCGCCCGATCGCGATGTACCAGGCGGTGAAGCACCACTGCGCCAACATGGCCGTGGCCACCGAACTCGCCACCAGCGCCGTGTGGGACGCCGCCCGGGCGGCGGCCACCGGTGGTGACCAGCTCGCCTACGCCGCCTCCGTGGCGGCCACGCTCGCCGCCCCGGCGGCCGACCTGTGCGCCAACCTGAACACGCAGGTACACGGCGGCATCGCCATCACGTGGGAGCACGACGCGCACCTCTACATGCGTCGGGCGACGACGCTGCTCCACTACCTCGACGCAACCGCCGCCGCCGGGGAGCTCACCGACGTGAGCCGCCGGGGCGTGACGCGGGACAAGGCGATCGACCTGCCACCGGAGGCCGAGGCGATCCGTGACGAGGTGCGGGCGTTCGCGCAGAGCATCAGTGGCCTGCCGGCCGACGAGCAGCGCACCCGGCTGATCGAGACCGGCTACGTGATGCCGCACTGGCCGAAGCCGTACGGGCGCGCCGCCGGCGCCGTCGAGCAGCTCGTGATCGAGCAGGAGTTCGCCGATGCCGGCATCGCCCGGCCCGCCTACGGCATCACGGCCTGGAACATCCTCACGATCATCCAGTACGCGACGCAGGACCAGATCGACCGGTGGGTGCGCCCGGCGCTCGAGCAGGAGGTCGTCTGGTGTCAGCTCTTCAGTGAGCCCGACGCCGGCTCCGACGCCGCGGGTGTGAAGACGAAGGCGACCCGGGTCGAGGGTGGCTGGCTGGTCAACGGCCAGAAGGTGTGGACGAGCGGCGCCCACGTGGCCGGGATGGGTTTCGCCACGGTGCGCACCGATCCCGACGTGCCCAAGCACGACGGCATCACGATGATGGCGATCGACATGCACGCCGAGGGCGTCGAGGTGCGTCCGCTGAAGCAGACGTCGGGTGCCTCGGACTTCAACGAGGTGTTCTTCGCCGACGTGTTCGTGCCCGACGACGACGTGGTCGGCCCGGTCGACGGTGGGTGGACGGTGGCCCGGGCGACGCTCGGCAACGAGAGTGTGAGCATCGGTGGCGGCACCGGTGGGATGTCGTTGCCGGGTTCGGCGCTGATCGCCCCGTTCGATGCGCACCCCGAGCGCCTCGACGGTGGCGCGGCGCGGGTGGGTCGCTACATCGCGGAGCACCAGTCGATGGGGCTGCTCAACCTGCGCAGCGCGAACCGTGCCGTCGCCGGCGGAGAGCCCGGTCCGGAGGGCGCCATGACCAAGCTCGTGCTGTCGGAGATCGGCCACGAGGCCGCGGCGATCATGACCGAGCTCAACGGCCCCGACTCGCTGTTCATGGACGGCCCCGGCGGGCTGAGCAATCTGCTGGTGCTGATGCACCGCGGGATGTCGATCGCCGGTGGCACGTCGGAGATCAAGCGCAACCAGATCGGCGAGCGCATCCTCGGCCTGCCCCGCGACCCGCTGCTGAAGTAGGAGGGCCGGCCAGAGGCCGTGCCGACGCTGTGTACCGTGAGGAATCTGCCGGTCGACGGCTCGACGATCGAACACTCAAGACGGCGGGGAGAAGAATTCGAGAGCGATGCCGTCGGGATCGCGGAAGCTCAGGCCCGAGCCGTAGTGGGCGTCGACGATGTCGCCGTGGGCGATGCCCAACTCGTCGAGTCGGGCCTCCCACGTGGCGAGTGTCGCCCGGTCGGTGCAACCGAATGCGATGTGGTCGAGTCCGGTACCGAACTCCGTGAACCTGGCGTCGGTGTCGGCGCCAGGGTGTTGGTGCAGGCCGATCAGAGTGTCGCCAACCATGAACACGGTGTGGTGGAAGCCGCCGGCGGTCGGTTCGTCCAGCACCGGTGCGGCGCCGATCAGGCGCTCGTACCAGGGTCGGCTGACGGCAAGGTCGGTGACGGTCACGGCGACGTGGCCGATCGATGGGAAGTTGCTCATTTCCGGTCTCCATTCGTGTTGTCGGTGAGAGTGAGAACGTCGGGACGGGCGTAGTGGCCGACGGGGTCGAACAAGCGGCGTTGGGCGGCGATCCGACCCAGATCGAGCGTCGCGGCGACGACTCCCTCCTGGGCGACGAGTGGCCCTTCCAGGATCTGGCCACCGGCAGCGACGATGGTCGTGTTGCCGCGAGACAGGAATCCGTCGGGGTCGTCGTAGATGTCGGCGGCGCCGGGGAGGTCGGTCGGAACATCGCTGTCACGGATGCAGGCGGTGACGCCGACGACGAAGACGCCTCCCTCCTTGGCGATGTGGCGCAACGTGGGCACCCATTCGTCGCTGTTGTCCCAGGTCGGCGACAGCAGCACGTCGATGCCCTTCTCGTAGAGGGCCGCGCGGGCGAGCGGCATGTAGTTCTCCCAGCAGATGAGTGAGCCGACCTTCACTCCGCCGATGTCGACCACGGTGAGCAGTGGGCCCTGGCCGTTCGACCAGACGGTTCGCTCGGCGGCGGTCGGGATCAGCTTGCGGTGCAGCCCGGCGATCTCACCGTGGTCGTCGATGTAGACCACGGCGTTGTAGAGGGTGCCCGACGCGGTGCGCTCGGTGATGCCGAGCGCAACCCAGGTGCCCGCTGCCTCGGCTGCGGCACGCGCGGTGTCGAGGTGTGGGCCGTCGATCTCGACGGCCTGGTCCTGGAAACGCTGGTACCAGTCGCCGTCGTGGGGCACGGTCAGGCGCCACACGAAGTCGGGATAGCCCGGCACGAACGACTCCGGGAACACGACCAGGTCGGCACCGTCGGCACCGGCCCTCGCGATGTGGTCGGCGACGATGTCGAGCGTGCCCTCCCGGTCGAAACAGGCGGGTGTCGCCTGGACGGCGGCGATCCGGAACTCTCCGCGGACGCTCATTTCGTCGCTCCGGCGATCACGTCGCTCCCGGCAGTGACGCGGGTGGGGTCGAATGTCATGTCGATGGTCCTTCCGAGTTGGGTGTGGCATCCTGAAGGCGCCAGAAAGACGGCGGTTCACGCCAGAATCGATCTGGCGATTTCGGCCGAGCGCCAGAGGGGGTGCCATGAGCGACGCAAGCGGGGTCACCGTCGTCGGACGCACCGAACCCCTGAGGCGTCTGGGTGAGGTGGTGGCTGCGTCGGCCCAGGGGCGGGCGGCGGCGGTTCTGGTCAGTGGCGAGGCGGGTATCGGCAAGACGTCGCTGATCCGGACGGCGCTCGGCGAGTCGACCGCCGACTCGCCGGTCGTCGGGTGGGGTACGTGCTGGCAGGGAGGCGGAGCACCGGGTTTCTGGCCGTGGATGCAGGCATTCAACGCGCTGGCCCACGCCGTCGGCATCGATGCAGCATCCAGCGCTGCCGGACACGACGTCGACATCCTCGCGTTGCTGGTCAGGGATCTCGGCATTTCGGCCCCTCCGGTGGGCGATCCCGACCGACACCGCCTGTTGCTGCTCGACGCCGCCGCCCACTGGCTCGAGAGACTGGCTGCCGACCGGCGCGTGGTCGTCGTGCTCGACGATCTGCAGTGGGCGGATTCGTCCACGTTCGATCTGCTCGATTACTTGATCGCGACGCCTCGCAGCGCCCGGCTGCTGGTGATCGGCGCCTTCCGCCACGACGAACTCGATCAGTCGCGACGCGCCCGGCTGGCGTCGATCGCCTCACACGCCGGCGACGTTCGTCTCGGTGGCCTCACGGTCGACGGGGTCGAGGAGCTGATCCGGACGATTTCTGGTTCGTACGGGACGCGTGCGCTCGCCGTCGATCTCCACCGACGAACCGGCGGCCACCCGCTCTTCGTCGGCGAACTCGCCAGGTTGACGGCCGCTGGCGACGTCGCCGCGCTTCCGACGGTCGTGACCGGCGCCGTCACCAGACGACTGGATGCGCTGTCCGACGAGAGTCGACGACTGCTCGAGGTGGCCAGCGTGCTCGGGAACCGATTGTTGCCCGACGTCTTGGGCGTCGTCACCGAGACGGCCCCGGCGGTCGTGTTGCGGGACCTTGCACCGGCGGTCGATGCCGGGCTCGTCAGAACAGCGCCAGATGGTGAGTTCTGGTTCACCCATGACATCTATCGCGAAACGCTCTACAGCGAGGTCGGCACCGCCGACCGGTCGGCTCTGCATGCTGCCGTCGGCGCCGCCTTGGAGGTTCGCCGGGAACGCGGCGCAGAGGTGCCGCCGGGTGACGTGGCGCGGCACTTCGTCCACGCGGTCGCCACCGTCGATCCGGCCAGGGCGATCCGTTGGGCCGATGAAGCCGCTGATGAGGAGCGTCGACGCTTGGCGTTCAGCGAGGCCGCCGGGCATCTCCGCCGAGTGCGGCTCGCCGCTGTCGACGGTGGATGGCGGATCGAGCCCGATGTCCTGACCCGGTTGTTGATGGACGAAGCCGACAACCAGGCTCGTTCGGGTGATCCGGAGGAGGCCCGCAGCCTTCTGACTCGAGCCGCAGCCGCTGCGCCGGGTGCCGAGCAACTCGCCGATGTTGCGCTGGCGGTGCAACGGCTCGGCGCGAAGTTCTCGGCGCCCCGTGACGAGATCATCTCGCAACTCGAGACGGCACTGGCCTCTGTGACCGGTGTCAGCCTGACGAAACAAGCGCAGCTCACTGCGGCGCTGGCTCGCGAACTCCAGCACTCGGTGGCGAGTGACCGGCATCGCGCCGGGCCGCTCAGTGAGGAGGCGCTCGCGCTCGGTCGGCAATCGCAGAACGACGACACGATCGCCGCCTGTCTGCTTTCGCGTCATGACGCCCTGTGGGGGCCCGGAACCGGGAGCGAGCGGGCGGTGCTCGGCCGCGAGATCGCCGATGTCGGCGCCCGGCTGGGTGACATCGGCCGTCAGGCCGAGGGGCTGATCCTCGAAGCCAACGGCCTGCTCGAATCCGGCGACGCCCGATTCCGTTCGGTACTGGCCAGATGGTTCACGGTCCTCGAAGCCAGGAACGAGCCACGCGATCGGTACATGATCGAGACGCGCCGCGCCGCACTGGCGCTGCTGGATGGAGAACTCGACCGGGCCGAGCAACTCATCCACGACGCAGCCCGGATCGGCGAGCAGATCCACGAACCCGACACGGGCAACGTGCTGATGTCGCAGCGCGTGGCGCTGGCGTCGGCCCGGCTGGATCCCGACGAGCTCAAGACGCTCGCGGCCGAGGCGGTCGACTGGTGGACCGGTGCGCCGGTGCTGGCGCACGCGGTGGCGGCGGGAGCGCTCGCCACGGCCGGTGATCTCGACGGAGCCCGACGTGAGGCTGCGATGGTGGCACTTTCAGGTGGCTGGCAGAGCGAGGGCTCGTATCTCAGGTCGGTGCTGGTCGGTCATCTCGCCGAGGCGAGCATTGCGCTCGGCGACGACGAGCTGTGCCGTGACCTGCTGGCCGACATCGAGGACATCACCGATGACTGCGGTGTGAACGGTGCTGTCGTGGCATTCGCCGGACCGTTCGCCCACACGGCCGGCATTCTCGAATCCGCACTCGGCGATCATGCCTCGGCGAGGTCGACGCTGCAGCGATCGATCGACACCTCGCGCCGTCTCGGCGCCACCGTGTGGATGCGCCACGGGGAAGCCGCGCTGCGGATCGCCGAAGAGCGATCGTCGCCGGCCGAGCCGGATGACGCCGATGCCACCGAGCTCGGGCATGCGTCGGTGGTTCGCCACGGAGGAGTGTGGACGATCTCGTGGCGACACGAGTCGGCAACGCTGCCGCATCTGAAGGGTCTGGCCGACATCGCAGTGCTGGTCGAACGTCGCGGCCAGGAGATCTCCGCCCTCGAACTCGCCGGAGGGCCCACCGCCTCCGGCGCTGCGACAGATCCGATGACCGATCTGCAGGCGCTCGATTCGTATCGCCACAGGCTCGACGATCTCGACGCAGAGATCGACGCTGCCGACCGCGACGCGGACATCGGCCGGAGCGAGCTGCTCGACGCCGAACGCCGGCAACTGCTCGCCGAGCTCCGACGGGTGACTGGTCTCGGTGGACGCATCCGATCGAACGGCAACGATCCGGCGGAGCGGGCACGCAAGGCCGTGAGCGGTCGCATCCGCGATGCAATCGGGCGACTGGCCGACATCACGCCAGACCTCGCGGCCCATCTGGATCGTTCGATCCGCACCGGCCTGCACTGCTCGTACGCGCCCTCGAGCCATGATGGAGACATCCACTGGAACGTCGAGACGTGAGACGGCGGGGCCGATGTGGAAGATCGGGGCCACGTGTCATGGAAGGCGCGCCGGGCGACGTTGCCGTTGAAGACGAAGCTCTCCTGCCCGTTCTTCATGACGTAGCCATCCGTCGTGGTGCCGGTGCGGGACACATGGACGACGACTCGATCCCCGTGCACGTGCTCGCGGACGTCGAGGTTCTCCAGGACGAGCTGATCCGCGTCACCGATCCGGCGATATGCAGGTGTCGAGTACTCGGTATCGCTCGCCCACAATCGTGAGCGCGGTCAGTCGTGATCGGGATGGGGTACTGCTACGACCTCGAGCCCGTCGATTCCGACGAAGTCGCTGGGATTGCAGGTGTACACCGGTAGCTCGGCTGCGACTGCAGTCGCAGCGATCAACGCGTCGTAGGCTCGCGCTGTTGCTTTGCGGCCGCTGCGCCTCAATGACGCCGCGACGCCGCCGAACGCTCTCGCGGCCGCAGCGTCGAATGGAAGTGGTTCGAAGTCTGCTTCTGCGGCCTGGAGATGGGCTTGGCGTGCGACACGGTCTTCGTCGGTCGTGGCCACGAGTGGGCCGACGGACAGCTCCGCCAGGGTCACGGCGGTGATGAATGCTGCGTCGGGGAGAGCATCGAGTGCCGTGATCCGTCCGAGCAGGATCAGCGTGCCCGTGTCGAGAACGCCGGGCTTGTTCACAGTGATGCGTCGATGACGGAATCGAGATCGCGGCGCAGCTCGTCGGGGTCGACCAGAGGAAGGTGGGCGCGCCGACGCATCAGCTCTGCGATGGGCACCGCGCTCGAGCGCAGGGGACGGAGTTCGGCCACCTGCTTGCCGCGGCGCGTCACCGTCACGCGTTCACCACGGGCCACGCGATCAACGACCTCACCGCCGTGGTTGCGGAGCTCTCGGATCGACACATCAGCCACGTCTTCAATGTATCACCGGTGATACATCGAAGACAGCCAAGCCGGAGTCCGGGCTCAGCTCGTGACAGCGGACCGCTCCGAACCCACTGCGTTCGAGTTCCGCCACGCTCTGACCCGGGAGGCGATCCTCGACGAGCTGCTCCCGCTCGAGCGGATCGAGATCGC
>Ga0102932_1002138_pt1 | contig 10121 bp, 10 predicted proteins | sample SalPonR1_C_D2_MG_FD_78212 | JGI IMG/M metagenome (GOLD analysis project Ga0102932, IMG submission 78212) | Salt pond soil microbial communities from South San Francisco under conditions of wetland restoration - Salt Pond MetaG R1_C_D2_MG | ecosystem: Environmental > Aquatic > Marine > Intertidal...
CGTGCCTTCGCATTGCAGGACGCACGCCCTATGTTGCGAGGTATGAAAAAGCTTATAATCGTGTTGATGGCCGCCCTGATGCTGAACCTTCCCGACATGGGGCGGGCACAGGACGGTGGCGCCACCGTCGACGATCTGTCGGTGGACATGATCCGGTCCGCCGAAAATGCCACGCTGGAAGAATTCCTCTGGCTCAAGCGGCCGGTGGTGGTCTTCGCGGACAGCCCCGCCGATCCGCGATACGTGCAGCAGATGCAATACCTGACCAGCGAACTGAACGCGCTTGATGTCCGCGACGTCGTCATCATCACCGACACCGATCCGCAGGCCCGGTCGTCCTTCCGCGAAAAGCTGCGGCCGCGCGGCTTCATGCTGGCCATCCTCGACAAGGATGGCGAGGTCAAGCAACGCAAACCGCTGCCCTGGAGCGTACGCGAGATCAGCCGGGCCATCGACAAGATGCCGACCCGCCAGCAGGAAATCAACGACCGCACCGACGTGTTGCCGCGCGGGTAGATTTCGGCGGCCCCGATGTAACGCCGCCACATCGGGATCCGGTCCGTTATGAGCGCGGCGTCGGTCACGGGATCATTCGAACTCCATGATCACGTCGTCCACCGCAAGGCTGTCCCCGGCGGCCGCGTTGATCTTCGACACGGTGCCGCTGCGTTCGGCGCGCAGGATGTTCTCCATCTTCATCGCCTCGACGGTGCACAAGGCCTGACCTTCCTGGACCTCGTCGCCCTCGGCCACGTCGACCTTGACGATCAGGCCGGGCATCGGGCAGAGCAGCAGCCTGGAGGTGTCCGGCGGCACCTTTTCGGGCATCTTGCGGGCCAGTTCGGCCTGACGCGGGCTGCGCACATGCACCTTGAGATCCGCGCCACGGGTGCGGATGCGGAACCCGCCCGACACCTTGCCGACCTTCATCACCAGCGGCGTTTCGTCGATGGTCATGCGGGCAAGCTGATCGCCCGGCGTCCAGTCTCCGGCGACCCGCATTTCGGCCCCATCGGCAAACCGCACGGTCGCTCCGGCCCGGTCGGCCGCCAGCGTCACGTCGAAATCCTGCCCCTGAAGCGCGACGTTCCAGTCCTCGCCGACATGGCGCTCGTGGTTGTCGAGCGTGCCGGAAATGCGCGCCCGACGGATCTCGGCGACCCGGTTCATCGCGGCACAGGCGGCAGCCACGCGTTTCAGCGCATCCTCGCCCAGCGTGACACCTTCAAAGCCCTCCGGGTATTCCTCTTCGATGAAGGCCGTGGTCATCTCGCCCGCAATGAACTTGGGATGGTCCATCACCGCCGCCACGAAAGGCAGGTTGTGGCCGATGCCCTCGACCTCGAAACTGTCCAGCGCATTGCGCATGGTCTCGATGGCGGTGGCCCGGTCCGGCCCCCAGGTACACAGCTTGGCGATCATCGGGTCGTAATACATGCTGATCTCGCCGCCTTCGAAGACGCCGGTGTCGTTGCGCACGATACCATCTCCAAGCGCCCCTTCTGCGGGCGGGCGATAGCGCGTCAGACGGCCGATCGACGGCAGGAAACCGCGATACGGGTCTTCGGCGTAAAGCCGGTTCTCGATGGCCCAGCCGTTGATCTTGACGTCGTCCTGGGTGATCGACAGCGGCTCGCCATTGGCGATGCGGATCATCTGTTCCACCAGATCGACGCCGGTGATCAATTCGGTCACCGGGTGTTCCACCTGCAACCGCGTGTTCATTTCAAGAAAATAGAAGTTCTTGTCGCCATCGACAATGAATTCCACCGTGCCCGCGCTGGTGTAGCCCACCGCCTTGGCCAGCGCGACCGACTGTTCGCCCATCGCCTTGCGGGTGGCTTCGTCAAGGAACGGCGACGGCGCCTCTTCAACCACCTTCTGATTGCGGCGCTGGATCGAACATTCGCGCTCGTTCAGGTAAATCCCGTTGCCATGCGCGTCGCACAGCACCTGGATCTCGATATGGCGGGGCTGGGTGACGAATTTCTCGATGAAGATCCGGTCATCGCCGAAAGACGACGCCGCCTCGTTCTTGGACGACTGGAAGCCTTCGCGCGCCTCGTCGTCCGACCACGCGATCCGCATGCCCTTGCCGCCGCCGCCCGCGCTGGCCTTGATCATCACCGGATAGCCGATCTCGTTCGAGATCTTCACCGCTTCGTCCGCGTCCTCGATCAGGCCCATGTAGCCCGGCACGGTCGACACGTCGGCCTCCTGCGCGATCTTCTTCGAGGTGATCTTGTCGCCCATCGCCTCGATCGCCTTGACCGGCGGGCCGACGAACGCCACGCCTTCAGCCTCCAGGGCCTGCGCGAATTTCGGGTTCTCTGACAGGAAGCCGTATCCCGGATGCACCGCCTGCGCCCCGGTCTTGCGGATCGCCTCCATGACCTTGTCGATGACGATATAGGACTGGTTCGCGGGCGGCGGGCCGATATGCACCGCTTCGTCCGCCATTTCGACATGCAGCGCGTGCTTGTCGGCATCCGAATAGATCGCCACCGTCTTGATGCCCATCTTGCGGGCAGTCTTGATCACCCGGCAGGCGATCTCGCCCCGGTTGGCAATCAGGATCTTGTCGAACATGTCTGTCCCTTTCGTTTCGTCATGTCTTGGCCAAAGGCGCGATCTGCGGCCATGGCATAAAAAAGACCGCCGAGGCCAAGGGCCCCGACGGTCGCATCAAAGGAAACGGTTATGCGCGCAGGCGCGTCAGCAGCGTTCCGGATAGGTCTGGCAATAGGCGACGTTGCCCGCCGCGCCGACGGCGGCGCCGGTTGCGGGATTACCGCCGGTGGCGACCGATGTGCCGGCCCCGGCTGCGCCGCCCAGCAGCGCCTGTTCGCCCAGCGTATCGCCGCAGGCCGAGAGCCCCAGCAACGCGGCGACCGCGAAGACTGCTGTCGGTTTGAAGATGCGCTTTCCCATATCTCTGCTCCTTTGCGAATTGTGCATTCACGAGCAGTAACACCCCGGATCGGGACTTGGTTCCACCCCCGAGGTGATCGGGCGCCGGTTTGGGCAAGACTTTGCCTTTGATCGTAACACTTTGGGAAGCTTGAAAAAAGTTCGGGCGCTTGGCATGGGGTGTGACCAAGGCGCCCGATAGGGGAAGGGTAACGGTGAACAAGTGGCGTAGTCTGCCAACGCCAAGTCACTAGGAACTTGTCCACACTGACACAACCGCGGAACGCGTCAATCCAGGAGCCCATGCAACCCTTGGTATCGGCTTGTTCCTGCCAAAACTGACCTAGCGTAAGCGGCATCATGCCCATTCCCCGTCGTCAAACGCCTCGGGGAAGGCCGCGCGGGCCGCCGGCTCGTTGATGATGAGCCGCGACTCGTAGCTTTCGGGGTCGAACGGGTCGTCATAGGGCAGCACCTCGCGCCCGAAAAGCCAGCTGAGTCGCCCCGCATCCAGGTTGCCGCGCTCGAAGGGCTCATCCCCGAACTGCCGCCACAGCGCCGCCATGAAGGCGGTATCGGCCCGCTTGTCCGGCGCGCGCCGGTCACGGTATCGTTCACGCCGGATGATCGGCGTGACGCCCTTGGGGTTGGGCCTGCGGATGACGAACTGGAAATCGGTGCCCGGAAGACGGCCCGGAAAGCCGCGATGCTTCAGCATGGGACACCCCCTGCGCGCATCGTCGAAAAGGGGGCGGACGCCTCAGCCCGCCCCGTTTCGAGTCTACTTGTATTTGCCGGTTTGCATGGGTTCGTGGCTGATCGGCTCTGGGTCGATGACCACAAACTCTTCTTCAGCCTGCTTTTGTGCACACGCCGAAAGCGCTGCGAAAAGGCCTGCTGCGGCAAGAAGCTTGATGCTCTTGGACATCTTGTTCTCCTGTCAGGTTCAAAGGACCCAACAGGACCGGATGGCCCTGCCTGTCCTCGGTTCGAGGTAGTGACTGCTTGGGTGCAGTCCCGCGCAGCATAGCCCGAAATCGCCGCAAAAAGATACGCACGGCCCGCAACATCGCGACCCTGTGACGCAAAAGACTCAAACCGATCATGGCCCGGGCCATGCTCCGCAAGATGTTGTAGACGCATCAGAAAAACTCCAAGATGCAGGTTTCGTCCTCGACGCGATAGGCCTCGAAGAACTGCACCACCTCCGTCGTCATGACCCCGAATTCGACCGCCTCCTGGCTGAGCGAAATCACGATCTGGTTGGGCTGTGGCCCGGTTTCGGCGACCCGAGGAAGGGCAAATCGCTCGCAAAGATGCTGCATGTCCACCTCCACGTCCTCATAGCCCCGCCCCTCCTGCCCGATCTCGGGTGCCACGAACCGGAACCGGTAGACCAGGCCGTTTCCCGGCCGGTCCCACAGCATTTCGAGAAACTCGACCGGCTGCCCCGAGGGGACGGAAAGCGCCTCGCCGGTGGCCTGCGCCGGTCCGGCCGCACCCGAAAGCGCGCATCCCGCAACAGCGACCAAGGCGGCAAGATGGCGCGCCCCGCGACGCCGCCCGATGCACCAGAGGGGTGGGACCTCTAGGCGCATCGCACCAATACGCGATGTGCGCCATCAGCGTCGAACACCGACTCCACCTCGCCAAGCGGCGCGAGCTTCTCGATCTCGCTGGCGGATCTCTTGGACCGCAGGTCCAGTATGAGAACGCCCCCCGACGTGATCTTCTGTTTGAAGAACGGAAGGTATTGATCGGTCGGATAGTGAAAGCCGCAGGACAAGAAGCTCACCGCGGCATCGAATTGCCCGTCGAGCTTCATCACATCATGCACAGACGGGTTCACCACCCGACATTGCAATCCGTTGTCGCGGAAAAGCTGTTCCGATGTCTGCAAACTGGAATAGGCCGCGCCTTCCTCGGAAAACCCGAAATGCCGCTGGCTGTTGTCTTCCAGATCGACCAAAGTGCAGTCGATGCCAAGATGGCGCGCGGCGAAAAGATCGAAGAACCCGTAGCCCGATCCGATATCGACCATGGTCTTGACGCCGATCTCGGCCAGGACCGGCTTGATCTGCTCGAATTCCTCGAAGATCAGTGCCGCACAGCGCTCGGCGATTTCCGTGCCCATCTCGGCGACGAGGGCCTCAAGCGGTTGCGGATCGCCGTTGACCCAGGCGCGCACCGGGCGTCCTGCGCGCGGCACGTCATACAGACATTCCGAGCGTTGAAGAATCAGATTCAGCAAATCCGACTCCGTCAATGCGCCGAAGTCGAAGGGCGCAACGTCCGGTCGTCGCGCCTCGACAATGGCGCGTGCAGCTTCAAATTTCGCCACCGATGACCTCCTCCAAGGCCGGGTTTCAGACCGGCGCCCCGTTTACAGCGGAATGTTGTCGTGCTTCTTCCACGGCATGTCCTGTTTCTTCGACCGCAGCGCGGCGAAGGCGCGGGCGACCCGTTTGCGCGTGCTGCGCGGCTGGATCACCTCGTCGATGAACCCGCGTTCGGCGGCGACGAACGGGTTGGCGAACCGGTCCTCGTACTGCGCCGCATGGGCCGCGATCTTGGCGGCATCGCCCAGATCGGCGCGGTGGATGATCTCGGTCGCACCTTTGGCCCCCATCACCGCAATCTCGGCGGTTGGCCAGGCATAGTTCACATCCGCGCGCAGGTGCTTCGAGGCCATCACGACATAGGCCCCGCCATAGCTCTTGCGGGTGATCACCGTCACCTTCGGCACCGTCGCCTCGCCATAGGCGAAAAGCAGTTTCGCGCCGTGCTTGATCACACCGTTATATTCCTGGCTGGTCCCCGGCAGGAATCCCGGCACATCCACCAGCGTCAGGATAGGAATGCCGAAGCAGTCGCAGAAGCGCACGAAGCGCGCCGCCTTGCGGGCGCTGTCGATGTCCAGAACACCGGCCAGAACCATCGGCTGGTTCGCCACCACACCCACGGTCTGGCCTTCCAGGCGGACAAAGCCCGTGATGATGTTCTTGGCGAAATCTTCCTGGATCTCGTAGAAATCCGCCTCGTCCGCGATCTTGTGGATCAGTTCCTTCATGTCATAGGGCGTGTTGGCGTTTTCCGGCACCAGCGTGTCGAGCGATTCCTCGAGCCGGTCCACATCATCGAAGAACGGACGCTTGGGCGCGGCCTGCCGGTTGTTGAGCGGCAGGAAATCCACCAGGCGCCGCACCTCGGCCAGGGCCTCCACGTCGTTCTCGAACGCGCCATCCGCAACCGAGGACTTGCGCGTGTGGGTCGTGGCCCCGCCCAGTTCCTCGGCGGTGACATGCTCGTTGGTGACCGTCTTGACCACGTCCGGGCCGGTGACGAACATGTAGGAGCTGTCCTTGACCATGAAGATGAAGTCGGTCATCGCGGGGCTGTAGACGGCCCCCCCGGCGCAGGGCCCCATGATCACACTGATCTGCGGCACCACGCCCGAAGCCATGATGTTGCGCTGGAACACTTCGCCATATCCGGCAAGGCTGTCGACACCTTCCTGGATGCGCGCGCCGCCCGAGTCGTTGATGCCGATCACCGGCGCGCCGTTCTGCATCGCCATGTCCATGATCTTGCAGATCTTCATCGCGTGGGTGGCGCTGACCGATCCGCCAAGCACGGTGAAATCCTGGCTGAACACATAGACCATGCGGCCGTTGATCGTGCCCCAGCCGGTGACCACGCCATCCCCTGCGGGCCGGTTCTCCTGCATGCCGAAATCGATGCAGCGATGGGTGACGAACATGTCGTATTCTTCAAAGCTGCCCTCATCGAGCAGCAGTTCGACCCGCTCGCGCGCCGTCAGCTTGCCGCGTGCATGCTGCGCGTCGATGCGGTTCTGCCCACCACCCATGCGGGCATCGGCGCGGCGGGTCTCCAACTCTTGCAGAATATCTTTCATGGACCGTCCCTTTTCGCTTTCGCCGGAACATACTGTTACGCAGCATTCCCTCAAGCTTTAAAGAGCAAATTTGCAAACCATGAAAATCGCTTGTGCTGCAATTTGCAAAACTGCAAATTGTATCGTTACGCCTGCCCATATGGACATTCCTCAACCGCAGGCGTAGCGATACATGATGAGTTACGCCTCTAAGGTCCGATTTCTCGACCGATCCACACCGCCGCATATTGTCACACTGATCCTGCTCGCGGGGCTTTCGGCGTTGGTGATGAACATCTTCCTGCCATCCCTGCCCAACATGACCGCCTATTTCGACACCGAATACCGGCTGATGCAGCTGTCGGTGGCGGGGTATCTCGCGATCAACGCGGTGCTGCAAATCCTGATCGGCCCGGTCTCGGACAAGCTGGGCCGCCGCCCGGTGATCCTGTGGGGGATCGGCGGATTCTGCGTGGCGACCCTGGGCTGCATCTACGCGCCCGACATCTACACCTTCCTCGCCTTCCGCATGGCGCAGGCGGTGATCGTGACCGCCATGGTCCTGAGCCGCGCCGTGGTGCGCGATTGCGTGCCGCAGGAACAGGCGGCGTCGATGATCGGCTACGTGACCATGGGCATGGCCGTGGTGCCGATGATCGGCCCGGCCTTCGGCGGCATCCTCGACGAGGTGTTCGGCTGGCAGTCGAACTTCTGGCTGCTCTTCATTCTCGGCCTCGGGATGCTGTGGCTCTCCTGGTCCGACCTTGGCGAAACCGCCAGCGTCAGCGGCCTGACCCTGACCCAGCAATTCGCGCAATATCCCGAGCTTCTGACCAGCCCGCGCTTCTGGGGATATGCGCTCTCCGCCGGCATGTCCTCGGGCGCGTTCTTCGCCTATCTGGGCGGCGCCCCCTTTGTCGGCACCGAGGTATTCGGCATGTCGCCCGCCGTCCTGGGCTTCTTCTTCGGCGCGCCCGCGATCGGGTATTTCCTCGGCAACTTCATCTCGGGGCGCTACTCGGCCCGGATCGGCGTGAACCGCATGGTGTTTACCGGCACGTTGATCAACGCGTCGGGGATCATCCTGTCGATGGTCGTGTTCTGGGCCGGGCTGGGGTCGGAATGGACCTTTTTCGGCTTCATGACCTTCGTGGGTCTGGGCAATGGCATGACCATCCCCAACGCCACCGCCGGCATGCTTTCGGTCCGCCCGCATCTTGCGGGCACGGCCAGCGGCCTGGGCGGCGCGATCATGCTGGGCGGCGGCGCGGGCCTGTCGGCGCTGGCGGGGGCATTGCTGGTTCCGGGATCGGGCCCCTGGCCGCTCTTGTGGATCATGTTCGCCACGGCGATCTTTGCGATCATGGCGATTCAGCTGGTCATCTGGCGGTCGGCCCGTCTGGCGGGACTGGACAGCGCGGGGTGAATTTGCAAACTCGGTTCTGACAGGCTGCAAAGCTGCAAAGCCCCGAGGATGCGATGCCCACCCAGAAACTCTATGCCGGCGCCAAGCTGCGCGAGATTCGCACCCGGCTGGGCATCACCCAGCGCGATTTCTCGGCCAAGATGGGCGTGTCCCTGCCCTATCTGAATCAAATGGAGAACAACAAGCGCCCGATGTCGACGACGGTGGTGCTGGCGCTCGCGCAGGAGTTCGGCATCGACGTCACCGAACTGGGCCAGGGCGACGCGGAACGCATGATCTCGGACATGCGCGAGGCGCTGGCCGACCCGGTCTTCGCCGATGCCGCGCCGCCGATTGCCGATCTGCGCCTCACGGCCTCGAACGCGCCGGGGCTGGCGCGGGCCTTTCTCGAACTGCACCGCGCCTATCGCCAGACCCATGAACGGCTGGCGTCGCTGGACGAGGCCCTGGGCCGCGAAGGCGCGCAGTTGCAGCCCAGCCCCTGGGAAGAGGTGCGCGACTTCTTCCATTATTGCGACAATTACATCGACGCCGTGGACAAGGCCGCCGAACACGTGGCGACGAAGCTGACCGGATCGGACCGGGTGCGCGCCGCCATTCGCGGGCTGGAGAACGAGGGCCTGCATGTGCGGTTCGCCAATGTCCCAGACCTGCGCCGCTTCGACGCGCTGCGCCAGGAGCTGACCCTGTCATCGCTGGCCGCGCCCGAAACCCAGACCTTCCAGATGATGCTGCAACTGGCGCTGACGCGGCATGGCAAGCTTCTGGACGCGACGCTGGACCTGGGCCGGTTCCAGTCCGACGCCGCCCGTGACATCGCCCGGTTGGGGCTGGCGAATTACTTTGCCGGCGCCGCCATGATGCCCTACGGCCAGTTCCTGCAGGCCGCGCAGGCGACGCGCCACGATCTGGAGCTGATGGCGCGGCGCTTCGGCGCGTCGATCGAACAGGTGGCGCACAGGTTGTCGACCCTGCAACGGCCCGGCGCCAAGGGCATTCCCTTCTTCTTTGTCCGGGTCGACCAGGCCGGCACGATCACCAAGCGGCACTCGGCCACGAGGTTGCAATTCGCCCGCTTCGGCGGCGCCTGCCCGCTGTGGAACGTGCACCGCGCGTTTGAGACACCGGGCCGGTTCCTGCGGCAGCTGGCCGAAACGCCGGACGGGGTGCGCTATATCTCGCTGGCGCGCGACGTGTCCAAGACCGGCGGGCATTTCGGTGCCCCGGTGCGGCGCTACGCGATTGCGCTGGGATGTGAGGTCAAACATGCAGGCGCGCTGGTCTATGCCGACGGTCTGGATCTCACGCGCGACGGGGCGTTCGAGCCGATCGGGATCTCCTGCCGCATCTGCGAGCGGTCGAATTGTCATCAGCGGTCGGTGCCACCCTTGGAGCGCAAGCTGACGATCCAGACGCATCGGCGCGGAATATTGCCCTACGAACTGAGTTGAGCGGGTGGCGATGCGTCGACGCATCGCGTGTTTCCGTTGACGGAAACACTTGGGGGCCAGCCCCCAAACCCCCGGGATATTTCCGAACCGGAGAAGATCAGGCCGGGGCGACGGGCCAGCGATGTGCAAGATCGGCCATCAGCGCGCGGTCGGTGTCGTCGAGCGGGCCCGTGGCCCCCGGACGAAAGCGCAGCCGGAAGCTGTGCAGCAGCGTGTCGGGCTGCACAGCGGCGGTGTAGCCGAAACACCGCGCGTTCCGCATGAAATCCCCCGTGCCCCGGCCCTCGGGCCAGACGGCCAGGCCCTGGCGCGCCAGCCGCTGCCAGTCGAACCGCGCGCCGGGGTCGATCTTGCGGCCCGGCGCCATGTCGGAATGGCCGATCACCCGTTCGGGCGGGATCGCGTGGCGCGCCATGATGGCGCCCACCAGGGTTTCGAG
>Ga0102932_1002140_pt1 | contig 10113 bp, 8 predicted proteins | sample SalPonR1_C_D2_MG_FD_78212 | JGI IMG/M metagenome (GOLD analysis project Ga0102932, IMG submission 78212) | Salt pond soil microbial communities from South San Francisco under conditions of wetland restoration - Salt Pond MetaG R1_C_D2_MG | ecosystem: Environmental > Aquatic > Marine > Intertidal...
AAGGCCGGGGTCGGGGCGCTGTCACGCTCGCTTGCGATGCAGTTGGCGGGTGACGGTATCCGGTCAAACGCGATTTTCCCCGGCTCGGTCGCGACGCCGATGCAGGCGCGCTGGGATAGCGACGACAAGCTGGCCGAGGTCGGGGCGTTTGCGCCGTTGGGCCGGGTGGCCCGACCTGACGAGGTGGCGCAGGCGGCGGTGTTCCTGCTCTCGGAGGGGGCGTCCTATATCACCGGAACGGAGCTTGTCGTCGATGGTGGCGCGCTTCTCAGGTGACGCCCGATCGTGGGCCTCAGATCGTGGAGACAAGCGTGTCTGCGATCGCATCCAGCGTCGCGGTCGGCGTGCCGGCGCGGATCATCACGCGCAGACCCAAGTAACCGGAGACCAGAACGCGGGCCTCGGCGCGGCGGATTTCGCGGTCGGTGTCATAGGGGGGGCTTGCCGATAGCACCTGTTCAAAGAGTGCGAGGGTGCCGTCGATACCCGCGCGCGCACTCTCGGCCGTGGCCGCATCCTCATGGGCGCGGTCGATGGCGGAATTGCACAGAAAACAGCCCGAACGATCCCCCCGGCGCGGCGCATCCAGCACCACATCGAGAAAATGCCGAAAGCGGGTTCTGGCGTCGCCCGGTCCTTGAAGAACGCCGGCCAGTTCGGCCACGTCGCGCGTCATGTAAAGCTCCATCGCGCGGTCATACATGGAGTCCTTGTTGCCGAATTCGCGATAGAGCGATTGCTTGCGAAGCCCGGTCGCATCTTCGAGATCGTGCATCGAGGTGCCGTGATAGCCGTTCATCCAGAAGGCTTTCTGGATGTCCTTCAGGGCCTTGTCAGGGTCGAATTCGCGGGGGCGGGCCATTGTGTTCGCCTTCCTCATGGATGCGGTGCCATCACGCCCGAAACGGGTAGTGGACCGTGTGGTCCACTATAGGTAGGCGATCAAACCCGTGTGGACAACCCCCCGGCCTTGCCGGGCCTTACTCGATCATGTCGCGGATCACCGAAAGAAGCGCGGCGACCTCGGCTTCGGTGTTGTAGTGGCACAGGGAAATTCGCACCGCATCGGTCAGGTCAAGCGGGGTGAGCACATTTCCCGAATAGTGATCGGCCTTGCGGATATGGGTGCGAATGCCGTGGTCGTTGAGACGGGTAACCACATCGCCCGAAGCGTGCCCGTCGATGGCAATCGAGACCAGCCCTTCGCGCGCCGGGTTGTCGACGCCGCCGATGATCGTGACGCCCTCCATTTCGGCAAGGCCGGGCAAATTACCGGTCCCGTGAATCAGCGCGTTGGTGAGGTGCGTTTCATAGGCGTGGATCGCTTGGCCCGCCGCTTCGATCCGGGCCCGGGGCTCTGTGGCGTCGGACACCTCGCCGCCCAGCCAGTCGAAGTAAGAGACAACATCCGACATGGTGGCATAGGCCCCGGTGTCACGGGTGCCGAATTCCCAGCCTGTGGCGGGCGCGTCGATCAGCATGTCATGCGGCAGGGCGGTCATCCGGTCGGAAATCCATGCGACGCCATAGCCATGGCGCGAGAAGGCCTTGTAGGGAGAGATCACGTAGCCGTCGATATCATAGCTGTCGAGGTCGAGCTGACCGTGGGCCGCGTGTTGGATGCCATCGACGATGATAAGCGCGTCTGGGGCGATCTCGCGGATGGTTTTGGCGATACCGGCGACATCCATTCCTATCCCGGTCACGGGGGACGCATGGACGATCGTGGCCACAGCGACATCGGGTGTAAGTTTTGCGCGGTAGTGCTCAGGCGTGACCATCCCCGTCGCGGCGTCGTGCCCGACATCGACATAAGGCAAGTCCGCGATTTCAGCCCAACGCCGAGCGGCAGAGCGGCTGGCCGGGTGTTCGATGGATGATCCGATGACACGCCCGCCCAAGGGTGCATTGACACAGGCGGTTCGGATCAGGCGAAAGAGCAATTCCGTGCCGCTTTCCCCGACGAAGAACTGACCAGACGAGGTGTTCATCAGCGTGGCCATGTCCGCGCGTGCCCGAGCGATGATATCAACGAGCGCGTGGCTGGCCGGATTGTCTCGGCCCTGATTGTCGGGGATGGCCGCGAATCGTGCCGATGTATCGACCACCGATTTGAGTGTGAGCGCGCCGCCCGCGTTTTCAAAGAAGATGCGCGGCCCCTGAAACGGGCATTCGTCCACATGGGCGAAACGGTCACGAATGGCGGCGATAAGCTCGGGTCGGGTCTGAATCATGTCTGAACACTCGGATGATTGGTGTGAGTCGGTGCCTGTGTGCCACAGTTGCTACAGGATTGGCAGCCTTGGATGCCGGTGGGTGACGGGAGCGAAAGACCAGGATCGACCCCGCACCCGACGGGAACAATTCGCGCAGCGTCCGGTTGTATCAGGTTGGTAGAAGTTGGAACCGGATAGGTAAGACATGCCGGAATCTTGGCAGGAACCGGGAATGTGCGGCCCGGAACAAACCAGTGGGATGGATGCGACCGCGCGGATGCGCGATGCCTGAGACCGGCCCGCTTAGCGAGATCATGAACCGTTTGCGAAGCCTCTCCGAGAGCGAACGTGTGTCATTCGGCGATATGCTGGAAAACCTTGGTAATCGCAGCATTCTGCCGTTGATCCTGATTCCCGCCCTGATCGCCGCAACACCACTTTCGGGAGTTCCAGGCGTTTCCATGGCCTGTGGACTGCTTATTGCGATCCTGTCGGCTGAGCTTTTGCTGCGATTTCGCAAGGCGCGGCTTCCGCACAAGCTTACCAAGCGAACGGTGGATGGCGAGAGGCTCAGGTCCGCACTCGACAAGGCGGCCCCCTATGTAAACTGGATCGAGCGGCACACGCGCAACCGGATGACATTCCTGTTTCACAGGCCGATGATCTGGATTCCGCAAATCCTGTGTGTGCTGACCGGAGCGCTCATGCCGTTTCTGGAGTTCATTCCGTTCTCATCCTCTCTGGGTGCGATCGCTGTCTGCTTTCTCGTCATGGCGCTTTTGACCGAGGATGGTTTGTTCTTTGTCCTTGCGCTCCTGCCCTATGCCGGTGGGGCCTATCTGATTACCCAGGTCCTACAGTGACGGGACGAGCGGTGTGGATAACTCTGCCTTTGCTCGCTGGCTGCTCAGGCGCGCAATCGGTGCTCGAGCCGGCGGGACGCGATGCGCAGGTGCTTGCGGATCTTTTTTGGGTGATGCTGGCGGGCGCGGTTGTCCTCTGGCTTCTGGTCAACGGTCTGATCCTTTATGTCACACGGATCGCCCCCCAACCGCTCAGCCGGCGCGGGGCGGAGGCACTTATCATCGGGGGCGGCATCATTTTCCCGGCGGTCGTGCTGATCGGGCTTCTGGTCTATGGATTGTCCGAGATGCCAAAGCAGCGGGCCGAAGGCGCGGGGCTGACTCTTCGGGTGACAGGACATCAGTTCTGGTGGCGGGTGGAATATTGGCCAGACGGGGCCGACGCGCCAATCCTCGCGGCGAACGAAGTGCGGCTGCCGACCGGTCAGCGCAGTGAGATCAAATTGAACGCGGAGCGGGTGATTCACTCTTTCTGGATTCCCGCGCTTGGCGGTAAAACCGACATGATCCCCGGTCGCGAGACGCGCATGTCGCTCGAACCTGAAAAGCCCGGCACTTATCGCGGCCAATGCACCGAATTCTGTGGCGAAAGTCACGCATACATGGCGTTCGGTGCGGTGGTCATGAGCCCCGAGGCGTTTGACGCCTGGCTTGAGCGGGAAGCGGCGGACGCGGTCGCGCCGGAGACCCAGCAAGCCCGACGCGGGCAGCAAATTTTTCTGTCCGAGGGATGCGGCGGGTGCCACCAGATCAGGGGCACACCGGCCGATGCACAGGTGGGGCCGGACCTGACGCATCTTGCCGGGCGCACGACACTTGCCGCGGGGATATTGCCGATGTCCCATTCGGCGCTGCGCGACTGGATCGCCGATCCCGAGGCGTTCAAGCCGGGGGTTGAAATGCCGGGTTATGGTCATCTTTCCGACGACGACATCGGGGCCCTGGCCACCTATCTGATGAGTTTGAAATGACCGACAGCCGCACGTCATCGCATCCCGCTCCGACGGAGGAGGAACAGGCCGCCAGACCGGTGGGGACATATCCGCCGACTCAAGAGCTTCTGGATGCGCCGGACGACCCTCAGGCGCGCGCCGAGCGCGAGGCGCAGCTGCGGGAGGCGTGGAAAACCCCACGGGGCTGGCGCTATCTTTCGGCGGTGAACAATAGCGAAGTGGGTACCTGGTATGCGCTTTCGGCCTTTGGTTTCATGCTATGTGCCGGGGTTCTTGCGCTTTTGATCCGGGTGCAGCTTGCTGTGCCGGACAATGATTTCCTGAGTGCAGACCGCTTCAACCAGTTTTTCACGATGCACGGCTCGGCGATGATGTTCCTGTTCGCCGTGCCGATGTTCGAGGCGATCTCGATCCTGCTTTTGCCAGCGTTTCTGGGTGCGCGTGACATGCCGTTTCCGCGCCTTTCGGCCTATGGCTACTGGTGCTTCCTGATCGGTGGCTGTTTTGTTCTTGGGTCTGTTCTTTTCAACGTGGCGCCCAAATCGGGGTGGTTCATGTATCCCCCCCTTGCGACCGAGCAGGAGGGTATAGGACCGGATATCTGGCTTCTGGGGTTGTCATTCATCGAAATCGCGTCGATCGCGGCGGCGGTTGAGCTTATCGTGGGGGTGATCAAATGCCGCCCGCCGGGCATGCGCATCAACATCATGCCGCTTTATGCGTGGTATGTTCTGGTGGTCGGGGTGATGATCCTGTTTGCCTTTCCGCCGCTCATCGCCGGGGATTTCCTGTTTGAGTTGCAACGCTCGCTCGACTGGCCGTTTTTCGACCCTGACCGCGGCGGTGACCCGATGCTGTGGCAGCACCTGTTCTGGATTTTCGGTCATCCAGAGGTCTATATCGTTTTCCTGCCCTCAATCGCGATTGCCGCAATGGTGGTGCCCACCGCGTCTCAACGGCCTATCGTGGGATACTCGTGGATCGTCCTGTCGGCGGTGGGGGTCGGCTTCCTGAGCTTTGGGCTCTGGGTGCATCACATGTTCACCACCGGCCTGCCGTCCCTGTCGCTTGGGTTTTTCTCGGCGGCCTCTCAGGCGGTGGTGATCCCGACAGGCGTTCAGATTTTTGCCTTTGTCGCCACGCTGATGGTGGGAAGGGTCAAGATGATACAGCCGATGCTTTGGATCGCGGGGGCGCTCGCGATCTTTACCATGGGCGGTCTGACCGGTGTGATGTTGGCCATCGCCCCGTTCGACTGGCAGGTGCATGACACCTATTTCATCGTGGCGCACCTGCACTACACGTTATTTGGCGGATTGGTCTTTCCGCTTCTTGGCGGGGTCTATTATTTCTATCCGTTCTTCACCAAGCGGATGATGTCCGACAGGCTTGGCCGGATATCGTTCTGGACCACATTCATCGGGTTCAATGTCTGTTTTCTGCCAATGCATCTGACCGGGCTTCTGGGTATGCCGCGGCGTGTGGCGTCCTATTCAAGCGAGATGGGGTGGAACTGGCTTAACCTGCTGTCTTCGGTGGGAGGCTTTATCGTGGCCGCCGGTATCCTGATATTCGCGTGGGATCTGGTGCGGCCCAAGCGGGATCAGCCGCTTGCGCCGCGCAATCCGTGGAAGGGCGGCACTCTTGAATGGTCGCATGATGTGCCGGCGGAGGCGTGGGGGTCGCGGTCGGTTCCCTATGTCTCTTCGCGTTATCCGTTGTGGGAGGATGATAAGTTCCTCGAACGGCTGGACGAGGGGAGGTTCTATATTCCCGACGCGCCTGAGGGAAAACGCGAAACGCTCGTGACCTCGTCGGTGGATGCCGAACCGCAGGGGGCGCTTCCGATCACCGGGCCGGCATGGTGTACGATCTGGGCAGCGGCGTTTACCGGGGGGGCGTTCATCCTTCCGGTGTTCAAGCTTTACTGGCTGGCGTTGCTATCGGGGGCCGGGGCCGTGGCCTGTGTGGTCTATTGGCTTTGGACCGCGACGGCGCAGGTTCCCAAGGCGCCGGATCGTGACGTGGGGCTCGGGCTGCGCCTGCCGGTCTACGTCACGGGGTTTCGGGCACCGGGATGGTGGGCCATGTTCATCACCATGCTTGGGGATGCGACGGCCTATGCCAGTATTGTCTTCGGGGTGTTTTTCTTTTGGACCGCGCGGCCCGATTTTCCGCCCGAAGGCGCGGCCCATGCCGATGCCACGCTGATCGCGCTTTCGGCGTTGGGGTTCGTGTTGGCATGGGGGGCGACGATCACCGCACGCGAGGTGAACCGGAGAGACCGGCGGCGCGCGGCACGGGCCCTGATCGGGGCTGGTGTTCTTTGCACGCTGGGTGCTGCGGGCGCGATGGGGCTCGCGCTCTGGCTTCCTGGTATGGCGCCTTCGTCTCATGCCTATCCTGCGATCATGTATGCGCTGGGCGTCTGGGTCGGGGCGCATTCGGGTGCGGGCGTTGTGATGCTATTGTATTGCCTTGCCGGAAGCTGGGCGGGCAAGCTCACGCCGCGGTATGATGCTGATCTGGTGAATACGACACTATTCTGGCATTTCCTGTGCCTGATGGGATTGGTGACCGCCCTGATGATGGGCGTTTTCCCGAGGCTCGCCTCATGAAGGATCAAAAGCCGCCATATCGCCACCGGAGCCTTTGGCACATGGTCCTTGCCCCGACTGTCTGGGCCTTTCACTTCGTCTTTTGCTATGCGGTGATGTCTGTGGCCTGTATCAAGCTCGGGGCACCGGACATTGCGCGGCTGGGGGTGGCCGCATTAACTGTGATCGCGCTTGGGATCATCGGATTTTTGGGATGGCGGGCGTGGGTGCAATGGGATTTCCGGCCCGGCGACAACTATAAACACGATCGCCCCACAGAGGCACAGCGCCGCGAATTTCTGGGGCATGGAGGGTTCTTGCTGTCGATCGTATCGGCGGTCGGCGTCATCTTCGACGCATTGCCGATTTTTATCATCGAGAGCTGCATATGACGCGCGTTGCGACATATGGCGCGGCGCTGAGCCTTGGGGCGCTCTACCTTCTGCCTTGGGAAGGCTGGCTGGGTCAATTCGCGGGCCATATGTTGCGCCATATGGGGCTTGTGGCGGTGGTCGCGCCGCTTCTTGTGCTGGCTGCGCCCGGTCTGGCGCGGCGGGCGGGCATTCCCGTCTTGCTGGGCGCATTGATCGAGTTCCTCGTGGTGTGGTTCTGGCATCTTCCGGGGTTGCATGGACCGGCACGGGGCGTTCTTTGGGTCGCGATGATCGAGCAGGCGAGCTTTCTGGCCGCTGGATGGGCCGTCTGGGCCAGCGCGCTCATGGCGCGAGAGCCGTTGCTGGGCGCGGGCGGGCTTTTCCTGACGTCGATGCATATGACGCTTCTGGGGGTGCTTTTGATCCTTGCGCCGACGGATCTCTATGCCGAGGTTTGTGGCCGCGCGCCCAATCTGACAGGACAGCAGCTCGGTGGGATGATGATGCTGGGGATCGGCACGCCGATATATCTGTTCGGTGCGCTTGCGCTTGCGCGGACAAGTTTGCGGGAGGGCCATGATGAGACTGCGTGATCTGGACCGTCGCACGGTGGTTGCCGTTATCGGCGCGCTGGCGCTGGCCGGTGCGATTGCCGGCATAGCCATCGTGTCATTGGGTCTTTACAACGTGTCCGCGCGCAAGGAGCACTGGCCCGGTGTCGGCTGGACGCTTCATACCACGTTCGAGAATGCGGTGATCCTCCGGTCCCCGGACGAGGCCGAGACGCCCGAGGATCTGGATGGCCCCGGCATGGTGGCGCTGGGGGCGGGGCACTATGACACCGCCTGCAAGGAGTGCCACGGCGCGCCGGGGGTGCCGCGCAGCGCGACGGTGCGTGCGATGCAGCCCGTGCCGCCCCGTCTTGACGACGTCAGCACAAAGTGGACGGCCACCGAATTGCACTGGATCGTTCACAACGGTGTCAAGATGAGTGGCATGCCCGCATGGCCGGCCGAACGCCGCGACGATGTCTGGCCGGTCGTGGCGTTTCTGAGGGCGATGGGTGATAGGAGCGCGGATCGATACGGCACCCTCACTGGTGGTGGTGCGCCGCCGGGGCGTTGCGCCATGTGCCACGGAGAGACTGGCGCGAGTGGCAATCCGCATGTGCCGCGTCTTGATATCCTGTCCGAGACCTATATCGCGCAAAGTCTCAGGGCCTATAAATCGGGGGCGCGTGACAGCGGGATCATGGCGCAGGTGATGTCGCGTGTGTCGGAGAGGGCGATCCCGGGATTTGCGCTCAGGTATGCCAGCATTCGCCCGGAAGGCGAAGAGGGCGACCAAGGTGAACTTTTCCAAGCGGGCCGATCTTTGGCTTATGCGCGGGATGGGTCCGACAGTGTGCCTTCCTGTCGCGCCTGTCACGGCCCGTGGCCCGAGCCGCTCAACCCTGCGTTTCCATCGCTTGCGGGGCAGGGTGCGCCCTATCTTGCGACGCAACTCAGGCTCTGGCGAGAGGGGAATCGCGGCGGCGGACCGGCGGCGCAACTCATGTTCAGGGCCGCGCATGACCTGTCGGACAAGGAAATCGAAGCGCTGGCCGCCTTTTATGGAGCGCTGACTCCTGCTAGGCTTAACTCGGTCCGAGACTGAGCCAAGGGGGAGGGATCGGACCCGCACCCCGTTTGCGGGAACAAGCGGCGGGGCTGCGCCGTTGTCACCACAAAGGGGAACGCAACGATGGCACTGTCTTTTCGCGCGAAATGGATCACGCGGCCCATACACAATTGGGCGCAATCCGTGCTGCCGCAATTGTCCGAAACCGAATCCGAGGCGCTGACCGCCGGGGAAATCTGGTGGGAGTCGGACCTGTTCTCGGGCAATCCCGATTGGTCGAAGCTCCACGATGTGAAGGCGCCGAAGCTGACCGAGGAAGAGCAAGCCTTCCTCGACGGCCCGTGTGAGGAGTTATGCAACATGATCGACGATTGGTCGATCAACCATGAAACCGGTGACCTTGCCCCTGAGGTTTGGGATTTCATGCGCGACAAGAAATTTTTCGGCATGATCATCGAAAAGAAATACGGTGGGCTCGGCTTTTCGGCCTATGCGCATTCCGAGGTTGTCCGCTATATCGCCACGCGCTCGGTTGCGGCGGCGGTGACGGTGATGGTGCCCAACTCGCTTGGTCCCGGTGAGCTTCTTCATATGTTCGGCACCGATACACAGAAAGATTACTGGTTGCCGCGCCTTGCCGATGGGCGCGAACTTCCCGCCTTTGGCCTGACCAGCGATCAGGCAGGGTCGGACGCGTCCGCGATGGTCGACGAAGGCATCATCGAAAAGGGCGAATGGCAGGGCGAGGAAGTGCTTGGTATCCGGCTTAACTGGGCCAAGCGATATATCACGCTTTCGCCTGTTTGCTCGGTTCTCGGGCTGGCCTTCAAACTGCGTGATCCTGATGGTCATCTGGGCGGCGAAGAGGATATCGGCATCACCTGCGCCCTTGTGCCGACCGATCTTCCGGGTGTGGAAACAGGGCGTCGGCATATCCCGTCCACGACGATGTTCATGAACGGGCCAACCACCGGCGAAGACGTGTTCATCCCGCTTGAGAACATCATCGGTGGAGAAGAGTATGCCGGGCGCGGCTGGATGATGCTGATGAGTGCGCTGGCCGCTGGGCGAGGTATTTCGTTGCCGTCCATGGGGGCCGCGGCGATCGCGCTTTCGGCCCACACGACAGGGGCCTATGCGCGGGTTCGGGAGCAGTTCGGCCTTCCCATCGGGAAGTTCGGCGGCGTGCAAACCCGGATGGGCCGTCTTGCCGCCGATGCCTATGTGATCGAATCGGCCCGGCGCCTGACCTGTGCCGGACTGGATGAGGGGCGCTCTCTCTCGGTAATCTCGGCCATTATGAAGGCCCATGCCACCTTCCGCATGCGCGAGGCGCTTAACGATGCGATGGACGTGCATTCTGGCAAGGCGGTGGTCGACGGACCGTCAAACTATCTTCTGCCGCTGTATCGCGCGGTGCCCATCGGGATCACGGTGGAGGGCGCCAATATCGTGACCCGTTCGCTGATTATCTTCGGGCAAGGTTCGAT
>Ga0102932_1002141_pt1 | contig 10101 bp, 8 predicted proteins | sample SalPonR1_C_D2_MG_FD_78212 | JGI IMG/M metagenome (GOLD analysis project Ga0102932, IMG submission 78212) | Salt pond soil microbial communities from South San Francisco under conditions of wetland restoration - Salt Pond MetaG R1_C_D2_MG | ecosystem: Environmental > Aquatic > Marine > Intertidal...
CAATACCCAGACCGCCATTGGCTGTGTCGGGCGGGATGCGCTGCTGCGGGTGGCACAGGAAGGGCCGATCCGCCAGATCCGGGCGATCGAGATCATGGGCGACCGCGTGCCGGTCTGCGACAGGCCGTGGCCGCTGATGGCGGGAGATACGCAGGTCGGACAGGTGACCAGCGCGGCATGGTCGCCGGATTTCGGCACAAACGTGGCCATCGGTATGGTACGGATGACCCATTGGGACGAGGCCACCGACCTGGACGTGGTGCTGCCGGGCGAGGTGCGGGCGGCGCAGGTCTGGGAGACATTCTGGGTCTGAGCGGTTGGTGACGTGGGGAATGAGGGGCCAGCCCCTCACACTCCCCGGAGTTTTCTTGGCAAGATGAAAAGGAGCAACGCATGTTCAAGGCATTGATGGTTCGCAAGGACGAGGAAAGCGGCAAGACGTCTGCCGCGGTGGAAGAGATCGGGCTTGACGATCTGCCACAGGCGGAGGTCACCGTGGCGGTCGAATATTCGACCGTGAACTACAAGGACGGGCTGTGCATCGGACCGGGTGGCGGATTGGTGCGGAAATATCCGCATGTGCCGGGGATCGACTTTGCCGGGACGGTCGAGACCTCTGACGATGACCGCTACACCCCGGGCGACAAGGTGGTTCTGACCGGCTGGCGGGTCGGCGAGGCGCATTGGGGCGGGTATTCCCAGAAGGCACGGGTGAAGGCCGATTGGCTGGTGCCCTTGCCCGAAGGACTGGACACGCGGGCCGCGATGGCGGTGGGCACCGCCGGGTTCACGGCGATGCTGGCGGTGATGGCGCTGGAGGATCACGGCATCAAGCCGGGTCCGGTCCTGGTGACCGGGGCTGCGGGCGGTGTCGGGTCGGTGGCGACCGCGATCCTTGCCGCCCTGGGGCACAAGGTGGCTGCCGTGACCGGGCGACCGGAACAGGCGGAGTATCTGGAATCGCTGGGCGCAACGCAGATCGTGGCGCGCGACGAGATCAACGAGACCGTCAAGCGGCCGCTGGAAAGCGAAAGCTGGGGTGGTTGTGTCGATGCGGTGGGTGGCGCGATGCTGGCCCGCGTGCTGGGGCAGATGGAATACGGCGCGTCGGTGGCGGCCGTCGGTCTGGCCGGGGGGGCGAGCCTGCCTGCCACGGTGATCCCGTTCCTGCTGCGCGGGGTGAACCTGTTGGGGATCGATTCCGTGATGCAGCCTTATGACAACCGCGTGCGTGCCTGGCAGCGGATTGCGCAGGACCTGCCGATGGACAAGCTCGAGGCGATGGTGACGCCGGCCACGCTGGCCGACCTTCCAGGGCTTGGCGCGGATATCCTCAAGGGGCAGGTCAAGGGCCGCATCGTGGTGGATGTGGCGGGCAGCTGAGCGCTTGCCGGAATTCGGGAAAAAACGACCAAAAACGACAGTTTTGACAAGGACGCGTCGAATCCCCCTTTTTTCATGGCAAGATCGCGCGTAACCCGTGTCGCAAAAGCGACGCGAAGCGCCGCTTCAATTTGCATTGGGGCGGCGCTTGCGTTTAGTCTCTGCACATCGGGCGGCATGTTTCCGCGCGAGTGACTGTCACGCGGAACAAACACAAGACGGGACTCACCCGTCACCGCGGGCAACTGGGGCCGGTGTGCCCGGCGCACTGGCGAGACAAGCAGGAGGGACCAGAGTGTTCAATCGAATCATGGTGCCGGTCGATCTGGCGCATGCAGACCAACTTGACCGTGCCTTGCAATGTGCCGCCGACCTTGCGGCGCATTACAAAGCCACCGTCGTCTATGTCGGGGTCGCGGCCGCCACGCCGGGATCGGTCGCGCACACACCGGAGGAATTTGCCCGGAAGATGGCGGCCTTTGCGGCGTCGCAAGGAGAAACCGCGGGCGTCGCGGCCGAGGGCCTGGCGCTGACGAGCCATGACCCGGCGACGGATCTCGATCCGACCCTTCTCAAGGCGGTCGACGACACGGGAGCCGATCTCGTGGTGATGGCCAGTCACGTGCCCAACCTGACGGATTACGTCTGGCCGTCGAATGGCGGCACCATCGCCAGGAAGGCCAAGGTGTCGGTGATGGTGGTCCGGTAACCACGGACCGGACGGTAAACATGAAAATCTGTCGCGGATCCGGAGTTTCACGAGAAATCCGGCTTCGTGGCCGAACAACAAGGGGGGCCTTACATGGCCGACACAACAACAACCGACCAGGGTATACCCGAACCCGAGGGCGTGTCAGACATCATCGAGACCGATTACGAGATCGGTCAGGACAATTACGAAGGCCAGTTCGGGCCGCTCCGGGTTGATTTCCACAATCCCGTCTTCGTGATCACGGGGTTGATGGTCGTTCTCTTCGTCGCCATCGCGCTGGTTGCGCCGGACGCGTCCAAGACCTTTTTCCAGGCGATGATGAATTTCGTCAAAAGCCAGTTCGACTGGTTCTTCCTGCTGTCCGCCAACCTTTTCGTGATCTTCGCGCTTGTCCTGATCGTGACCCCCTGGGGATCGGTCCGGCTGGGCGGGTCCGAGGCGACGCCGGATTATTCCTACCCGGCGTGGTTCGCGATGCTGTTCGCCGCCGGCATGGGCATCGGCCTGATGTTCTTCGGCGTTCTCGAACCGGTCTATTATTTCGGCACGCCCTGGGGCGATCAGCCTCTGGGCGGTGAGCTTGGCATCGTCGACGGTACCGTGATGGACGCGGCCCAGGTCGAGGCGGCGCGGCAGATGGCGATGGCGGCGACGATCTATCACTGGGGTCTGCACCCTTGGGCGATCTACGCGATCGTGGCGCTGGCGCTGGCGCTGTTCAGCTACAACAAGGGCCTGCCGCTGACGCTGCGGTCGGCCTTCTATCCGGTCCTGGGAGAGCGGATCTGGGGCTTCTGGGGCAATGCGATCGACACGATCGCGGCCTTTGCCACGCTGTTCGGCCTGGCGACCTCGCTTGGCTTCGGGTCGATCCAGGTGGCCTCGGGCCTGACCGAGGTGTTCGGCAGCGGCGACGCGCAGGAAGGCACACGCAATTTCCTGGGCTTCCTGTGGGGGAATGTGGATGACAATGTCGCCGGGGTCGAGAACAGCTCGGTCCTGCTGGCGCTGATCATCGGCTTCATCACGCTGATTGCCCTGGTCTCGGTGATGCGCGGTCTGGATGGCGGCGTGAAGATCCTGTCGGAAATCAACATGGGGCTGGCGGGGCTTCTTCTGGCCTTCGTCTTCCTGTTGGGACCGACCATTGCCATCCTGGGCGATTTCGTCGGCGGTCTTGGCGCCTATGCGCGGGAGATCGTGCCGCTGTCGAACCCGTTCGGGCGTGAGGACACCGGCTTCCTACATGGCTGGACGACGTTCTACTGGGCCTGGTGGATCAGCTGGTCGCCCTTCGTGGGCATGTTCATCGCCCGCGTGAGCCGGGGCCGGACGGTGCGCGAGTTCATCACCTGCGTGCTGCTGATCCCGTCGCTGGTCTGCGTCTTCTGGATGGCGACATTCGGCGGAACGGCGATTTCGCAGGTGATCGACGGCGCGTCGCAAAGCGGCGTGTTCCAGAACGTGATCGCATCCTACCGGCCGGAAATCTCGCTTTTCGCAATGCTGCGGGAACTGCCGCTGGCGTCGATCACGTCCTTGCTGGCGGTGATCCTGGTGATCATCTTCTTCGTCACCTCGTCGGATTCCGGCAGCCTCGTGATCGACACGATCACCGCGGGCGGCAAGGTCGATGCGCCGGTGTCGCAGCGGATCTTCTGGTGTGTCTTCGAGGGGGCGGTTGCGGCCGTTCTTCTTTTGGGGGCGGCCGGGACGGCGGGCCTGGACAGCTTGCAGGCCATGGTCATCTCGACGGGTCTGTTCTTCACCGCGGTGTTGCTGGTGATGTGCTACGCCATCCTGCGCGGGCTGATGTCCGAGCGACAGGCCTGACGGGTCTTCAAAGGGAAGTGAAAGGCTCCGGATCGTTGATCCGGGGCCTTTTTTCGTCTGCTGCCGGGGCTTGACCTTGGGGATGCGCCGGGGTTTGGTCGCGACATTCCAAAGACAGGTGCAGAATGCTGGATATCGATTTCGTGCGCGGGAACTTCCCGGCGCTTTCAGAACCGTCCCTTCAGGGACAGGCGTTTTTCGAGAACGCGGGCGGATCCTATACCTGCGGCCAGGTGATTGACCGGCTGACGCGGTTCTACCGGACCCGCAAGGTGCAGCCTTACGGTCCCTATGACGCCTCGCGGCTTGGGGGCGAGGAGATGGACGAGGCACGGTCGCGTCTTGCCGCACTGCTGGGTGTCGAGACCGATGAGCTGAGCTTCGGGCCGTCGACAACACAGAACACCTACGTGCTGGCGCAGGCGTTCCGCCAGTTCCTTCAGCCCGGCGAGGCGATCATCGTCACCAACCAGGATCACGAGGCCAATACAGGCCCGTGGCGTCGGCTGGCAGACGAGGGGATCGAGGTGCGGGAATGGCAGGTGGACCCGGAGACTGGGCATCTGGACATTGACGCGCTTGAAAACCTGCTGGATGAAGAGGTCCGGCTGGTCTGTTTTCCGCATTGCTCGAACGTGGTGGGCGAGATCAACCCGGTGCTCGAGATCACCGCGATGTGCCATGCGGCGGGGGCGTTCGTCTGTGTCGACGGGGTCAGCTATGCGCCGCACGGCTTTGCCGATGTGGGCGCGATGGGGCCGGACATCTACCTGTTTTCCAGCTACAAGACCTATGGTCCGCACCAGGGCATCATGGTGATGCGGCGCAACCTGGGGCATCTGCTGCCGAACCAGGGACATTATTTCAACGCGGGGTCGCTCTACAAGCGCTTCACACCGGCGGGGCCGGATCATGCGCAGATCGCGGCCTGCGCCGGGATGGCGGATTACATGGAGGCGTTGGGCGCGCATCACGGGGTGTCCGCCAGCGGTGCGCATGACCTGATGCGGGCGCATGAGGTGCGGTTGTTGCAGCCCCTGCTGGATGCGGTGAAGGACCGCAATTCCGTGCGGCTGATCGGCCCCTCCGAGGCGTCTTCGCGCGCGCCGACGGTGGCGCTGGCGTTGAACCGGCCCGGGGCCGAGGTTGCGGCCGAGCTCGCGGCGCATCGGATCATGTGCGGCGGCGGGGATTTCTATGCCGTCCGCGCGCTCGAGGCGATGGGAGTGGACATGGATCGGGGCGTGCTGAGGTTGAGTTTCGTGCATTATACCTCGGAGGGCGAGGTGACCAAGGTGATCGAGGCGCTGGACGCGGTGCTTTGAGGGGCGGCGTCCAACGGGCCTGACCTGTGGTCGCGCATGGCCTGTCCCGGCCCCGGATCAGGTCCGGGGCACCTCGGGGATATTTTTGAACCAGAGAAGACGGGGCCGGTGTTTGACCTTTCGGGGGATGCGCTTAGGTCGAGCGAAAACGGGAACGAAGGGCAGGGCGATGACTTCTCCGACATTGGTGTGGATACGCCGGGATTTGCGGTTGAGCGACCACGCCGCGTTGACGGCGGCGGTCCGGCGCGGCGGGCCGGTGATCCCGGTCTTCGTGTGCGACGACCAGGTGGACGCCCTCGGGGCCGCGCCGAAATGGCGGCTGGGCCTGGGGCTGGACTGTTACGCCGAGGCGCTGGCGGACAAGGACAGCCGGTTGATCCTGCGCGCAGGCGATGCGCGCGAGGTGATCCCGGCGCTGGTGCAGGAAACCGGCGCGGAGGCAGTCTATTGGCAGCGCGCCTATGACCCCGGTTCGGTGGCGCGCGACCGGGATGTGAAGGCGGGTCTGAAAAAGGCCGGAATCGACGCCGAGAGCTTTGCCGGGCACGTGATGTTCGAGCCCTGGACGGTCGAGACCAAGCAGGGCGATTACTACAAGGTCTACACGCCGTTCTGGAAATCGGTGCGCGACCGGTCGGTGGCTGCGCCGCTGGCGGCACCCGGAGCGCTTCCTGCGCCTGATCGATGGCCCCAAAGCGAGGCCTTGGAAGATTGGGCGCTGGGGGCCGCGATGGATCGTGGCGCCGAGGTGGTCCGCCCCTTCGTGCAGCTGGGCGAAGCGGCGGCGCAGGCGCGGCTGGGGGCGTTCATGGCCTCCAAGGTGGCCGAGTATGACCACACGCGGGATATCCCGGGTGTGGACGGAACATCGAACCTGTCGGAAAACCTCAGCCTTGGCGAGATCAGCCCGGCGCAGTGCTGGCATGCCGGGCGGCGGGCGATGGAGGAGGGCAAGGCGGGGGCCGAGACCTTCCTCAAGGAGCTGGTCTGGCGCGAGTTCGCCTATCACCTGATGTGGCACACGCCGCGCATCCTGACCGACAACTGGCGCGAGGACTGGTCGGCCTTTCCGTGGAACCGCGACGAACGCCGCGCCGAGGTCAAGGCCTGGAAACAGGGGCGCACGGGAATCCGCTTTGTCGATGCGGCGATGCGCGAGATGTATGTCACCGGCCGGATGCACAATCGCGGCCGGATGATCGTGGCGAGCTACCTGACCAAGCACCTGATGTGCCATTGGGACATCGGCTTGAAATGGTTCGATGACTGCCTGATCGACTGGGATCCGGCCTCGAATGCGATGGGCTGGCAATGGTCGGCTGGGTCGGGCCCGGACGCCACACCCTATTTTCGGGTGTTCAACCCGGTGACGCAGCTGGACCGGTTCGACAAGGATCGGGCCTATGTCAGCCGCTGGATCGCCGAGGAGTACGAAAATCCGCATGAGGACGCGCTGGCCTATTTCGATGCGATCCCCCGTGCCTGGGCGATGGCGCCGGGCGATGATTACCCCGATCCGATCGTGGCACCGGACGAGGGCCGCAAGCGGGCGCTGGCGGCTTATCAGGACCGCGATTTCTGACCTCTTGGGCGGCTTTGGCCGAAAAATCACAAAATCAACGAAATCCGCAACTTAACGCGGGGTTTGTCTTGCCTTTGGCAAGGTGGGACTACCTTGGGTTAACACTTGCCTGCCTTGGGGGGCTATGGCTAGGTATCGTTTGAACCAGACAGCGGATGACGTGCATGATCCTCACTTCGACAGAAAACCAGTCCGACCTGCCGCGATATTTCGCGCAGGTGTTTGCGATGGCGGACAAGCTGCGCAAGGGACGGGTTGATTTCGTTCTGCCAGACGGACGTCACTTTCGTGCCGAAGGGGCCGAGCCCGGGCCGGTGGCCGAGGTGCATGTGCACAACAACGATCTCTTTGCCCGGTTGATCCGGGATGGCGATCTGGGCTTCAGCGATGCCTATCTCGAAGACTGGTGGAGCACGCCGGACCTTCAGGCCTTCATGGACTTCGTGCATGGCGAGAACAACGAGGTCTATGACGGGTTTCCCGGCATGACCTTTGTGCGCTGGTACGAACAGTTGCGGTTCTGGATGCAGTCCAATTCCAAGCGGCAGGCGCGCAAGAACATCAGCTATCACTACGATCTGGGCAACGACTTTTATGCGCTCTGGCTTGACGAGACGATGACCTATTCCTCGGCGCTGTTCGAGACCGGGCAGGAAAGCACCGAAAAGGCGCAGATCGCCAAGTACAAGAGCATGGTCGACCAGATGGGAGCCGTGCCGGGCGATCACGTGCTGGAAATCGGCTGTGGCTGGGGCGGCTTCGCGGAATACGCGGCCCGGGAACGGGGGCTGAAGGTCACCGGGCTGACGATCAGCGAAGAGCAGTACAAGTACGCGGTCGAGCGGATTGCAAATGCCGGATTGTCGGATCGTGTGACATTCAAGTTGCAGGATTACCGCGACGAACGGGGGCAATATGACGGCATCGCATCGATCGAGATGTTCGAGGCCGTCGGCCAGAAATACTGGCCGGTCTATTTCCAGTCGGTCAGGCAATGCCTGAAGCCGGGCAAGCACGCCACGCTCCAGATCATCACGGTCGAAGAGTCGCGATGGGAGATTTACAATCGTGGAGTTGATTTCATTCAGAAATATATCTTTCCCGGTGGAATGCTTCCCAGCCCGGGCGTGCTGCGCAAGGAAGTCGAGGCCGCCGGTCTGAAAGTGGCGCGGTCGATCGAGTTCGGCGAAAGCTACAGCCAGACGCTTCGGCGCTGGCACGATACCTTCAACGAAAAGTGGGACCAGGTGGCACATCTGGGCTTCGATGACCGGTTTCGGCGGATGTGGAATTTTTATCTGACCTCTTGCGCGGCGACATTTCATAGCGGAAACTGCGATGTGACCCAGATCACCATCACGAGACCTGCCTGACATGCCGACAGCAGCCAAAGCCATCGCAGCCTTGTGTTTGGCCGCGCTTGCATATTTGGCGTCGGAACTGGTGAAGACGCTGTTGCCGGAAATCGTGAATTTCGGACGCTTTTCAGAATACAACGCGGCGATCGGTGCAGTCGTCGGCTGGATCATCGTGGGAAAACGCGCCGGGCGCGGGACGAAGGACGCGATTGCCAATGGTCTGACCGGGGTTGCCGGGCTGATCTTCTGGACGCTGGCCTTTCACGCCAGCATCGAGATGTTCCGCATGTCGATGAAGCGGCGCTTTGACGGGCCGGTGGAAGCCTTTTCGGCGATTTTCGAGATTGCGGTGGAGTACGGCGCGCTGTTGATGAACCCGATGATGATCGCGACCCTGCTGGTCGGGGCGCTGCTGACCGGGTATCTCTCGGAATATGCCGCGCGGCACTGGAAATAACCCGGTTTGCCCACGCTTTTCTTCTACGGAACGCTGTGTCACCTGCCGCTTCTCGAAGCGGTGCTCGAGGTGTCTCCCGGGGCGTTGGCCGGGCGACTGGATGGCGCGGTCCTGCGCGACCATCGCGTGTCCTGGGTCGCGAACGAGGCATATCCGATGATCGAGCCGTCCCGCGGCGACGTGGCGGATGGCGTTTTGCTCAGATCGGTGAACGAGGACGAAGAGGCGCGGCTTCGATATTACGAAGGGGCGTTTTCCTACCATCTGGCCGAGGTCGCCGTCGATGTCGGCGCAGGGCGCGAAACGGCGATCTGCTTTTATCCGATGTCCGCAGACCAGTCCCGCGGCGCGCCCTGGGTGCTGGATGACTGGGTCCGGGTCTGGGGCAAGATGGCCGTCGGGGCCGCGCGCGACGTGATGGCGCGACGGGCGCGCTATGATGCCGAGACTGCGGCACGGTTCCGGCCCTACCTGATGGCGCGGCACTGGTCGCGGATGTTGGGCCGTGATGCACCGGCGCCGACCACGGCGCGATATGCGCCCGCTCCGGGTGACGTGACCGTCAGCAAACGGTTCGAGGGGTTTCGCGGGTTCTTCGAACTGGCGGAGTTCGAGCTGCATCACCGGCGGTTCGACGGATCGCGCAGCCCCACCGTGATGCGCGAAACCTTCCTGGCGTTCGATGCCGCACTGGTCCTGCCGTACGATCCGAGCACCGATCACATCTTGCTGATCGAACAGCTGCGCTTTGGTCCGCTCTGGCGGGAGGATCCGCACCCTTGGGTGTTCGAGCCGATCGCGGGTCTGGTCGATCCCGGGGAAGACCCGGCAGATTCCGCCCGGCGCGAGGCCGAGGAAGAGGCGGGCCTGAAGCTGGGCCCGCTGGAGCCGATGCTTCGGGTCTACGCATCTCCGGGATACACGACGGAGTTTTTTCACTGTTTTCTGGGCGTTGCGGACCTTTCTGAATTCACTGCATCAGCTGGCGGCCTGGCGTCGGAGAACGAGGATATCCGCAGCCATGTCATGTCCTTCGACGCTGCGATGGACCTGATCCGCAGCGGCGAGATCAATGTCGGGCCACTGGTCATGATGATCTATTGGCTGGCAGCAGAACGCAGCCGATTGCGCGCCTCTGCTTGAGTTCCCGGCAGAGCCCGCCTAAACCCGTGAGGAACTTATCTGACGGGGGCATCATGCGTTTTGCAGGCGAACTGGCCGAAGCTGTCGGCAACACTCCTTTGATCAAGCTTCGCAAGGCGAGCGAGCTGACGGGATGCACCATTCTGGGCAAGGCGGAGTTCCTCAATCCGGGCCAGTCGGTCAAGGACCGTGCGGCGCTGTTCATCATCAAGGACGCAATCGACAAAGGCCTGCTGAAACCCGGCGGGACGATTGTCGAAGGCACCGCGGGCAATACCGGTATCGGGTTGGCGCTGGTCGGCGCG
>Ga0102932_1002146_pt1 | contig 10085 bp, 7 predicted proteins | sample SalPonR1_C_D2_MG_FD_78212 | JGI IMG/M metagenome (GOLD analysis project Ga0102932, IMG submission 78212) | Salt pond soil microbial communities from South San Francisco under conditions of wetland restoration - Salt Pond MetaG R1_C_D2_MG | ecosystem: Environmental > Aquatic > Marine > Intertidal...
CGCTCTTCGTAGAGTTCCCGGTCGCCGCCCGTTTCGGGGCCCTCGCCGGCGGTTTCGACGTGTCGGCGCTCGACCGCGAATCCCCGATCGTCCCGGGCGTGGACGGTTTCGCGCAGGTACAGTTCCGCGCCGACGCGCGGCGAGCCCGACTCGTCGCGGACCGGCGCGGCCTCGCCGAACCCGGGGAACGCTCGCAGCGCGGCGCGGAACCGCGAGTCCTCGATCGCCGCGACCGCGCGCTCGTAGGCTCGATCGCGATCCCACGGGGTTCGATCCGGGCCGCCCGACAGCCGTCGGCGCTCGCGGGCGTCGTAGCGCCCGTCGACGTCGTAGAGCAGCAGCGAGTTGATCCAGAACTGCCCGTCGGCCTGTTCGGCGGCGTTCATCGCCTTGAGATCCATGCGGGGGAACGCGTCGCGGAACTCGGTGATCGCGTCGGCGGTTACCGACTGCTCGCCGCCCCAGAACAGACGCTTGTCCTCGACGGGGTCGACGGTCGTTCCGTACACGGGGTCGCCCGCCGCGTCCGTCGCGTCGCGGATCCGGTCCCAGTCGACGTCCTCGACGAGCACCATCAGCGACGCCGCCATCTGGCGATCGTCCGGCCCCCAGTCCGCTCGACCGACTGTCAGCGGGACATCTGCAAGCCGAGCGAGTCGGCCCGACTCGGAGGCGTCCACGAACACGTCGGCGGCGACCCGGATGCCGCTCTCGCCCGCCGTCGTCTCGCCGTCGCTCCGTTCCAACGGCACCAGTACGGCCGAGTCGATTCGGCCGTTTTCGACCGTGACGTCCGTGAGATCGTGAAATGAGCGAACGTCGGCGTCCGCACAGTCGAGTTCGCGTCGCAGCGTCGCTGCCATGCGGTCGACGTCGTAGGCCTGCCCCTGCGTGCGGTACCACCGCCGGAAGCTCCCGCCCTGTGGGAGCGAGGACTGCCCGTCGGGCGACCAGGCGCGAACGTCCCAGAAGTTCTGAGCGCCGGCGCAGCCGATCCCGCCGACCTCGCGCTGGGGGTTGACGACGAGGACGGATGGACCGTCGGCGGCGGCCCGCAGCGACCGGACCGCGGCGATTCCCGGCATGGTGGCGCCGTAGACGACGACGTCGTAGGCTACGTCGGGAGGGTGCGCCGCCATCCGTCAGACCACCGTGCCCGCGTCCGGGTCCTTCTCGAGGATCGCGCCGACCTCGTCGGCGAGGATCGTCTGGAGTTCCTCGATCTCCTCGTCGCCGAAGTCGATCGGGTCGACGCCGTGCTCGCTGGCGACCGCGGCGCCGACGCCCGCGCCGTCGCCCAGCACGCAGAGGTTGGGCGTCAGGCGCATCTCGAACCACGCCTCGCTGCTGACGCTGGCGGCGTACCCGGACACGAGAAGATTGTCGCAGTGGCTCGTCGTCAACGCCTCGAAGGGGACGTACACCGGGTTCTCGGTGGCGTAGAACTCCGCGGCGTCGGAGGGCGTCGAACTCACGTAGCCGTTGTTGTTCAGCCAGTAGTACGCCAGCCCGATTCTCGTGTCGTAGTAGTCGGCGTCGGCGCCGTCGTTCGGTCCCGTCCCGGCGTCGACGACGTCGTCGCGAGTGATCGCGAAGCCGTCGTCGCCTCGCGCGTGGACGGTCTCGCGCAGGTACAGGGCGTCGGCGGTCGTCGGCTCGCCCCGATCGTCGGGGACGAACGACGCCCGTTCGAGCCCGGGGAACGCCCGCATCGCGGTCTCGAAGGCGTCGGTGGCGACGACCTCGTTCGCGCGTTCGCGCGCTCGATCGACGTCCCACGGCGAGTGGTCCGGCGTCGCCGGGAGGATCTTCCCGCGCTCGCGGGCGTCGTAGCGCCCGTCGACGTCGTAGATCAGCAGGGCGTTGAACCAGAAGCGCCCGTCGCCGCTCTCGGCGGCGTTGAGCGCCTTGATACGGAATCGGGGGAACGAGTCGTTGAACTCCTGGATCGCGGCGGCGTTTTTCACGTACCAGTGGCCGCCCCAGAACAGCCGCCGGTCGCTCGACGGCGCGGTCGCCTGCCCGTACGTCTGCTGGCCGTTCGGACTCCGCGCCTGGGAGATCGTCCGCCAGTCGACGTCGGTCATCTGGAACATCAGCGTCGCGGCCATCTGGCGCGAGTCGTTCGCCCAGTCGGTCCGCCCCACGCTGAGCGGGACGCCTGCGAGCCGTGCGAGCCGGCCGGATTCGGAGGCGTCGACGAACTGGCGTCCCTCGACGATGACTTGCTGACCGGAGGGCTTCGTCTCGCCCTCGACGCGCTTGAGCGGAGTGACCTGGACCCCCGAGAGCCCCCGTCCGTCGTCGGACGCGACCACGTCGACGGCGTCCCAGAAGTCGAGCACGTCGACGTTCTCGCGCCCGGCCACGCTCTCCCGGAGCTGGTCCTGGATCGCTTCGGGGTCGTAGGCCTGGCCGCTCGTCCGATACCACTGTCGGAACGACCCGCCCTGCGGCGTCATCGATCGGTCGCCGTGCTGCCAGTTCCGCGTGTCCCACGCGTTCTGGCCGCCGACGCCGCTGACGCCGCCCCAGCCCGGGCTGGGATTGATCAGCAGTATCGACTCGTCGGGTAGCAACTTGGCGGCGTTTTCCGCCGCCGCCACCCCGGAGAACGTCCCTCCGTAGACGATGATGGCGTAGTTTCCGAAGGTGTTGGACATACGTGTCTAACACTCACGGGTAGTACTTAAAGCATCCGGTAACGAGTAATCTGAACATAATGAATAACCACCACTGTACGGCTCTTTTAAATAGTACTCTCGGTTACCACCATGTTGTAGTATAAACAAGGGGGTGTTAGACATTATGGACCATTATGAATTCTAAGAAGTATGAACAAGATTTATATAGGGTTACGACGATGATGCGAGTGTCATGGGAGACGAACCCACATCACCCGCCGAACGCGGTGATACGAACGCGACTCGCCGACGATTCCTCGTCGGTACTGCTGCAACCGGCACGGCCGTCGTCGCCGGGTGCCTGGGAGGCAACGACGGCGACGGGGACGACAACACCCTCACCATGTGGGATCACGTCGGGGAAGACCAGGAGGATCCCAACAGCGTGTGGGTCATGGAAACGGGGGACCAGTTCGAGGAGGAGACCGACACGACCTTCGAACTGGAGGGCCACCCCGACCGGCTCACCGAAAAGGTGCTGACGAACTACCAGACCGGCAACGCGCCGGATATCGTCCACGACTTCAGCGAGCAGTTCAACCAGTACATCGACCCGCAGAACGTCGACGAATCGCCCCTGATGGCGATCGACGACTACGTCGGTGACCTGCCCGACGAGACCTACGAGGTCATCTGGCCGGGCGTCACGTTCGACGGGAACGTCTACGGCGTCCCGCACACGGTCAACGCGCGGAACTGGTTCTACAACGAGTCGATCGTCGAGGAAGCCGGGTACGATCCGGAGACCCTCGAGCCCGAAAGCCTCGGCGAGTTGGAGCAGCTCATCGTCGACATCACCGAGAACACCGACGCGCTGGGCTGGGTCTGGGAGGGCGGCGCCACGTCGTACAACTGGTACTACCCCCAGCACTTCACGCGAACGTGGTTCGGAACGGAGTACGTCGAGCCCCACGTCAAACTCCAGGACGGCTCGGAGGGGCTGTACACGGACTTCATCTTCGAGCAGGACGTCGAACCTGCCCGGCTCGCGGACGCCGAAGTGACCGACGTCGAGGTCCGGGCCGATTCCGACGAGATGATCGCCGTCGTCAGCTGGATGAAGCGGATGCGCGAGGAGGGGTACGTCCCAGACGACGTGTTGACCTTAGAGACCAGCGACATCCTGACGAACACGTTCGCGAACCAGCAGGTCGGCCTGGTGTTCTCCGGGCCCTGGGGGTACAACATCCTCAACCAGCACGCCTCCGGCTTCGAGTGGGACGTGTTCCCGGCGCCGACCAGCGGCGAGACGGGCGGCGTCTCGGGAGAGGGGTACTTCATCGCCGAACCCGGCAAGCCGCTGATGGTGATCGACCAGACCGACAACGCCGACGCCGCAGGCGAGTTCTTCGACATCTGGTTCTCCGAGGAGCGCCAGAAGGAGTTCGTCAGCCAGGCCGGCACGCTGTCGATCCGTCCCGAGTTGAACACCGAGGAGAACTTCGAGATCCCGCAGCTCGCGGGGCTCGGATCGATCGTCGAGAAGGCGACGTTCTACGACGGCGCCGAGAAGCTCCCGGACGCCGACCTCTGGAACACGACCGGCTCGGTCGTCCAGAGCATTCTCTCGGGCGATCGGAGCGTCGAAGGCGGGCTCGGCGACCTGCAGAGCACCTTGGTCGATCGCTACGACGAGGCCCTCTCGGAGTGACGACGTCAACCAATGGCTGAGCAATCGACACTCGAGACGCCGCGCGAGGAGGGGTTCGGTCGCAGAATCGAACGTGCAGCGCTCAGTCTGGGCCGCTACAGCAAACTCGAGACGCTCGCGGCGTACACGATGCTGGCGCCGAACCTGATCGCGTTTCTGGGGTTCGTGTTTCTGCCGATCGTGTACGCGCTGTGGCTTTCGCTTCACGACGCGTACCTGTTCGCCGACACCTACACCTGGATCGGGCTCGAACACTACCGGGCGATCGTCTGGGAACCGCTCGCCGAGGCCGCCGGCGTGCTCGTCTCGACGGGGCCGATGGCGGCCTTCGAGATACTGTTCGATCCGCTGAACAACCCGTTCTTCGCGGCCCTGAAGAACAACGTCGTGTTCGGGCTGCTGGCGGTCCCGCTGAACGTGCTCGGCGGGCTGGCCCTCGCACTGCTGGTCAACCGCAAGCTGCGGGGCATCAAGTACCTTCGAACGGTGTACTTCCTGCCGGTCGTCACCGGGATGGTCGTCGTCTCGCTGGTGTTCACGTTCATCTACAACCCGTCCTACGGGCTGTTGAACTACGTGCTCGGGGCGCTCGGGCTACCCGGCGATACGGTCTGGCTCGAGGAGTATCCGATGCTCGCGATCGTCGCGATGACCGTCTGGAAGGGCGTGGGGTACAACATGCTGCTGTACCTCGCGGCGCTGCAGGGGCTTCCCCAGAGTCTCTACAAGGCGGCCCGCGTCGACGGCGCCGGCCGGCTCGCACGATTCCGCAACGTCACGTGGCCCCTGCTGATGCCGACGACGCTGTTCGTCGTCGTGATGTCGACGATCAGCTCGTTCAAGGTGTTCACGCAGGTGTACGTGATGACCGACGGCGGGCCCGGGTTCCAGACCAGCGTCGCCGTCTTCTACATCTACGAGACGGCGTTCAGCGACTTCCAGATCGGCGAGGCCAGCGCGATGTCGTTCGTGCTGTTCGCCGTGATCTTCGTCATCACCATCATCAACATGCGCTACCTGAACACGGAGGTGAGCTACTGAATGGCGGGCGCTTCGAGCTCGGCGTCGACCGACGCGGACGCCGATTCGGAGTTCGACATCGACGTCGAACCGCCGCTGCGCCCCGACGAGCCGTCGCGGGAAGAGCGGCTTCGAGACTGGGCGACGACCGGCGCGTACGTCGCGACGGTGCTTCTCATCGCCGCCGTGATGATCGGGCCGTTCCTCTACATGATCAGCGTCTCGATGATGGAGCCGTACACGGTCCGCCAGATCCCGCCGAAGTTCCTCCCCGCCGATCCGCTCCAGTGGGGACCCCACAACTACGAGCGGGTGTTCACCAAGTTCGACTTCACCCGCGTGCTGTTCAACACGCTCGTGGTCACGGTCGGCGTGACCGTGTTCAACGTGTTCTTCGACACGCTCGCGGGCTACGTGTTCGCCAAGATGGAGTTCCCGTTCCGCCGGGTGCTGTTCATGCTGATCCTGGCGACGCTGATGATCCCCGAGCAGGTCACGGTCGTTCCGCTGTACGTGATCGTCAGCCAGCTGGGGCTGCTGAACACGCATCTCGGGATGGCATTACCCTTCGCCGCCAGCGCGTTCGGGATCTTCCTGATGAAGCAGTTCATGGAGACGATCCCCTCCACCCTGGAGAAGGCGGCGATGGTCGACGGCTGCACCCGCTTCGAGGTGTTCTACAAGATCGTCATCCCGATGAGCAAGCCCGCGATGGCGACGCTGGCAATCTTCACGTTCATCGGGACGTGGAACGCGTTCCTCTGGCCGTTGCTCGTCGCCTCGGACTCGTCGATGTACATGCTGGAGGTGGCGCTGGCGCAGTTCCAGGGCCGGTTCGAGCAGGACATCGCGGCGCTGATGACCGGAACGGCGATCGCGTCGCTGCCCGTGATCGCGCTGTTCGTCGCGCTCCAGAAGTACTACGTGCAGGGCATCAAGCTCAGCGGAGTCAAAGGATGAATCGCACCGACCGAACGACTACTGCGGGCGGCGCGGTCGCCGCTCGCGTCCACGATACGACAGCTAACACATGGCATCGGTCACGCTAAACGAGATCACGCATCAGTACTACGAAGGCAACGACGCGACGGTCGCCGTCGAGGACGTCAACCTGGAGATCGAGGACGGGGAGTTCGTCGTCCTCGTCGGCCCGTCGGGCTGTGGCAAGTCGACGACCCTGGAGATCCTCTCGGGGCTGCTCCAGCCCACGACGGGACGGGTGCTGTTCGGCGACGAGAACGTCACCGGCCAGCCGGCGCGCAAGCGAGACATCGCGATGGTGTTCCAGAACTACGCGCTGTACCCCCACATGACCGTCAAGGAGAACATGGCGTTCCCCCTCGAACAGCGCAGCGGGATCACCGGCGAGGAGGCCACCGACATCGTCACGGACGCCGCCGAGATGATGGGCATCGGCGACCTGCTCGATCGGCTCCCCGGCGACCTCTCGGGTGGACAGCGCCAGCGCGTCGCGCTCGGGCGGGCGATCGTCCGCGATCCCGAGGTGTTCCTGATGGACGAACCCCTCTCGAACCTCGACGCCAAGCTCCGCCGGGAGATGCGAATCGAGCTTCAGGAGCTCCACGCCGAGCTGGGGACGACGACGATCTACGTCACCCACAACCAGGAGGAGGCGATGACGATGGCCGACAAGATCGTGATCCTCAACCGCGGCGAGATCCAGCAGGTCGGCCCGCCCCAGACCGTCTACGAAAATCCGGCGAACCGCTTCGTCGCGGACTTCATCGGCGAGCCGTCGATGAACTTCTTCAACGGCGAGATCGCGACCGACGGGTTCGTCATCGGGGGCGACGCCGATCCGATCGCGTTGAACGGGGTCTCGGTCCCCGCGGGACGCGAAGCGGTGCTGAGCGTTCGCCCCGAGAACATCGCGACCGTCGCGCCCGGCGAGGGCGACGTCGACGGGACCGTGCGCCTCGTCGAACCGCTCGGATCGCACTTCGAGGCCCACGTGACTCTCCCCAACGGAGACGACGTGATCGCGATACTCGAGACCGACACGACCGTCGAGGAAGGCGACGCGATCGGACTGCGCTTCGAGCGCGACAGCATCCACCTGTTCGACGCCGCGAGCGGCGAACGCTTCGACTGACGCCGACGCTTCTCTACTTCCGTGCGGACGTCCTCACTCGCCAGCCAGTGCCTCCAGCGGATTCTCGCCGGCGCGTTCCTCGTACGCGTGCGCGGTCGCGAGGAGGACGAACCCGGCGGTAAACGAGAATCCGACGACCGCCCACCCGACCCCGAGCGTCAGCGCGCCCAGCGCGAGCAGCGACGCCACGACGAGGCCGATCACGAGCGCGTAGCCGGGGTTCGACGCGACGAGGACGGCGGCGTCCCGGACGCCCGCGCGGACCGACTGTCCGCAGGCGACGAGCGCGACCGCGACGACCAGCACGACGAGCCCCGCCGCGATCAGCGCCGTCGAGACGACCGCGAGCGCGACGAGCGCCACGGCCGCGCTCGGCGACGTGATCACCAGGACGTTGCCCGCGAGTACGGCGCCCGCTACGGCGATCGCCGCCGTGAGTAGCGCGCCGGTAGCCGCGTTCCGGCGGACGCCCTCGGCGAACAGTCCCGCGGCCTCGCGAGCCGTGTGGGGCGTCCCGCGAGCGAGGATCACGCCGACAGCGTACGTGACGCCGAGAACGGCGTGACCGACGGTGGCGACCGGGATCGTCGCCAGCGCGCCCAGCAGCGACAGCGTCAGGAACGCGACGGCGTTGTTGTACCCCGAGCGGATCGACTCACGGAACGATCGGTCGAGCGACGCCGGCGAGACTCCCATCGATGAACACCTCCGAGCGCTCCTGTAATAGCATGACGGTACGATGGCAGGTGGCTACCCTACGGCACCTCGCCGTCGTAGGAGTCGTCGTCGAGCGCGGCCGGCGCCTTCCAGAGCCCGTAGCCCGCACCGATTTCGTCCTCGAGCAGTTCGTCGTACTGGAGCGCCAAGTCGGGGTGGCCCGACGTGATCGCGACCAGCGGCGTGACGGTGACGTCGCCGCGCTGGGCGTCCATCACGAACTCGATCTCCTCGCGGCGGGCCTCGAGCGTCCGTTCGAGGTCGTTCGGCGCCAGCGCGTAGCACATCGCGTTGAACCAGTCGATTCGCGTCTCGTCGATCCAGGTCTGCCAGTCCTGGGACTTGTTGTACTCGAACGCCTGATCGCTGCTGGTGTAGTAGCCGGGGAACACCGACGCCGAGAACACCGTGTCGTCGTCGACGACGTCGCCGAGCGTCCCCACGAGGTCGGTGACGGCCTCGACCCGCCGGTCGTGAAGCTCGGCGTCGCTCATGTCGGGTTCGTAGGGACCGACGTCCTCGTACCCGTACGCCCGCGGCGCCCACGGTGCGGTCCCGCCGGGGAACCGGATGTAATCCAGCGAGATGCCGTCGACGTCGTAGCGCGCGTCGAGTTCTGCGAGCAGGTCCTCGAGCGTCCCGACGACTTCCTCCGAGAACGGCGAGACGAACGCCTTGCCGCCCTCGGCCTGAATCTCACCGTCGGCGTCGACCGTCACGAGGTCGCCGTCGACGGTGTACTCCTCGCCGCCGACCTCGACCGGGTCGTCGCCGTCGAGCAGGTGGCCCGCGGGCGGATCGCCGATGTACCGGAGGTTGTACCAGTACAGCGTCTCGATCCAGGCGTGGATCCGCATCCCGCGTCGGTGGGCGTAGTCGAGCAGTTCGTCGTAGTAATCGTCGGCGTAGTCTTTCTCCGTCGCGACGTCGCTGGGATAGATCGTCTGGCCGTGGAAGAACGTCTCCACGAACAGGTCCGTGATCCCCGCCTCGGCCAGCTCGTCGACGGTCGCCTTCATCTCCTCGATGTCGGTCGGCGGCCGGATGTACGTGTACCTGATCGCGTCGACGGTGACGTCGTAGGTCTCGTCGCCCTCGACCGACAGGCGATCCTTGTGGACCAGATTCCCGCTCTCCCGGATCTGGTTCGTCCGGCCCTTTCGTTCGAACACCTGAACGGGGCGCTCGCCCGACTTCACGCCGTCGAGCTGGTAGCTCGGGTCGGTCCCCGAGATCGACGCCCGCCGGCCGCCGATCTTGATCGCGCCGTCCTCGACGACGCCGCGCACCACGCCCGAGACCTCGGTATCCCGGTTCGGTCCTCGCCCGCGAGCGCTCGCCTGGCCGGCGCCCGCGACCCCCAGGGCGCTCGCGGTCAGTCCGGACAGTACGGTTCGTCGTGTCGCCGCTCTTGAATCGTCGTCTGACATATCGATCCAGTTCTACCGTGAGTGGCATTCACAAAATATGTTACTCTAACTTAATACTTTAAGAATGCATTTATGTAAAGTACTGTCTCTATCGAGTTCTTCTTATAAATAATCGGCCAGCGTCTTCCCGGAATTCCGCCGCTGTCGACGCGGCCGTCGGGCGATAATGACAATTATATTTGGTAAGATTCGTAACCCCGGAGGGCGACGCGAACAGTATGGAAGAACTCAGCACCGACGAAGCGCCGGCGAGCATCGGACCGTTCTCGCAGGGTGTTCGCGACGGCGACCGCATCTTCGTCTCGGGACAGGGGCCGATCGATCCCGAGTCGGGCGAGATCATCGAGGGCGACGGGCAAGACGAGACGCGCCGAACGCTGGCGAACGTCGACGCCGTGTTGCGTGCCGCCGACGCGAGCCTCGACGACGTCGTCAAGACGACCGTGTTCGTCCCCGACATGGACAACTAC
>Ga0102932_1002148_pt1 | contig 10083 bp, 7 predicted proteins | sample SalPonR1_C_D2_MG_FD_78212 | JGI IMG/M metagenome (GOLD analysis project Ga0102932, IMG submission 78212) | Salt pond soil microbial communities from South San Francisco under conditions of wetland restoration - Salt Pond MetaG R1_C_D2_MG | ecosystem: Environmental > Aquatic > Marine > Intertidal...
CGCGACTGGCCGGGCCGGAGGACCACTGGCTCAACGTGCATTCGAAGGTGCTCGTCATGGACGACGAGCTGTTGACCATCGGCTCGGCGAACCTCAACAACCGCTCGATGGGTTTCGACACGGAGTGCAACCTGGTGCTGGAGGCGCGCGGCGATCAGCGCATTCGCGCGGCCATCTCGGCTTTTCGCCGGCGCCTGCTGGCCGAGCACCTTGGCGTGGCGGAAGAGACGGTGGCCGGCCAGGAGCGGGACACGCCCTCCTTGCTGCAGACGGTCGAGGCCTTGCGCGGCGGCGAGCGTACGCTCGAGCCCCTGGAGCCCGAGCTGCCGCCCGGCCTGGACGAGTGGCTCCCGGGCGACCAGCTGATCGATCCCGAAAAACCCGTCGACCCGACCCGGCTGATCACCCGGCTGATGCCTGGCAAGCAGCGCGTGTCGGGTCTAGGGCGCGGGCTGGCGATCGGCGGCCTGCTGCTGTTCTTCCTGGCACTGGCGGCGACCTGGCGCTGGACCGAGCTGGGCGACCTGCTCACTCCGGACCGCCTGGGCGCCCTGGTCGAGGGCCTCAAGCGGATGCCGGCGTCGCCCGTGCTGGTGCTCGGCGGCTTTGTGCTGGGCACCGTGCTGGTGGTGCCGGTGACGCTCATGATCGTGGCAGTCGTGCTGGTCTTCGGGCCCTGGCTGGGAATGTTCTACGCTTTCGCCGGATCGCTGCTCGGGGCGGCCGTCACTTTCGGCATCGGGCAGCTGGCCGGGCGTCGCTGGGTGCGGCGCCTGGCGGGCTCGCGCCTGGAGCGGCTCAGCCGCCAACTCGGCCGGCGCGGGCTCTTGTCCATCGTCGCGGTGCGCAACATCCCCGTGGCGCCGTTCACCGTCGTCAACCTGGTCGCCGGCGCCACCCACATCCGCTTGCGCGATTTCCTGCTCGGCACGCTCATCGGGCTGGCGCCGGGCATCATCGGCATTTCCCTGTTCATCGACCGGGCCATCGCGGCGATCCGCGACCCGGGTCTCGGCAGTTTCGCCATCCTTCTCGTCGTGCTGGTCGTAGTCGTGGTGGGCATCAGCCTGTTCCGCCGTCGCCTGCGCGAACGCCGCCCGCTGGACTAAGCTTGTTACAGGGAACAGCACAGGGAGGCCGGGACAATGCCTTACGACCGCAACGCAGACTTGCCGGAATCGGTGCGCGACCCGTTGCCGGACGGGGCCCAGACGATTTATCGAAAGGCCTTCAACGACGCATGGGACGAGTACAGCGACCCCGAAGACCGGCGCGGCTCGGCCACCCGCGAAGAGACCGCTCACCGCGTTGCCTGGGCCGCCGTAAAGAAATCCTACGAGAAAAAGGACGGCCGCTGGGTCAAGAAGGATTGAGCGCCGCCTGTGCTGCGTTCCGGCCCGAAAGTGAATCATCTCCATGTTCGGTGAGAGCTTCAGCCTGTTCCGCGTCCTCGGTTTCGAGGTGCGCGCCAATGTCAGCTGGTTATTCCTTGCGCTGCTGATCACTTGGTCGCTGGCTGAGGGTTTCTTCCCCTACGCCTACCCCGACCTGGCGGCGGGCACCTACTGGCTGATGGGACTGGCGGGGATGCTCGGCCTGTTCGCTTCCCTGCTGTTACATGAACTGAGCCATTCGCTGGTGGCGCGCGCCTACGGCCTGCCGGTGGGCGGCATCACGCTGTTCCTGTTCGGCGGTGTCGCCGAGATGCTGTCCGAGCCGAAGACGCCCGGCGTGGAATTCCGCATGGCCATCGCGGGCCCGATCGCCAGCATCGTGCTGGGGCTGGCTTTTTCGGCTCTCGCCATGCTGATGGTGGCCCTGGGGATTCCTGAACACGTCGCCGGCGTAGCCAGCTACCTGGGCTTCATCAATTTCCTGCTGGCCATTTTCAACATGGTGCCCGGCTTTCCGCTGGATGGCGGTCGGGTGCTGCGCGCCGCCCTCTGGCACCGCAGCGGCGACATCCGCTGGGCGACGCGCTGGGCGGCGCGCTTCGGCCAGGGCTTCGGCGTGCTGCTGATCGCGCTGGGCCTGATGAACCTGTTCGCCGGGAACATCATTCCCGGCATGTGGTGGGCGCTGATTGGAATGTTCGTCAACGGCGCGGCGGGCCTCTCCTACAGGCAGCTGTTGGCTCGCCTGGCGCTGGAGGGGCGCACGGTGCGCCGCTTCATGACAGCCGACCCCGTGACGGTGCCGGCCGCCACCGTGCTGCGGGACTTCGTCGACGATTATCTTTATCACCACGCCGTGGACCTCTTCCCGGTGGTCGAGGAAGGCCGCCTGCTCGGCTGCGTCGGCCTCGCACAGGTGAAACAGGTCGCGCGGGAGCAATGGGAGCGCATGCCGGTGCGGGAAATCTGCATGGGCTGTGGCGCCGGCAACACGATCGAGGCCGACTCGGATGCTGCGGCAGCTCTCGAGTCGATGCAGCGCAGCAAGACGACCCGGCTGATGGTGATTGAAGACGGTCGGCTGGTCGGCATGCTGGTACTCAAGGACCTGCTGCGTTACCTCGGGATTCGCGAGGCGCTGGGAGAGACGCCGGACGAGGCGCAGGACGGGATCCTGGGCGGGCAATAATCTCCCGGCGCGTGCGGCGGCGGCACGCGCGCTGTGCGGCCGCGCGGCGTGAACTATGCTCAGGGTGAATGTTTCCGGCAAAAAGGAGAAGCACTCATGTGGAAAATCCTGCTCCCCGTGGACGGTTCGGAGAGCGCCCTGAACGCGGTGAAACACGTCATAGAGACGGCCAGGGCGCGGGATGACGTGGCCGTTACGCTGCTGTACGTGCACCTCGAGCCGGTGCGTTTCGGCGCGGTCGCGGCCGCACAGGAAGCGCCCAACATCGCCGAGGTCGAGAAGAAATTCGCCGAGCCGGCGCTGGCCGAGGCGTCCAAATTACTGATCGAAGCCAAGGTCCGCTACGAGCGCGAGGTGCACATCGCCGAGGATGTCGCGCCCATGATCGCGAAACGCGCCGAGGAACTCGACAGCGATGCGATCGTCATGGGCACGCACGGCGGCGGGCCGCTCGCCAGGGCCCTGCTCGGATCCACCGCCATGAAGGTGGTACACCTGGCGAAAGCGCCGGTGACCCTCGTCAAGTAGGCGCCCGTACTTCCGTCAACCAGGCGCTAGTATTTCACGCTGCAGCCGTAGGGGCGGGTCAGCGGCTGGCTGACGGGCTCGCTTGCGGCCAGCTCGGCCAGCGCGATCTCGACGAACTGTTCCGCCTTCTCGATGTCGGCGACGTCGGCGCTCTGGATCGAGTCGATGGCGCCGTTGTAGCGCAGCACGCCGTCGGCATCGATGATGTACATGTGCGGCGTGGTCTTGGCGCCGTAGGCCCGGCCTACTTCGCCGTCCGTGTCGAACAGGTAGGCGCTCTGGCCGGCCTCCCAGTCAGCCTGGATGGCGCGGGCCTGCTCCGGGGTGACGTGACCCTGCTTGCCGGGCGCGGACGAGTTGATGACCAGCCAGGCGATGCCCTTGCCGGTCGCTTCCGCCTGCTGGCGCTGCATGTTCCCGCCGTTGTAATGCTTTTTCACGAAAGGGCATTCGTGGTTGGTCCATTCCAGCACCACGGTCTGACCCGCAAAATCCTCCAGGCTGCGGCTTTGGCCGTCGATGTCGGTGAGCGTGAAGGCGGGGGCCGCCGCGCCGATCTCCGCTGCCGAGGCCGGGGCCAGGGGCGCGGTGAGCACGAGCGCAAGCGCAAGGCCAAGTGTCTTTTGGAATGTCATCGTTTGCTCCTTCTGTGGTCCGCAAGTATCTCAGATCTGTTCGATGGCCTGGCGCACCATCTCCGCGGTGAGCAGCTGCGGCAGCACCACGGGTTCGCCGCCGTCGGCCGGATAGAGCACATAGAGCGGCACGCCGCTCCGGCCGAAGGACTCCAGGTAGGCCGTGATCTCCGCGTCGCGACTCGTCCAGTCGCCCTTGAGGTAATGCACGCCGCGCGCGCGCAGCGCGTCGCGCACTGCGCCGGAGGACAGTGCAACACGCTCGTTCGCCAGGCAGGTGATGCACCAGGCGGCCGTCATGTTGACCAGCACGGGCTCGCCCGCGGCCCGCAGTTCCGCCAGCCGCGCGGGCGTCCAGCGCTCATGCATCGCCGCCGCTTCGCCGGCTGCGCGATCGGCCGGGGCGGAAGGCGCCGGGGCGCGCAGCAGCGGCAGCGCGATGCACAGCGCCAGCAAGGCATAGCCCGGCCACCGCCAGTGGATGCGCAGCAGCCAGAGGCCGAAGGCCACCCCCACCAGCGCGGCCAGCAGCCAGCTCATCGCGCTCGCCGAGGTCTGCTCCCCGTAGACCCACATCAGCCAGGCCACCGTCAGCAACAGCGGGAAGGCGAGCAACTGCCGGAAGGTCTGCATCCACGGCCCGGGCCGCGGCAGCAGGCGCGCCAGGCCGGGCACCCAGCCGAGCGCCAGGATGGGTAGCGCGAGCCCGAGACCCAGCGCGGCGAAGATGGCGAGCGCCGCTGGCGCGGACAAGGTGAGCGCGACACCCAGTGCCACGCCCATGAAAGGAGCGGTGCACGGGCTCGCCACCAGGCAGGCCAGCACGCCAGTGAAAAAAGCCGCGCGGTCGCTGCTCCCTTGCGTCAGGCGTTGCCCCGCGCCGGCCAGCCGGCCGCCGAACTCCAGCAGGCCGGCGAAGTTCATGGCCAGCACGAAAAACAGCAGCACCAGCGCGGCGACGAAAACCGGCGATTGCAGCTGGAATCCCCAGCCCAGCGCTTCGCCCGACGCGCGCAGGGCGAGCAGCAGCCCCGCCACGGCGATGAAGCTCAGCACCACGCCGGCGGTGTAGTACAGGCCCTGGCGCCGCAGCCGACCCCGATCGTCGGCGGCTTCGATGGCGCCTGCGGCCTTGAGGAACAGCACCGGGAACACGCAGGGCATCAGGTTCAGGGCCAGTCCGCCCAGCACGGCCAGGCCCAGCGCCAGCAGGATGCCGGGCGCGGCCGGCAGTCGCGGCGCGCCCGGAGCGCCGGCGCCAGCTGCGCTGCCGGCGGCCTCGACAGGGGCGGCACCGGCGCCGTCCGCGGCCGCGCCGCGGGCGCCCGTCACTGGCCTGGCCTCGAAGCGTTTGCCGGTCTCGCCCCGCGCCAGCAGGAACTCGAAGCGCGCCGGCTCGGCCACGAAGTAATCGTTCTTCGGCAGCACCAGCGCAAGGCCCTCGCCGGTGTCCAGCCAGCGCGGCTCGGCCGCGTTGGAGACGACGTCGGGCGTGACCGGGAAGAATAGCCATTGCGGGTCGATGTCCGTGGCGGGCTCCGGGCGGGAACCCGTGTCACCGGCTGTCCCGCCGGCGTTCGTTGTCTGGGCCGGCAGGCGGATCTCCACGGTCTCGGCCGTAAAGCTCAGCGCGGCCCTGCCGACGGCCGGCGCGGGCTGCAGGCGGTCGGCACGCGCGAAGTCCGCGGCCCAGCGCGGGTCGCCGGCAGCTTCCTCGGCGACCGGCAGCACCAGGTTGTACTCGCCCTCGCCGGGGATGCACTCGACGCGGCAGACCAGCCAGTCGGCCCGTGCGCGGATCGTGATGCTGTCGGCGTCGAGGTCCGCCGGCACGCGGATCTCGATCGGCAGGACGATGGTGTGGCTGTAGCCGAAATTGACCAGCGGTCCCACCGGCAGGCGTTCCGGGATCGGCCACTGGATCGGGCCGGCTTCGAAGCCCGGCGGCACGCCCAGCTCGATGCGCGTAGGCAGGCCCGAGTCGCCGGGATTGCGCCAGTAGGTGTGCCACTCGGGGTCGTGCCGCAGCCACAGGCCGACGCGCAGCGACTCGCCGGGGACGACGGCGTCGTCTTCGGCCACCAGCCGCGAATACAGGTGATCGGTGCGCAGCGCGGGCGGCTCCCCCTGCGCAGGGGAAGGCTCGGGCGCGGCCGTCGCCAGCAGCCCGAGCAACAGGACCGGCAGCATGAAACTCGGCAGTAGCGGGCGCATCGGCGACATCAGGCGAAGCACTGCGGCGGTTGAGGGCGTGACATTGTACGACCTGCCGGCCCCGGCGGCGGTTCCCGGCACGATGCGGCCCGGCGGGGTCGCCTATACTGCGCCGGACGCGGCCAGGGAGCATAGCTGGATGGAAGAGGTGGAGCCGGGACTGGTGTCCGCGCTGGTGCTGGGAGGGCACATGCTGCTGGTGGCGGGGCTGGCGGTGCGCATCCTGTTCCGCAAGCTGCCGGTGGGCGCGACGCTCGCCTGGCTGATCATACTGTTCGTGTTGCCGGTGTTCGGACCTGCGCTCTACCTGTTCATCGGTGAGAACCGCCTCGGCCGCAAGCGCGCGCAACGCTGGCGCGACATCCACGACCTCTACCGCGAGTGGCAGAGCCGCTTGAACGCCCGCGCGGCCGTGGACTGGGATCTGCTGCACCCGCGGGCGCGCTCGCTCAGCCGCCACGGCGAGTCCGTCACCGGTTTCAGCGCGCTCCAGGGACACGCGCTGGAGCTGCTGCCGGACTGGGACAGCTTCGTGGACGCGCTGCTGGCCGACATAGACGCGGCGGAAAGCAGCTGCCACCTGGAGTTCTACATCTGGGAAGCGGCCGGCCGGGTGGCCGAAGTCTGCGCCGCGCTGGAGCGGGCCGCCGACCGCGGCGTCGTCTGCCGGGTGCTGGTCGACGACGTCGGTTCCGGTGATTTCCTCAAGAGCCGCGCGGCCGCCGCACTGCGCAAGGCCGGCGTGCAGCTGGTCAGCTCACTGCCGGTGGGTATTTTCAGGATGCTGTTCGTCCGCATGGACCTGAGAAACCACCGCAAGATCGTGGTCATCGACGGCAGCGTCGCTTACACGGGCAGCATGAACCTCGCGGACCCGGCGCATTTCAAGACCGATGCCGGCGTCGGCCGCTGGGTGGACGCCATGGCGCGGATCCAGGGACCCGCGGTGGAGGTTCTCAACGGCGCTTTCCTGGAAGACTGGGAGCTGGAGACGGACGAGGGCATGGCGATCCTCGAGACCGCAGACATCCGCAGCGTGCCCGAGCAGGGCGACGCCGTGGTCCAGGTGGTGCCTTCGGGGCCCGGCCTCAACCGGGCTTCCATCCACCAGTTGCTGCTGTCGCTGCTGTACGCCGCGGAGCGGGAGCTGGTGTTGACGACGCCTTACTTCGTGCCGGACGACTCCATCCTCACGGCGCTGGTCTCGGCCGCGCGCCGCGGCGTGGCCGTGACGCTGAACGTGCCCGCGCGCCTGGACTCCGTGCTGGCCCGCTATGCCGGCGCGGCCTGCTTCGAGGACCTGCTCGCCGCCGGCGTGCGGATCGCGCGCTACGAGCCCGACCTGCTGCACACCAAGGCGATCACCGTCGACGGCCGCATCGCCGTTATCGGTTCGGTCAACCTGGACATGCGCAGCCTGTGGCTGAACTTCGAAATTTCCCTGTTCATCTACGACCGGGCCGCGACGGCGCGGGTGCGCCTGCTGCAGCAGGAATACCTGGAAGCTTCTTCGGATCTGCAGGCGGCTGCCTGGCGCAAGCGGCGACCAATGGCCCGCCTGGCGGAAGGCGTGCTGCGCCTGTTCGGCCCGATGCTTTAGCCCGTCCCGTTCAGCGCGCCTTATCAGGCGTGGGCCGCCGTGGGGCCGTCATCCCCGCTTCGCCTGGGCAATAACCTGGAGACCAGGATCAGCGCGCCGCCGACCAGCGCGAGCGCGATGAACAGGGTCAGGGGCCGGCCGATGGGAAAATCTTCCAGCACCAGCTTGAGCCCCGCCACGATCAGCGCCGGGTAGGCGAGCCAGCGCGCCTCCGGCCAGCGCACGTGGCGGCTGGACAAGGCGAGCGTGATGGCTGCCGCGGCAAGCACGGCGGTGCGCAACGCCGCCAGCCTGCCGGGATCGGTCGAGGTGCCAGGAACGCCGGCCAGCATCGGTGCCAGGAAGGTGACTATCAGGCCGCCCACGCTCCAGCCCGCCAGCACCAGCACCAGGAGCTGCGGGAGCGCCGCCAGGCCGCCCCAGCGATCCGAGCGCTGGGCGACGGGAACGAACAGGCATGCCACCGCGATTGCCGCGACCAGCAGCTGAGATATGCCGGGCGCGGGCCAGGATACCGCCGGGTCGCCGGCGAATGCCTGGACGCCGGTGAACAGGACGCCGGAGCCGAGGCAGGCGGCGAAAAGCAGCAGCGTGCAGTGCAGGCTGAGCGAGACTCTCGCGCTGCGGCCGCTGGCCCACGCCAGGGCCAGCGCCAGCAAGGACCAGGCAACGGCGACCCTGGCCGGCGAGAACAGCAGGGCGGAGCCGGCGATGACCAGCACGAGCCCCAGCGTGCCGTAAAAATAGTAGCCCGGACCGCGCGCCGTGCCCGTTTTCGGCGTGAATGCCAGGGCGTAGCCGGTGATGCCGAGCGCAAGCATCAGGACGCCGGGCCACAGGGAGGAGATGCCGCCGAGACGCTCGGCATAGACCGCCAGGCCGGCGGTCAACGCGCTGGCAAGGGCCGCCTGCACGGCCTCGAACAGGCCGGGCTCGCGCCCCTGGAAGTGGGAGCGCGCCACGAAACTGAACAGGTAGCCGCACCAGAGCGCGAGACCGAGGCCGAGCGCGGTCGCCGGCGTGGCCGACCACTGCCCGCTCACCGACAGCACCCCCAAGGACATCACGCCCAGGTTCGCTCCGGCGGCTCCCAGCCATTGCAGGCCTTTCCATGGCCGCAGGTAAACCGCCCACAGCGACGCCAGGCCCAGCAGCACGAAGAAACCGGCAAAGCTGTTCATGGCACCGGAAATCTTCATCAGCAGTGCGCCGACGAGGAGGCAGGCCGCGGTCGCGAACCAGGCCAGGCTGCGCAGGTCCCGCCGCGCCGCCGTCAGCAGGTACAGCGCGTAGAACGCCGTCAGCGCCAGCGCGCTCTGCGCGCCGGAAAGCAGTTCGAAGCGCGTCACCGCCTCGATCAGCACGGGCAAGCCCAGCAGGACCGATACCGCGCCGTAGACTCTCGCGTCCGCATGCCCGGCTGAGCGGGCGCTGGAGCTGGAGCGATACGCCATGAACAGCCAGAAGAGCGCGTAGGCAGCGCCGATCGGAATGCCGGCCCGGATGGGCAGCAGGCCGGTGTCGGTGATCGCGCGCAGCAGGTAAGCGCCACCGAAGATCAGCAACACCCTGCCGAGATGCGTCGCGGAGCGGGAAAATGACCAGTCGCCCAGGGCCGCGGCCGGCTGTTCCTCGGCCACCGCCGGCTGTGGCCGTGGCGTGCTTTCCTCGAGGGCGGCCAGGCGGCGCTCGATGCGCGCCAGCCTGGACTCCACCTCAGCCAGTCGATCGGCCATGGTCGCTACTCCCGATTACATGGGCCGCTTACATGGAGCTTTGCCCGGCGTCCATGTCCCGCCGCAGGGACGGGACGAACTTGTTGATGATCCAGAACAGCACGAAGGGGGTCGCCGCGACGGTGAGAGCACCGAACACGCCCTCCTTGAAGGTCTCCACGCTGTGCGGGATCACCGGGATGTGGTAGTGCATGTAGCCGGAGAAGGACAGCGAGAAGGCCTGTCCGCCGATGACGACGTTCCAGCGCATCATGAACACGCCGAACAGCACCAGCACCAGCGCGATGATGATCCGCGGCAGGTTGCGTCCCGGCAGCACCAGCAGGAAAAACGGCACCAGGTTCCCCAGGCCGTACTGGAGCACGAAGATGTTCATGAAGTCCTTGCCGTACATCACCGAGCGCAGGATGTCCCAGGACTTCATGGCGGTGTAGCCGCGGAAGATGAGGTCCAGCAGTTCCAGGCTGATGGCCCCCACCAGGAAAGCGAGCAGGAAGCGCGTCGACTTGTCGATCGCCTGGGTCTCCGCGGCCTTGATCTCGGCGGCCTTCTCGGACCCGCCGCGACGACGGTTGCGGAAGGCCTGCCATTCCATGATGACGATATAGGTCAGCATGCAGAGCGCGATGCCCGACACGACCGCCGACATGATGAAAATCACCGGCATCAGCGGCGACATCCACAGGGCGTTGGCTTTCACCGAGCCGAAAATGAAGCCGGCGTAACCGTGCAGGAACAGGGCGACCGGGATGCCGGCGGCGGCCAGCACCTTGGCCGCCTTCTTGTC
>Ga0102932_1002155_pt1 | contig 10066 bp, 8 predicted proteins | sample SalPonR1_C_D2_MG_FD_78212 | JGI IMG/M metagenome (GOLD analysis project Ga0102932, IMG submission 78212) | Salt pond soil microbial communities from South San Francisco under conditions of wetland restoration - Salt Pond MetaG R1_C_D2_MG | ecosystem: Environmental > Aquatic > Marine > Intertidal...
CAAAGACCTGCGTTCCCGTCAGCTCGGGCGATTTCCTGCTGTTCCTGGGATAGATACCGGAAATAGTAGAGTTCCGTCGTGGTCACGGAAAGATGTCCGAGGTAGCGCTGAACGCGATAAACAGACCAGCCCTCCTTCAAACGCTCGATCGCGAATTTGTGTCGGATATCGTGCAGACGCGCACCGAAGTTGGTGTCTTGGGCGTAGTCCCAGAACAGGTTGGTCGCGGCTTTATAATACCCGTCTTCGGTCTTATTCCAGAATATGTAAGGCGAGCGGTTAGAGCGCGGGATTTTGAGCAGGATATCGATGGCTTGCTGTCGCAGGGTAATCGTTCTGACCCTGCCGCCTTTGGTCTTCCGCAGGGTCAGCGTGACATTGCCTTCAACGGGGTTCTCCATGCCTTTGACATCTTCGAACTTTGCCATTGCGATCTCGGTAACGCGACCTCCCGTCTCGTTGAGAAACCCGGGGAAAAAAGCCAGAGTCCCGGGAGCACGCTCGGCCAGACGCTGGATCGCCGTTTCCGATGGCAAGATGATATCCGGCAGACTTTCACGCATTCCGTGTTTTTCGAAGAGCCGCACGGGGTTCGTCTCGATCCAGCCCATGTTCGTGATGTGCGCCATCAGGTGGGTGAAGGCTGTAAGATCGCGATTGATCGTGGCTATTGAAGCGTGCTCATCTTTGCGGAAGGCTACAAACTCGGCAACCTCAGCTGCAGTGATCTCCCAAGCTACGACATCTTCGATCTCGATATCTCTCTCTGCGAAAACTTCCCGCAATGTCCGCCCGATCTGAAGGAGGCTTGTGCGGTAACGCTTTCGGGTAGTAGCAGACCAGCCGTGATCCGACTCGACGCCCTCGAGTGAATCATGAAAGCTGACGAACCCGAACTGAAAAAGCCAATCGGCCTCGCCTTTCGCGGCTTTCTTTTTCAGTTCCGCAATCCGTTTCGCCGCACGCTTTTCCGCGACCCGTTTAGAAGTTGTCCGAAGCGACTCCCGGTATTCTTTTCCCTCGATCGAGACGCGGAGATAGTAGTTTTTGCTGTTTCGGGGCTTGTAGATGTTTTTTCCCATTGATTTCCCTTTTGTATCCAGAGCGCGAGTTGGTCTTGGTCGAAAGTCCACACGCCGCCGTGTTTCCTTGCGCCGGGGATCATGTTCTTCGTTGCCAAGTCGGTTATGTGCCGGGGTTTGAGACCCGAAAGATGCGCGGCGACGGGGACTCGAACACGCGGCTTCATTGCGACCAGAACAGCCTCTGCTGCGTTAAATGCGTTGTGAGATTCTTGGGTCATACTTCCGCCATCTACTCTCGGGTCTTGGCGCAATCGAGCGCCAGGACATGTCTGCTTCGTCGCCATCCTCTTGATGACAATCAGAACAGTGGGTTCGCTCTCTGTCGGTGACTCATGGGGAAACCGCCAAAATCTCGCTTTGACGGCTCAGGATGGCGTTGTTGCGCAACTCGCGCTTGAGGCGTGACGGCCCCATACCCCGCTGACGTCATGCCGCGCGGACGATCTCGGCGGTGCCGAGGGCCGAGAAGCGGTTCATGAGGGCGATGCGGATGTGGATTTCGGCAGTCTGGCGGTCGGGGTCTCTTGCGGCGATGCGCTCGCCGAAGGCTTTCAGGCAGCGCATCCTCGCCTCGATCCTGCTGCGGGCATGGTATCCAGTCCATCGCTTCCAGAATGCCCGCCCGTAATATCGCGTTGCGCGCAGGGTTTCGTTTCTAGCGCGTGCCGCAGGGCAGTTCTCTTTCCACAAGCGTCCGTTCTTACGGATCGGGATGATCGGAACAGCGTCACGCTCGATGATGGCCTTGTGGCAGCGGCGCGTATCGTAGGCGCCATCGGCGGTCACGGTACCGATCTGTTCGTCCTCGGGGATCTGGTCGAGCAGGTCGGGCAGCACGGGGCTGTCGCCGTCGCGACTGGGGGTGAATTCGACAGCGCGGATGTCGGACGTGGCCGGATCCATGGCCAGATGCACCTTGCGCCATTGACGACGGCCCTGCGTGCCATGCTTGCGCGCCTGCCATTCGCCATCGCCGAGGAACTTGATCCCAGTGCTGTCGACCAACAAGTTCAGCGGCCCATCGGCGCGGCGATACGGGACCTGCACCGCCAGGGTCTTCTGCCTCCGACACAGGGTGGAAAAGTCCGGCACCGGCCAGTCCAGTCCCGCAAGACGCAGCAGGCTGGCCACCATCCCGGCGGTCTGGCGCAAGGGAAGCTTGAACAGCACTTTGATTGACAGGCAGAACTGGATGGCCGCATCGGAAAAGACCGGCGGACGTCCGGGCCGGCCGTCACGCGGCGCGCGCCAGGTCATGTCCTTATCGACCCAGATCAGCAGAGACCCCCGTTTGCGCAGCGACGCGTTGTAGTTGGACCAGTTCGTCGTGCGATAGCGGGCGGGAGGTGGCTTGCTCATGCAGCCCGTGTAACCGCATGGATTCGCAAAGTGAATCCTCTGTCGCCAGAGATGTGCAACAACGCCCTGGCAATGGACCGATCACCTTCAATGTGGGGCATGCCAGCCATTCAACCGTGCCGCAGCAAAGGTCCGCGAAGAGCCCAAACTGTGAATTCAGATTGTCCGCTGCGAACGCGCGCAGCACAGAATTTGCCGCGTGCGCCTCATATTGTTCACGGCAACGCAGCGTTAAGAACGGCCATTCAAGCTTGGCGCAGCGAGATTTCGACAGGCGATTGGAGAACGCGGAAAAAGAGGCAATGATGCCGCCTTACCTCAACCGGTTCCGCATGAACGCAGGCGAATGCTTTGTCTTTGACAACCACCGCATCGTCCATGGCCGCGAGGCCTATACCGCCAGCAGTGGCGATAGGTATCTTCGCGAGTGCTACATCGACCGAGGCGAGCTGCGTTCAAACTACCGTGCGCTGGTTAAGAAGGGTGCGGCGTAAAACATGCCTGACGGGAGTTGCGGTTGATCGCTTGGACACTCATCGCGCCTGAGGCCGCTACGCCTGGTCAGACGCCTCAGATATGGCCCACGCCCGAATAAGCTGAAGCTGCAAACGCAATTGTTTGCGCAGCATGTGGGGTGTCCATGTGTCTGGGTTGGTGATGGCTCCGGCACTCAACCCGAAAAGACACGTGGCGACAGAAACGAGGACATCCGCAAAGACCGTTTCAGGCCAGCCCGCACTTTCGGGCCACGCCACGCGGATCGCGGCAGCGTAGGTCGCCAGCCCCTCCTGGTGCAGCTTGTCGTTGAGGTTTTGCATCTCCGGGTTAGCCGACAGCATCCCCCAAAACCCGATCCAGACGGCAATGTCCTGCCGATCAGATTGCGCAATGGCGATCGCAGGTTCCAGAATATCGCAGAGTTCACTGAGATCGTCTTGTGAGGTGCGCTGAGCGATTTTGCGCCTGATGTTGACAAAGGCCAGCCTCAAGGCTGCCGTGATGATCTCGTCTTTGGTGTCAAAATAGTTGACGATCATACCAGTGGTCACGTTCGCCTCGGCCGCGATGTCGGTCATCGTGACATTGGCGATGCCTTTGGCCGCGATCGCGCGGCAGGCCGCCTGCGCGATCATGTTTCTTTTCTCATCAGGGTTGACGATTTTTGGCATCAGGTTTCTTCGCGCTGCTCCATCAACCGCGCAAAAGCATTCAGCGTTGCACCCGTAGCGACGTCATATTTCCGCAGCACGCGCTGAATTGCAACCAGACACTCGTCGCGCATCTGCTCCATCTCGCGGATGCTGCGCCCGGCGGCTTGCTCGTCCGTGCCATCGACAAAGCGGTCGATCAGTTCCTCCGTCAGTTCAGGTGCCTCCAGATGCGACCATGGCCATTTCAGCGCGGGGCCAAATTGCTCCATCAGATGGCGCGCGCCGCCCGCACCGCCTGCCATCATATAGATCTGGTTCGTCCCCATGATCCCCCAACGCAGGCCCGGGCCATAGACAATGGCTTCGTCAAGTTCGGCAGTGGTGGCGATATCGTTGTTCAGAGAGTGTAGAATTTCGCGCCAGATCGCTTCTTGCAACCGGTCCGACAGGTGGCCCGGCACCTCCTTGCGCACCATCAGCGCATGCATGCCGATGCTTGTATAGAATACGCGCGCGGACTCTTTGGCCTCTGCCGACGTTTCTTTGCCGCCGACGACCTCGACCAGCGGGCAGAGGTAGACGGGGTTGAACGGGTGGCCCACCACAAGGCGTCCGGGGTGCGCCATGCCTTCCTGCAATTCTGATGGCATGAAGCCTGAGGTGCTGGACGAGATGATCACATCCGGCCCTGTCGCCGCAGCGATGCCCCGAATGGCGCGGCGTTTGAGATCAAGGACCTCGGGTACGTTTTCCTGAATAAAGTCAGAGACCTGCGCCATCTCAACCGGATCTGTGGTGAAACTGAGCGTGCCTTTCTGTGGCATCGAGATGCCTTCGGTCAGGGCATCCAGTGCGGGCGACGCGGTTTCGACCGCGCCTCTGATCCAGTCTTCCATCTTCGGGTCGATGTCGGCGGCCACAACGTCCAGCCCGCAATGCAGAGCGCGCGCGGCCCAACCACCGCCGATCACGCCCGTTCCCAATAGCCCAAGGGTTCTTATCTGTCTCATGATCTGGCTCTCTTTTTCTGAGGCTGACGTTGTTTACAGTGCCAGCTGCGCGCGGGCGTAATCGGCGTTCTGCACGGTGGCGCCCATGTTTTCGATGATCGAGCGGGCTTTTTCCACCAGTTGTGCGTTGCTGGCATAGACGCCGCGTGACAGGTAAAGGTTGTCCTCAAGCCCGACGCGGACATGGCCGCCCAACAGAACAGCGCCCGCCACCATGGGCATCTGCATCCGCCCGATCGCGAACATCGACCAGAACGCCTTTTCCGGAAGCATGCCGATCAGGCTTGCCTGAAGCGCCATGTTCATCGGCATGCCCCACGGAATATTGGTACAAATCTGGGCCATCATCGGATCGTCGATCAGCCCTTCGCGGTGCATGTCGACACAATGCCAGAGATTTCCGGTGTCAAAGGCTTCCAGCTCGACCCGGACACCGAGATCGCGCACGATCTCCAGGCCCCGCCGCAAGTAGGAAGGCGGAGAGACATAGGAGCGGTTGTCATTGCCGAAATTCAGGCTGCCGCAATCAAGCGTACAAACGTCTGGCGCATAAGTGCCTTCTTCGCACAACTCAATGACGTGCTTCATCCGCGTTTCCTGGCTCACGAAATCGGTCCCCTCTGCCAGCCCGTTTTCAACGCCATCCTCGTTCACGCAGATATAGCCGCCCATCCCGGCGGTCAGGTTGATGATCGGGTTCACGTCGCTGTCGCGGATGTGTTTGACGACCTCGCGGTAGTATTTCGTTTCGGGGCTGAAATCGCCGGTTTCGGGGTCGCGCACGTGGATGTGCACGATGCCTGCACCGGCGCGTGCGGCCTCGATTGCGCTGTTTGCAATCTCTTCGGGGGTTACGGGGCACAATGGGTTGTTCTTGACCTTGCGGTCATCGCCCGTCACGGCGCAGGTAATGACGACGTCCTTGTTCATCTTGAAATTCTCCCTTCGGGTTCAGCGTCCGGTCCAGACCGGCTTGCGTTTTTCGGTGAAGGCGTTTGTACCTTCCTTCAGATCTTCGGAATTGAAACACGCCTGTGCCGAATGCAGCGCCCGAGCGTATTCGAGCGCCTGTTGTTCGGGCATGGTCTCGACCCGGCGTGCGATGTCCTTGATCGCGGCAAATGCCAGGGGCGGGCCATCAGCCAGCAGGCCCGCGATTTCATGGGCGCGCGGCATCAAGTCGGCGCGCGGCATCACTTCGTTGACAAGACCGTGGTGCTTGGCCTCATCTGCATCCATCCGGCGCCCGGTCAACATGAACTCCATCCCGACAGCCCAGGGCACCCGCCGCATCAGCGCCACGACGGCGATGTTGGGCACCACGCCGATGTTGATTTCGGGCAGTGCAAAGGTTGCGTGATCAGCGGCCAGCACGATATCGGCCCCGATCATCACCTCAAACCCGCCGCCAAAGCAGATGCCGTTGACCGCACAGATCACGGGCTTGTTAAGGCGCGGCAGTTCGATGAAACCGCCCCAACCGCCAACGCCATAATCGGAATCCGCATCCTCGCCCGCATCTGCCGCTTTCAGATCCCAACCGGGGCAGAAGAACTTTTCACCTTCCGCCGAAATGATCGCGACCCGTAGCGTGTCATCATCGCGAAACTCTGCAAAGATCTCGCCCATTGCGCGCGAAGTTTCGGCATCGATGGCATTGGCCTTGGGGCGGTCCAGAATGATCTCCAGCACGCGGCCATGGCGTGAAATGCGCAGGCTCATGGTGTGTCTCCTTTGGTGGTTTCGCGGATCAGGGCGTCGGCGGCGACCGCGCCGCGCCCGGCGGGCCGCACGATCAGCGGGTTAATGTCCAATTCCAGCAAGGTGTCGGCCGAGGCGGCAAAGCGCCCAAGGGCAAGCGCGGCGGCGATGACCGCCTCGATGTCGCCCGCCGGTTTGCCCCGGAAGCCTCTGAGCAGCTGAAATATCTTGAGGCCTTCGAGGGCGGCCCGCACATCGGCGCGGTCAAAGGGGGGCAGTAGGATGGCATTGTCCTTGAGCAGCTCAGCCAAGATACCACCGGCACCGATCACAACGACCGGTCCAAAATCCGGATCGACAGTGACACCGAGGATCAGCTCGGCCACGCCATCGTCGATCATCTCTTCGACCAGAACGCGGGGTGACAGGCGCGCCAGATCAGCGGCGGCGGCGGTCACGGCGTCCCGGTCCTGCAGGTTCAAGATGACACCACCGGCTTCGGTCTTGTGGGCCAAATCGGCACAGGACGCTTTGAGCACCACCGGATAGCCAATCCGGTCGGCGGCGTCTCCGGCCTCGGCGATTATCACTTCCACGCTTTTGGGAAAGGCGATGCCGGTGGCCGAAAGGGCGGCTTTGGATTGCGCCTCGGACAAGATGCGCGCCGGGCCGTCGCAATTGTGCGGCGTCAACGACGGCGGGTTTGGCGCTTCCCATGCCTGCCCGATATGGGCTGCGTTTTCAATCGCGTGAAACGCCTCGGCCATCCCTTGCAGCGGAGCCACACCGTGCGCCATCGCCATAGCGCGCATCTGCAGGCGGTTAGATTCCGCCATTGAACTGATTGTCACAGCCGGGACACCAACACTCTGCGCCGCCCTGCAAAAAGCCTGCGCCGCACCGGCAAAGAGCGCCGCTTCAAAGGCGTCCGGGTCCGGATGATCGACCAGAAAGGCATAGATCCCCAGTTTCGCGCGCATCATCGCGGCGAACATCGCATACATTGCATCGGTATCGTGCCAGTTGAAGGTCTGGAAATCGAAAGGGTTGCTGACGACGACGCGCGGCCCCATCTGGGACTTCAATTCCGTGACCACCTCGGAAGGGATGACGGGCAAGGTCAGGTCCAGCGGGTCCATGACATCTGCGGCCATGGCCATGTCACCGCCCGACGCGCCCATGGGGATCAGCGCGTTCGAGGGTAGGGGCCCATGCACGTGCAAAAGCTTCAGCGTCTCGACCAGCTCGGCCAGTGTGGCACAAGCGGCCACACCAAGCCGTGAAAACAACGCATCAAAATAGCGGTTTTCGCCCGCCATGGCCCCTGTGTGGCTTTGGGCGGATCGTTTGGCAGCCTCGGATCGCCCGGCCCTGAACAGCGCAATAGGCACGCCGCGCGTACGTGCAAATTCTGTGGCTTCGGCAAAGGCCTTAGGGTCGGGGATATGTTCGACATATAGGCCGATGGCGCTGACGCGGTTGTCGCGGGCGGCCTCTTCGATCAGATCATGCACCTGCAGATCAACCTGATTGCCGATGTTCCACAGATAGCCGATGGGCAAGGCGCGATCAGCATACATCACGTTGCAACTGATCGTGCCGGATTGGGCGATCATCGCGATGCCACGGTCAACCGGGTCGATGCGCAACTGATCGGGAAAGAGTGCCGAGCGGTCAAAGAAATTGGCGATGCCGTAACTATTGGGTCCCACAAAAGGCACACCGTCGGCGGCAGCCAGAAGCCGGTTGGTGAGGGCGGAACCTTCGGCGCTGTTCAACTCAGAAAAGCCAGACGCGAAACAGACCGCGCCACCGGCCCCGATCTTTTTCATCTCGGCCAGAATATCCACCGTCGCCGCACGGTTCACACCGACAAACACGGCATCGGGCGGCTCTGGCAGATCACTGAGGCTGCGCCAGACGTCGCCTTCGCGTGTGGGGTGCACCCGGTAAATCGGCCCCGCGAACCCCAGACGGCGGCATTGCGTATCGACCGTATTTGCCCAGGCTCCGCCCAGGACAGCGATAGATTTGGGGCGCAACAGCCGGGAGAGATCGCGCGCCATCAAGCCCCCAAAGGACGTAGCATCGCGCGCGAGATGATGTGGCGCTGAATCTCGCTGGTGCCATCCCAGATCCGCTCGATCCGCGCATCACGCCAGATGCGTTCCAGCGGCAGATCGGACATCAACCCCATGCCCCCTGCAATCTGGATCGCTTGGTCTGCCACGCGGCCTAGGGCTTCGCTGCAAAACAGCTTGGCGGCGGCCGCGTCCGCATCGGCCATCGTACCCTGTTCCAGCTTCCAGGCCGTCTGCATCAGGATCAGATTGGCCAGCCGCACATCAACCTCCATATCCGCCAGCGGAAAGGAGACCCCCTGAAACTTGGCGATCTGCTGGCCAAACTGTTTGCGACTCGCAGCCCAGTCGAGCGCAATCTCCAGCGCACGTTCAGCCCGCGCGGTGGACAGGGCGGCGACAGCCAGTCGTGTTGGACCAAGCCATTGATTGACCACCTCAAATCCCTGCCCCTCGGGGCCGAGGATCTGATCATCGCTCAGCTTGACATCGTCCATTGTGATGATCGCATTATGATAGCCCGCGTGGCTGACGCAGTCATACCCGTCGCGCACCTCGACACCCGGCGCGTCCGTGTCCACAAGAAAGGCGGTAATGCGTTTTTTCACACCTCTAGGGGTTTCTTCCTGCCCGGATGCGGCAAAGAGGATGATGTAGTCGGCCAGATCGGCGTTGGAAATGAAGTGCTTGGTGCCGTTCAATACCCAGCCGTCGCCCTCGCGGACGGCAGCCGCCTTCATCCCCCGGAGGTCGGACCCGGCATCGGGTTCCGTCATGGCGATACAGTCCCGGCGGGTGCCTTGAATGGTCGGGGTCAGATAACGGTCGATCTGCGCGCCGGTGCAGGCCTGCAGGATGTTGGTGGGCCGCCAGCAACACTCGGCCAGCGCCATGGCTGTGCGCCCCAGTTCTTTTTCGACCAAAATGGTATCTAGCGGGCCAAGGCCGCCGCCTCCCATCTCTTCGGGCATGTTGCAGGCGTAAAGACCAAGCTCCAGCGCCTTGCCCGTGATGTGCGCGCGCAGGGCATCGGGCACGCGGCGCTCTTTCTCAACGGTGACCTCGTGTGGGGTCATTTCCTCCGCGACAAACCGCCGGACGGTATCGACCAGCATTGTCTGTTCGTCTGTCAGATCGAAATTCATAATGCCTGATCCTTTAGATATCAGATATTATATAATACGCATGATTTTATCCAGTCAAGGACTTCGTTGGCCAATCCAGCGTGTAGATATGCCGTTACTCGCGGGACATTTCCTTTAGCCTTCCAAATTTGGGAAGAAGGAGATGTACATGACGAAGGATCAACGCGAGATTCAACGCAAGTTGCGGATACTGCGACACGCGTAAATACCCATTGCCGCGCTTGCTGATCCGCCCAAGGATTGTTCGCAACCGTACTGACTGGCGTGGCGCCAAGCCAACCCACGCAGCAAATTCTCGGCCTCTGTCGAACACCTCGCCCTTGCCAATGGCTGCAACGATGGCAGTTGAGATCAACGGTCCAATCCCCGGAAATTTCATGATGTTGGCACTGTTTTCTTCGGACCGGCTGATCTCCTCAATCTCTGACGAGACTGCCTTGATCCGCTCATCAACCCAGAGCCAGTCGCCATAGAGGCCATCAGGATTGAGCGCATGCGGGGTGAGATTTCATCGCGCCGGTTTTCAAGGATTGC
>Ga0102932_1002162_pt1 | contig 10041 bp, 11 predicted proteins | sample SalPonR1_C_D2_MG_FD_78212 | JGI IMG/M metagenome (GOLD analysis project Ga0102932, IMG submission 78212) | Salt pond soil microbial communities from South San Francisco under conditions of wetland restoration - Salt Pond MetaG R1_C_D2_MG | ecosystem: Environmental > Aquatic > Marine > Intertidal...
CGCTGCATTTCTCGGAATTTCACGTACTCCTATGTACGCTGCATTCCTCGAAATTTGCGTCGCCTTGATCTTGAACTTTTTTCTTTGCCATCTAAAATAGACTTTTTACGAGATCGTCAAGGAGGATAAAATGAAAAAAGTGCTATTGTTGCTTGGGATCGCCTGCATATTCGTTTTTATGGGGTGCGGCCAGGAAGAAGAGGCTAAACAGTCCCCCCAAAAGAAAGCCGGTGAAGCGGTTGAGTCGGAAAAAGAAGAATCCGGGAAAACCGTTGAATCCGCAAAAAAAGAGGCCAGGGGGATTGCTGAGAGCGTGAAGGAGAAGACCGGTGAGGCCGTCGGGGCGATGAAGGAAAAAGCCGGTGAAGCCGCCGAAACGATAAAAAAGGAAGCCGGGGAAACCGTGGAGAAGGTAAAACAAAAAACCGGGGAAGCTGAAACCACCGGTGCCATAGGCGTGATGCGCATGAAAAACGAAAAAGCATTCTCCAGCCACAGAATGGGCATCGTCGAGTTTGACCACAGGGCTCACGTGGACGAATATGGTCTTGGCTGCGGGCAATGCCACCACGACAAGAACGGCCAGCCGCTAAACGATCTCAGCTACGACAGTCCGGTACAGGGCTGCATGACATGCCATGATAAAAAAGGCCGACCGATGCGGGATGAGTCGATGACACCGGAACAATGGCGGGAAGAACGGCTCAAATACTATTATGGGGCGATCCATGAGAACTGCATGGGCTGCCATAAGAAGACAAAAGGCCCGACCCGCTGCACCGAATGCCATCCACGGCCGGAAGGAAGATAGGCTTTTGAAGAAATGCCGCGGCGATATCTGGGGAAAGGGGAAAAAGGGAAAGAGAGCCTGCCATGAAAAAAAGATGGATTATCAGCCTGCCTGTTTTCGTTTTTATTATTTTATCCGCCAATGCGTTTGCCGCCCAGTATGAAAACTACGAATGGGGGATGTCCAAAGAAGAGGCGATAAAAAGAATAAGGGACAATGGCTATGTCGTTCTGGAAAACAACAACTATGAAAAAGATAATGTGGAAAACGTCCTGTATAAAGACAAATTGTTTAAGGATGTCCTGGAGATCAATTTATTTTTTACCCCGACGACCAAAAAACTCTATAATATCATGATAACCTGCGACAGAGAGAAAGTAGGAAAAGATTTGAAGCCGGTTTTAGAGAAAAAATACGGGGAACCCAAAAAGATAAAGGGCTATGAGAACAGGTATGAATGGCAGAAAAACGGGTTTTCGTACCTGAATTTGCAATATGGGGATGAAAAGGGGGAGAATGTTAAAACATTTTTACTCTATATTTCGGAAAAATATTATCGGCAATACTTAAGAGAGGACCGAAAACTGAAAGAACAAAAAGTCTATGAAAAATTCTGATCCTCTCGGGTTCCGTAGCCTATCCCCCGCCTGAGGTCGATGTGGAATTTTTTTATCCGGTTCCATACCGTCACCCTCGAGACCCCGAGTATCCGGGCGGCTTCCGACTGATTGCCCCCCGCCTTTTCGAGTGCATCCAAAAGATTGCGCTTCTTGGTCTCATCGCGGTTAACCGAAACCCGCAGGCCCCCCTCCGGGTCCAGCTTCCCCCACAGGATATTGGATGGCAGATGATGGGGCTGGATCACTGAGTCCTGACAGGAAACAAAGGCATACTCAAATGCGCTTTTCAGCTCCCGCACATTGCCGGGCCAGGGATAAGCCGCCAGTTTTTCCATAGCCTCCCCGGAAATGCCCTCAATATTTTTCCCGCTCTTCATCTGAAGCCTTCGGAAAAAATTCTCTGCTAGCAGGGGTATATCTTCAATCCGCTCCCTCAAAGGGGGCATGGTAATCGGTATCACATTGATCCTGAAAAAAAGGTCCTCCCTGAAAAACCCTTTATCTACCAGGCCCTTCAGATCCTTATTGGTCGCAGAAATAACCCGCACATCAACCTCGATTCGCCTGTTTTCCCCTACCCGCTCGATCACGTTCTCTTCCAGTACCCGCAGCAGCTTCACTTGCATGGACAGGGACAGGTCCCCGACTTCATCCAGGAAAATGTCGCCGCCCTGCGCCGCCTCAAACCGACCCCTTCTGGTTTTATAGGCTCCGGTGAAGGCGCCTTTGACATGACCGAACAGTTCGCTCTCCAGCAGGGATTCATTGAGGGCGGCGCAATTGACTTTCACGAAAGGCTTTCGTTTGCGGGCCCCGGTTTCATGGATAGCCTCCGCAGCGAGCTCTTTACCGGTTCCGCTTTCTCCAAATATAATCACTGGCGCATCAGAAGCCTTTGCGCTGGCAATCAGGCTGAATACCCTCTGCATTGCGGCGGAAGAGCCCAGCAGCCCATGAAAACGGTCCTGGGAACGGATTTCACGCTGGAAGGCTTCGATCTGGTGCTCTTTTTGTATAACTTCGGTGATATCCGTCAAAGTCTCAACCGCGCCGATGACATTGCCCTTGGCGTCACGGAGAAGGGAGGCATTTTTTAAGATACGCACATAACGCCCATCCTTGGTCTCCAGGGTGCATCTTCGTTTGTGCAGGCTGCCGGTCCGGAACAAAACGCACCAGTAAGCCCCTTTTTCGTCGCGGGCGATATCGCAGATATCACATTTAAGGGCCGAACAGGGGCTTCCAACGATTTCCCCGGTGGAATAGCCCGTTATTGTCTCAAAGGCCTGATTGACGAACAGGATGATCCCCTCCCTGTCCACAATCATAAGCCCGTCCTTTATCGTATTGAGCACGGTATCCCAGTAAAGGCTCAACTCTTTATCAAACATAAATATCTCCTTTATGTTAATTTAACATATATTAAATAATATTTTAACACAATAAAAAAATCCAGGCCCATGATATGTCCGCCTATTCGACAATAATATGTCTTTTCAATGGGTTAAAAATAACGAAGCCTCCGGTAAGGGCCCGCTTTTCTTGGTATGAATAATGCAGAGCTATATCTATGGAAGCATTTAAAAACTCAAGCGACAAGGAGGCCAACATGCAAGAGCGCAAACAACCCAGAATAGATGATTATACCGATCTTTGCTGTCATCGCGCCATCCGTCCGATCATATGGGTCAAGGACGCGCAGGGAAACACCTGGCTCTGCGACAAAAACGTCGACCCTGCCGATGATCTCCGTAAGAAGGACTGCTGGCGATGCGACGAGATGGCCTTCCCGGCCGGCGGAAGATAAAAGGTATAAGGTAGAAGGTTTCAGTGTTCAGGTATCAGGGCAGGCCTGGCTTTTTTTCCTGATACCTGATACCTGGAACCTAAATATTATCCCAATGGCATACCAAGGCGCGAAAGCAACGAAATGTCTTGTTTGCTAAGGATTTCTCGCTGGCTTAAGCCCCCTCCCAATTTCCAGCCCCCTATCCCTTGCCCTTTCCGTTATTCGCCGCGGCACAGAAGCGTATCGGAATTGACAACAAAGGCCCGATTAGATATATATTTCATGCGACATCAGTGAGTTGGATTTCATCCGGCGAAACGGATGCCAAATTTTTAATCTTTTTTGATGAATAATTTAAATCCATAGCTGTCTATTTAACATAGGAGAGAATCAGTGGCGGCACCCTCTGAGCCCTCGGACAATGAGCTGATAAAATCCTGTTTATCCGGTAGTCAGGCTCATGCCAGACGGCTCTATGACCGATACAAGAATTACGTCGCCCGGGTTATCCGGAATATGGAAAATGACCCGGAAGCGGTCCAGGACCTCCTGCAGCAGACGTTTATCAAGGCGTTCAGCGGGCTCAAATCATTTAAAGGCGATTCGGGGTTTAAAACATGGATCACCACAATTGCCGTCAATACGGCCAAAAACTACAGGAACAAAAAAACCCGGCGGGGCCGACATCCCAAGGTTTCCATTGATCATACGGGAGAGGAAAACGGGGCGGCCCTTGAATTAAAGGACGAATCCGCAAACCCGCAGAAGCAACTGCTGACGAAGGAGATGGGAACCGTTATCGGCGCCGCCCTGGATATGCTCTCTGAAGAGCATAGGGAGGTGATCAGCCTCTGGAATGAAGGGTTTTCGTATGATGAAATCGGGGCGATGACCAAGACGTTGCCCCAGACCGTGGGCAGCCGCCTGCATTATGCGAGAGCCCAGCTTCAGAAGATACTGACCCCCTATATAAAAGGAAATAAAGAATGACATCCATATGTGAGGACATAGCATATAAACTGAGCGCCTACCTGGACAATGAACTGGGGGAAGCTGAGAAAAACCGGGTAGAGGCCCATTTAGAAAACTGTCCCTCCTGCCGAGGCAGCTTCCGAGAGCTCAAAAAATCATCAGACCTGGTTTCGGCCCGCCTGTCCGTCCAGCCGTCGGTCGATTTTGACAAGGCCTGGCAGCATATTGAGCCGGAAATCCGGAGGCGTCCGGCAATTCGGCGATATCTGCGCGCATTCATCGTCAAGCCCGGATTCTGGATACCGGCCAGTGCCGCCGCCACTGTCGGCGCAGCAGCCCTTTTCTTTGCGCTATGTCTGCCCGTTTATAAATCCCAGCGCCCGGTCTCTCTCAGCCACGTGGAATCCGTATCGAGCAAAAGCGGAAGCGTGATGGTTTTGCATACCGCAAAAACCAGCCAGCCCATTATCTGGATTATGGAAAAATCCCCGAAGGAGAAGCGCCCATGAAACAGCTTGCCCTGTTGCTATTTGTCATGACGGCATTTCCCCTGCTGATAAACACCTGTCCCGCAATTGCCGATTCCATGGTTATGGTGGATGTCGAAGTCATCAACGCGCTGCAGAACTCGTCTGAAATAGACCCTGAACTATCAGGACTTGCCCGCGAGCTCGGACCGGTGCTCAACTACAAAGGCTTCAAGCTTCTCAAAAAAAGCCGGCTCCCCTTAAAAATCGGGGGGCGCAAAGAATTGCTGTTATCCCGGGAGCGCCGGTTGACGTTGACACTGGAGGGATTCGAATCCGGTCAGGCCCGGATTAACCTTAAAATATTCAAAAATCACACCGAGATTTTTGCCACCACACTGCTCATGGCGGACAATGGCAGCGCCATTATCGGCGGCCCGGAACTCAAAAAAGGCGTCATGCTGCTTCGCGTCCGGGGCAAGTTCGACGGATAACAGGCGTCAGCGTCGTTTCCGGAGCCAGGCGAACAAAAGAAAAGGCGCCAGCAGGATGATATTCATTACCAGCACCATCAGCATGATGTTATAGATGCCCATCATGATTCGGCTGGCTGCCGAAAGCACGGGGGTACCCGAAAGCAGCGTCAAATCGATCAGACTGACAACAAGCAGCCCCGCAATCATTATCCCCCCGCCGGTTTTGGCCCCCCTTAGGTCCGCCGCGCTCAGCTTCATGCCGGAGCCGATGCAGAACAAAATATAGAGAAACAGATAATAGGCCCAGTTCTGATAGTTCTCCCACTCCACCAGCTCATGCAGGGTATGGATCAAAGTGCCCAGTAAAGCGTCCAGCCGGGTGTCCGGCATATCCTGAAGGGACGGCCAGGGCAGGATCTCCGGCACCAAAAACCTGGCGGCGGCATATACCAGCAGGGCGCCGACGAAAATCGGGGCCACGGCGATAAAAAAGTTGCCGGCCTTCTGGTAAATCGACCGCGTGTTATAGCGGTGCCGGACGCAGCCGGCCTGTTTTCCGTCCTCCGGATCCAAATCAAACAGGCGGATGCGCTCCACCTTGTGCCGGAAGACTTTGCAGAGGAGGACGTGGCTCAATTCATGCATAGAACTGCCCAGCCAGCCAAAGACCACCATATACCCTTTTCTGCCCAGGGCCCGGATGGCCAGTCTTTCAAACCTGGCGGACAGGGCTTGGATCATCATGGCAAGAATTACGGCGGGTAGGCATATAACGGCGCCCGTAACCGCAGTTCGGATCAAAGCGTCGACGAGCCACCCTATCACTTAATTACGCTCCATTGTTGCAACCCGCGGCGGCAAGACCTGAAGCCGTCCCACCCGCCCCGCTTGACTATTTACTCCGCCGGTCTGATCTCCACCCGTCGGTTTAGCTCCTTTTTATCCGGTACGGGGTTCGGCACCAGGGGCATGGCCTCCCCGTATCCCCGGACATTCAACCGATTCTGCGGGACATCAAATCTGCCCACCAGATAATTTTTAACCGCCTGGGCCCGTTTTAGACTGAGATCCAGGTTATAGGCCGCCGGCCCGTCGGCGTCCGTGTGGCCGTTCACATAGAAGGCCTGTCCCTGAAGCTTTCGACTGGTCAATGCTTTTCCGAGTTCGTTTAGCAGGGCATATGCATCTCGTCGAATCAGGTAGGAATCATAATCAAAACCAATTTTGAGGTTGGCCCTGGCTCCGGAGGGATTCGTATCGACGGTGACGGTTTCCTCGACAACCTGGCTTCCCTCGCACGCTTTGACCACAACCGTCCGGCATTGGGGCAGCCTGTCTTTATCGATGCTCAAACCGCGGGTTAGACCTCGTGTACGCGGGGCTTCGGGTTCAGCGGAGAGGGCATTCACGATTTCCTCCTCGGAATCCTGGAATACCGGCTCCTCAGCTCCAACCGGACCGGCCGCAGTCAACAGAAAACACAGCGCCGTGCATAAGATGATTCGTGACCTCATAAGACCTCCTTTGATGATTTATCCAGTCAACCGACAATCCCCTGCCTGTTCGGCCTTCCAGCGGACGGACACGTAGCATACCAGTGGGGCGGCCTCTATTCCAGAGTTATCTCCATGTATCGGCCTTTGAATATAATTTTACCAATCCCTGGCACCGTATCCAAAATCTGCCGTTTTAATTTCGTGGGGCGGCCTTTGAATGTCAGGCGCATTTGGCTCGTCCCCTTTTCCGTACGGCGTTCGGTAAGCCTGGCTACCCCGGGGATGGCTCGAAGCTTTTCCTGGAAGTATGCGGCCCGGCGGCCATCCGCCGACGGCAGCTTGAGAACGATGCGATAGGGCAGGCCGTTGGCCGTATATTCGGCCCACCAGCCGGCGATATCCTCGGCAAGTTCGGGGCCGAGACGCTCCGCGGACTTGCGGGCGCCGTCCATAAGGGCGCCGTGGGCGCTGTCGCCCAGTCCGAAAACCCGCGTCTGCTCGGAAGACAGCACCTGGCCCGTGGATGTAACGACCGCCCGCGCGGATAAAGTAACCGGCACGGTTTCCATGACCTCGTCAAATCGTGAAGCCCCGGCGGTCAGCGCATAGACGACCATAATCTCGGCATGCCGGGCGCGGCCGACGGCCCCGGGGCTGCCGCCGCCGGCGCCTGCGGAGCGATCAGAGGCATCTACGGGCGGCTGCGCCACGACATCAAAACGCTTATCCGTAAAGAACCCCGCCATAGCTTGGCCGGCGAGTCGGTGCGCTTCCGGTTTCCTGTTGCCGTCTTTTGCCATAACCCCAATCCGCGGATAGTCCATCATTTGTTTAATCACGCCCAACTCCGCCAGCCGGCTTTTGAGCTCTTCGTTTCTGACCACGGCGCTGACGGTTACCCGATAGAGGCCGCTGTCGGCCTTTTTCTCCCGGATTACCTCGTATTCTGAGATATACCCCCGGCTATGGGTATAGATCTGCTCCAGCAATCGATCGTTTTTCACAATTGAGCGGGCGTCCATCATGGCCCCCACATGCCGCTCGACGGCGTTTCTCAGGGCATTCTCCACGGCCGCCGCCCGGGCGCCCGCGATGTTATCGCCCTGGATGGCGGCTTCGCCGCAGGCCGTGGCGGTTTGGGTGTTGTCTTTTGCCGCTGAGGGACAAAGCGAGACGACAAGCATGAGCATAGAGAGGATCAGGGTGTAAAAAGCGGGTCGATGACCGTTTTGCATTGCCTCGTGCCTCCTTGGACGGTTTTCATCTTTTTCCATCGCTGCGTCTTGTCAACGAATGCGGAGGAGGTATTCAGCGGCTGAGTCCAGCCGGGCGTTTTTGAGCCTTATGCCGATGCCCCGGGCTCTGGCGTCCTGCCTCCCGTTTCGTGTAACGGCCATAAACCGCGATTGTTCGAAATCGTTGTCAAAAAGATCCAGGGGCGAACTGCTGGCAATGGCATAGATCCGGTCCGTGCCGACGGGCGGCTGGATTTCGTATTCAAATCCGTCATATCTTTCATCGGGTATCTGGTAAGTCCGGCCGGCGCGGATAAAATTGTGGCGGTGAAACCGGTTGGGAAAGAGCAGCGTCAGCTCCCCCCGGCTGTTGACATCCACGAGGTTGAGATAGCAGTCGCGCTCGGTCCGAAAATAGAATTTGATAGGCTCCCCTGTTCGGCACTCCTTCCGGCTGGCCCACAACCGGATATTAAAATCCTTATCAATGCCCTGGACCTTCTTGAAAAAATCTGATTTCAGGCTATAGAAGGCATCCCTGGCATTAAGATCCACCATGATGACCTGTTTTTGCGCCGGATTGAACCGGCCGGTCCGATTTTCAAACCCCTCGGCGCTGACCGAATAACAATATTGACGGGCCGATAATGAAAGCGCCCTGGCAAAGCCCTGGTCATTGACATCAATTTTTTCCCCATCCACGCTCAAATCGGCTTCCGGCGGCACAATCTGAAATGAAACATCGTATTTCCTGGATTCCAGGTTGATATTCAGGTTTTCATTTTTCGACTGAAGGTTGACGCTTCGGGTAACGGATGCATAGCCCGGCGTGGAGACACTTACATGCACCTGGCATGCCCCGCAGGAAAGACCGGTGAAGGATGCCGAGCCGTTTGTCAGGCGGATGCTTTTGCTTCCGGCCGTTACCGTGCCGGATACAACCGGCTTTACGGAAACCGTTAGGGTGGAGGTTTCCCGCTGGCTGATCAAACGCCGGACCGCATCGTTTTTTGAGATCCGGACATCGGCCATTCCAAGTATACGGCCGGTTTTGGCGTGGACGACCTTGGCGGTCAGATCAATGACAGTGCCCAGGTTTTCGAGCTTTCCGATCACCATGCTGTCGACGCCGATCATATGGCCGAAACGGTTTACGCTCCGCTGGTCGAAATACCCGGAAAGCTCCTGTTTATGCGTCGCAAGGACCTGCTTCAGCTGCCTGCGCTCCATCATATCAGAGAATCGCCTGCTTGAGAATAGGCGGACGCTCAGCTTATCCGATATGTGCCGCCCCAGATGCGTAATCTGCCCGCTCGGCCCGATAAAATCCGCTACTGTGATTTTTCCGGCTTTTTCTATATCCGTGGACTCGATCAGTTTTCCGGCGATGGCGTCAATGCCCGGGTATAGCTGCAGGGCCCCCTCGTCCATCGAAGGCGTGGCGGCACAGCCCAGGCTCATTAGTAAAAATACAGCAAACAGGCCCGCCAATAGTTTCCTCATAAAAGACTCCTTGCTCTGACAATCCCGTACAAAGCGGTTCATCCCCCAGCCGCGGCATTTTTGCAGAAGGCAGCTCAAGAAAATGCGCATCAGGTGTCAGAAAAAAAGCTAAGCCTATCCTGACACCAGAACGCTGAGACCTTATACCTTCCACCTTATACCTTGAAGTTCCTTGGAAACCGATTTTGAAACGGCGCCTATAGGTTTAGACAAGGCACCCCGGATTTTCTTCACCCCAAATTGATGGCCTCGTAAAAAATTCCTAAATTGACAGGGGCCTAATAATAATATAGAATTCTAACCTATACTGCACCTTTGCCGCATTCAACAGGGCGCTGATAATTATGCCGATATTTGCCCGTCTTTTACCCGACTACCCATATGATATTTTTTACATGAAAAATTTTCCGTAATGCAATCATTGATAATCTCGTAAAAAGTCGATTTTAGGATGGCAAAGTAAAAAGTTCAAGCCCCATTTAAGATTAGAGGGCGCGCAAATTCCGAGGAATGCAGCGTACTTAGCTGTACGTGAAATTCCGAGGGATGCAGCGCCACACAGATATTGGACTTCCAAGGAACTCGACAATATTTAATATTATTTTAGATGCTTTCGCTGCTGTCATTCCGAGAAACGAAAGTGACGAGGAATCTTGATTGTTAAAGATTTCTCGCTACCGCTCGAAATGACAA
>Ga0102932_1002168_pt1 | contig 10035 bp, 4 predicted proteins | sample SalPonR1_C_D2_MG_FD_78212 | JGI IMG/M metagenome (GOLD analysis project Ga0102932, IMG submission 78212) | Salt pond soil microbial communities from South San Francisco under conditions of wetland restoration - Salt Pond MetaG R1_C_D2_MG | ecosystem: Environmental > Aquatic > Marine > Intertidal...
AAAGATAGAGTTGCCGGCAAAGGCAGAATGGGAATAATAAGGAGAGTTGCCATGTTTTAATTCTGTGGGATTCAAAGGCAATATTTGCCAGTAATGCTGTTTATTTTTTTTTAATAGCTTTGCAAAGTCATAGGCTGTTGGGCCAAAATCTCCGATACCAAATTTTGAGGGCAAAGAGGATATATGCATTAATATGCCACTGCTACGATAATTTTTCATTCTTAATTCTCCTTATCTGTTAGAATGATTGCTAGCGGAAAATATTTTAAAATATTGCCTACCGGTGTTAATTCAGTTAATCTGACAGGTTGCTGACTGATAAATTCAAATCCTGAGTATCTTAACTTTTTAGGCAATTCTATAAAGGTATTTTTCCAGAGTTTATTTCCCAGGGGATACTGACCAGATTTAACAATCTTTGTACAAAAACGTGGCACTATCGTGATAAGAGTCTTGTCTTTATAGGTTCTCAAGTAGGCAATAATATTATCCTTATAGTTACCCTGCACAGAAAGAGGAATAAATGAGCCTTTTAAAAATAATTCAGGCTCTCTATTCCTTAACTGTAACAATCGATCAATCATGAATAATTTAATTTTACCATTCTCAGGTTTACTTAAGAGTTCTTTTAATAGATTAATCTTATTATTAGCATTTTGCATTGATGTTTTTATATCCTGTAACAAATTTATTCTATCATTATAATCAACGGGGCGGCGATTGTCCGGATCAACCAAACGTAAATCCCATAGCTCTGAACCCTGGTAAAAATCCGGGATTCCCGGACAGGTTAATTTAAGTGCTAGCTGAGAAAGTGAATTGAGCAGACCATAAAATGAAATATATTGATGAAAATCTAAAAGGTCAGACAAAAAGAGGTTATCTTTATTTTTGCTACTCTGCAAAATATTGGCCGTAAAGGCAGTTAATATTTCTTCATAAGGCTCATAAGGATTTATCCAACTGGTATAAATTTTAGCCTCCCGGGCGGATTTTAGCAGATATTGTTGGATTCGTTTGATATAATCATGATTGATTTCTGTTAACCCTGCAAAGGGCAGGGTGCCAATCAGTGTTTGATAGAGAAAATATTCCATGTTTTTATCCGGAAAAAGCAAAGAATGATTTTTTATCTTTTTGCTAAGGTTTAACTGGTGCCAATCATTAAGCTTTTTCTGCCAGTATTCAGGTATTTCCGAAAGAACATTCATTCTTGCCCTGATATCTTCTCCTCTTTTGGTGTCATGGGTTGTACTTGCATTCATGGAATAAGGCCATTTCTGTCTTCTTTTTTTCATAAAAGAGTAAAACTTACTTTTTGTTATCCCGAAATTTTTCGGTTCCCCGCCTACTTCATTTAAAGAAATCAATGGATGATAACAATATAGAAGGGTATCTTCCATGCCTTTAGCCATTAATGGACCGGTAAACTGTTGCCATCTCATGACAAGCTTAATTAATTCTTTTTTCTTTTCAATATTTAATTTTTTAATTAGCAGAGGATTAAATATTCCAAAAGAAATATATTTTAATTCATTTTTTAGCTCTGGATGGGCCTGTTCTGTTTGACTAATCATTTTTATTATCTGGTTTATCTCTTTTTTATTTAGGCAAGATGGGCTTATATAAGTACGGTAAATCGGCATACGAATCATCATCTCTTGTAAGGAAGTTAACAATTTTTTCTTATCGAGCAGGGGATAGGATTGTTTTAGATGCTGTTGATAATAATCATAGAATAATTGAACGATGTTTTTTAAATCGCCGTACATCTGTTGTTTTAAAATAAGCCTTTTTTTCTTTAATAATAGTTGGTCAGGATGATATTTTTGCTTAATAAATGAATGGTAGGAATTTAAAAATTTTGTTTTAGTCTTTTTCTGACAGAATAAATTATTGACATAATAGAGAAAATCGTATCCGGTGTTTCCTTCAGTAGAAAAACTTGATAGCATCATTTCATCGGGTTGTAGTATTTTCTCAACAACCGTATACGTATCAGGGACCTCTTTGCGTAGTTTTTTCAGATATTGTTTTGGATTAAATAGACCATCCAGATGATCTATTCTTAAACCGGTAATATTTCCATTGCGAACTTCCTGAAGGATAAGTTGATGTACAGAATCAAAAACATTTCTAGTTTCAATTTTTAAACAAATTAGTTCATTGATACTAAAGAATCGGCGATAGTTAATTTCTTTCCTACTGTTTTTCCAGTAACTAAGCAAGAAATTTTGTGTTGCTAAGAGTTTTTGCCAGAATAAGTAGCTTAATGAAGAATCATTTTTATTTACTGTATCCAATAGCCATGATATTTTAGCAGAATCCTTTGCAGGGATAGAGTTTTGCTTTTCTGGTGCTACGAGTTCTATAAAAATGGATAATATCTTCTGTAAATTATTTTGTTTCAGTGGAAGGCAAAAATCATGGTATTTAATAAGAAATTTGTTTTTTTCGTAAGAAAGTTTTATAAGACCTTCCTGTAAACAATTTTTTAAAGGTTTTTCTAAGAAAGGAAACAATAATTTGCCTTTCAGTTTTGAATCGTTCATTTGCCAATTAATATCAAAATATTCACTGTAAATCGATTGATAGCCTTTTTCCAATACATCATAAAGAAATGGATTGGAGGGATGATAAGCCATGTGATTAGGCACAATATCTTGTATCCAACCTAACTGTGCTTTTTTGATCTGCCCTGCCAGATGATAAAATGCTTTTTCCCCGCCTAGTTGATGGTCAATCTTGCTAAAATTTATCAGGTCATAGCCATGTTTGCTCCCGATTTTAGATTCCAGGATAGGGGAAGCATATATATCAGAAATTCCCAGATTTTTTAGATAGGGAATAATTTTCTCTGTTTCCTCAAATCCAAAAGAAGGATTAAATTGAATACGATAAGAAGACAAAGGAATTTTCATTAAGATACACCTACACTGAGCATGACCCCTAATTTTTTAAATTCGTCTAGCCATAATCTGGCTTTTTCATCTCCCTGGTTTACTTTTTCCTGGAAGGGAGGTATTAATTCCTGTTTCATTTGAAAGTAAATATTTTGAGCTTTCCAGGGATAAAAATTAATATCTATATTTTCCAATTTACTCAATGTAGCAGTAATTTCCTGGATACGATCGATATTCTCAGGTTGTTTGTTTAAATTTTCTATTGTTTGATTTACCCATCCTTCTATTTTAAATTCCAAGGTGTTCTTATCAATATCGACAGACCAGTCTTGAATTTCTTCTATAAGATTTTCCAGCCTGTCTAAATCTATAGAATCCTCAGAAAAAAGTTGGTATAATTCCAGGTTAATAGCCTCTTGAGTAATAACTGATAAAGATTGTGGAATAGGGATATTTAGTTGTTTTAGAAAATTTATGATAGGATAGTTATCCGTGTAAATCTGTGTAATACTTCTTTCAGCCTCTTCTTGGTTAGGTTGAAGTATTTTTTGAATAACTTTTCTTTGTTCATCTTTAAACAGGTACCATAGAGAGTAACTATTCGTCTTGAAATGTTTATCCATTAAGCGGATGATATCGACTATATTTGCTTGATTAAAAGCATCATTAATTTCCTGAACCATTTTTTGATATGTTTCCTCATCTTGATAGCGTCGCACACCCCCGTTTACATTATGATCACCTAAATGTAGAACAGCAAAGCTTATTTTATCTTGTTCCAGGGTGATTTCTGATTTGATAGTTGCTTGTCCTATGGCTATTTTTAATTGGCCATTTTCCCCACGTTCCATTTCATCTTCCAGGATTTGGTAGGAATAAATATTTTTTTGCTTGCCGTTAAATAAAGTTGAAACAGCAAAATGTGCGCCAACGCGTAATAGATCAATTATTGCTGGTTGAATCATTTTTTCATAAATATTGGCCCCATTTTTATATTTACGAACATTACTGGGAGCTTGACTTAATCTTTCCATATATTCTGGTTCTAAATCGATGTCATGCAATTCTTTAGCTAATTGCATACAGCGGGCAGCATAGTGCATAACCTGGGTTGCTTCAATTCCGGAAATTTCATCAAAAAACCAACCACAACTGGTATACATAAGCATGGCATTTCGCTGCATTTCCAACAATTTAATAGCCCTGATAATTTCATTTTGATCTAAGGAGTGGTTGCTGAATTTTTCAAAAAAGGTGTTTATATTATCCATATTTCGATTTAAGATAATTTCTATATACTCATTTCTGGCTTGCCAGACATCTTTAAAATAGTTTGGTCCTTCTTTCTCAAATATTTTTACAGCTTGATCTCTCAACCAATCCATTGCTTCTCTTAAAGGCTTCCTCCATTGTTGATGCCAATCCGGATTCATCCCGGTATGACAACCACAGTCATTTCTCCAGCGCTCAACTCCATGAACACAACTCCAGGAAGTATTATCAACAATCTGTACTTCATAACGAGGTGGATGTAGTTCTAGAAATTCTCCGTAATTAATTATTTTGGCTAAATTATTTTTTTCAATATGATCCAAACAGAAAGATAAAGCCATATCACCAAAACGGTGGTGATGGCCGAAAGTTTCTCCATCAGTAGCAATATGGACTAATTCCGGTTTTTGTTCTTCCTGGGAAAAATTAGCGATTAAGCCATTGGCAAATTTTTCACCATTACCTAAAAGTCCTCCAAAACTGACTTCATGAGCTAAAGCTCCATTATAGAAAAATATATTGATTGATTTTCCGGACGATAAAGGGCATAGGTATGCCTGTCTAAAGTCAATGTTATCATTTTCAATTTCTTTCCAGGGAGAATCTTTTTCTATTTTTCTTATCCTGGCAGCCTGGTGAGGTGCAAGAATAGTGTATTTTATTCCTAGTTCAGCAAGAGTTTCTAATGTTGCATAGTCTACTGCTGTTTCGGGTAACCACAACCCTTCCGGATAACGGCCGAAACGTTCCTGAAAATCTTTAATTCCCCAATATACCTGGGTATATTTGTCTTTTTCATTGGCTAAAGGCATAATCATATGATTATACGTCTGGGCAATTGCAGAACCGTGTCCGTTAAATTTTTCTTGACTTGCTTTGTCTGCCTCTAAAATTGACTGATAAATTTCCGGTTGATGTTTTTTCATCCAGGAAAGCAAGGTGGGACCAAAATTAAAACTCATGTTAGTATAATTATTAACAATACGAACAATATCACCTTCCTCATCCAGAATACGTGAGGCAGTATTGGTTTTATAACATTCTTCTGATATTCGTTCATTCCAGTCATGGAAGGGATAAGCTGAGTCCTGTAATTCAATATCTTCCAGCCAGGGATTTTCCCGAGGGGGTTGATAAAAATGTCCGTGTATACAGATATACTTATTCTTTTTCATTTTTATTATTGACTCCTTTTTGTCTATATAAAAGAAATTGAGAAGGTTCCAGAATTATTTCATCTCTTTCATCAAAAATATCCAAGGAAAAGGTTTCTTTTCCCAGCCATTTTTTTTGGCTTGAATTGAAGACCAACTGCCATATTGATGGTTCAGATACTGAATAGTCCTTACATTGCTTAATGCTGTATTTAATTTTACAGGCGTTGAAGTTAGCTATTAATAAAAATTGTTCTTTTTTACCGACTCTCTTTTGAATAAGAACTTTCTTTTCTTCTGATGCCCATGCTTTTAATTGTTTTTTGTTTGGGCATCGTAACAAGGAATGTTTTTTTCTTAATTTTATCAGTTGACTATAGAAGTTCAATAAAACAGCATGGTTATTCTCTTTTCTCTTTTGCCAATTGATTTTGCTTTTTTGAAAAGTTAATTTGTCCTGTGGGTCAGGAGGTTCTTGCTGCCACTGGAATTGAGCAAATTCTTTTTTCCTTCCCTCTCTGACTGACTGAACTAAATTCTGGTCTTGATGGTTAATAAAATATAAAAAAGGAGAGTTTTCACCATATTCCTCACCCATAAATAATAGAGGAATATAAGGAGAAAGAATCGTTATTGCTGCTGCCAATTTTAAATCTTCCAATGATAGCAAACTAGAGAGACGTTTTCCCAGCATACGATTTCCTACCTGATCATGATTCTGTGAATAGACAACAAGTTTGTTTGTCGGGATCAATCGAGAACTATTGCCATGATTTTTTTTGCGAAAAGAAGAATATTGTCCGGAATAAACAAATCCTTCTTTAATTGCTTTTGCCAGATCCTGGATTTTACCAAAATCCTGATAATAACCGGATTTTTCTCCAGTAAGCAGAGCATGTAGGGAATGATGAAAATCATCACTCCATTGTGCATCCAGTTGATATCCGCCTTTTTGCCGGTCTCTGACAATTTTGTTGTTATTAAGGTCACTTTCTGCTATGAGGTGATATACTTTGTTATTTTTTTTGGAAAGTTTTCTAATTGCAAGAGATAGTTCCAGTAGGATATGGGTTGCACTCATATCAAAGATACTGTGGATGGCATCAAGCCGTAAACCATCAAAATGGTATTTTTCTAACCAGTAAAGGGCATTCTGAATAAAAAAATTTCTTACTTCATTGCTGAATGGTCCATCAAAGTTAATTCCTTTTCCCCAGTTGGAATGATATTTTTCCGTAAAATAAGGACCGAATTGAGGAAGGTAATTACCCTCTGGGCCAAGATGATTGTAAACAACATCCAACAATACTGCAAAACCTTTTTGATGGCAGGTATTAATCAATTTTTTTAAACGATTAGGTGTACCATAGGAATTTTGTACCGCAAAAGGGAATACTCCATCATAACCCCAATTTCTTTTTCCAGAAAACTGAGCAATAGGCATGAGCTCTATCGTGTTAACTCCCAAATTTGCCAATTCATCCAACCTGGGGACAATAGCATCGAAATTACCTTCTGTACTAAATGTCCCTACATGAAGTTCGTATATTATCATATCTGATAAGGATATTCCCGACCAGTGTTGGTCATCCCAGGGGAAAGAATGGTTCACTATTTCAGAGGGTCCGTATATTCCTTTCGGTTGAAATTGTGAGGCAGGATCTGGAAATTCTTCTTTTGAATCAAGTTGGTAGGTATATTGATAACCCGGATAAATTCCATTGATTTTTGAAGACCAATAACCTTCTTTTTTATCTGGTTTTAATTCAATCATTTGCTCGTCTGGAGAAACGATATGAACAGTTACCTTATTTCTAAAAGGGGCCCAAAGAGAAAAACTGGTTTTCTGACAATTAAGGTAATCTGCACCGATTATCATATTATTCTACCTGCTTTTTAAAAAAAAGAATACCGAGGGGTGGAATCGTAATATTGATTGAAAAATCATAACCATGCATAGGGACCGGAACAGCTTCGACTTTTCCCATATTTCCTTGCCCGCTTCCTCCGTAAAAGGAAACATCGCTATTGAGAAATTCTTGCCAGAGACCATGTTCGGGTACACCAATTCGGTAATTATTGAGGGTTGTTGGTATAAAATTACAAACAATCAGCATTCTTTCTTTTTTGTTTTTACTCTTTCTTAAAAAAACCAATACACTATGGCTCCAGTCATTGCTTTCTATCCATTGGAATCCTGAACTATCAAAGTCTATTTCATGCAACGCTTTTTCTTCTTTATAGATATGGTTAAGGTCTTTGACCCATTTTAACATTCCATCATGATAAGGAAATTTAAGTAAATGCCAGTCAAGAGAATAATCATGCTGCCATTCCTGTCTTTGACCAAATTCACTTCCCATAAAGAATAGTTTTTTACCCGGATGGGCAAACATATAGCCGAATAATAAACGTAAATTAGCAAACTTTTGCCAATCATCTCCGGGCATCTTTTCCAGCAGCGATTTTTTACCATGAGTGACTTCATCATGGGAAAGAGACAATATAAAGTTTTCGTTAAATGCATATAAAAGACTAAAGGTAAGTTCATGATGATGATACTTTCGATAGATCGGATCTCTGGCAAAATAAGACAGGGTATCATGCATCCAACCCATATTCCATTTCATACCAAAACCGAGTCCTCCTAAGTAAATCGGCCTGGAAACCATAGGCCAGGCAGTGGATTCCTCGGCAATCATTTGAATGTCCGGAAAATAAGAATAAGAAGTTTCATTTAGTTTTTTAATAAAGGCAATAGCATCTAAATTCTCCCTACCCCCGAAACGATTTGGAACCCATTCTCCTTCTTGGCGGGAATAATCCAGGTAAAGCATAGAGGCAACAGCGTCAACCCGTATACCGTCAACATGATAATAATCCAACCAGAAGAGTGCGCTGCTGATTAAGAATGACTGAACTTCTTTCCTGCCAAAATTAAAAATATAACTTTTCCAGTCGGGGTGAAAGCCTTGCTTTGGATCGGCATGTTCGTAGAGATGAGTACCGTCAAAATAAACTAAACCATGTTCATCTCCCGGAAAATGAGAAGGAACCCAATCCAGAATGACGCCAATACCCTGTTGGTGAAGATAGTCGACAAAGTACATAAAATCCTGTGGTGTTCCATATCGGCTGGTGGGAGAAAAATAACCTACTGTCTGGTATCCCCATGAACCATAAAAAGGGTGCTCCATCACCGGTAATAGCTCTACATGGGTGAAACCGTTTTTGTTACAATATTGGGCTAATTCTATAGCTAATTCTCGATAATTTAGAAAATCATTTTCTGGATGAAGTTTTCTCTGCCAGGAGCCGATATGTACTTCATAAACAGAAAAGGGTTGATCTAATCGGTTTTTCTCTTTTCTTTTTTCCATCCAGGTCTGGTCCTGCCATTGATATTTTAAATCCCATATTGCAGAGGCAGTAGATGGTGGTTTTTCTCCGTAAAAGGCATAAGGATCCCTTTTATCTACAGCATATTTTTGATATCTTGACTGAATATGATATTTATATTTTTCACCTTTTTCCAGGTTGGTAATAAAACCTTCCCAGATACCGCTCCCGGCATGAATTTGTTTTAACTTATGACTACCGGGTTTCCAATCATTAAAATCACCAATAACGGAAACAAATTCGGCATTAGGAGCCCAGACAGCAAAATGAAATCCGTTTTGGTCATTAATAACCACAGGATGTACTCCCAGATGTCGATATAATTGATAATGCGTTCCTTCGTTAAAAAGAAAAACATCGTCTTTACTCATTATAGAGCTTGTCTGTAGCATTTTATTCTTTTTTTTCATCATTAATTGCTCCTATCTCATAAAGAATTCCCTTTAAAGGAATAGCCAGCCAATCAGGCCGATTATTTATCTCATAGCCTACTTCATATACTGCTTTTTCCAGCAGATAAATACTGAGTAATTTACTTATTTCTGTCCTATCCTCAGGAATAATAGCAGAAGAATGAATATGTTCCAGATAGGTATTAAGAAAAGTTTTGCTGACATAGTAAGTCCATAATTTTGCCCAGTGTTCCAACTCTTCATATTCTCCGGCAATTTTCTCCTGGATTAAAGGAGAAAATGCAGCATAATGGAAAGAGCGGAGCATACCTGCCACATCTTTCAATGGTGAACGTTTCAGCCTTCTTTCACCCAAAGGCCTGGCTGGTTCCCCCTCAAAATCAATAATATAAAAATCATTTCCAGTATACAATACTTGACCTAAGTGATAATCCCCATGTACCCGTATTTTTTTAGCTTTGATCTTTTTAGCTAAAACTTTTCTACAATGAGTAATAATTTCGGATTCCAAAGAGAGTACTTCCTTTAAATCATCCTGGATAGCGCTAGGACAGTGCTTACTATTTTTCCGTAAGGACAGGAATACCTTTTTGACCAGGCTTTGAATTGATTGATAGATAGAACGCTGATAAAGTAAGGAATAAGATTCAGTCTTAAAGTTATGGTCCTGAGTAGGACGTGCCAGGGCTTGATGTAGCTCGGCTGTTCTTTTTCCAAGCAAATGAGCCATTTCTAGAAAAGGTGCACCAATCAATTCCAACATGATTTCCGGAATATCCTGTTCGGGTTTTTCGAAAAAAGATGATGGTAGAGAAGGATATTTCTCTATCTGAGTTATTTTAGAAAGGACTCTTTCATAATATCGAACCAGGTAATCTTGAGAATAATCCCAGG
>Ga0102932_1002170_pt1 | contig 10033 bp, 9 predicted proteins | sample SalPonR1_C_D2_MG_FD_78212 | JGI IMG/M metagenome (GOLD analysis project Ga0102932, IMG submission 78212) | Salt pond soil microbial communities from South San Francisco under conditions of wetland restoration - Salt Pond MetaG R1_C_D2_MG | ecosystem: Environmental > Aquatic > Marine > Intertidal...
CGCCCCAGCCCGGGCACCACGTTGAGCGCACCGGCGGGAAACCCCGCCTCCTGCGCCAGATGCGCGAAGAGCAGCGCCGTCAGGCTCGCATCCTCGGCCGGTTTCAGCACGCAGGCATTGCCCATGGCCAGCGCCGCCCCGACCGAGCGCCCGATGATCTGCATCGGGTAGTTCCAGGGCACGATATGGCCGGTCACACCATGAGGTTCGCGCACTGTGTAGACGGTATAGCCGTCGAGATAGGGGATGGTGGTGCCATGCACCTTGTCCGCCGCCCCGCCGTAGAATTCGCAGTAGCGCGCGAGCGCCCGGGCATCGGCGCGGGCCTGCGCCAGCGGCTTGCCAACGTCCCGCGCCTCGACCTCGGCCAACAGGTCTTCGTGCTCTTCTACAAGCCTGCCAAGCCGGGCGAGACAGCGCCCTCGCTCCGCTGCCGTAAACCGGCCCCAGTCGCCCAAAAGGGCATCCTGTGCGGCTATGACGGAGGCGTTGATATCAGCCGCCTGCCCGCGCGCGATACGAGCGATCTCTTCGCCCGTGGAAGGGTCCTCGACCAGTAGGGTCTCAGGCGTGGCGCGCCATGTGCCCCCGATCAGGATTTGCGCAGGGTCAATCGGTAGGGAAAACGACATCGGTCTCTCCTTGTCTGCAACGTCAGCACAGGCTCCGGGTTCAGCCCGCCTTGATCAGCCGGTCGACTTGCACCAGGCGCTCCAGCAGTGCGGGCATCGCGTCAAGCGGCACCATGTTTGGCCCGTCCGAGGGGGCGTTGTCGGGGTCGTCATGGGTCTCGATGAAAAGCCCGGCGCACCCTACTGCAATCGCCGCACGCGCCAGCGGCGCCACGAATTGGCGCTGCCCGTCCGATGAGCCGCCCTTACCCCCCGGCAATTGTACCGAGTGGGTGGCGTCAAAGATCACCGGATAGCCCGTATCAGCCATGATTGGCAGCGCGCGCATGTCTGACACCAGCATGTTGTAGCCAAAGCTGGCACCGCGCTCGCAGAGCATGATGTTCTCATTCCCGGTCGAAGCGACCTTGGCCGCGACATTGGCCATGTCCCAAGGGGCGAGGAACTGCCCTTTCTTGACATTGATCACGCGTCCGGTTGCCCCGGCGGCAAGCAGCAAATCCGTCTGACGACTCAGAAAGGCAGGAATTTGCAGCACGTCGCAGACCTCGGCGGCGGGCGCGCAATGACCGGCCTCATGCACATCCGTAAGCACAGGGCAGCCAAACTCGTCCCGGATCGCGGCGAGGTATTCGAGGCCCTTTTCCATGCCGAGCCCCCGTTGGCCGCCAAGCGACGAGCGATTGGCCTTGTCATAGCTGGCCTTGAACACGAACGGAATATCCAGCCGCGCACAGGTCTCGGCAAGGCTCCCCGCGATCTTGCGGGCATGCTCCAGGCTCTCCATCTGGCAGGGACCCGAGATGAGGGCGAAAGGGCGGTCGTTGGCGATATCGAGCGCCCCGATTGAAACAGTCTTGGTCATGGTCTTGGCGATCCTCTTTTGGTCGGCGGGGACTCAGACAACCCCGGCACGCAGACAGTCATGAATGTGAACCAGCCCACAGAGCCGCCCGCCCTCGTCGACGACAAACAGTGCGCCGATTTTATGGCGATTCATCAGGCCGAGTGTCTCGGACAAGAGCATGTCGGGCGTGGCAAATCGAGGGCTGGATGTGGCCACCTGTCCTGCGGTGCAACCCATCAAACCGTCGAGATTGCGGCGCAGGTCACCATCGGTGATCGCCCCGCGCAGGGCACCACCCTCAACCACGGCGGCGATGCCAAAGCCCTTGGCACTCATCTCGATCAGCGTTTCACCCATTGAAGTATCAGGGGCGACCACCGGCAGCGCATCGCCGCTATGCATGACATCGCTAACCCGCAGGAACTGTGCGCCCAGCTTGCCGCCGGGATGAAAGACGTGAAACGCATCCGCCGCGAACCCCCGCTCCTCCATCAGCGCCACGGCAAGCGCATCGCCCAATGCCAATGCGCAGGTGGTCGAGGTGGTGGGGGCCATGCCGATGGCGCAGGCCTCGGGCATGTCGGGCAGGATCAGCGCGACATCGGCCTGCCGCGCCAGCGTGCTGTCACTGACCCGCGTGATCGCGATCATCGGAATGTCGAACCGCCGAGTATACTGGATCAGGTCCGACAACTCGCGGGTCTCGCCGGAATTGGACAAAAGCAGACAGACGTCACCCCCCGTAACCATTCCCAGATCACCGTGGCTTGCCTCGCCGGGATGCAGGAAAAGCGCGGGCGCGCCGGTCGAGGCCAGCGTAGCGGCGATCTTGCGCGCGATGTGCCCCGATTTCCCCATACCCGAAACGATGACCCGGCCTTGCGCACCCAACATCAGTGTAACGGCGCGAGCAAAGCCTTCGGGCGGGCAATCGGCCATGGCGGCGAGCGCTTCAGCTTCGGCGCGAAGAACCCGGCTTGCGGTGCCGCGAATGGCGCCTTTGTCCGTGAGAGGGGATGCTGTCATGGTTTGTCCTTGCGCCAAGCCTGTTGCGCAGGGGCTTACCCCTCCAAGCCGCGCGCGTCCAGAGGGCGCGGTGGTCAGATTGCGCGGGCAACGCGGGCTGGATCTATCGCGACGCGCGCCTTACTGCCCAGAAGGTCGAGTAACACATGCACGCGACTTTCTGCATCGACATGCTCGATGGTGGTGACAAAATCCGCAAAGGGGCCGCTGGTAATGCGAATGCGCTCCCCACGGGCGAAATCCTGATCGGGCTGCAACAAACCTTCAGCGTCGCACCGCTCCATCAACCCTGCGACAACGCTGGCGGGCACCTGTGCCGGCACCCCGCCGGAAAAGCCGATGAGCTGCGCTACGCCCGGGGTGGAGCGCAACTTGTGCCACTGACCTGCGCCCTGCCCCGCGCTGACGAACACATAGCCCTTGAAGACAGGCATAGGTTCCTGTTGCAGTCGTCCTCGCCGCCTCCGGTCGCTCATATGCAACGGCATGAACACATCAAAGCCCATACCCCGAAGATTTCGGCAGGCGATATGGTTCTGACCCGGCTTGCATAGCACCAGATGCCAAGTGGCAGCGATGAACTGAGCGGAGCGGAGCGAGAGCATGATCAATCAAAATCCTGTTTTGTTCAGAAATGAACGAGAATCATCGGCCATGCAACCGCTTGTTGCAAACTTATGTGACGCAACGACTACAATACACGCTCCGTCGGCTGACATTTGCTACCCTGCCTCGCGCCAAGCCCCTGTTCTTGCCGACCGGCTGGCAGCGTGACCGCGGTGGCGAGCCTCCTGAGGGCTGTCCATCTTTCACATCGCCGAGAACTGCGGTATGCGTGTCGTAGTAATGGCGCTCGCTATTGAAAAATTGACCTGTTTCAACACCTTCACGCACTCGTCCGATTCGAGTAGCGGTGCGGATGCTGTGCCTCCGAGGCGAATTGCATGATGATCGGGCACCGGACTGAGTGGGCAGCCGCATGAGCAAACCGGCCGAAGAAGATGTCCATTTCCGGGTGCTCCGCATTCTCGAACAGAACCCGGACATCAGCCAACGAGAGCTCGCCGCGCAGCTTGGTATCGCCTTGGGGCGAACCAACTACGTGTTGAAGGCGCTGATGGAAAAAGGGCTGGTGAAAATCGGCAATTTCTCTGCCGCGCAAGACAAGCGACGATACGCTTACATTTTGACGCCGAAGGGCGTTTCCCGCAAAGCGGCGATCACCAAGCGGTTTTTGGCCCGGAAGCTCTCCGAATACGAGGCGCTCAAGGCGGAGATCGAAAGCCTGCGGGATGAACTTCACGAAACATCAAGTGTCGAGGGGCCGCGCCATGAGTGATTCTGTCCGCGCCAGGAAGATCTTCGTAACAGGCAGCGCCGGATTTGTCGGGTTTCACCTTGCAAAGGCGCTTTTGGACGAAGGGTTCGCGGTGCAAGGGTATGATGGGATGACCCCCTATTACGATCCGCAACTCAAAATCGCGCGCCATGCCCTCCTGCGAGCGTATCCCCAGTTCTCCGCAACCGAAGCGATGCTAGAAGATGTCGAAAGTTTGACCGCTGCGATTGCGAATTTTGATCCCGATGTCATCGTCCATCTCGCAGCACAGGCCGGGGTACGCTACAGCCTTGAAGAACCGCGCGCCTATGTTGAGACGAACATCGTCGGGACGTTCAATGTCTTGGAATGCGCGCGCGCCAACAAGGTCGATCATCTTCTGATGGCATCGACCTCCTCGGTCTATGGCGCGAACACACAGATGCCGTTTACGGAAACGGACAAGGCCGACACCCCCCTGACGATCTATGCCGCGACCAAGAAAGCGACCGAGGCGATGGGCCATGCCTATGCGCATCTGCACAGCCTGCCGACAACGATGTTCCGCTTTTTCACGGTCTACGGCCCCTGGGGACGACCTGACATGGCGTATTTCAAGTTCACCCGCGCGATCCTCGCCGGAGAGCCGATCGACATCTACAACAATGGCGACATGTGGCGCGATTTCACCTATGTGGGCGATCTGGTGCGCGGTATCCGGCTGCTGATGGACGCAGTGCCGGGAGGGCCGGAAACGGCCGTCGATGGCGACAGCCTGAGCGCTGCGGCCCCGTTTCGCGTGGTCAATATCGGCAATTCCGACAAGGTAAGGCTGCTGGATTTCATCGCCGCGCTCGAAGCGGCCCTGGACCGCAAAGCCGTGCGCAACATGATGCCCATGCAGACCGGCGACATGCAGGCGACATGGGCCGACGCCTCACTTCTCCGCGCTCTTACAGGATACCAGCCAGCCACTGAACTGCACGATGGCGTGGCCAGATTTGTCGAGTGGTACCGCGAATACCATGCCTCCTAGATCCTCAACGCTCAGCCTTATGAAGCCAGCTACTCAAAGGAACTGCTCAAGATGATCAAGGTGATTTCCGTATTCGGAACGCGCCCCGAGGCCATCAAGATGGCCCCGGTGGTGACGGCCCTGGCGGCCAGCCCGGATATCGAGGCGCGGGTCGTCGTTACCGCGCAGCATCGAGAAATGCTGGACCAAGTGCTGCAACTGTTCGAGATAGAGCCCGATCACGATCTGGACATCATGAAACCGGGACAGGGGCTCACAGAAATCACGGCGGGGGTTCTTGCCGGGCTGAAGCCGATTTTCGAAACCGAGAAACCAGACCTCGTATTGATCCACGGCGACACCACGACGACGCTCGCCACGGCACTTGCGGCTTATTACCAACGCATTCCGGTCGGGCATGTGGAGGCCGGTTTGCGCACGGGCAACATCTATTCGCCGTGGCCTGAGGAAATCAATCGCAAGGTGGCCGGCGCCATCACGCGGCTGCATTTCGCACCGACCGAACGCTCCCGCGAGAACCTTCTGGCCGAAAACGTTCCTTCAGCACAGATCCATGTCACCGGCAACACCGTGGTTGACGCGCTTCTGGAGGCTGTCGAAAAACTGCGCGCAGATGAGGCGCAAAGCCGCGCCCTTGATGCGCGCTTCGGCATCAATCCCGCTCTACGCATAATCCTGGTGACAGGCCACCGCCGCGAAAGTTTTGGTCAGGGGTTCGAACGGATGTGCGATGCGCTTTCACAACTGGCCGCACGCGAAGACGTCCAGATCATCTATCCAGTCCATCTGAACCCGAATGTGAAAGGCCCCGTCGAAACACACCTGGGCGCTCTGGACCGGGTGAACCTGATTGCGCCGCAAGACTATCTGCCCTTCGTGCACCTGATGCAGCGTGCTGACATCATCCTTACAGACTCCGGTGGCGTGCAGGAAGAAGCCCCTTCGCTGGGCAAGCCGGTTCTCGTGATGCGCGAGACCACCGAACGCCCCGAGGCGGTGGATGCGGGCACCGTGAAACTGGTGGGTACGGATACCGGCCTTATCGTATCCGAAGTCTCGAAGTTGCTCGATGACCCTGCCGCCTATGAGCGGATGGCGCGGGCACATAACCCTTATGGTGACGGGCTGGCGGCAGCGCGCATCCGCGACGTAGTCTTGAATTTCACAAACCAAGAAGATGAGTAATCAGTGATGACAATACAGCCATTCAAACGGGTGTCGGTGATCGGGCTGGGGTATATCGGCCTGCCCACGGCGGCGATGTTCGCCTCGCGCAAGGTCGAGGTGATCGGCGTCGATGTGAATCCGTGCGCGGTCGATACGATCAATCGCGGCGGGGTCCATATCGTAGAGCCCGATCTCGACATGATCGTGCATGCCGCCGTCCACGGTGGTTATCTGCGTGCCACGCTGGAGCCGGAGCCCGCCGATGCCTTTCTGATCGCCGTGCCAACCCCGTTCAAAGGTGGCGATCACGAGCCGGACCTGCGTTACATCGAGGCAGCGTCCAAGGCCATCGCCCCGGTGCTGAGCGCAGGCAACCTCGTGGTGCTGGAAAGCACATCACCGGTCGGCTCGACCGAGGCGATGGCGGGCTGGCTTGCGCAGGCGCGCCCCGACCTGAGTTTTCCGCAAGACGCGGGCGAGACCTCCGACATCCGCATCGCCCATTGTCCCGAGCGGGTGTTGCCCGGCAAGGTCATGCAGGAGCTGATCAGCAATGACCGCGTGATCGGCGGCATGACACGGCACTGCTCGGAGCGCGCCGTTGATCTCTACGGGACCTTCGTGACCGGCGAATGCGTCATCGCGACAGGGCCAAGGGTGGCAGAACTCGCCAAGCTGACCGAGAACAGCTTTCGCGACGTGAACATCGCCTTTGCCAACGAACTGTCGATGATCTGCGACCGGCTTGACATGGATGTATGGGAGTTGATCCGGCTGGCCAACCGGCATCCGCGGGTCAATATCCTACAGCCAGGGCCGGGTGTCGGCGGCCATTGCATCGCGGTCGACCCGTGGTTCATCGTGGCCTCCGCCCCCGCCGAGGCGCGGCTGATCGCGATGGCGCGCGAGGTGAACGACGCCAAGCCCGGCTGGGTGCTGGAGAAGGTCCGCGCGGCGATCGGCGCGCATCTGTCGCAGAACCCCGACCGCACCACGCGCGAAGTGACGGTGGCGATCTATGGGCTGGCGTTCAAACCCGATATCGACGACCTGCGCGAGAGCCCGGCCCTCGACATCGCCCGGCGCATCGCGGCGGAACATGCCGGGCCCCTGCGGATCGTGGAGCCAAACGTGAGCGCCCTGCCCCAGGGGCTGGGGGCAGCCACGCTGGTTACGTTTGATGAGGTTCGCGCTGAGGTACACGTGATGCTGGTCGATCACAAATCATTCAAGACCAGCCCCCCGCCCCTCGGCCGTATCATCGATGCGCGGGGGGTTTGGGTGTGAGGGTAAAGGTCACCCGCCCAAATTCGGACTCGGTTATCGGTTTTTTGATTCCGCTATGTATATTTATCGAGGTGGGTAGCCCAATACTTCTCGCCACAAGCCCTCTCGCGCAAGAAAGTTTGGCAGTCCCGCTTTCTTTCTTAGTTATGCCTATAGTTCTTATTCTCGGCGTTATTAGACTTTCAAAAACGACGGATGCGTCGAGTCACAAGGCTTATCTTAGTGGTTTACCGTTTGTTGCTTATGTAATCGTGCTCGCGTCGACATCAGCAATTTTCATAAACCCAAAGGCGATTGTCGCTGGTGTTCAATGGTTGCTGCCGTTCTTATGGATGCCGTATTTTTTGTCGTTAAAATCGCATGATTTTGAGCGCTTGGCACGTGGATTTGTATCTGGCGTGTTTTTTAGCGCTGTATACTATTTTACTGCTGGTACTTTGGAAATATTACAATACGGAGTTTTGCAAGACTTCGGGCGCATGTCGCAGAATATTATACTTCCAGGTCAGTACCAGGTTGCGGTTTATGTCCCAACTGCTCTTGCTTACGGCGCTTTGATATCAACGGTATTCGTAAAAAATGGTTTGGTGGATCGCTCTAAACATTACCTACTCGCACTGAATTTTTTCGGACTGGTTGCCATTTCTTTCACGGCGTCTCGGGAAGGTATGTTGGTGTTCTTAGTCGGGCACTTGCTTGTGGCCGCCATACAACGACGTTCTAGAATAGCTGTATCTCTAATCGCCATTTCACTCTTCGCAACTATCATTGCGCTTAACCTCAACCAACTGATGCGGGCATTTTCGGAGAGTGAACTAAGGATTTTGAATAAGATTGCGGCATTGCATGCGGCGGAGGATCAGCTCGCCGGTCGTGATGATATGATCATCAACGTCCTGCAAATCATTCGATCCAACACTCTTTTCGGCACACATTTTCTTCCTCCTCAAACCTTTAGCGATCGCTTTACAATTATCGCACCAAGTGCGCACAATATTTACGTGGATGCGTTCTTGTGGACGGGCCTTATTGGAGGTATTTTGTTCATCTTCTTTTCTGGCGTGTTTCTATGCCAAGCAATGCATTTGATAATAAAACAAATCGCCACTCAATCCTTGAACATGGCTGCCGGGATTGCAGTCTTAAGCGTGCTTTTTATAATGTTGAGCAACAATATAAACGTCCCGTGGAGACAACCACTCACGGCACCTATCGGAACACTGATGTTCACCTTTTGCTTCAGATATAAAAGAATTCTGCGACTGTGAGATACACGTACCCTTCGCATGCCGGCATCAACTTACCGGGCCCCGTTTTTCAGGTTGCAAGTATCCTTTTAATGGCCTTCCAATCTTTCGTAGCGCCCATTTTACTGGGTTTAGAAAGCTTCGGAGAACAAATTCTTTTTCTTTCTTCGGTATTGTTGTCTCAAGCAATATTTGAACCGATCGCTCAATTCATCTGCAATAAAAGCGCATTAAACCCAGACAAAACTCTAAATGCGTCAGACATTTTGCTAGGACTCTTTATATCAATTTCTGCTTGTGTGGTCGCAATATTCATCGCCGGAATAGATATTTCCAGTGTACCCTCATTGGCCCTGCTACTGCTCCTTTATATGTTGAATACCTTTCTTGCAGCATTTTCATTTAGTGAAAAAGCTATTGGCATTGTCGCAACGTCAAGCTCAGCATTATTTTTGGGTTACTTAGGTGGATTTTTCATATCACATAAGCTCTTCCCGGGATCAGAGCTGACAATAGGACTTATTTCTGGAATGTCTGTATCGGTATTTTTCTTCGCAAGGTATTGGATACAGAATGGAGTAGAAAGAGTGCTAAGATTAGCCGAGCCCAACTTCGGCGAAGTTTTGGCCGGATTCACCTTCAGATTGCCAACAGTTGTGCTTACGACTGTTAACATCCTTCTGCTCTCTTGGCTCGCATTCCCTGCGACGGTTATTGGGCAATATAAGACATTCGTTTCCGCCATAATGGCCGGAAGATACTTTAATCTGGTGCCCTTGCCGCAAGTACAGGTGTATTTGCAGACTGTGTTAACAAATGGTCATTCCGGTGAAACAAGAAATGCATTTCTAAAGTACATTGTAAGCTTTGCGATATTTGGCCTGCTAGCTTCTTTGGTTTTCCCAATCTTGTTCGATATTGCATTCGAAGATAGACAGTTTTCTCGGCTTGCTTTGGCATTGTCTGTTGGTGCAATTCTACTTCAACCCAGTGCATATGCTGTTCTTGCTTCAAGAGGAAAAAATAAGAGAGCAATTGCGACAATCTCGATTGCCGCTTGTGCGCTTTTCGGAAGTACCTTCGCTCTAGCAACCGAGATAATGCATGACCCGTTTATTGCTACAGGCCCGTCAGTACTAATCACCTTATGTTTCTACTGGGTGAACTTGAGAAATGTGAAAGAGACGTAACCCCATGAAACAAATCCTCCAGAACCTCTCCACCGGAGAGTCCGAACTGATTGAGGCGCCGGTGCCTCAGGGGCGGCGTGGCGGTCTGTTGATCGACACCACCGTCTCTTTGATTTCCACCGGGACCGAACGGATGCTGGTCGATTTCGGCAAGGCTGGCCTTATCTCCAAGGCCCGCCAGCAGCCCGAGAAGGTGCGCCAGGTGCTCGACAAGGTCTCGACCGACGGGCTGATGACCACCGTTGATGCCGTACGCTCGAAGCTCGGGCAGCCCATTCCGCTC
>Ga0102932_1002172_pt1 | contig 10029 bp, 7 predicted proteins | sample SalPonR1_C_D2_MG_FD_78212 | JGI IMG/M metagenome (GOLD analysis project Ga0102932, IMG submission 78212) | Salt pond soil microbial communities from South San Francisco under conditions of wetland restoration - Salt Pond MetaG R1_C_D2_MG | ecosystem: Environmental > Aquatic > Marine > Intertidal...
CGAGCGATCACGTCCACATGTTCGTCTCGGTGCCGCCGAAGCTCGCCATCTCGGATCTGGTGCGTAAGATGAAGGGCCGTTCGTCCCACAAGGTTCAACGGGAGTTTCCAGCCATCCGAAAGCGCTACTGGGGCTGCCGGTTTTGGGGGCGAGGGTACTTTCAACCACCAACGGTGCCATCACCGAAGACATCGTACTTCAGTACCTGGAACAGCACATCGCTGATCCTACCGGCGCCAGCCGGTAGTCGTTCAGTCCAATGAATTGCAGCGACGTTGGCGATCAATCGTGACCGTTCGGTGTTGGCGCTCTGGCGCCTGTCCGACGCGGCCAGTTACGCTGCCTGAGCAGCGTAACGCCAAGGCGTCAGATCGTCCAGCCGCGTGATCTTGTGATCAGCGATCTGGGCGAGGACCCATGTGAGCCAGGCTTGTGGATCGACCTTGTTGAGCTTGGCTGTTTCGATGAGGGTGAAGGCGATGGCCATGGCCATGGCTTTACCGCCACCCTCGGAGCCTGAGAACATCCAGTTCTTGCGCCCGATGGCCACCGGTTTGACGGCGCGCTCGGCGGTGTTGTTATCCAGCTCCAGATGTCCGTTGCTGAGATAGGGCCGCGCCTTCGGCATCCGTACCGGGGCATAGCGGATCGCCTTTGCCAGCGCCCGCGCCTCTGAACGGGCGCTTTCATATGCCGTTGCATGACCAGTCCGCCATCGAAATGTTCCGAAGTGACGGCGGCAATCTGGCAAACGGCAGGTCACACGGTGATGATTTTCCGGCATGCTGTAAGTCTCTGTTGGTAGGTCAGAGTGACCAAAACTCAATTATCGAAAGCTATTGCAAGGAGTAAGTTCCTCTGCATCACAGCCACCCAAAAACGCATTAGACTCTCTCGTATTTTGTTATCTAAAGTGCTCGACGCTTCGTGTTTTTTGTCCGTCCTCACCTTTTTACTTATGTTTTTCCGTTATTTCAGGACAAAGCGTGGTGGCCATATAACATGCGCGGGGGATGCCCCGCTCGATCAATTGAAGGGAGCCGCTATGGACCGCAGGCTTATGCTCAAGTTACTCGCTTCCGGTACGGCACTATCTGCCGCACCTGCCACTGTTTGGGCACAGATGAAGGGGGAAACGTCTCCCCGCTCTTACGAATGGGGCTTCCCGGACTATCCCCCTACGCCCGCAGGCAGCGGCAATGCGACGCCGTTTGGTCAAGGCGCACTGAGCGGCATCGAGACGGAAAGTGGGCACGAGCTTTTCAAGTTCCCGCGTGATCATCGTTATCATTATGGTCCCATTTATCATGGTCCGGAATACTGCGAGTGGTACTACTTCAGCGCCTTTGTCTATGACAAGGCGACGGGCGACCCGTACACAATCTTCTGGATGACGCTTTTCGCCGGGTGGGATGAAGGATTGCAGCGTCCTACGAAAAACATGTTCTTCGCGCTCCACAACCTGAAAACTGGTGAATTTAAGCCAGCTGTCACACTTTACCCAGGTGAATTCACCGCTGAAGGGTCACCGAGTGATGCGCCAAAAGAAGATTTCTGGTTTCGCTACAAGGTCGGCACGCCGGAGCACGGCGAACAGGAAGAAAGCTATCGTGCTTCCGACGAGACCTGGAATTTCAAGGCAAGCGTCGTGAACGCAGTTCCCGAGCGTAACTCCGTGCCGATGAGTATGGACATTACTGGCAAGGTCTACGCGCCCGGTTACATCTTCAACACGCCTTGGGGCCTCGAGAATGAAGGCTACGATGTTTCGCGCACGGGTCGCCACAACCCTGAAACTGTCTATGGCATCTCGTATTACACCATTGCGCCCAAAATGATGATTTCAGGTCCGATTACGGTGGATGGCCATGAGATGGAGGTCGAGGGCCTCGCCTGGTGGGAGCACCAGTGGGGCAACCTGCGCACGCCTGATCACCTCGAAGGCCACTATATCTGGCAGAATGCTTATCTCGACAACGGCGACATGTTCCGTTTGCGTTTCTGGCGCAAGCCCGACCTTTCGATTGCCGAGGAGATTACGAACTACGCCTACATCCACGCCGATGGGCGAATGGAGTACGCTCTGGGCGGGTCCGTAACCTGGACCACGATCAAGTCCTGGCCCTCGAATGTCGTCGAGAATGTCGATCTCCCGCTCTACGGAAAGCTGGAGACCCCACAGGGCACTTTCTATGTCGCCCCGGAATACCCGGCCCAACAGGCGATCGGGTTCGCTGATTATACCGCGTTGTGGGAAGGGGCCATGTATCTGCACGAGGGCTCGCTCGACGGGCCGATTGTGGGCCGTGCTTATCACGAAAACATGATTGTGCCTTGGTATTACATCCCGCGCGGCTTCGACAAGCCGATGCGCGAGGAGCTGCCGCGCAAGCTCGACGGCGGCATGCCGCCGGCACCGCCGTTCAACTTCTTCAAGTAACCGGCGGGGCGTCATCATGTGGCTTGACGAGCGACGGTTGTCGCTCGTCAAGCCACAAATGAAGCACTTCAATGTCGGTAGTGATGACAGAACCGAAATGCACAGAAACCACAAAGCATTGGAGATGCCTTGGCCGTTACCCCACGCTCTTGCCTGCGTCACAGGTACACGGCCTGATCTCACCGCATCCGGTCGATCTGGTGGATGCGAACGCTGCTCGGAGCCAAAAACGCTTGGGTCACGGATGAAATCAGGCCGACTTGCGTCCAACAACTGACCACTTGGAAATATCGGTTCATGACCGGTTTTCCCCAAATAGAAGAGAATTCCATGGGTAAGACAGACGATCTGATTGCGTGTTATTACGATGATTTGCGCGATAAATCCGGCATTGTGCCGGACATTGGGCTTCGGACCAAGATCAACATTGGCCGCGGACTGTCGATCTATGATGCCGGTGCTGCCAACGTCGCCGCGAGGCAGCCCGATGAACTGGAAACGGGTAAGCATAATTCATCGATCAAGAAACGGAGCCTCTCAGACGGCCCGGGCCTGATGGATGCAATTGAGCGGGCTAGGGCAAGCCAGAGGATGGCCGGGCGCAGCAAGTACCCCGCCGTGGTCTACCACATGACGACCCGACAATTCGGCAAGGACCACGTCCACGACTGAAGAGTGTATGGATATGCCGGTGCTGCGGAAAACGATTGCAACTCGGCATTCAGCCTCTCGTGAAAAGACATCAGCACCGGTCTTCTGATACGGAGCACTGTTGCAAGACCTATGACATGCAAACCCTGACGCATTGTCAAAAAAGGGCCGACCAGATGAGAAAGAACCCCGTCTTCTTGTTCGCACTCGCGATCTGCCTGCCCGTGGGGCTCTGGGGCGTTGTCGCTCCGGACGTGATGGCTGATGCCGTGCTCGGTTCCACGACCTGGTTCATGGTTGGCGTGAGTTGGTGGTGGCTTACGCTTTGTTCCGGCTTTGTGATCCTTGCCGCTGTTCTCGCTATCGGGCCATGGGGGCGTATTCGCCTTGGGTCGGATGAAGATCGGCCTGAATTCTCGACCGTTTCGTGGATCGCGATGCTTTTTGCAGGCGGGATGGGCGCGGGCCTTCTGTTCTGGGGCGTGGCGGAACCCGTCACGCATTTCGCTGCGCCACCGGGCCTCGAGGGCAGCACGCCGGAGGCCGCGCGCGCCGCGATGGTCATCACCAATCTGCACTGGGGCCTGCACGCTTGGTCTATCTATGGCATCTGCGCGCTGGTAATCGCCTATTTCACTTTTCGGCGGGGTGGCAAACCTCTGATCTCCACCCCTCTCATCGGTCTGATCGGCGGGCGGGCGGAGCGAGGTGTGCTGGTTGCGGCGGACGTGCTCGGGGTTGTCGCAGTGGTCTTCGGCCTTGCTGGGTCGCTGGCGATGGGGGCCCTTCAAGTGCGGTCGGGGCTTGCCAGCGTGATCGCCGTGCCCGAGACGATTGGCGTCGCACTCGCGATCCTCGCGGTGCTTTATGCGGCCTACATGATTTCGACGCTCACGGGCGTTGAGAAGGGTATGAAACTACTCTCCAACATCAACATGGTGCTCGCGCTCGCGATTATGCTCTTCATCATGCTGGTCGGACCAACTGCCTTCATATTCGAGAGTGCGGTGGACACGCTGGGCGCCTACCTTTCTCAGATTGTGACGCTCTCGTTTCGCCTGTTCCCCTATGAGGGCCTGACCGAGTGGTCAGCTAGCTGGACGCTTACATATTTGATCTGGTGGCTGGCCTGGGGACCCTTCGTAGGCGTATTCATCGCTCGAATATCGCGAGGGCGTACGATCCGCGAATTCTGCACTGGCGTGATCCTTGTGCCGACGCTGTTCTCGATCCTGTGGTTCGCAGTATTCGGGGGCGCAGGCATCTATGTAGAGCTGTTCGGCCCCGGCGGGCTTTCAGCGCTGGTGGCCGATAATGTCTCCGAGGCGCTTTTCGCGTTCTTCGGCTATTTCCCGCTTTCGGGAGCCCTCAGCGCGGCGGCCTTGGCATTGATCTTCATCTTTCTTGTTACGTCAGCGGATTCCGGCACGTTCGTTCTATCTATGATGACGACGGACGGACAGCTTGAGCCGCCGGCCTCTGCCAAGATCATCTGGGGCAGCCTTGCCGCGATCATCACCGCCGCGACGCTACTGTCCACATCCGTGGAGGTGGCGCGCGCAATGGCGACGCTTGGGGCCATCCCGTTCTCTGCGGTGCTCGTATTGCAAATCGTCGGTTTCCTGCGGGCAATCTCGGAAGAAAACACGGCGAAGGCCCAGACAAAGAAGGTGGTGTGATGCGAAAGTTTGCGGCATTTTTCGTATGCGTTGCACTGGCGCTTTCAGGCTGCGTGCCGACGCCGGTCGTCGTCGCATCCAAGGACACAGTCCAGGATCGTATCTTGGCCGAAATGATGGCGCTGACGTTGGAAGCCCGCGGCATTGCCGTAGAACGGCGTATCGGACTTGGATCCAGTGCCGACTTGTTTCAGGCGTTGCAGGTGGGGCGCGTGGACATCTATCCCGAATATTCGGGCACCGCGCTGGCCATGCTTGATGCACCGCCAGAGTCTGATCCTGCCTTGGTGCGCGAACGTCTCGCGGCGCCCTTCCTGGCACTTGGACTGGAATTTCTTCCACCTTTCGGTTTCGAATCGCGCTTTGTGCCTGTGACGCGCAGGAGTGTTGCCCGGAATCGGCAGCTCGCCAGTATTTCAGACCTCGCGCCTGTCGCGAGCGAACTTCGTCTCGGCGTGAGCCGCAGCTTCGCGGAACGCCCGCGTGACGGGCTTTCCGGCTTTCTTGCGCGTTTCGGTCTCGACTTCCGTGACGTTGTAGTGCTTCAGGAGGAGCGGCGCGAGAGCCTCTACCGGCAACTCGTCGATGAACGGATCGACGTCATGATCGGATTCTCTACCGATCCACAGATCGCTGATTTCGGCTTGGTGCCGCTCGAGATGGACCGGCCTTTCTTTCCCGCCTACGAGGCTGCACCGTTGACGAGTACGGCAACTCTGGCGCGGCACCCGGCTCTTCCCGAGGCGCTGGCGCCGCTTACCGGGGTGATCGACGCGCAGATGCTGCGCGAGATGGTGCGGCAAGTGCAGGTCTCGGGACGGACGCCGCGGGCTGTTGCAGCGATTGCGCTCGCGCGTCTGGGCATTGCGGGCGGTAGCACGGCAACGCCCCCAGAAATTCCGCTTGCCATCACGCTTGAGGTCCAGGAGCTGGGCAGCGGCCCGGCCAATCTCGCCCTTGAGGCGGTGCGCACAGCGATGCCGGGTCGCGCCGTTGCCCTCTCGCCTAGCCCACGCCCACGCGAAGCGCTCACCGCCGACGAAGCCCGCATGGCCGTCCTTCCGGCCGCTGCACATTTCAGACTTAAACCTGACGGGGCCGTGCGTGATGAGGGCGTGGAAGCAATCGGCGTGGTCGGACGATCCGTCCTTTACGCCATAGCGGGGAACGGCGGCCCAGTCCGCCTCGGGGGCGCGCGGATCGTGGCCACAGGACCAGTAGGATCGCCAAGCCACCTGATCGCCTCCGTTGTTGCCCGCCATTCAGAGACGGAGATAACGCTCGCCCCACAGGACGCTGGCGATGCCGCTACAATCGGCGCGGCGATCGGACGTGGCGCCGCCGATGCCGGGCTGGTGATCGCGAGCCGCCAGCGCGGTGACGTCGTGGATCTTCTCGGCGAGCAGCCGGACTTGCGGCTGGTAGACGCTTCGGCGTGGTGGCAAGGTACTGCCCGCTTGGCGTTGCCCTTTCTGGGAGAAACGATACTCCGTCCGGAGCGCCATCCGCATCTTGATAGCGCCGTCTCGGTCTTGTCGATGCAGACAGTTATCACCGGCGTGATAGCACCAGATGCGACCACGCTCGGGCGGCAGGGGCCTATCTCTTATGACACCCGCGTGCAGTCTCTCAGTGACACGACGGTGCGCGCGATCGACAGGGCGCTTGGTATCCGCCCGCATGTCGGTGCCAGTCTTCGCACGGCCCCGGCGCTCGCGCCCGGACCGCCAGCGACACCTACGGCGCATAACCCCCGACCAGATCATGCGCTGCTTACGCTCGGGACCTTCGCCTTTCTCGCCTTTGCTGGCTGGCTCTTGGTCCGGCGTCGTAATGACCCTGCATGATATCAGAACCAACCCCCGCCGCTATATTCTTCTGCCGAACATTTTTCATGTCGAGATGTAAGAAAGGTTCTTTCCGCTTTTCTTCATTGGCGCTTTCACTGGTGAGTAAATGCTTCATGTTGACTGGCTTCATGACGTGCCGTCAAATCATAAGCCAAGAAAACCAAGGCCAGTCCTGCCGCGCTTGATCGATCCGAACATTGCCGGAGTAGCCATAGCGCCTAATGCGACAATGACGTTAGCGCATCGCAGACGACTTTTAACGCATTAGACAATTTCTCTGGCCGCTTGCTATCTCGTAGAAGTTTTCGTCGGTGCCTTTTGTACATCTCAGTTTCTTTAAAAATTACACTGGCGATGGAAACAACGCAGACGAGACCATGACGGTTTGATCGCACTGGTTTCGCCAAGGCAATTCGGAGAGATATGAGATGACGTCCAAAAATACACGAAATTCAATGCCGCCCGCGGGCCTGACGCGTCGCGCACTGCTGCAGTCGGCGCCGGCGACGGGCCTTGCCTTGGGGGCTGGGGCTTTCACAGGCACTCTTGCAGCCACCACCGGCGCCGCCCGCGCGCAGAGCGGTCAGCCGCCCCTTCAGGGCGCGGGCATCGAGATGTCCAGCGGGCAAGCCATCTATTCGTTGCCCCGCGACCATGCATGGCATGGCAGCGAGTTCTACCAGTCCAACGACTTCAACGAGTGGCATTACATCACGGTTCTTGGTCGCGACCTCGACACCAACGAGCGCATCTCGGTGTTCTGGGTGCCGCTCAGCCAGGGCTGGGTCGCGGCAGAGGGCCGACCGCTGCACAACGTGCTGTTCGCCTTCCACAACCTCGATACCGGCGAATTCCACACGGCGCTTCTGTACATCACCGGGCCGATGACCACCGAAGGCTCGGGCCCGGACGCGGAGGACTTCAACTTCCGCTACGAGATCGACGACGGCAAGAGCGGCTTCACGACAGCCTATACCCACGCCAACGAAACGTGGGAGTTCGGCGGCTATACCAAAGAGAAGGACGACTGGAACGAGCCGTTCCGCCTGTCGATGACATCGCAGGCCCAAGCGCCGGGCTATGCACCGATGGCCTATTGGGGGCTGGAAAGCATCGGGGTCGATCCACAGAATCGCCAGAACCCGGAAACGATGTACGGCCTGACCCTGTATTATACAGCGCCGGACATGGCCACGACGGGTGAACTCGAAGTGGCCGGCCGCACGGTCCGTTTCGAGGGTACCGGCTGGTTCGAGCACCAGTGGGGCAACTTCCGCAACACCTACCAGTATCGCTATTTCTGGGCCTGGTTCCGGTTCGAGGAGAGTGGCGACCTGCTGACCTTCCGCCAGTATTACGAAGGCGAGGACTTCCGGAACCCCAATTACAACGTGAACCGCTACTTCTACATGGACGGCGAGACCCATGAGCGGAGCTACGCCTTCGGCCCGGCTTTCAAACTCATCCCCGAGCGCATGTGGACCTCGGAGAAGTCCGGCACGACTTACCCCTGGTATGGCCGGATCGAGACGCCGCAAGGCACCTACTGGTACGAGCCGACCCTTGAGGCGCAGGAGGGCCTCGGTTTCGCCGGCCCCTATATCGAGGGTGTGATCCAGCTGCGCGAAGGCGGGCCGGACGGGCCGATCGTGGCGACCGGCTTTTGCGAGATGATCATGTTCACGGGGACCTACGACGACGGCACCGACCATTCGATGGGCCCGCCGATCTCTCGCGGGCTGCCCGAGAACGAGGACGGCCCCTGGACGCCCGAGCTCTGAGGCCGCCTGCCGCGCCGGGGCCCCTTCCGCGGACCCCGGCGCGGCGCCTTCCCGATCACACCGCTTTCGAGAGGATCCGATGCTCCCGCGCTCGCACCAGCGCCGGCCGACCCGCCTCCTGCTTGTGACGGCGCTCGCCGCACTGTCGGTGGCGCCGCCGGCCGAGGCGGGCAAGGCGCGTGATTATCTGAACGCGCCAAAGGATACCTGGATCAGCTTTGTCAACGCCGGCTACGCAAGGTCCGTCTCTCCGGTCGTGGGCGGAGCCGATTTCGGCATCGCCGACATCGAGACCGACGTCTTCTCCCAGTCCGTGATCCTGTCGCGCATTCTCGACATCGGTGGGCGGACGGGGGCCGTGTCCCTCATCGTGCCGCGCGCCGGGGTCGAGGCCGCGGCCGGACCGTTCCGTGGCTCCGACGACGGACTGGGCGACATCGGCTTCGGGGCCGAGGTCAACCTGTTCGGGGCGCCCGCCCTCTCGCGCGAGGAGTTCCGGGCCTGGACGCCGGAGCCGTTCGCCAGCATCCACTTCATCGCCACGGCACCCACGGGCAGCTACGACGGTGAGTCGCCGGTCAATGTCGGGGCAAACCGCTGGAGCGTAACCTCCACTCTCAACTACAGCTACACCCCGGATGCGGGCACGACTTGGCTCGAAGCCTATGCGACCGTGACCGCCTTCACATCCAATTCCGACGCGCCCGGCTCTGCGGAGCGCCTCTCGCAGGATCCGCTGGTGCAGTTCGAGGGTCATGCGAGCCGCAACGTGACCCGCGACCTCTGGCTTTCGGCCGATGTCTACTACGCCACCGGGGGCGAGACGGAACTCGACAGCGTGGAACAGGGCAACGCGGCCGATACGCTCCGGCTCGGGGGCGGGCTCGGCTGGCGGCTGGGCGGGCTCGGGCAGTTGCTGATCAACATCGATGCGGTCGCGGCAAAGCCGGCGGACCAGCCCAACGGATGGGCCCTGCGCCTTACCTGGGCGCGGTCCTGGTAAGGCGACCCGAGGAGACATATCCATGAAAGCAGGACTATCCGCTCTGGCCATCTGCATAGCAGCGTCGCTGCCCGCCTCGGCTCAGCAGACCGACGTCGAACTCGCCAAGAAGCTCGCCAACCCGATCGCGAGCCTGATCAGCGTGCCGTTCCAGACCAATTACGACCACAATCTCGGCCTCGACGACAAGGGTCAGCGCGTGACGATGAACGCCCAGCCGGTCGTGCCGTTCTCGGTTTCCGATGATTGGAACATCATCTCACGCACCATCCTTCCCCTGACGTGGCAGGAGGGAGTCGTGCCCGGGGAGGGCACGCAGTTCGGGCTCGGCGACACCGTGCAGAGCCTGTTCCTCTCCCCGAAGGAAACGGGCGATCACGGCATCATCTGGGGCGTGGGTCCCGTCGCGCTGCTTCCCACGGCGACGGAGGACACGCTGGGCTCGGAAAAGCTGGGTCTCGGCCCCACCGCGGTCGCCCTCACCCAGTCGGGACCGTGGACCGTCGGCGTGCTGAGCAACCACATCTGGTCGGTCGCCGGCGAGGGGGCGCGGCGCGATGTGAACACGAGCTTTGTCCAGCCGATCGTCTCCTACACCACGAAGGGGGCGACGACGTTCTCCCTC
>Ga0102932_1002174_pt1 | contig 10026 bp, 11 predicted proteins | sample SalPonR1_C_D2_MG_FD_78212 | JGI IMG/M metagenome (GOLD analysis project Ga0102932, IMG submission 78212) | Salt pond soil microbial communities from South San Francisco under conditions of wetland restoration - Salt Pond MetaG R1_C_D2_MG | ecosystem: Environmental > Aquatic > Marine > Intertidal...
CAGCAATCGCGTCGACAGGCACTGAAACACCTCAGCTCCTGAACCGAGGGATCGCCAGATGACTGATCGCGACGAGTGCCGGATGCCGACGTGTTCGGAACCTGCTCGCGATCGAACAGGGTACGCTGGTCGGTTCTGTTCGGACAGCTGTGAGGTCCGCTATGAGCACCTCCAAGCGGACGCTCGAGATGCTGCATTCGATGAGTCAGAGGATCGGTACTGATGCTCGAGCAGATCGATCACCGTGGCAAGCGGTTCACGATCGGTGACGAGGACGGTGTCGACGACGTCGCTCGTGACCGTTGTCGGCGAGCCGAACTGCTCGAACGACAGGCTCAACAAGAGATCCGTGAACTCGAACGCACGAAGGCAGTTGCTGGACCAGACAGTACAGATTCTGATATTGAAGTGCTCGACAAGTAACACAGAGCGTAGGGGGACGAAAGACACACCGTATTTCCTGAGAAACAGCTCAAATAGAGATCAGCTGTAAGCAGCGAAGAGACTCCTCTTCTTCGAGATTGGATACGCTTCAATCAGTTCGCCGGGGTAAGGATCAAAGAGCGTGGTGAGTTCCTCGGTGTCGTCGGTCTCGCTGTCCTCCATGATACCCTGGTTCCGAACGGTGCTGTCGTGAAGACCGTAGCAATAGCTGGTGACATACGGCATTTCTTCGGACAGACACGTGTCTTCAATTCTTAACACGGAGCTCTTGATGCTATCGACGGTGACCAAATCGCACCTGGCGAGGTGTTCCGACACGAGAGATCGCGGGGAGAGTCAGGGATGCCGGAGATACTGAACCGAGCGCAAAGATCAGTAGCTCATCCCGACTGTCGGGAGATATTGCACTCACTACGGACAGCCGCTCCTCGAGGGAGACACGTGGCGCGGCGAGTGGCCACATCACGTGAGCAGGTTCGGCGCTGGATGGACGGAGGTGTATCACCTACGACAAACCTGGTGTCAGCCGCCACGGGCAGATACACTTTGTAGCCGTGGCTGACGACGTGAACGCCCGCATCGACCGCCTGATAGATACTGTCCGTGTCACGCGTTACCGTCGCGACCAGCTCCGCCACAGCCGCGGGATCGACACGGACCCGATCAATCACCAGCAACACATCGTCGAACGCGTATACTCGGAGCGCGGCCCGATACGTCGGATCGCCGTCGCTGTCCTCCTTGACCAGTTCGGTCGTCCGCGCCGGACTTCTTGATATTATTCGGCATACCGCGTTAGCAAATTGAGGGAACAGTGACCGTTGCCAGACCTGTCCCTATGGATCCAGCTCAAGTTCGGCCAGGATCTCGTCTTCATGACGCGCGGCCACGCGGTAGATTGCGTTGAACAATTCCTTGTTCATCTGCACTTCTTCGCCGCGCTGCTTCATCGCCCGGTAATTCACCTCCGCCTGCAGCTCCTTCAGTTCGGCGTGGACCCGATCGAACAGGTAGACATTCACGTTCCGCATGTCGTCCACCGTCACTCCACGCTCCTCGGCAGCTACACACAGCTGTCGGACCGTCGCATCCTCTGCGTCCGTAATATCTGACGGTTCTGTCGTGTCTGCTGTGTTCTCCATATCTGGTGTGTCTACTGTATCTATCGTGCCTTCCATATCTGCTGTATCTGCAGAAATATCAACCTCTGATCCGTCTGCCACATCTCCCGCTGGTGCTGTATCTGACGTGTGTGTCATATCTATTCTATCTGCTGTATCTGGCATATCTGCCGTGTCATCGGCGTCTGACGTGTCAGCGACATCGTCCTCGAGCGTCGTGTCACCGCCGCGGATTTCCTCCATATCCCAGAGCTGTTCTTTCCGCTCTTCGAGTTCGTCATCAGTCATGCGTCCACCTCTGCCCCGCGATCATCATGCAGCTGTGCAACCACGTCCGCCGCCAACCGGCGATATGTCTCTCGGACATCCTCGGTCTTTGCCGGGTCTTCGTGCTGGAAGATCGACTTCCCGGCGTTCCACGACCGCTTGATCGCTGCCCGCTGGTAGATGTCATAGGTCGGCCACGGCGAGTCGTGCCAAAACTCTAGCATCTCCCGCTGGTCAGTGTCGTTCGACCGGTCGTCGATCTCGTTCACGACCAGTGCCCGGATGTCGATCGACACATCAGGAAAGCTGTTCTCCAAGTACGCGATCTCCTCCTGCATATCCTCGACCGCCGACACAAACCGGCGCTTCGGCTGCACCGGCAACACTACGTTCTCCGCCGCAACCAAGGCATTGTCCAGAATCCGCGACAGGTCCGGCGGACAGTCAATCACGATCGCGTCGTACGCGTTCTCCAGTTCCTGCAACGCGAGTTTCAACCGCATCTCCGCGTTCGCGACGGTCTGCAACTTGTCTTTCAATCCTTTCATCGCCATGTTTGCCGGGATCAGGTCAAACTCGTCATGATGCTCGACCAGTTGGACGATATCCTGCGTCCGCGCCGGATCGGTCAACACCTGCTGCAGCGACAACACCTTCTGGTGATAGAGGTCACCATTCTCCCCATCCCGATTCTTGAATCCGGTTCCTTCCGTCGCCACACCTTGCGGATCAAGATCAATCAGCAACGTGTCGTCACCCCGATCCGCAAACGCGCCACTCAGACCTAACGCAGTGGTCGTCTTCCCCGCTCCGCCAGCCTGGTTCGCGACCGCAATGATGTCTGCCATGTCTGGTCTATCTGCTGCCACTCACACGAGCAATATAAACATGCGTCAGACACGACAGACGCTTACCTGCTGTAAGATCTACCAGATACGTATCTTCCATAACTGGCGTATCTGCTCCCAGCCCCCACACCGTCGTTTCCCGAGCCCTGCCACACCATTGTACACACGGCAGACACCACCCACACACCGGTGTTTCCGGAGCCCCTTTGGTAGACAGTCTGAGCCGGGAAGAATCAGCGGTTTAGGAATTAAGGAGGGAGCGGCGCTGCGCCTGCTGCTCCAGCGTCTCCGCCGCGCCCTCCAACCGGTCGATGTCTAACAGGACATCCAGTACCGCCGCCAGGTCCACGCTGATCTCGTACTCGTAGTAGCTACCGCCGTGAATTCCGGTGTTTCGCTCGTTAACGTTCAATACCCCTTGCATCGACAGCTCCGACAAGTGGTCGCGAACCCGACGCTCGCTCAACACATTCGCATCCAATTCCTCCGCCAACGCTGTATACGTCTCGTAGACGTGTTGCGTCTTCGCCGGCGTTTCACTCTGGACCGCCAGCTGCGCCACCGCACACAGAACGAAATGCACCTGCGTCGTCATCTCCCGCATCCCCTCCTCCAACTGGTCGCGATCCAACCACGTCTTCGCCTCCTGCAAATGCGCTGTGGTCACACGATCGTCGCCACGGCCCCGCGCTAGTTCACCCGACTTATGCAACAACCGAAGTCCCTGCCGGGCATTGCCGGAATCCTGCGCGGCGAACGCCGCCGCCAACGGCACCACATCCCCATCCACCACGCCGTCGTGAAACGCCAAGTCCACCCGCCGCTGTAGGATGTTCTGCAACTCGTTCGCATTGTACGGCGCGAACCGGATCTCCTCCTCACACAATGTCGACTTCACCTTCGGCGACAGCTGATCCCGGAACGTGAAATCATTGGAGATACCAATGACACCGGGCCACACGTTGTCGACGTATCCGTTTGCCTCTGCCCGCGGCAGCTCGTACAGCAGGTCATCGTCATCACCAATGTTATCGATCTCATCGAGCACGATCAATACGGTCCCTCCAACCTTGTCCAGTTCGTCAAACAACGCGTTGAACACGTCCTGCTGCGGATACCCCGTCGACGGCAATTGATTGTCCGACGACCGGAACTGGTTGACTAATGCCACGGCCACCTGGTAGCTCGAGTTCAGACTGTTGCACGGCTGTGTGATGACGGTCAGGTCGATCCCGTACTCGGCGGCGTCCTCCTGTAAATGGTATAGAACATAGCGGGTCGCCACGGTCTTCCCTACGCCGGTCTTCCCGTACAGGAAGAGATTTTTCGGCGGTGCCTCGTTGATCACCGGCTGCAGCGCAGCCTTGTACTGCGTCAGTTCTTCGTCCCGCTCCTGAATGCGGTCCGGCTGCCAGTTTTCGCGGAGCGGGAGTTCGTCAGCGAAGATCGTTTCATCCGGCTCAAACATCGGCATCGATGTCCGAGATGTGTTCCGGCCAACCAGTTAAAACCCGCCGGTTCCGCGGTTTCCGTAGCGTCCTCTGTTTCCTGAGCCCAGATTACTTAAATACCTGTGAGACACCACTGTTTCCTGAGCACCCTCGGAACGATACCAGTCGATCCAGAGAAGTATACATAGAGCTAGGAATACAGGAAGGTTTAAGTCCCCATCTGGTAAATTAGTCCGTATTGCAATTACAACTATTTAAGATAGGTAGAAGGAGTTGAAATAAAGACGTTATAGCTGTGGAGTGGGCTACCGGTGAAGAGCTCAGGAAACGGTGGTGTGGGAGAGGTGGGTATCCGTTCACCACTCACTTTACTGTTCGCTGTCGTTCCTTTCTCCGCAAGACCTGTCTCTCCGATCGCAGACTGTACCTTCCGAATCCGCTTCAGCGCCTCTTTCTTGTCCGCTACATCCTGATTGGACGCTAGCTCCCCTCGATCCACGAATGTCTCGGCAGACTCGAGGAGCCCACAGCTTCACCATAATGTCCTTATCTGCCGTCAAACTGTTTAGCGTGCTCTTCTTTGGTGAAATCGTCTGCGTTCATAGACTCCACCAACCTGCTCTGTTGAACGTTGTTTGCACCAATTGCTTCCGCAGATTATGGCACGATGATGGCTGTTCCCGTTAATTTTCTGATTTCTCACACATAGTGCTGTGACGTGGGTTCTGGGCTCTCTCCTTGACATTACGCGATGTTACAACCTACTGTGAAGAGCGAGATGCGGTGCGAAGAACAGATGAGTAAATGCCTACATGTGGGAGAACAAAGGGAGCGTATGACACTCTACAGGTTCAGAGTCCTGCTGTTGCCGAACCCACCGTTGGAGTTCGAGCCTGAGACCGAAGTCTACCGGAAGGTCGAGATCAGCGGATCCAGTACTTTAGCAGATCTTCATGAGGGGGTTTTCGACGCGTTCGACCGCTACGATAGCCACGCATATGAGTTTCTCACGCGTGACGAACACGGGATCGCCACTCGGAGCTACGTCCATCCACAGTTGTACAGTGGGGACGAGAGCTGGCGACCGATGGACGACGACGAGATCGACCGGTTTCTCGAGCACGCGATCCCCGACAGCGAGCCCGAGGAAGCCAGAGAGCGATTCCGGGAACTCCGGAAACACCCTCCAAAAGAAGGCAACGCTGCCAAAACCACTATCGATGAACTCGAACTCGATCAGTCACAGACGCTGTTCTACGAGTTCGACCTTGGTGACGGTTGGGAGCACCACATCAAAATTGAAGAGATCCGGGAGGGCTCGCCCGATGACGATCCGGTTGTCGTCGAGAAACAGGGTGAGGCACCGCCGCAGTATCCCAGGCGAGATCGGTGACGATGTCACGCGATGTTGTTCCATCGCCGAGTGCGATCAACAAGACACATTTCCAAGAACAAATACTATCCACGCATCAAGAGCATGAGTAACGAGCGATGGCCACCCATCACAGAAGCAACAATCAGAGATCTTGCCAGGTCCAACTCTTACGACCGCGGCCAGGCCTACTACGACCGCAGCGCAGTCGGTGAGATGGTTCGCCGTGGGGAGACAGTTTGTGCCGATGTCAAGGGGAGCCAGTACCAGCCTTACACGGTCACGATCGAGTTCGACGATGCTGGCGTTGCGCGCACAGGGTGTACCTGTCCGTACGACCATGGCGGTATCTGCAAACACCGTGTGGCGGTTCTTCTGATATGTCTCCGCGACCCTGAGCGTGTCACCGACAGCTCACCTGTCTCGGAGTTGCTTGAGGGGGCGAGTCGTGAACGTCTCGAGGAGTTACTCGTCGAACTCTCCGAGGACCGCCCGGAGATTGCCGAGTGGATTGAACTCCGCCTCACGCCCACGGACGCGGCTGCTTCTGACACCACCGTATCAGTGAATATCGATTCTATCCGCAAGCGGGCGAAGCACGCACTGCCAAAGCCGAGTCAGCGAGGACACAAAGATGCCTATGCAGAGGCGGAGCGGATGGCGTCAGAGCTGGACGAATTGATTGATCAGGCACAGCAGGCACTGGACGCCGGCGATGGAGAGATAGCAGTGGAGATTCTCGAGGCGGTCTCGGACGTGCTCGCGACCAACCGTTGGTCTGGACTGCTCCCGTACGACGTCACCGAACTCTACGAGACACTGGGAACATTGGGTGAAACATTCGCAGAAGCGATGCTCGTGGTCGAGTTGAGTGAGAGTGAGGGTGAACAGTGGGAACAGCGCCTCACCAAGTGGGACGAGGAGATACGACGCTTTACCGGTAGACCGACGCTTGCTGTCGCCGCCGACGCAGCACGGGAAGGGTGGGACGACGATCTGCTCCAGCGGGCCCTTGACGGCTCTCTCACTGACGGGGAACTCGACGTCGACGAACCGGAGTTCGTCGCCGGTCTGACCACGGTACGTCTCTTCGCCCTCGAACGGCAGGGACGTACTGATGAGTATCTCAATCTGGCCAGGGCAGCAGGCAAGACCCAGAACTATACCGAAATGCTGGCACGAGAGGGAGAGATACAGGCATCTGTCGACTGCGCGACCGAGAACCTCTCGACGCCGCGGTCGCTGCTGGATATTGCAAAAACACTGCGTGACACTGACAACCCGATGGCTGCACTGGACGTTGCCGAACACGGACTAACTGTTGACGGCTTACGGAAAGACAGGTTAGCAGAGTGGCTCCGGGATCGGGCCGCGGGCCTAGGCGAGGAGGATCTCGCGCTCCAGGCTGCGATTGTTGCCTTCGAAGAGAGTCCATCGCCGAGTACGTATCAGGCTGTGGAGGAACTCGCAGGCGACGAGTGGGAGTCCGTTCGGAGTGAACTCTTGGAGTCACTTCGCGAGCAGACTCCAGCGTCGGGACACGCAGCTGAAGTATTCCTCGAGGAAAACCTATACGACGAAGCCGTCAAAGTTGCTGAGCGCTCCGGCAGATCTCAGGTAGTCAAAACTGTCGTCGGAGAAGTCACGGAGCATCGTCCCCAATGGGTAATCCGGACGTGTAAATCGAACGCCGAACCGATCGTCGAGCAGGGGAAACACAACAGCTACGAGACAGCTGTCCGCTGGCTCAGATACGCGGGCGAAGCAGCCCGGGAAGCCGACGAACTCGACGAGTGGCGCGAGTACGTCGAGACGATGCGTGACGAACATTACCGGAAGTACAAGCTGCGACCGATGCTGGACGACCTGCTGGAAGCGTTTCAGTCACCGGTCGATAGCGAGGTGAGTTCGGATGGCTGAAATGGGGTTGACACCGACAGATCGATGGCATCTGCTCGGTCGACATGCCTGTCATCACCTCGGCTCGACAGAGATTATCGAAACGAGAACCTTCGACGAATTAGCCTTGACACATCCGGAGTGGGGGACTCTTGGTGTCCCCGGCGACGTTGGTGGTCCAGATGCGAAGTGGTGTAGCCACTGTAAGGACACGATCGAGGAAATGCGATCCAGACGGTACGACGCTATCGTCTTCCTGAAGCGACGAGTCCCGTATCGTAACGTCTCGTGGACGACAATTGACTCGAACGGCGATTGTGCTTGGTGTGGAAAGGCCATCAGTGCCACGTGGTACAATGACGATCTCGACGAGAAGGTCTGTCCGGCCTGTGCCAGGAAGTACAACAGCCCCAGCATCGAGGTACGCACACCTCCGGAAACAGATCTCCGGCAGGAAACACCGGACAGTGAAGTCGACTCGATCCGGTGTACGTACTCTTCGAGCGAAACCGAGTCATCGGAACGCGAACAGGCGCGTCAGCGCGCTGCCGAGGAAGGGCGGCCATATGTCGAAGTGAAGATAAAAAAGAAATACGCCGATGTTATCTGCGATATTGGAGGAACTGGCCATCGATTCTCCCCAGCAACGATTGAAGAGATTGAGGCCCTCCAAGCCGAACAACGAGAGAAAGCCGACGCTAACCAGGATCACAAATCACATGTCGGGATCGATGTCGATCCGGGCGGGACACATGTTCAGACGAGATCGCTGTTACCTGAGAACGCGAAACAGCACGCGGCAGACCTCGCTGAGATCGCAGCCGATCCAGAGAACTGGCAGTGAACTCACTGTGTCGCGTCCTCTGTCGTCTTGTCCCTGTCGGGATCATACCGGCGAAGCTGGTGAGTCGTCGGTTCGAACCCCGCTGCACGGAGCGCCTCAACCCACGAACCGAACCGCCGTTTGTATGGCGACAGTGAATAACGCCCGAGTTCGGTCATCTGTCTGACCGTCGGCGGACGGTCGACGACGTTACCGAGTCGCCGTAGTTCGGTGATCAATTCTTCTCGGGAGAAGAGGTCCTCCGATGTCCCAGTAAACGGGCTGAATCCAGCCCGCTCGATGGCGTTGTTCCACGAGCCGAACCGATTGACGTACGGGCGAACTGAATACTGGCCGTGTTCGTTCATCTGCTCGGCGGTGGGCCGTCCGCCGACCTGATCTGCGAGTCGATCGATTTCCTCCAGCAGTTCGGAGGCTGGAATGCGCTGTTCGGATGCGTCGGGGCTCGATGCAGCGGGCGTGTATCCCGCGGCACGTATCGCGTCGTTCCACGAGTCGAACCGCCGGAAATACACCGAGGCTGTATACTTCCCCTGCTCTCTCATCTCCCTGGTCGTCGGTGCTCGGCCGAACTCCTCGGCAAGCCGTTCAACCTCGTCGAGCAGTTCTGTTTCGGTGTACTCGTTACCCGTCCTTGGTGGCTTGTATCCAGCAGCACGGAGCGCATCGCTCCACGATCCGAATAGATCGTGACAGGTTCGCGCCGAGTAAGTACCCTCTTCGTCCATCTGATCGGCTGTTGGTGACGTTCCGTCTGTTGCCAGCCGGGTAATCTCCTCGATTACGTCAGCCTGGCTAATCGTATCGGGCTCTTGTCTTTCGATCCCGGCTGCGTCGAGCGCGGATTCGAGGTCACCGAACTTTGAGTACACTTGCGAGAGTGGATATTGACCGTGTTCCCGGATCGCCTCCGCCCAAGAAGACGGGTTTCCGACGATGTTCTGAATTCGTTGCAAGTCTTCGATTACGTTGGCACGGGTCGTCGCTGTGCCGTCAAGACCAGCTGCCTCGAGCGTTTCGTCCCACGTATCGAAATAATGATAATATGCTTGGGCGGAATATCGGCCGTGTTCGTGCATATCCTCTGTCGTCGGTGATCTCCCCAACTCTTCAGCAAGTTCTCGAAGATGTTGGACGAGTTCTGTGCGGCCCATGTGTCTGTCATGTGTTTAAAATACCAAAAACTTGTTTCAATGTTCATGCTCGGCAGTATGGAGGATCTCTGAGTTTGTCAGTACCTGCGTGTCGGCGATCCTGATGTTGTCGAGAGCCCGGCCCAATCCCATCACAATACGGCGATCTTGACGAGTACATTGACTTATCATTGCTACACCGGCTGTGAACCACCGAGAGATCGAGACTTTTTTGTCTCACGTCAGAACATGGAACGTATGGTGACTGCGGGCAAGCTTGGAGATTCGCACACCCTTTCTCAGCGGGCACGGGCGTATGCGAACGAGGTTATTTTCGGTACTGAGTGGCCACTGACGCCAGACCACATCGACCTCTCTCGTATAACCTTTGAGACCAGTACACGAATGACGCGACGGCACGGGGTCTGTTCATCAGACGGACGTGGCAACTGTACAATTCGTCTGTCCGCACAGACCCACGACAGGGCGGGATTCGAAGCCCTACAAGAGACGATTCGCCACGAACTCGTTCACGCCTATCAGCAGCAGACCACCGGTGTTGATACCGGTCATGGCGAATCGTTCAAGCAATGGGTGGAGCCGTTAGCTCTCTCTGGGCGGTGCACCACTCACTACGAGAAACAACC
>Ga0102932_1002176_pt1 | contig 10024 bp, 7 predicted proteins | sample SalPonR1_C_D2_MG_FD_78212 | JGI IMG/M metagenome (GOLD analysis project Ga0102932, IMG submission 78212) | Salt pond soil microbial communities from South San Francisco under conditions of wetland restoration - Salt Pond MetaG R1_C_D2_MG | ecosystem: Environmental > Aquatic > Marine > Intertidal...
CACGGGTGGCTGGTGTCGGAAGTGATCGACAGTGCTTCCTCCCTGACTTTTACCAATGCCTATGGCACCGACCGCCGGGATATGATGTTTAACAAATACCTGGCAGCGAACCTCTTTACCTTTAAACCCCTGGATAAACTCTATATCTCGGCAGGAAATTCGGTGATATACAGCGCCAGCGGACCGCAGCTACAGTATTTAATTCCTGTGATGTTTTACAAATCGGTGGATCATACCTATAATGCTACCGATAAATCGGGACGCAATGTGGGCCAAAATTCACAAATGTTTTTTGATATAAGTTCGAGAAATATTAAAAAAGTCCATCTTTCGGCTACGCTGTTTATCGATGAGCTGTCTACCAGCCGCTTTTTGAATGATACCGTATGGAATTTCTGGAGCATAAAAACAAGCATGCGAATAACGGATCTGATTCCCAATACATTCATCACAGCCGAATATACCAAAACCATGCCGTTAACCTACAAGCATCATATTCCAACCACTACGTTTGAGAGTAACGGGTATAATCTTGGCCATTACTTAATGGACAATGCACAGGAAGTGTATCTGGCATTGCAGGTAAAACCGGTAAAAACACTGTCGTTAAAATTTGCATGGATGCTTGCACAAAAAGGAAAAGATTATGATGAGCTAGGAGGCTCCCGGCTGGGAAATCCCTTTATAGATGAGGTAGAATGGGAAAATCAGTCGTTGTCATTACAGGCTCATTACCAGGTAATAAACGACGGCTATCTCTTTATCCATTATCTTTACAGTAATATTACCGGCGAGTTGGATAAGTACACTCCCCGGGTGTATCATGGAAAAATGAGTACCTTCTCTTTTGGCGCTAATTTTGGATTCTAACCTTTTTTGTGGTATTCATCAAAACTCCATAATCCTGGATTTTTCAATTTTTACGCAGACGACATAAAGGGTAAGCCTTACAGGTGATCTTTTGCAGCAGTTTGGTTCACAAAAAGGAGAATATGAGGGTGGAATAAAGAAAGAGGTTTTAAGCAAGTGAGGGTTTCGCTTTGAGCGAAGCCCTCACTAATAGTAAATTTCAAAAACACGCCGGGACTGAATGACTGCAAGTAATAAACCTCAAGGTTTCAAAAACCTTGAGGTTTTCAGTATTTCAAATAAAACCTGCCGAGGCAGGGGGATCAAGAGGGTGGTAAAAAGAAAGATTGTTTTTATCCCGGATGGCACAAAGATAGAGGCGACCCGATTATTTAGAATATTGCATCTGTTTTGATCCGCTCAGAGGATTCTTTTGAATGGTATGAACGAGCCGGTTTAATACACCTTCCTTTTGTTCATGACTTAATTTTGTGCTTTCCGTAATGTAGATATGGTCCATGGTTTCCATCCCGCAAAATTCAAAAACACCTTTATCCTGAGTGGTTTTTAAGCTGTTGAAGATGTCCATATCTTTAAGAGACTGCTCATCCATTCCGGCCGAAGTAATTAAACGTACCCGTTTTCCTTTCAACAAACCTTCAATACCCTTGTCGGTGACTTTAAAGGCAAAACCATGGGTAAACACCCGGTCGATATACCCTTTTAATATCGCCGGGAACGCATTCCACCACAGAGGATAGATAAACGTTAACTCATCGGCCCATGAAATATAACTTTGCTCAACCAAAATGTCGGGGCAAACATTCCCTTCTTTTAAATATTTAAGCTCCTCGTAACCCAATACCGTACTGAAGTTCATGGAGTACAAATCCCTAATTTTTACTTTATCTCCCTGTGCTCTAAAAGTGTCTTTGATACTGTCCTTTACCTTGTAATTTAAACTGTCTTTTCGCGGATGGGCGATTATTATTAAGTGGTTCATTTATTTAAAATTTTTTAGTAGAAATAGTACAAAAAGCGCTTAGGATTGTTCACCGGTTTTTGTATTCACTGAAAATGTGGAAAATTAAACCCATGCCCGCCGGCTGTTTCCTGTCCAAAAAATTTTCTTTTGCCGGGTTGATGGTTTCGGTTGGGGAGTTTTCTTTAACAAAAAAGTAATACTCCATTAACGCAGGATACCATTTTTTTGTTAAAACTTGTTTTTTTAATAAACTCCGGAAACTTTTAATAAAATTTTTGTTTCCAAAGTTTTTTTGGTTAGTTTTGCTCTCAAATTTTAAAATTATGGATAAAGAACTGCAAAATATTCTGGAACGGGTAGGGGCACTTTACAGTAAATATGGCATTAAAAGTGTTACCATGGATGATGTTGCCCGGGAATTAGGCATGTCTAAAAAAACGCTTTATCAATATGTTGAGAATAAAAACGATTTGGTAGAAAAGGTATTGGATTATCTTTTATTTGAGAGAGAGTGTGAGTTTTTAGAAATTTTTGAAAAAAATTATAATGCCATTGAAGAGTTGATTACTGTGGGAATACAGGTCATTAAATCAATCAAATATCAAAACCCGGCAACGGAATACGATTTACAGAAATATTATCCTGTTTTGTTTAATAAGTTGCAAAATATACGTAAGGAAAGAATGTATAATGCGACCCTTAAAAATATTCAGAAAGGCAAACAAGAAGGATTGTTCAGAAAAGAATTAAATGAAGAGATTATCGCTAAAATTCAAACCAGCCGGTTTTTGAATTTTAGTGCTGATGAGTTTTTTGATCCCCAGGAAATGCTTAAGCCGGAAAATATTTTGGAATTATTCATTTATCATATTCGTGGTATTGCCAACCAAAAAGGGATTGAAGAGTTGGATAAAACACTTAAAACAATTGATATACAGGAATTTTTGATATAAATGTTAAAACGATTCAGATCATGATGAAAAACAAATTTTTAATTGTAGGTATAATTTTGATGTTGGGTTTTTCCGGCGGCTGGGCGCAGGAAAACACTGCTTCGCTGGAATTATCGTTGCAGGATGCGTTGGATTATGCCCTTCAGAATAATATAACTCTGCAAAATGCGGCACTGGACATTGAGGCGGCAAGAAAAAAAGTGTGGGAAACCACAGCCATAGGATTGCCTCAGGTAAACGGGAACTTCAATTACCAACATATTCCGGGCGACCTGCCCACCTTTGATATGGCGGATCCCATGACCGGTGAAACACAGTCCATCAAGCTGGGTGTAAAAAACAGCTCAACCTATTCGCTTACCTTGTCGCAGCTTATTTTTAGCGGCGAATATATCGTAGGACTGCAGGCATCGAAAACATTTTTAAAGATTTCGCAGTTAAGCCACGAGAAACAGAATATTGAAACAAAAAACGGGGTGATTACCAGTTATGTTTCGGTGTTAATTCTGGAACGGAATAGAGCCATTACCGACTCATCACTACAAAATATTGAATCGCTGCTCAGTGAAACCCGGCAGCTTTATAAGCAGGGTTTTATGGAGGAAACAGATGTAGACCAGCTGCAGATTACTTACAACAGCCTGGTCAATACCCAAAAAACCATCGAAAGACAGATAGATATTTCGCGCAAGCTGTTTAAGGTATTGTTAGGTACCGGTTTAAATACCCGGCTGGTATTAACGGATGATTTAGAACAGCTGGAGGCAACGATGATTCATTCTTCAGCTAACATTCCGGAGTTTGATCTGATGGAAAATATTGATTACCGGCTGGCCGAAAATCAGGAACGCGTTTCGGAGCTGAACTATAAGCGGGAGAAAACAAAATATCTGCCTGCCATTTCGGCATTTTATACCTACCAGGATAAAACCAATAAGGCTGCTTTTGATTTCACCATCAATAATATTATTGGTGTTAATGTAGATGTTCCGATTTTTTCAAGCTTTCAGCGGAATGCCATGGTAAAACAGGCAAAGATTGAGCTGGAGAAAGCACAAAATAATAAAGCACTGGCAGCAGAAAACCTTGTTATACAATCGCAGCAGGCAAGGTATAGTTTTTTGGAAGCCCGGGAAAAATACGACCTTGCTCATCAAAACCTGGCGCTTTCTCAAAAGGTTTTTGAGAACACCTCAAAAAAATATAAGCAGGGAATGGCTTCGAGCATGGAGCTTACCCAGGCCAATAATACTTACCTGCAAACCCAGTCGGAATACATCAATGCATTATTCGAACTATATAAATCAAAAATTGAACTGGATAAAATTTTAAATGAACTATAACCATGAAAAGGATATTAACGATTGCAGCAATAGTGCTCCTGGCTGCTTGCAGCCAAAAAACAGGCAACAAAACATTGGATGATTTACAATCAAAAAGAGATTCGTTACAAACCCTGGAGTTTGATATCGAAAAGCAGCTGAACACTATCGATGCTCAGATTGCATCACTGGATTCGACGGTTAATCCCGATGATAAAAAAATCATCAAAAAAATTGCACAGCAGAAAAACAAAATCGTTTCTGTGGAGGCCAAAATAAGGAAACTGGAAAACCAGATGACTGCCCGCGAACAAAAAACGCTGGTTCCGGTATCGGTAAAAGAGATAAAACCTGAAACCTTTGATCACTACATTATTACGTATGGTGAGGTTAAAGCGAAAAACTATGCCATGATTAGTCCTGAGATGAATGGCCGAATCGAAAAAATTCATGTTTCGGAGGGTGAATATGTAAAGGAGGGACAATTGCTGGTTTCGTTAAATACCGAATCTACAGATAAACAGATAAACGGTGTAAAAAGCAGTCTGGAGTTAGCCGTAAAAACATTTCAAAAGTTGGATACCCTCTGGAAGCAAAATATTGGTTCTGAAATAGATTATTTATCGGCAAAAAACAATAAAGAGTCGCTGGAATCACAGCTGGCATCATTGAAGGCACAAAAGCGAATGGCTCAGATCAGCGCACCCTTTAACGGGATTGTGGATAAAATTTTCCCCAAAAAGGGAGAGTTAGCGTCACCAACCATGCCGGTTCTCGAACTGGTTAATTTAGGGCGATTAACCATAAATGCAGATGTTAGCGAAGCCTATATCGGAAAAATTAGTAAAGGACAAATGGTAGCGCTTACTTTTTCTGCTTTACCCGAAATAAACATCAAAACGCCTGTAATCCGCATTTCTAAGATTATCCATTCGGCCAGCAGAACCTTCGAAATAGAGATGGAAATAGATAATCCGGGAGAGAAAATTAAACCGAATATTGTTTCAACCATTAAGGTGAATGATTTTTCTTCGGATAATGCTTTTGTAGTTCCCTCAATGGCTGTTAGAAAAGATGTCTCAGGTCAATATGTTTATACGGTCGAACCGCAGGACAACAAAAATATTGTGGCTAAAAAATATGTGAAAACAGGATTGTCGTACGAAGAAAAAACGATGATTCCCGAAGGCTTACAAAAAGGAGAAAAGGTTGTGATAGAAGGATATCACCTGGTTAGCTCGGGGGTAGAAGTAAATCTTGTAAAATCAAAAGAAAAAAAATAAGCAATGTCAATAAAAGAATTATCGGGCAAAGTGGTAAGGGAGTTTAAGTTAACCACCCTGGCCTTACGAAATAAAAATACGGTATACCTTTTAACCCTCTTGTTGTTATTTTTTGGGGTATACTCGTACCAAAGTTTACCCAAGGAGTTATTTCCCGAAATTGTTTGGCCGCAAATCATGGTACAAACCATTTATCCGGGAAACTCACCCGCGGATATTGAAAACCTGATTACCCGTCCGCTGGAAAAGGAACTGGAAAATGTGCGTGGCTTAAAAGAGATTACCTCCATATCAGCGCAGGATGCATCCATGATTTTTGTTGAGTTTAATACGGATGTTGACCTGGAAAATGCGCTGCGAAGGGTTAAAGATGCGGTGGATGTTGGAAAGAATGAGCTCCCGCAGGGAGCCACTGAATTGCAGGACCCGCTGGTTTTTGATCTCGATTTTTCTGAATTTGCCATCATTAATATTAACCTTTCGGGTGATTATAGCGTGGAGGAGCTGAAATATTATGCCGAGCAGCTGCAGGATGAGTTTGAGCGTATCCCGGAAGTATCCAAAGCACTTATCGAAGGGGTAAACGACCGGGAGATAAAGGTAAATGTCGACCTGATGAAGCTCGAAGCGCTGGATATCTCTTTTTACGAAATTACCAGTGCCATTCGCAATGAGAATATTACCATGTCGGGAGGTGAAATTTTGCTTGGACAAACACGCCGGAGTATCCGTACCATTGGTGAGTTTGAAAAGGTAGAAGAGCTCGAAAATATCATCATCAAAAGTGAGGATGGACGGAATGTATATCTAAAAGATGTAGCTGAAGTAGTGGATGGCTTTACCGAACCTACAAGCTTTGCACGGTTAAATAAAGAATCCGTTGTTTCCGTTCAGGTCGTGAAAAAAGGAGGCGAAAATTTACTGTCTACCACCGATAAAGTGTACGAAAAGCTCGACCAGAGTAAAGAGAATAATCTTTTACCCGAAGGGCTGGATATAACCATCACCAACGACCAGAGCGAAATGGTGAACATGCAGTTGAGCAACCTGGAAAACAGTATGATCATGGGCGTAATATTTGTGATTATTGTGCTGTTTTTCTTTCTGGGTACCCGAAATGCACTTTTTGTAGGACTGGCTATTCCTATGTCGATGTTTATTTCTTTTGTGGTCATCGGGGTCATCGATTTCAGAATCAACATGATTGTTCTCTTTTCGCTGATTCTTGCCCTCGGAATGCTGGTAGATAATGCCATTGTGGTGGTCGAAAATATTCACCGGTTTATTGACAATGGTTACTCACCATGGGTAGCCGCAAAAGAGGCGGTAGGCGAAATCGCCATGCCGATTATTGCATCTACCGCAACAACGCTGGCTGCATTCTTTCCGCTTGCTTTGTGGAAAGGGATTATGGGCGAATTTATGAAATACCTGCCCATTACCCTTATCATTGTCCTCACCTCATCGCTGTTGGTTGCCCTGGTTATTATCCCGGTAGTTTCGGCAACCTTTAACAAAGAAAAAGACACGAACGGCAACAATAAAAAAAGGTACCGCAGAAAAAAAGCCTTAATGGTTGCTTTTGGATTAATCGGAGCTGGTATTGTACTGGTAATGGCCAATGTAATGATTTTTGGAAACCTGCTCATCATATTTGGTGTCATCGGGGTGTTGCATGTGTTGTTCTTACGCCGCATGGAATCCTGGTTTCAGGATATATTTCTTATTAAGCTCGAACGGTTATACAGCCGGGCGATTCAGTTTGCCCTTCGGGGGAAGAATGTTTTGTATTTCTTTTTGGGAACACTGGCTTTATTGGTGATTACCGTTATGCTGTTCTTTTCGAGAATGCCCGATGTTACCCTGTTCCCGGATGCCGACCCCAACTACATTAATGTTGTGGCTAAATTACCTGTTGGTACCGATATAACGGGAACCAATGAATTTATTCATCAATTGGAGGATGATATTATTGAGTTTCTGGAACCCTATAAAAATGAATCCAATGATCCGGTAACCGAGTCGGTATTAACTACTGTGGGTAAAGGGGATCCGATGGATTTTTCGGCCGGAGGAAAACCCAACGAAGCGATTATTACCGTTAGCTTTATCGATTATGAATTTAGAGACAACGTGAATACCTCGGAGATCATGCAGAAATTAAGTCAGCGGATTATGGGCCAATATCCGGGTGTGGAGCTGGAGCTGTCGAAAGATGAAGGGGGTCCGCCCACCGGAAAAGCGATAAACCTGGAGGTTATCGGACAGGATTTCGACCAGCTGGTTTATCTTGCCGATACCATTAAAACCTACCTCGAAACACAAAATATTGATGGGGTGGAAGGGTTAAAAATGAATATCAGCACCCAGAAGCCGGAGTTGCTGGTACATATCGATCGCGATAAAGCGCAGCGTTACGGACTGTCGACCCAGACTATTGCATACACCATCAGACAATCGCTCTTTGGCGATGAGGTGTCTGACTTTAAAGTAGGCGAAGAGGAATATCCTATCATGGTTCGTTTAAAAGATGAATACCGGTATAATTTGGCGGCGATGAGAAATTTGAAGATTCCGGTTTTTGGCGACGGGCCTCCTAGTTATATCCCGCTATCGGCCGTAGCCGATTTTGAGTACTCCACAACTTTTAGCTCGGTGCGCAGAAAAAATTTAGACCGTGTGATTACGCTCTATTCCAATGTAATTGAAGGGTATAATTCCAATACCATCAACATGCAGCTGGAAGGGTTAATGGAAGCATTTGAGATGCCGCCCGGATACCGGTATGAATTTACCGGTGAACAACAGGAGCAGGAAGAATCTTCTGATTTTCTGGGAAAAGCAATGCTAATTGCGCTTGCGCTGATTATGCTTATTCTTGTCACCCAGTTTAACTCGGTCATTAAACCATTAATTATCTTGTCGAGCGTATTGTTTAGTACCATTGGTGTTTTTGGCGGTTTGTGGACGTTCAAAATGGATTTTATCATTATCATGACCGGTATCGGTATCATCTCGCTGGCAGGAATTGTTGTAAATAACGCCATTGTGCTGGTGGATTATATCGAGCTGCTGAAAGTACGCAAACGAAAAGACCTGGGATTACCCGAGGGAGCATTTTTGCCTGTAGCAGCAGCCACCGAATGTATTGTAAAGGCCGGAAAAACAAGGTTAAGGCCTGTTTTGTTGACGGCCATTACCACTATTTTGGGATTATTACCTATGGCTGTTGGTTTAAACTTTGACTTTAGAGGACTGCTACAAAATTACGACCCTAATATTTACTTTGGAGGAGATATGGCCATGTATTGGGGCTCCATGTCGTGGACCGTAATTTTCGGATTAACTTTTTCTACCTTCTTAACATTGATTATTGTTCCGGTAATGTACCGTATAACTGTTATTTTACAGAAAAAAATAATGAATATTCTGGGGCAGTATAAACCGGCTCTCCAAAAGAATAACGATGAGTAATTGATCAATATTGAAACTTATACATCAATCATATGGCCTGTCAGCAAAAATGCTGGCAGGTTTTTTTACTTTTTGCACCATTCTGTCCCCCTGTCAGGGGGATCAAGGGGGTGGAAAAGAGAAGTATAGGTTTAGCAAGTGAAAGTTTACCTGTGCGAAATTTACCGCGTTCGCTATAAGCTTTAGACGCTTACGCTAAAGCTTCAGACGCTTGCGCTAAAGCTTCAGCGGCAGCGTGCGGTTGCGAAACGTGGGCATGCATTTAAACCGAATGGAAGAGGAAAATAGTCATTTTCTTTTGTTTTGATTAACCCAGTTTTCAATTGAATATATTACATCACCAATATTATTTAGTATTTCACTATCTTGAAAACGTAATACAGTAAATCCGGCTTGTTCTAATTTTTGTTGTCTTTTAAAATCATTTATTTCTACCTCATTAAACTGATGCGAGATACCATCAACTTCAATAATCAAAAGAAGTTCTTTGCACATAAAATCGGCAATATAATTTAAGACAGGACGTTGCCTTGAGAACCGGTAACCGTTCATCTTTTTTCCCTTTAAGACATATTTCCATAAGCAACACTCTGCTTTTGTCATTGAGTTTCTCAAATTTTTGGCTAACTCTTTTAATTCCGGATTATATAAATAATTGTTTTGTGGCAATGCTTTAATCATATATTAAATATAAAAATTATTAATAGGTATTATACTAAAAAAAATTGTTTTTTTTATCCTCTTGTATTCTCCCTCAAGTCTGCATGCCAAATGGCATGGGTTAACTTTTAAGTGGTAAAGGAGAATAAAAATAGTGCTTTTTGCAATATTGTCCCCCTATCAGGGGGATTGAGGGGGTGGAAAAGAGAAGTATAGGTTTTTCACCCTCCTCCCGATAAATATCGGGATCGACCACCTCCCTCAAGTTTACCTGCCGAATGGCAGGGGAGGACAAAAGCAGGGCATTTGCACCCTATTGTCCCCCTACGAGGGTCCCGATAGCTATCGGGAAAGGGGGTGGAAAAGAAAAGAATAGGTTTAGCAAGTGAAAGTTTACCTGTGGGAAATTTACCGCGTTCGCTATAAGCTTTAGACGCTTACGCTAAAGCTTCAGACGCTTGCGCTAAAGCTTCAGACGCTTGCGCTAAAGCTTCAGCG
>Ga0102932_1002178_pt1 | contig 10019 bp, 10 predicted proteins | sample SalPonR1_C_D2_MG_FD_78212 | JGI IMG/M metagenome (GOLD analysis project Ga0102932, IMG submission 78212) | Salt pond soil microbial communities from South San Francisco under conditions of wetland restoration - Salt Pond MetaG R1_C_D2_MG | ecosystem: Environmental > Aquatic > Marine > Intertidal...
ACCGGCATCATCTGGTCGAACCTGGCGATGGCGGTGATCCCGAGCGCGGTGAACCAGGGCGTGTTCTACCTGTCGCCCAATGCCGGCCCGTCGCAGCTGGCCGGTCAGGGCTGTCACGAGAATTACTTCAACGTCGCGTGGCAGAACGACAACCTGCACGAGGCGGCCGGCGCCTGGGCCAACCAGACCGGCTATGAAAACAGCTTCATCCTCGCGCCGAACTACCCGGCGGGACAGGACGCGCTGACGGGTTACAAGCGGTTCTACGAGGGCGAACTGGCCGGAGAACTGTATACCCAGCTTGGCCAGACCGACTACGCCGCCGAGATCGCGCAGATCCGCGCAAGCGGGGCCGACAGCGTGTTCTTCTTCCTGCCCGGCGGCATGGGGATTTCCTTCCTCAAGCAATATGCCGACAGCGGTGTCGAGACCCCGGTGATCGGCCCGGCCTTCAGCTTTGACCAGGGCATCCTTGGCGCGGTCGGCGATGCGGCGCTCGGCATCGTGAACACCTCGCAATGGTCCAAGGATCTCGACAACCCGACCAACTCCGCCTTTGTCGAAAGCTTCCAGGAAAAATACGACCGCCTGCCGTCGCTCTATGCAAGCCAGGGCTTCGACACCGCGAACCTGCTGATCTCGGCCATCGACGCGGCGGACGTGTCGGACAAGGAAGCGTTCCGCGAAGCGCTGCGCGCGGCGGATTTCGACAGCACGCGGGGCGATTTCGAATTCGGCCCGAACCATCACCCGATCCAGGACATCTATGCCCGCGAAGTGGTGATGGAAGGCGACGTGCTGACCAACCGGATCATCGGAACGGCTCTTGAAGACCGCGCCGATGCCTATGCCGACGCCTGCAACATGTAAGACCTTTGGTTCCCCCGCCCTGCCCGGCAGCTGCGGGGGACCCGATGCACAAGGGCTGACGCCATGTCCCTCATCCTCATTGCCGAACAGGTGCTGAACGGGCTTCAGTTCGGCGTCATGCTGTTCCTGATGGCGGCCGGCCTGACGCTGATCTTCGGCGTGATGGGTCTGATCAACCTGGCGCATGGATCGCTTTACATGGTGGGGGCTTTCGCCGCCGCCGCCGTGGCCGGGGCGACCGGGTCCTTCCTGCTTGCGCTGGCCGCCGCACTGGCTGCCGCCGCACTGGCCGGGGTGCTGATCGAGATCCTGGTGATCCGAAGGCTCTACCGCGCCGCCCATCTGGATCAGGTGCTGGCCACCTTCGCGCTGATCCTGATCTTCTCAGAAGGCACACGCTGGGTGTTCGGATCCTTCCCGCTCTTCCTCGACGTGCCGGACGCGCTCTCCGGGCCGATCACCCTGCCCGGCGGCATCCAGTACCCGGTCTACCGCCTGACCCTGATCGGGATCGGCCTGGCCGTGGCCCTGGGCCTGTGGTGGCTGACCGCGCGCACCCGGATCGGCATCCAGATCCGCGCCGGTGAAAACGACCGCGAGATGATCGCGGCGCTGGGTGTGGACATCTCCAGGCTTTACACGATCGTCTTTGCGCTTGGCGCGGCGCTTGCCGGTCTTGCGGGCGCGCTTGTCGGCGCGATCCAGTCGGTGCAGGTCGGCATGGGCGAACCCGTTCTGATCCTTGCCTTCGTCGTGATCGTGATCGGTGGCATCGGGTCGATCAAGGGCGCGTTCATCGGCGCGCTTCTGGTGGGTCTCACCGACACGCTGGGCGGAATTTTCCTGCCCGAGCTGTTCAAGCTCTTCATGCCGGCCGATGCCGCAAGCCAGACCGGTTCGGCACTGGCGTCGATGGCGATCTATATCCTGATGAGCCTCGTGCTGATCTGGCGTCCCTCCGGCCTGTTCGGAGCGCGCGCATGATCGGTGAACGCAGCATCACCCTGGTCGTGCTCGGCCTGCTGCTGGCGGTGGTGGCTTGGGCGCTTGTCGTGGACGAACCGTTTACCATCACCCTGGCCACGCGCGCCGCCATTCTGGCGCTGGCCGCCGTGGGACTGAACATCGCGCTCGGGATCGGCGGCATGGTCAGCCTTGGTCACGCGGTGTTCTTCGGCCTTGGCGGCTATGCGATGGGCATATTGGCCTATCACGCCCAAAGCTTCAGCGCGCTCGACCTTGGCCTTGTCTCGGTCGCCGGGACCAAGTCCATGCCGGTGATCTGGCTGGTCGCATTGGGTGTCTCGGCGCTGGCTGCCCTGCTGATCGGGCTCTTGTCGCTGCGGACATCGGGGGTCTATTTCATCATGATCACCCTCGCTTTCGGGCAGATGTTCTATTATTTCGCCATCTCCTGGAGCGCCTATGGCGGCGAAGACGGGCTGTCGATCTACGTGCGCAACGGCTTTCCCGGCCTGAACACGCTGGTCCCGATCCAGTTCTTCGGCATCTGCTTCGCGCTCCTGTGCGCGGCGCTTTTCCTGAACGCCCGGCTTCGTGCGTCACCCTTCGGCCTCGCGCTGAACGCCGCACGCCAGGTCCCGGCGCGGATCGAAACTGTCGGCCTCACGCCGTTCCGTCTCAAGCTGGTGGCCTTCGTCATTTCCGGCGCCATCACCGGGCTTGCCGGGGCGCTCTTCGCCGATCTCAACCGCTTCGTCAGCCCGACGATGTTCAGCTGGCAGCTGTCGGGCGAATTGATCGTGCTGATCGTGATCGGCGGGGTCGGACGCCTGATCGGCCCGGTGATCGGCGCCTGCCTGTTCGTGGCGCTGGAACATTGGCTGGGCGGGCTGACCGAGTTCTGGCATGTCTATCTTGGCGCAATCCTGCTGGGGATCGTGCTGTTCGCTCGCGGCGGGATCGTCGGCTTGCTGACCGGACGGGAGGGCCCGCATGTCTAATCCGATCCTGTCGACGCACAACCTGGTCAAGGCGTTCGGCGCGCTGACGGCGACGGATGATGTCTCGATCGACCTCTTCCCGGGCGAGATCCACGCGCTGATCGGGCCCAATGGCGCGGGGAAATCGACGTTGATCGCGCAGATCTGCGGCGGGCTGACCCCGGATTCGGGGCGCGTCGTGCTGCAGGGCCGGGACGTCACGCAGGACAGCACCGCCGCCCGTGCGCGGGCCGGTCTGGGCCGGACCTTCCAGATCTCCGCCCTTGCGATGGAGGATACGGTTCTCGAAAACGCCCTGCTGGGGGCACTGGGTGCCTCGCACAGGCCCTGGCGGTTCTGGCGCAAGGCGCTGTCCGACAAGGCGCTGTGCGAACGCGCCCTGTCGGCGCTGGAACGCGTGGGGCTTGCCGACGACAAGGACCGCCGCACTTCCGAGCTGAGCCATGGTCAACGCCGCCAGCTCGAGGTCGCCGTGGCCCTGACACTGGAGCCGCGCGCCTTCCTCATGCCCGAGCCGATGGCCGGACTGGGCACCGGCGGGTCGCAACGGCTGATCGGCTTTCTCGACGGGTTGCGGGGCGAGGCACCGATCCTGCTGGTCGAACACGACATGGACGCGGTCTTTGCGCTGGCCGACCGGATCAGCGTTCTGGCCTCGGGACAGGTGATCGCCACCGGCACGGTCGACGAAATCCGCCGCGATCCCGCCGTGCGCGAAGCCTACCTGGGAGAAGACGCATGAGCGGGCTGCACCTCAAGGACCTGACCGCGACCTATGGCGCGTCGCAGGCGCTGTTCGGCGTCGATCTCGACATTTCCGAGGGCGAGGTCGTGGCGCTGATGGGGCGCAACGGCATGGGCAAGACCACAACCGTCAAGGCGATCTGCCGGATGATCCCGTCCGGCGGAACGCTGACCTTTGCAGAAGCCGATCTGCATGCCCTGCCCAGCCACCGCGTCGCCCGGCTCGGGATCGGGCTGGTGCCAGAAGGCCGCCGCTGTTTCCGCGATCTCACGGTCGAGGAGAACCTGGTCGCCGCCGCCCGTCCGGGCGACTGGACGCGCGACCGGGTCACCGCGATGTTTCCACGGCTGGGCGAACGTCTGACCCAGCGGGCAGCGTCGCTCTCGGGGGGTGAGCAGCAGATGCTGGCCATCGGCCGCGCCCTGATGACCAATCCCAGACTCCTGATCCTGGACGAGGCGACGGAAGGGCTCGCCCCGATCGTGCGGCAGGAAATCTGGTCGGCGATCCGCAGCCTCAAGGACAAGACCCGCCTGTCGATCCTGCTGATCGACAAGTCGATCCGCGAACTGGCCAGCGTGTCGGACCGCGCGGTCATCCTGGAACGCGGACGCACGGTGTGGTCGGGCGCGATGGCCGATCTGGGCACCGACATCTCGGAACGGTATGTGGGGGTGTGATGGCTTTTGAACTTGCCCAGAAAGTGCTGTTCAAGCATTGCGACCCCGCCGGGATCGTCTTCTTCCCGCGCTATTTCGAGATGCTCAACGATTGCATGGAAGCCTTCTTCGCGACCGAACTGGACTGGCCGTGGGAGGCGCTGCATGGTCGCGGCGCGGTTCCCACGGCGCAGATCGAGACGCGCTTCACCGCGCCGTCCCGGCACGGCGACGATCTTGTCCTGCGCCTGACCATCGTGTCGGTCGGACGCAGTTCGATGACCTACAGGATGACCGCAACCTGCGGCGACAGCCTGCGTTTCGATACGACGGCCACGCTGGTCAATGTCGGCCCCGAGGGCCGCCCGACCCCGTGGCCCGACGCCGTGAGAACAAAACTGACAGACCGAGTGGAGCAGACGACGTGACCCATAAAATCATCCAGCCGGAGGGATGGCTTCCGGCAAAGGGCTATTCCAACGGCGTGCTGACGCGGGACGGTGTGCTTCATATCGGCGGTCAGATCGGCTGGAATGCCGAACAGACATTCGTCGCACGGGATTTCATCGGCCAGATGCGCCAGGCCCTGCGCAACATCGTCGATATCGTCGAGGCCGCTGGCGGCACCGCGTCCGATGTGACGCGGCTGACCTGGTTCGTGACCGACAAGACGGAATACCTCAACGCCCAGAAAGACGTCGGCGCCGCCTATCGCGAGGTGTTCGGCCGTCACTTCCCGGCCATGTCGATGCTGGTCGTCGCGGCCTTGATCGAGGACGAGGCGCTGGTGGAAATCGAAGCAACGGCGCATCTGTCATGAAACGGGTGTTCATCTGCGATTACGTCCGTACCCCGATTGGCCGCTATGCCGGGGCGCTGTCGACGATGCGCGCCGATGATCTGGCGGCGCATCCCGTATCGGCACTGATGGCGCGGCATCCGGGGCTGGACTGGTCCAGGCTGGACCAGGTCGTGATGGGCGCGGCCAACCAGGCCGGGGAGGACAACCGCAATATCGCCCGGATGGTGGTCCTGCTGGCGGGCCTTCCCGAGACCGTTCCCGGGCACACGATCAACCGGCTTTGCGCATCCGGAATGGATGCGGTGATCGCGGGCGCGCGGCAAATCCAGTGCGGCGAGGGCGACCTGGTAATCGCGGGCGGTTCGGAAAGCATGAGCCGCGCGCCCTTCGTCATGCCCAAGGCCCAAAGCGGCTTCGACCGGCGAGCGGACCTGCATGACACCACGATCGGCTGGCGCTTCGTCAACCGGATCATCGCCGAGAAATTCGGGATCGACTCGATGCCCGAAACCGCGGAAAACGTCGCCGAAGCCCATGGCGTCAGCCGGGCTGATCAGGACAGGTTCGCGCTTTCAAGCCAGGACCGCGCGGCGCAGGCCATCGCAAGCGGTCGGCTGGCCGAAGAGATCGCGCCGGTATCGATCCCGCAGCGCAAGGGTGCTGCCGTTGTGGTCGACACCGACGAGCATCCGCGCCAGACCACGCTCGACAAGCTGTCGGCGCTTCCCACACCCTTCCGCGACAACGGCTCGGTGACCGCAGGCAACGCCTCGGGCGTGAATGACGGTGCGGCTGCGCTTTTGCTGGCGTCCGAAGCGATGGTGGACCAATTGGGTCTCACACCTCTGGCCGAATATGTCGGATCGGCCTCTGCCGGTGTGGCGCCGCGTGTCATGGGGATCGGGCCTGTTTCCGCGGTGACCCGGCTTTGCGACCGGTTCGGGCTGTCGGTGTCCGACTTCGACCTGATCGAACTGAACGAAGCCTTCGCCGCACAGGCCATCGCGGTCTGTCGGGAACTGAAGCTTGATCCGTTTTCCGACCACATCAACCCGCGCGGCGGGGCCATCGCCCTTGGCCACCCGCTGGGCATGTCCGGGGCGCGGCTTGTCGGAACGGCGGCCCTGTCGCTGTCGAAAGGCGAAGCCTCGCAAGCCCTGGCGACCTTGTGTGTGGGCGTTGGCCAGGGCGTGGCCGTGGCGCTGCGCCGGGTCTGACGCCCGTTGACCCGCGTTGCCGGGTCAATGCCGTTGGCGATAGCGCATCAGGAAGACCGGCAGAAGAACGCTCAGGATGACCAGTCGGAACACGTGATGGGCCGCAACAAGTGCCGGTTCCAGCCCCGTCTTGACCGCCAGGGCCGCCATCACCTCGACACCCCCCGGCGCGAAGGCCAGCAGCAGCGCGGCGGGTGACAGACCGACAAGCGCCGCAGCGAACCATGCGCCCAGCGCCGCGATGGCGCAGGCAAAGACCGTTGTGAACACACCGGCGACAACCGCGCTGCGCAGTTGCAAGAAGGTCACGCCGCTGAACCGGGTGCCGATCAGCGATCCCATGCACACGAAGGCCGCGGTGGTCAGCCAGGTCGGCGCGGTGCCGGTCGTCAACGCGCCGCCATGCGCGATGGCCGAGACCGTCATCGCCCCAAGCAGCAGCGCCGCCGGCATGTTCCATCGCTTGAACAGAAGCCCGGTCGCCAGCGCCACGGCGAAAATCACCGCCAGGGCCAGAAGCGACCCGGTTTCCTGTTCTGCCAGGAACGCGGTGCCTTCCACTCCCCACAGCGAAATCAGCACCGGGACCAGCAGGGTCAGCAACAGCACACGCACGGATTGCACCAACGCCACGCGCGGCACATCGGCGGCCAGATCCGCAGACAGGCCCAGCACATAGCTGAGATGCCCCGGAGCCGCCGCCAGAAGCGCCGTCAGCCGGTCCATCGCGAAGAGCCGCATCAGCACGGCCGGCAGGATCGCCAGAACCACGATCAGCGTCATTGCCAGCACCGCCAGCGACACCGGCCAGGTGAGTGCCGCATCGACGACTTCCGGCGTGACCGTGCTGCCGATCTGCACACCCAGGACGACGAAGACCGTATCGCGCAATGCCGGGGGGATCACGACACGCAGACCCATCAGGGTCGCCAGGGACACGCAGGTGGCGGGCCCTGTCAGCAGGGCCGCCGGAAAGCCGATCACGTGAAAAAGCGCCGCGCCCCCTGCCCCGACCAGCAATGTCAGCAGGACCGCCACGGCCTGATTGTCAGTCGCCGTCATAGGTCCATCGGTATTGTGGCGGTGTCGGTCCCTTGTTGCGACCGCCCTGCTCCATCTGTTCCCAGGCATGGGCCAAGAGGCCAACCGACCGCGACAGGCCGAAGAAGCCCCGCGCCAGGGGCGGCGCGCAGCCCAGTTCTGCATAGATCACGGCGGTGGCCCCGTCGATGTTCATCGGAACCGGCTTGCCGCGCTCGGTGGCCAGTTGAGCTTCGATCGCGCGACCGATCTCGGCATAGGCGCCGGAGACCGCACCGGTCTTCGCCGCTGCATCGACCAGAGCCAGCAGGCGCGGTGCGCGCGGGTCCACGGGCTTGTGGAACCGGTGCCCGAAGCCCGGCAGGAACCGCCCGTGTTCGGCGCGCCATGCATCCATTGAAGTGATCAATTCGTCTGGACCGTTCTTTTCAATCGAACGATAAAGCGCCACCGCCTGCTCGCCGGCTCCGCCATGCACATCGCCCAGCATGTTGAGCCCGGTCGCCATCGCCGATTGCAATCCGATCCCGCAGGTCACCGCCATGCGCGCGGCCGCGATGGACGGCGCTTGCGGACCGTGATCCACGGCAGACACAAGGGCCGCTTCGAACAGGCTGGCGCGGTCGCCCTTGATTTCCTCTCCCGTCACCATCAGCCAGATCATCTCGGAAAAGCCGATATGGCCGATCAGATCCTGGACAGGGTGTCCGCGCAAGTCGATCCGGCCCGGCTCCATGTCGATGATCGACGTCCGCCACCAGTCGGAGACATCCTTGCCGTCGGTCATATCACCCCTTCCCTGCGCATCGTTTCGATCTCGTCCGGGCCATAGCCCAGCCTTTCCAGAATGTCGGCACTGTGCTGGCCCAGGGTCGGCGGCGGTGTGTCGACCGAGGGCCGCGACCCGTCGATCATCACGCCGACCCGGACCAGATCGACCGCGCGCCCGACACCCGGCACATCCTCGAACCGTCCGAGAAAATCCCTATCCGAGACCTGCGGATGCGACAATATCTCTGGCACCGACATGACAGCCCCCGCAGGCACGTTGATCGCGTTCAGCGCGCGCGCCCAATCGGCTGCGGGTTTCGTCGTGAGCACCGTTTCAAGCTCGGCCCGCAGGCGCAAGCGGTTTCGTTTCCGATCTTCGCGGCTGGCGTAATCGGGGCTCGTCAAAAGGTCGTCGCGGCCCAGGTGGCGTGCCAGCGCTTCCCACTGGTCATCCTTGTTGGCGGCGATATTGATCAGCCCGTCGGCGCATTGGAACGTGCCCGACGGAGCGGATGTGTGGTTTTCATTGCCGTTCGGCGTGGGCACGACGCCGCCGACCAGAAAGTTCGACACCACCCAGCCCATCGTCGCCAGCACCGATTCGAGCATCGACACGTCGATGAAGCCTCCGCGGTCGGGGGCGTTCAGTTCGGCGCAGATCGCCATGGCCGCCGTGAGGCCGCCAACCGTGTCCGCCAGCGGGTAGCCCACGCGCAGGGGCGCGCTGTCTGCATCGCCGGTGATCGACATGACGCCCGAGGCCCCCTGCACGATCTGGTCATAGGCCGGACGATCCGCCCAGGGTCCGTCCTGGCCAAAGCCTGAGATGGCGCAATAGATCAATCTGGGGTTTTCCTGTTTCAAGGCGTCATGACCCAGCCCCAGCCTGTCCATGACGCCGGGGCGGAAATTCTCGACCAGGACATCCGCTATCTGCACGAGACGCCGGAGCACCTCCTTGCCGCGCGGCGCCTTCAGGTTCAGCGCCAGCGATCTCTTGCCGGCGTTCTGCGCGAGAAAGCTGATGCCCATTCCGCGCGCGGAAAGCTCGGGATCGGACCCGAGATTGCGGGCCAGGTCGCCGCGACCCACCGCCTCGACCTTGATCACCTCGGCCCCCAGATGGGCAAGCTGATGGCAGGCGAAGGGTCCGGCCAGCACGTTGGTCAGGTCAAGCACCCGGACCCCGTCGAGAGGTCCGGGCGATCTGTCAGTCGCCATCCGCCACACCCTCGGCCCGCTTGCGCGCCCGCCGCGCCCGGTAGCTGGGCAACAGCACCAACAGCAGCGCCAGCACCAGCAGGCCAAGCGTCATCGGACGTTCGACGATGAAATCCAGACCCCGGTAAAGCTGCATGGAGCGGGCGAAATTGTTTTCCAGCATCGTCCCGAGGATGAAGCCGATCAGGAGCGGTGCCAGCGGGTAATCGGCAAAGCGGAAGATCGTCGCCATGACGCCAAGCCCCACGAGGATCAGCAATTCGGTCGCGTTGTTCTGCCCGATATACGCCCCCATCATGGTAAAGAAGAGGATGAAGGGGATCAGGTAGTTTCTCGGGATCGACAGGATCTTGGCGATATAGGGGATCAGCGGCAGGTTCAGGATCAGCAGGACCAGGTTGCCAATGAACATCGAGATGATGACGGCCCAGAAGATTTCGGGCGTGTCGGTCATCAGACGCGGACCCGGCGTCACGTTCAGTGCGATCAGCGCGCCCAACAGGATCGCCGTGGTGCCCGAACCGGGAATGCCAAGTGTCAGCAAAGGCACGAAAGACCCTGTGCAGGCGGCGTTGTTCGCCGTCTCCGGCGCGGCCAGCCCCTTGACCGACCCCTTGCCGAACTCCGCCTGTTCATCGCCTTTGGCGATATTTCGTTCGACCGCGTAGCCAAGGAATGACGCGATCGTAGCACCGGCCCCCGGCAGGACCCCGATAAAGAACCCCTGCA
>Ga0102932_1002180_pt1 | contig 10013 bp, 9 predicted proteins | sample SalPonR1_C_D2_MG_FD_78212 | JGI IMG/M metagenome (GOLD analysis project Ga0102932, IMG submission 78212) | Salt pond soil microbial communities from South San Francisco under conditions of wetland restoration - Salt Pond MetaG R1_C_D2_MG | ecosystem: Environmental > Aquatic > Marine > Intertidal...
CGGGCGTGCCGATGGCGACCCTCTCCGCCCGGCACGCGGCCGAGGCGATCTTGAGCGACCGAATTTCGACCTCGACGTGCCCGAGAACGGCTATGCCTGGTGGTATGTCGACGGCCTGAGCGACGACGGTGCCCGCGCGATCAGCGTGATCGGCTTCATCGGCTCGGTGTTCTCGCCGTGGTATGCGTGGTCGGGTCGCAAACGCCCGGCGAACCATGTGTGTATCAATGTCGCCACCTATGGCCCCGGCGGTCGGTTCACCATGACCGACCGGGGCGAAAGCGCCCTGCGCCAGAGCCGCGACTGCCTGACGGTCGGCCCCTCCTCGATGCGCTGGCAGGGCGACCGGCTGGTGATCGAGGTGAACGAGATCGGCTCACCGCCGATGGTGTCGCGCGTGCGCGGGCGCATCACGGTGACGCCCACGGCGCTCACGCAGGTTGAGCTGCCCCTGACCCCCGATGGCAGCCATGTCTGGCGCCCCTTCGGGCCCACGGCGGATATCGAGGTCGATCTCGAGGCCCGGGGCTGGCAATGGCGCGGGCATGGCTATTTCGACGCCAATTTCGGAACCCGCGCGCTGGAGCAGGATTTTAGCACCTGGACCTGGGGGCGCTATCCGGCGCGCGGCGGCAGCACCTGTTTCTACGATGCCACCCGGCTTGACGGCAGCAGCCTCGCCACGGCCGTGCATTTCGACGCGCATGGTCAGGCGCAGGTGATCGACGCCGCCCCCAAGGTCCGGATGCGCCGCAGCCTCTGGGCCGTGGCGCGCGAAACGCGGGCCGATCCGGGCTATCAGCCACGCCAGGTCAAACCGATGCTCGACGCACCGTTCTACTGCCGCTCCGCCGTGCAGACCCGTCTCGACGGCGAAGAAACCGTCGGCGTGCACGAGGCGCTCGATCTCAGGCGCTTTCGCGCTGCCCTGCTCAAGCCGATGCTGGCGGTGCGGGTGCCGCGCCGGGCGCGGTGGCGATTCGAGGACTGAGCTTCACATCCCAAGCGCGCGCAAGACCGATGGAAGTTCCTCGGGCAAGTCCTCGGCAATCAGACCGGGGCCGAAACTGCGCGCGCACTCCACATGCAGCCACGCGGCGGTTTCGGCAGCCTGCATTGGAGGAAATCCCCGCGCCAGTAGCCCGGTGATGAACCCAGCCAGCACATCACCCGACCCGGCGGTGGCCAGCCATGGCGCTGCGCGCTCGTAATGGGCCGAGTTGATTGCACAACGCCCGTCCGGGGCCGAGATCACCGTGTCAGGCCCTTTGAAAAGCACCACGCACCCCGCCCGCTCCGCCGCCGCGCGCGTGGCGTCCACCTTGGAATAGGCCGGACCGGTGGCCGTGGGCGCAATCAGTTTCGCCGCGACGTCCGGGAAAAGGCGGGCGAATTCCCCACCATGCGGCGTCAGAACGCAGTCCTCATGCAGCATGGCAAAGAGCGTCTCCGGCGCATCCTCGAAGGCGGTCAGCGCATCCGCATCCAGAACCGTCGGGCGCGGGTCAAGCCCACCAAGGGCCACCGGCACCAATTCCCGCGCCCGTGTCACGCCCAGACCCGGCCCGAGGCACAGGGCATTCAGCCGGGCATCGCCCAGAACCTCCGCCAAACCCGCGCCATCCTCAACCCGCCGCAGCATCAGCGCGGTAATCTGACAGGCCACCTCCTGCTGCGCCGAACCCGGTACGCCGAGCGTCACCAGCCCTGCGCCCGCGCGCAACGCGCCCCGTGCGGCCAGACGCGCGGCACCGGTCCGGCCCGCACCGCCCGTCAGGATCAGGGCGTGACCATGGGAAAACTTATGCTCTGTCATCCACTTGGGGCGCAGCGTTTTCGGGTCTTCCAGAACCTGCACGATGCCCTTGCCTGTGGGGCCTTCAAGGCCGATATCCTTGACCACGACCTTTCCGCTCAATCCGGGACCCCCCCCATAATGCCCGTCCCTGACGAGGTAATGGCCGACCTTGGCACGATGAAACGTGACAGTCATATCAACAGGAAAGGCCTCAAAATTAGCGCCGGAGTCAGCGCAGAGCCCGCTCGGAACATCAACCGCAACATATTTTGGACGTGTTGCAGGATCGTTTTGCGTCACGTTGGGGACAAACCCGTGCCATGTCCGGAGGGTGTCCTGCGGCATCGGTCGCGTCAAACCAGTGCCAAACAGGGCATCGACCACCAGATCGTTGCGGCGCTCGTCCAAGCTATCCTCGATCATGTGGTCGTTCCACGCGACGACCTCGCCGATCTGCCCCCACCGGTCAAAGTTCACCTTTGCATCGGGCGGTAGTTTGTCAAACTCGCCATAGAAAAACACCTCCACCTCCCAGCCCCAGTCCTTCAACAGTCGCGCCACAACAAACCCGTCGCCGCCATTGTTGCCAGGACCGCACAGAACCATCGCATTTTGCGGGGCTTTGGCCAAATCGGGCCATTCCTCGAAAACGGCCTCGACCACGCCGCGCCCGGCACGCTCCATCAGTTCCAGCCCGGTGACGGTGCCCGACTCGATTGCGGCCTGTTCAATGGCGCGCATTTGGGCGGCTGTCAGGATTTCTCGCATTCCTTGACCTTTCGCGATTCAATTTCGCCCCACTTTTGAGCGTTATGCACATTTATTGGGCAGTAATGATCTGGCAATTCAGGGAACATGCCAGTTGAGACCGTAACCGATTGAGCCCCCCGCTGAGAAGTGGTCTGCACGTTGCGAAACGACAGCCGAGGAGGCCCGCGCCCATGAAAAAGATCGAAGCGATCATCAAGCCCTTCAAACTCGACGAGGTGAAGGAAGCGTTGCAGGAAGCTGGCATTCAGGGCCTTTCGGTGATTGAGGTCAAGGGATTCGGCCGCCAGAAGGGCCATACCGAACTCTATCGCGGGGCCGAATACGTGGTGGATTTCCTTCCCAAGGTGAAGATTGACGTCGTGCTAGACGACGATCAGGTCGATGCCGCCATCGAGGCGATCATCGACGCCGCAAAGACCGATAAGATCGGCGACGGCAAGATTTTCGTCAGCCCCGTCGAACAAGCGATCCGCATTCGCACCGGCGAGCACGGTCCGGACGCGCTCTAACCCATTTCCCAGCAAGAAAAGGAAAAAGAGAATGAGCAAAGACGCGATTCTCAAGCAGATCAAGGACGAGGATATCGAGTATGTCGACATCCGCTTCACCGACCCGCGCGGCAAGCTGCAGCACGTGACGGTGATGGCCGATCAGGTCGACGACGACTTCCTTGAGGAAGGCTTTATGTTCGACGGTTCCTCCATCGCGGGCTGGAAGTCGATCGAAGCCTCGGACATGAAGCTGATGCCGGCATTCGACAGCGCCTATGTCGATCCGTTCTACGCCGAAAAGACGCTCTGCATCCATTGTTCGGTTGTTGAGCCCGATACCGGTGAACCCTATAACCGCGATCCGCGTGGCACCGCTGAAAAGGCCGAGGCGTATCTGAAGGCGTCGGGTATCGGCGATGTGTCCTACTGGGGCCCCGAGGCGGAATTCTTCCTGTTCGACGATGTGCGCGTCTCGAACTCAATCAACAAGGTGTCCTATGAGGTCGATGCGCTTGACGCATCCTGGAACACCGACACCGAATACGAGATGGGCAACACTGGCCACCGCCCCGGCGTCAAGGGCGGCTATTTCCCGGTGAACCCGATCGATGACGGCCAGGACATCCGTTCGGAAATGCTGTCCACAATGAAGCGTCTCGGCATGAAGGTAGACAAGCACCACCACGAGGTGGCCTCGTGTCAGCACGAGCTCGGTCTGATCTTTGGCACGCTGACCAAGCAGGCCGACGAACTGCAGAAATACAAGTATGTCATCCACAACGTGGCACAGGCCTATGGCAAGACCGCAACCTTCATGCCCAAGCCGATCTATGGCGACAATGGCACCGGCATGCATGTAAACATGTCGATCTGGAAGGACGGCAAGCCGCTCTTTGCCGGTGACAAGTATGCAGATCTGAGCCAGGAAGCACTTTGGTTTATCGGCGGCATTCTCAAGCATGCCAAGACGCTCAACGCCTTCACCAACCCCTCGACTAACAGCTACAAGCGGCTGATCCCCGGCTTCGAGGCCCCCGTGCTGCGCGCCTATTCCGCGCGCAACCGCTCGGGCTGCGTGCGTATCCCGTGGACCGAGAGCCCCAAGGCCAAGCGCGTCGAGGCCCGTTTCCCCGATCCGTCGGCAAACCCCTACCTGTGCTTTGCCGCGCTCCTGATGGCCGGTCTCGACGGTATCAAGTCGAAGATCGACCCGGGCGAGGCGATGGACAAGAACCTCTACGACTTGCCCGCCGAAGAGCTTGAGGGCATTCCCACCGTCTGCGGGTCCCTGCGCGAGGCGCTGGATGCACTGAAGGCGGATCATTCGTTCCTGCTGGCCGGTGACGTCTTCACCAAGGACCAGATTGACGGCTATATCGACCTCAAGATGGAGGAGCTCGAGCTTTATGAGCACACGCCGCACCCGGTCGAATTCCTGATGTACTACAGCTGCTGAGGCGGCCGGTCGGTCGCTATCGGCCACCTTTTAAAACGAGAGGGCGCCCCTAGCCGGGGCGCCTTTTTTATAAGGCCCCATCGTTGCCGTTCAGGAACCAAAAATACCAAAAAGTAAGGATTGCCCCAATGTATCCTCATTTGAAACAAACTGGTTCCGTTTTCTAGGGTCAACTTATGAGTGTAAAAACACGAATGGACCCGACCATGACCCATACCACTCACAAGGTTACGGCAGGGCTAGTATTTCTCGGTATGAGAGCACTCGACATCACTGCGATCACGAAACGGATCGCACACACGCTGGACCAACTCGGCGTGGAATTGACCGCGCAGCGATGTCTTTCAGAAGAGGCGGCGGTCTTGCGAACGCGCGACTTTGACCTGCGCGTCACTATCGAGCGCAAGCGGCATATCCCTAAGCTGGATTTGCCCGCCGATCACTATATCGGCCTGACGCTGATGCGCGAAGACGGCCCGCTCTGGACCGATCCGGAAGCATCGCAGACGGTCTTAGCACAGACGCTCGCGGCCTTACACGTGCCACTTGCACCCGACTTCGTGCAATGGACAGACCCGGACGCGCTGCTCACACGGGCCGAATTCCGCGCCGCGATCAGCCCGCCACAGGACGCGGAAACGCGGCGCACTCGGAGGCGCCCCGGACGAGAGCGCCTGCCAGATGTCGAAACCGCCTATTCGGGGCTGCAGCACAGCATTCCCGGGGCGGGCGATCACAGCGAAGCGGATGAAGCACGCTTGCAAGCACTGCGCGCAGCGTTCTGCGACCCGGAGCCCGAAGAGGTCGATGATCCCGGTGATGGCATTCGCGAGCCAACGGCACCATTGCGACTAAGCGTCTGGATGATGACGATCACACTTGGGCTCTTCGCGCTGCCGGTGGCCGCAGCACTGACGGTGTTCAACCTCTTGCGCGGAGAGAACCTTCGGCTTGCCTCACAAACCGCCGCCCTCACCGGGATGTTCATGGCCCTTCAGGCGAATGGCGCAGTGGCAGACGTCCTGAAGATCGTACAGAGCCTTGGAACATCATGACAAAGAGCTGTCCAGGCGCTTTGCGCTGTCACAACGGCGCGGTATGCTCCATCCCGATCACAGTCTGTTTGGGAGAGTTCGGATGTTGAAGACCGTCATGATGCGCCGCGTCGTTCAAGGCCTCGGTCTCGGGTTTTGCCTGATAGGGGGATCGGCCGCACTGGCCGCCCCCTGCGGCAATACAGGCCAGGGGTTCGAGAGCTGGAAGACGACGTTCGCCCGTGAGGCCGCGGCCGAGGGCGTGGGCCCGCGCGGGCTAGAGGCGTTGCAGGGCACGCGCTACGCGACCCGTACCATCGCGGCGGATCGAAATCAGAAAAGCTTTCGCTATAGCCTGGAGAAGTTCATGCAGGTGCGCGGGGCCGACACCATCGTGGCGCAGGGCCGCAAGCGGCGCGTCCGCGACGCGGCCTTCTATAACGCGCTCGAGCGGCAATATGGCGTGCCAGCCGGGGTTCTCATCGCAATTCACGGCATGGAGACGGGTTTTGGGGGCTTCATGGGCGATACCTCGGTGGTCTCGGCCATTGTCACGCTGACCTTTGATTGCCGTCGCTCGGACTTCTTTCGCCCGCATGCCATCGGCGCGCTCAAGCTGGTGGATCGCGGGTCGATCACCGGTCAGACAAAGGGCGCGCGACATGGCGAGTTGGGCCATACGCAATTCCTGCCCGGCAATGCATTGGCGTTCGGCGTCGATGGCAATGGTGACGGACGGGTTGATCTCTACAATCTGACCGATGCCATGGCATCGACAGCATACTTCCTTCGCCAGAAGGGATGGCGCCCCGGTGCAGGATACCGTCAGGGCGAGCCCAACTTCGCGGTCATCGAGCAATGGAATGCGGCCACCGTCTACCAGCAGGCCATCGCGCTGATGGCGGCGCGGATCGACGGGAGCTGATCCCCACACTACAGGTCGGGCATGTTTGTGCGCCCGGCCAATGGTTTCTGAGTGCCAAATACGTGCGGTTTAAAAGAACCAACGATAACCGAGGCATGACATGAACAAGCAGAACTTTGGCGAAATCGCCGCTCTGGAATATCACCTGCCACCCGAGATGGACTTCCCGGACATCGTCGAGGAATTCGACATCGCCTCGCATGCATTGGCGACGCAGGTGCGCCGTTTGACATGGGATGGCGACGATGTGGCGATCATCGACCGCGAATCCGTGCGCATCGCGCTTGGCTGGTTGCCCCCGGAACGCACACAGCGCCCGCATTACCTGGTGATCGCCGTTGGCCCACCGGGACGCAAGGCCCGCACCACGCTTGATCCGTCAGCCTACCAGATGCTGTTGCACCGCGCGGTCGAGCGGCTGCGCGATTACCTGCCCTATGACGCAAGATTAACCGGACCTGCCGCACAGCCGATCGGCTCGGCCCTGCTGGACAGGACTTTCGAACTGTTATCGGCGACTGCACCCAAGACTGCGAAGGCCAAGCCCCAGAAGAAACGCCGCCAACCGAAAGCGGAAGACTGGTCCGACGGGGCAATGGATGCCAACGAGGCACATCGCCTTCCGCAACAGGCCTCTGTGCCCATGCGACTGACCATCATCACCTTCGGTTTGACGCTTTTCATCCATGCGCCGCCGGTGGGTGCCGCGCTGCTGACTTACACCACCTTGCGCGAGGCGCAGCCGTTGCTGCTTGGCTAGAAGGGCGCGGTTGCGCGACCGACATTGAACTGTCGCAGCCAGCAGATATGCTGACAGGGAAAGTCTGCACATACCGCCGAGGGTCCGCATGCTCAAAACCGCGCTACTCGCCGCTAGCCTTTATGCTCTTCCGCTCACGGCGGCCGCGCAGCCTTTCGATCTCGTCATCCTCGGCGACATGCCCTATGGACCACCCGAGGCCAGCCACCCACCTTTCGAAGCGCTTATTGAGCGGATCAACGAGACCGCACCCGATCTCGTTATCCATGTTGGCGACACAAAGTCCGGCGGCAGCCCCTGCACCGACGCGGTACTGGCAGAACAACTCGATTACATGCAGCGGATTGCCGCGCCCTTGCTCTACACACCCGGCGACAATGAATGGACCGATTGTCATAGTGCACGGGCTGGTGGCTTCGATCCGCGCGAACGCCTCACCCATATCCGCAGCACCTATTTTGCCACACCCGGCCAGAGCCTGGGGTCCCTTCCCCTGCCCGTCGATAGCCAAGCCGAGGCGGGCTATCCCGAGAACGCCCGGCTGATGCTGCAGGGCGCGATGGTGGTAACCGCACATGTTGTCGGCTCCAACAACGGATTTGAGCCGCATGACCCTGAAACAGCACTTGAGGCGCTCGCCCGGGATGACGCCAATCGAGCGTGGCTGACCTCCGCATTTGCCGCCGCGCGAGAGGCTGGGGCGGGCGCTCTGATCCTCGCCATTCACGGGGACATGTTCGAATTCGGCTTTGGCCCGCCGTGGAATGCCGAGGCATTTCTGCGGCATTCCGGTTTCGCCCGCTTTGCGGAACTGCTCATCGAGGAGGCCAACCGCTTCGCTCGTCCGGTCCTGCTGACGTATGGCGATAGCCACCGGTTCCGGATGTTTCGGCCCTTTCCCAAAAGGGCGCCGGGAATCATGGCGCTGGAGACCTTCGGTGCAGCGCATATGCATGCGGTTTCGGTAACGGTCGATGCATCCGCGCCCTATCCATTCAGCGTGCGACCCTTATTAAACCCGACGCAACCCTTGGGATCACGCGAATGAAGCGGCAGCATCCGGTCAGCACTTGCCCCATTTTTACCGCGCCAGAACGTAACTATGGATCGAGAAGACACAGGCCCGCGTCTCGGGAAGGCGTAGTACACATTGCCGCTCGGTCCGGAGATAGGGCAAGTCTGCGGTCTCGCTCGGCTGCACGCGAGAGCGAGGCTGGTGCAGCACCGCATCAGCATAGTTGAGTGCGTTGAACCGCCAGAGCGGGCGATCCACCTGCACCCCGTCGAACAGCCGCTGCACCCGCCGTGCCAACTTGTCATCATATTCGGGCACCGGCACATGGATCGCGGTCAGGGGCCGGCCGATCTTCTCGGCCAGCCGCCAGCTTGCCGGAAAGCATAGCACTGCCGCCGTAAGCACATGTTCCTCGCCGCGCTTTTCCAGCAGGCAGAGATCCTCCTGCACCAGATGCCCTAGCGTGCCCATCGGATCATCGCAGTCGATCAGCACGGCCACACCATCGGGACGCTGCACCTCCTTTGCGGAAATGACGTAGCCCGCTCCGTTCTCGGCCAGCCAGCCCAGCACATATTGCAAAAGTTCGGCCATCGCGGGCCGCGCCCCGTCGGTCACGGCCAGCACGTCGCCGCGCCGATCGCGCAGCAGCCGGGCGCGCTCTGCCATCTGTGCGCTGAATGCCTCGTCCACCAGGAGCCACTCCGCCATATCGAGCGGCGCGATGCCCGGCAGCGGGCGCTTGGCCTCCACGTCATAGGGCAGGCGTTGCTGCAATATCTCGGTCATTCTCCCTCCGGTCTGTAGCGTGTCACCATGCGGTAATCCTTGCGCGGGCCACGCACCCGCCATGTCACGGTGAACTCCGGCCAATTGCCAAAATCATAGGTGCCGTCATAGTGATCCGGGTCGCACCAATGTGCGGTTTTGCCGCCCTCGGGCGGCACGTGATGAAAAAACCGGCCATCCCCGAAGGACACCGACAGATCGCTGTCCCAAGAATACCGCCGCTCCACCTGCATCGGCGCATGGCCCTCGATCCGCATCTCGCCGGTCTCGGTATAGGCCAGCCCCGCGCCGTCGCGCACCCAGACCGCGCGGCCCGTCACGGTAACCTTGCGCCCATCCGCCTCGGCCACCTCGCGCGTGAAGCGCCACCCACCCTCGAAATCCTGCAATCGCCTTGGCCGCATGCGCCGCCCTCGCCCCCGCCTTGCCGTGCTGTCCCTTAGCCACTACAAGCGCGCTCAACCGCTTTCCATACCAATCTGCAAGGACCGCTGATGATTCCCCGCTATTCCCGCCCCGACATGGTCGCCATCTGGGAGCCCGCCACCAAATTCCGCATCTGGTTCGAGATCGAGGCGCATGCCTGTGACGCCATGGCCGATCTGGGCGTGATCCCGCGAGAAAACGCGAAAGCTGTCTGGAAAGCCAAGGATGTCGACTTTGACGTCGCTCGCATTGACGAGATCGAGGCCGAGACCAAGCATGATTTGATCGCCTTTCTCACCCATCTGGCCGAGCATGTGGGCAGTGATGAGGCCCGCTTCGTGCATCAGGGCATGACCTCGTCGGACGTGCTCGACACCTGTTTCAACATCCAGCTGACGCGCGCCGCAGATATCCTGATCGCGGATATGGAGGGGTTGCTGGCGGCATTGAAGCGCCGCGCCTATGAGCACAAGGATACGATCCGCATCGGGCGCAGCCACGGCATCCATGCCGAGCCCACCACGATGGGGCTGACCTTCGCGCGCTTC
>Ga0102932_1002182_pt1 | contig 10007 bp, 6 predicted proteins | sample SalPonR1_C_D2_MG_FD_78212 | JGI IMG/M metagenome (GOLD analysis project Ga0102932, IMG submission 78212) | Salt pond soil microbial communities from South San Francisco under conditions of wetland restoration - Salt Pond MetaG R1_C_D2_MG | ecosystem: Environmental > Aquatic > Marine > Intertidal...
GTCGGTAAATCACCCTGCCGACTTTGAAAGAGTTGCAATTATCAGTTCAAACAACATCAAAAACCTTATGAATAAGCCTATTGCTCCTTTAATACATTCAGAAGTTAAGATTTTTAAAAAATCACAAAGTGCAAGACAATGGGTGATGGATTCATGATATAAAAAATAAATTGATATGAAAAAGAGCGTAAGAGATAATAAAATAGCCATTTTGGCTACAAACGGATTTGAACAGGTAGAATTAGAATTGCCTCAGCATAAATTAACGGAATTTGGTGCCACCGTTCATTTAATATCTGAAGAACCAATTATAAAATCGTGGCATCAGAAAAACTGGAACAAGGATTTTAGGGTTGATAAAGAATTAAAAGATGCCAACCCCGAAGATTATGATTTATTAATACTACCCGGCGGGGTACTTAATACAGATAAATTAAGAAGAAGCACTAAAGTTATTGAATGGGTTAAAGCATTCTATAACCTGGATAAACCCATTGCATCTATTTGCCATGGCCCTCAGCTGCTTATAGAGGCTGACCTGGTTAAGGGTAAAAAAATCACGTCGCATCATGCCATTAAAACAGACATGATGAATGCGGGTGCAGAATATATGACTGACCGGGTTTACAACGAAGGTAAATTCATTTCTGCCCAGGGAGCAACAGATACAGAATCTTTTGTCCGGAAAATCATCAACTTTTTAACCGAATAATAAGGACTCATTTAAAAACAAAACAATAAAAACCAATACTATGAATATTCTGATTACCGGAACAAGTACAGGCGTAGGAAATGGTTTAGCCAATTTTTATCTAAACCAGGGACATACAGTTTATGGAATTAGCAGAAAAGCTAATGAACAATTAAACAAAAATGATAAATTTAAATTCTTAGCTCAGGATTTAAGCCAATTTAAAGAAACAGAAAAAAACGTTGCTGAATTTCTGAAAGGTTTACTAACTCTGGATATTGTTATCCTGAATGCCGGAAAATTAAATGCGATAAAAGATCTAAAAGATACAAGCATCGATGAGATCAAAGAGGTAATGGATATCAATGTATGGGCAAATAAAGTTTTAATTGATACAATAATAAAAACCGTCAGACAGGTCGTTCAAATTGTAGCCATATCATCCGGGGCTGCGGTCCATGGATCCAGAGGATGGAATGCTTATTCATTGTCGAAAGCTACGCTCAACATGCTGGTTGACTTATATTCAAAAGAGCTTGCTAACACCCATATTATAGCTTTAGCACCCGGATTAATCGATACCAATATGCAGGATTATATTTATAACTATCCTGATGAAGAAAAATTTCCGGTAGTTAAAAAATTAAGGCAGGCCAAAGGGACCCCGGATATGCCAAGTGCTGACGAAGCAGCGAAAATAATAGCTGATGCAATTAATAAAGCAGTAAAGAAGGAAAGTGGTGAGTTCCTGGATGTAAGAAGTATGTAACTAAAGCTAAATAAGTTTCAAAAAATGAATCGAGGCCCGATTTTAATGTCGGGGCTCGATTGTTTTTTTTAATGATAAAAATTACACAACCAAGTACAAAAGAAATTTTGGTATGTACTGTAATATAATACATTTTATAGAAACCCCGCTAAGGAACTTGTAATAGCATGATAGGGTGTATTCTTCTATTTGCTATTTGCGTAGGATTAGATATGCCGGTAATTATCAAGATAAATGATGATTTATCCTAAAACCCGGCCACGAACCCTACGTTAAATTTGTTGTATTCTTCCCAATTATCATCCACCAACGAATATTCCGCGGCCAGGCGCACGTTCCTTTTTAGCATATAGCCTGCATGCAAAGTGTAGGAGCGATATACTGCATAATTGTAGTCACTGTGAACATCATTAAATAGAGCCATCAGATACCATTCGCTGTCATCACCTTTGGGCATAAAGAGCAGTTCAGCCATTATGCCGCTGGTTTGAATGTCGCTGTCGGTAGTCAGGTCACCTTCACTTAGAAAGACCTTGGAATCTGTACGAATTAGGTATTGTGCGTTGAGTTCAAACATATTGGTCGCGGACAAGGTAAGGTCAGGGCCCCAGATAAAAACATCATTGGTTATATAAGTATCAAAATTATTCTGTTGCTCTTCACGGCCTGTATAGGCAAACGCACCTAATCGAACATAATCGCCGATGTCCTGTGATACTCGAGCTGCATAGCTCTTGTACTTGTCCTTGTCAAATAATTGATTGCGCGACTCAGGGAGCCCATTGCCGTTAAGGACTTCCACTACAATGGTTGTACCTTTCTTCAAACCCAGGGTAATCATAACCCCTTTATCATATTTCAGGTTAATATCCGAAATCCCGATCTGTGACGTATAGAGGTGATAATCTTCCAATGTAAGCCGGAGTTCTCTTTTAAACAAGGGGTCTGACACCTGGAATTGTCCCAGGTATATATCCAAGTCAATGTTAAACAAGTCATTGTACATAAGGAAAGCATCCTCTACCCCTGCTACTTCACCTCTTTCATCCAAGTAGAAATAGAAATAATAAGCCAGGTGTTCACTAACCTGTCCACCCGACAGTAACTTAATGATATAGGGCGACTGAAAGTCACTTCGTTGGCTGTTATTGAAATTATAGCTAATAAAACCATCCATTCTTATGGCCAGTGGAAAATTTCGTATCAACGACAGCTTATCATCACCGGCAGGAACAAAATAACGCGGAGCCTCTTCATCTGAAAGCTTGAAACCATTTCCGGCAAACGTATCGCCATATGGCTTCAGTTTTGGCATAGAAGGAGTATGGCAGGTTTTACAGCTAAGCCTGTATTTACGGGCAAAGGCTGGTATTGCATAACTTTTTTCAGTGATAAAACCAAATGCAATACACATCAATAAAGTAAAGAATAGTTTCCGTTTCATAATGCTTTTACTTTTAAGGTAACACTTTTATTTCTGTAGAATGACGGTTGATTTCATGAATGGCATATTCCTCTTCAGGAACATTCAGGAACTCTCCTACTGGTTTTACAAGCAGCCTGTAGTTTAATACGGCTGTTACTTTAAGTTTCCCGGGCGCTACTTCAAAGGGAAGGTTGAAGGTAAACGTCTCCAGTTTGGTTTCCCTTGGCCCGATACGGTAGTCCACGCCCAGCGATTTGGTATTCCACTGCATCAGGGTCATTCTTCCCTGTGGATCGAAATATGGCATGCGGAAAATACGGTCGCCTACCGGAACATCCTCGCGCTTCACTCCTTTAAAGTCAGGTTTCTGCAATGGAACACCCATATCCTGATAAGCCAATTCATCGCTGGCAATGGTATATTCTTCACCTTCAAAGTCTTTTTTATCCACTTTGAGATGATAGACATTCCCTTTTTCATCCTCTGCTTCCACGTGCAGCCACACGATTCGGTCTTCTACGGATCCAGTGGGAAATTTGTGCCCGGTTTTTTGGTTAAATAATGCCACCGTAAAAACGGCTACACCTCCGGGAACTGTTTCGTCTACATCAGGTTGAACACGCAACTCGATTACTCCGTTAAGTTTTCCGGGATCATGTGCCCCGTGGAATAAATGTAGTTTGGCATCCGGGTATTTTTCTCCCATACTTGCAGTTCGGGTATTTGCTTTGGTCATATGGCAGTCCTGACATTGAACACCTTCTTTTGAATACGGGCCTTCTTCCCATTCCAGTTGCGTGGATTTCACCCAGGCACCGAAGGAACTTTTTTCGTTGTGACAAATGCCGCAAAATTTCGCACTGCTGTGCAATTCTGATTTCATGATCTCATGTTCCGGCGAATCAGTTTTTCCTTTGCGAGAGCTAAATTTTGTATTGCCGCTGGTCATGATGTAGTTGTGATTGTATGCAGTATCACCATCAATTCCCTTAATAAGGTGACATACTTCGCATGAAACAGCCTCATTGGCTCTTGATTCCTCTTCAGGCCTTGGTGGAGGTACGTCCCCAGACAGATAAGCCATAGGAGTATGGCAGCCGTTGCAACCTTCATGGACTTTGGCCATTTCCGGGTCATTTTCCGAATGGGCTACTGCGAGCTCAAAATATTCTATTTCATCCCAGTGGTGGGTATATGCTTTCGACATCATAGACTGCGTCCATTGCTGATAAAAGGAATTATGGCAGGTTTTACATTTCGTGGGCTTGTCGAAATCATCATATTTGAATTCACCAAACTGATCTTTCCTGACTTCGCTGGCCACAAAGCTGGTAATTATGAATAGAATGACCGAAAAAAAATATATGGGTTTATTTTTCATAAGCAATAGTAATTATCGTAAATATACTAAAAAAGGAGAAGCATAACAAGCTATTAAGCTGGTTTTTAGTATATTTATAATTATTATAAATTATAGAAAATATAAACAAAATATACATCTGGCAATTGTGGGTAAACTCAGAGCCTTATTGCTTTATAGCGCGCAAAGAATGCCAGGATCAGAAAAGCCGATACCGTAACATAAAAAATGGCAGGCAAGGATACAGGGTTGCCACCGGCATATGAATGCAATCCCGACAGATAGTAATTCACACCGAAATAGGTCATAAGGATTGAACTCAGGCCAAACAATGCCATTGTATTAAAAATAAATACAGACTGAAATTCAGGAATTTTATGGGAATGTATGATAAAACTATACACAATAATGCTTATCAATGACCATGTTTCTTTCGGATCCCATCCCCAGTATCTTCCCCAGGATTCATTGGCCCAAATAGCTCCCAAAAAAGTACCGATAGTAAGCAGGTAAAGCCCAAGAGTAAGACTTTTATAATTAATTACTGTCAGCTCACCGATGGTGAACAGTATACTGTCCCGGTTAGATGATTTTATCATGGTAAATAAAATGAGGCTGATCAGGCCCAGGATAGCACCCATTCCAAGGAAGGCGTAACTTGATGTGATTACCGAAACATGAAGTGTCAACCAGTACGAGTTCAGCACGGGCATTAGTGCAGTAATTCCCGGGTCCATAAAGCTGAGGCGGGCCACCATCAGGGTAAAGCCTGCAAGCAAGGCAGTGGAAGCCAGCGCCAGAGGTAAACGCCTGGCGAAAAGCAGGCCGGCGAGTACGGTCACCCAAGATATGAAAATCATAGTTTCATATCCATTGCTCAGCGGAGCATGTCCGGCTACATACCACCGAAGGCTTATTCCTGCAGTATGAACCAGCAGGCCGGCACTCATGAAAGCAAGCATTAGAATAAAAAACCAGCGGGGAGACTTTTGTCCTTGCAGTAAATTATATATCAGGATAATAAGAAACAAAAAACCAGCAGTCATATAAAAAGGGAATAGCTTCCCATAGAGTGCGCTCCTGTGATAAAAAATTTCAGCTTCTACTTTTGAAACGGAAGGCAACTCATAGCTGGCATGCTCACGCTGATAGTTTTTGATCTTTTGTATCTGCTGAATTGCCTGCTTTACCTTTCCGCTTTTTACAGACATAAATACGACTCCCATTGATTCTGACATAAACAACGAATCCGCAGGACCGGGAGCGTACCGGGAGGCTTCAGGCGGACTCATCCAATTGAGTGAGTCACCTCTCACCGGGAATATCTGCAACAGTCCACCTCTGACAATCATGGAAATAATATTCAGTCTTTCATCAACCTTTAGCACCTTCTTGTCCAGTTTATTCCGGGAAGAAGGCGTTTTATTGTAGATTCTCTGTACTTGCTGCTCCAGCAGGTATTCACCAGTTTGAAGGTTTACCAGGTCGGAAACCGCTGCATATTCACCCTGCAGGTCTGCCATCCGGCGAATGTTTTCATCGGATACCCTTATCAAAGGTTCGTCGAGCCAACTATTTGAATCAAACATAATGCCCATGAATACCTGAACCGGCTCTAAACCTTTATATTGATCATCGTGATATACCTTGCGCAGGATTTCATGACTGAGTGTATAAACGGGCTTGGTACGCCCGTTTCTATCCTGAACCAATACCCTGCCGAATTCATGTGCAACTTCTTCCTGTGGCGCCCAGCCCTGTGCCTGAAGACTATAAATACCGGATGAAAAAATAAGAAATACAAGACCGCCCGTTTTTGAAATACGCTTCCATCTGCTGGCTGTAATATTTCGGAACAATGAATTAGGGTTGATCAAGCTAATGATAATAAATAAAAACAATATACCATAACCGGTGTATGTTATAAACATTCCCGCGGGATCATGATTTACAGCCATTACACTGCCTTTTTCATCTTTATCATACGAATCCTGAAATATGCGGTAGCCATGATATTTCAAAACCTTATTCATACTTACCTGCACAGGTTTTTCCTGTTTCCCATCATTCAACAAAAGCTTACTCTTAAATGCCGCGGGAGTGCCGGAACCGGGATATCGTTCAAGTATGAAATTTTTTAGTTGAAGGCTGAATGGCATGCTGATGCGGCGCGGACCATAATCAATCCGTAACCTGTATCCTTCATGGGAAAATGTTGCAGACTTCACCTCTCGGTCATTCATCCAGAGAAAAATATCCTGAGTTTTTGAGGAGCCTGTTATTTCAAACACCATTGCGTCGGTCATTGGATTGTTACCGCGCGGAGCATGTGGCTTCATTTTTGATGCATTTTCTAAATAGCCCTTATATTTAAGTGTGAATTTTTCTTCTGCCAGATTAAAGGTGTGCCGGTAACTATCTTCAGTAATTGGGGTCACGGAAAAAGCCTTATAGTGTTGTTCTTCAACCTCCCCAGTGTCATTTATTACCTCTGCTTTTATATATGGTATATGACTTAGAAAATAAGCCTTTGTTTCTCCTTCGCGCAAATGTATGGTTCCTTCCTCTCCTAAATATCTTGTAACTCCTCCACCCAGTATAATTATAATGAATGCAAGGTGAAAAAGCATCACACTGATTTTCTCTTTGCGGTACATCTTTTCAATGACAAGCCTTCCTGCAAGATTGATCATCAAAAGCACCATCAATGCCTCAAACCAAACTGAGCCATAAACCAGCTCGAAAGCAGCCCGGCTGCCGTGTTCATTTTCTATAAAAGTGGCTGCTGCCATGGATAGTACAAGGAGTACAAAAAGCAGTCCCATAAACCGCAAAGTAAAAAAATATTGCAAATGTTTTCGCATATGAGGTTTGATAATTACTTATAGTTTCCAAAGATATGTATTAACCCGAAACAAGTATAAATTATTTTTTACAATTTTTTTATATTTTTTACCGAATAAACGACCAATAATGTTTGTTTATAATTAGTTGCAAAACTTAAACAACAAGTATTATTAAAATTTAATTAACCTAGTTTGTTATAAAAAAAACTTACAGTGCAGGATTCAAAACTAAAGTAGTTATAGATGTCTTTCAGGAAATATAAACAGTTCAGGAAATTACCAGGCATTTTTCAGAACATTTACGTAATTAAAAAAATGATTCCACATTTTTCAGTTCAATTCCACAGCTATGTGAGTTCTTAACGATATTTTAATCCAATAAATCCCTAAAAAATTAATATCTTTAACCTATTACCAAAAACGCTAAAGGTATTACTCTAATAGATACGACAAAATAATGCATTATAACTTTGGTAATTAGATTTAAATAATAGTTTTAATAATGACAATTCATTTAACATGACCCAACAAAAGCCTCACTCACTAACTATTGAAGAAGTATTTCGATTCTATAAAAGCCAAAAAAGTGGCCTGACAACGAACGAATCTGAAGAAAGAAAAAAGGAATACGGGCCCAACAAACTTGCTGAAAAAAAACAAAAATCCATTCTTAGGCTTTTTATCGATCAAATCAATAATCCTGTAATATATCTTTTATTGGTTATTGTAGCTATATCAATATTTTTTAATGATTACAAAGAAGCTGTTGCAATAGGTGTTGTTATTGTTCTCAATACCATTATTGGCTTTTGGATGGAATATCAGGCCCAACAATCTATTAAAGCACTTAAGAAACTGGATAAATTAAAAACTCAGGTTAAAAGAGAAGGAAAAACCAAAACTATCAATGCAGAGGATTTAGTTCCCGGAGACATTATTTTTTTTGAATCAGGGGATTTAGTTTCTGCAGATGTAAGACTGATTTATTGCTCAGAATTAAATGTTGATGAATCGGCATTAACCGGAGAATCTCTATCTGTTGAGAAAACCGCTGAAAAAATAAAAGAAGATACCCGGCTTGCCAATAGAAAAAATATGGTGTATAAGGGAACTGCAATAACCAATGGCAAAGCCAGGGGAATTGTTACAGGAACCGGTTTAAAAACAGAGATGGGGTTGATCTCGGAAATGGTTCAGCGAGAAAATAAAGAAGATATTCCTTTAAATAATAAAATAAAAAAGCTTTCCGGTAAACTCATATGGATAACCCTGGGATTAGCAGCTTTATTTTTTATTGTTGGTTGGTTAGTCGGTAAGGAAATTTATCTAATGTTTCAAACAGCTGTTGCTTGGGCTGTAGCTGCTATACCAGAAGGATTAGCGATAGTTGCAACGATTGCCTTGGCCAGAGGCATGTTAAAACTTTCGAAAAAAAATGTACTGGTTAAAAAACTGGCAGCGGTAGAAACTTTGGGTGAAACTACAGTCATATTAACTGACAAAACAGGCACGCTTACCGAAAATAAACTTACGCTGAATAAATTCGAATATTCTGAAAATAATATACATGCCGAAGACATAAAAGAACAATCGCAAAATAAATATAAAGATTTAATCAAAGAGGATACCTTCAAAAAAATAATGCACATTTCTATTTTATGTAACGATGCCAAAAAAGAAGATGGAAGTGATTACAAAGGGGATCCACTTGATATAAGTTTAATGAAGTTTTTTAGTGGTTTGTGTCCCGAAAGAACAGAAAATATATATCAAATAGAAAGGTTAAATGAAGACCCGTTTGATTCAGACTCCAAGTTTATGGGGACGATTCACTCGGTGAATGATTCACTATTTTATTCATGCAAGGGAGCTACAGAAGCAGTACTCGATCGATCGAAATTTTATCTGGAAAAAGGTAAAGAACAAGAAATAACTAACCCGATAAGAAAAAAATGGAAGAAACGAACCGAAGAATTATCTTCCAGCGGATTAAAAGTCATCGCTTGTTCATACAAAACAAGGAGTAATCAAAAATCCGAAGAACTCCAAGAAAAGGATGATTTTATACATGATATGGTTTTTATAGGCTTAATAGGCTTTATAGACCCCCCAAGAAAGGACATATCTGCTACTTTACATAAATGTGATCAAGCAGGTATTAAGGTAGTTATGGTGACCGGGGATCATCCCGGAACAGCCCGAAATATTGCTGAACAGATTAATTTACAAAAAAAAGAAAATATACATGTAATGACAGGAAAAGAACTTGAAGAGAATCCTGAAAATGTACATAAAAATAATGTTTTTGCACGAGTAGATCCGAAACAGAAACATACCATTGTTGAACAATTTAAGCAAAAGGGAGAAATAACAGCCATGACAGGTGACGGAGTAAATGATGCTCCTGCATTAAAAAAGGCAAATATTGGAATCGCCATGGGAAAAAGAGGCACCCAGATAGCTAAGGAGACTTCCGATTTAGTGCTAAAAGATGATTCCTTTTCATCCATAGTAGATGCTATCCAGGAAGGACGGATTATTTTTGGGAATATCCGTAAGTTTATTATTTATCAGTTATCTTATCATTTGGCAGAAATCATTATTATTGCGGGGGTTAGTTTTTCAATCTTTACGCTTCCTTTATACCCCCTTCAGCTTCTCTTTTTAAATCTTATATCCGATGTATTTCCTGCTTTAGCCTTAGGATTGGGCAAAGGTAATGAAAACATCATGCATCAAAAACCCAAAGATCCTGACGAACCCATAATCACAACGAGCAATTGGAAATCAATTGGTATTTACGGGCTTATCATGGCACTTTTTATAACCGGGACACATTTCTTAGTCCTGTTTTATTTTAATGAATCCCACGAGATTGCTAACACTATAACTTTTTTTATTCTTGCTTTTACACA
>Ga0102932_1002187_pt1 | contig 9996 bp, 6 predicted proteins | sample SalPonR1_C_D2_MG_FD_78212 | JGI IMG/M metagenome (GOLD analysis project Ga0102932, IMG submission 78212) | Salt pond soil microbial communities from South San Francisco under conditions of wetland restoration - Salt Pond MetaG R1_C_D2_MG | ecosystem: Environmental > Aquatic > Marine > Intertidal...
CGGGGCCGGTGCAGATCGAGGCTGTGATCGCCGCGAGATTTGTCGGATGCGCCCCGAAAGCCGCACTGCCGAGTGAAGCCAGCCCCGTCACCGTAAGGATTGAACCGCCGGGCACCGGGTAGCCATCGGCGCGCAGCACCGCAAAGCCTGGCAGGTTTTGCGAGGCCATCGTCACAAGATAGAGCGGCACCGCCACACCTAGCACCGTGCCTGTGTCGAGTTGCGGCCTAACAAGGTCGAAGGGTGGCAGACCGCCCTCCCAACGTGGCGCCGCCAGACCCAGCACCATCGACAGGGCGGCACCGGCCAGCAACACTGCGATGACCGCCCAGCTACGAGAGAAAAGCCGCAGCACGAAAAAAAGCGCCAGAAGCGGCAGCACGAGCATCTCGGCACCCGGAATGGCGCGGAACGTGCCCGCCACAAAAGAAAAGAGAACCCCCGCCAGCATGGCCGAGGCCACCTCGGACGGGATCCGCGCGATGAGCCGCTCAAGCGCGGGAATGAGGCCCGTAGCAATGAGCATGAGCGCGCACACGATGAACGCGCCCGTGGCATAGGGCATGGTGATGCCGCTTGTCCCGGCCAGAAGTGCGGCCCCCGGAGTGGACCAAGCGGTGATGATCGGCAGGCGATGCCGAACCGACAGGACCGCACTTGTCCCCATCATTGACAGGCACAGAACACTGATCCATGTCGCCTTCTGCCCTTCGGTGGCCCCGACCGCGTCGGCGCCCGCGAGCACGATGGCCACCGAGCCGCCAAAGCCCACGAGAACGGCAATCAAAGCCGACAGGATGACTGACATGCGCAAACCGAGATTCCTCCCGACGCGATACCTGCACGGATGGCGCGCAGGCGCAATGCCGGACCGGATATCGAAATGCCCGTGTCGGTAAATATCTGATGGTGCTAATGAGGAATATGGTGCCCAGGAGAGGACTCGAACCTCCACGTCCATACGGACACTAGCACCTGAAGCTAGCGCGTCTACCAATTCCGCCACCTGGGCAGGTGTCGTGAGCCGTGCGTTTAGACGGGCGCGCGATGCGTGTCAACGGAGATTCATCTTGACCCCCGCGATTGCATATCGGCTTGTCCCGACGGTCGCTTGCGGTTAGGAAAAGAGGGCGGGATTACAGCATGCCGGAGGGACCTTATGTCGAAAATTGCCACAGTTTACGGCGGATCGGGTTTTGTCGGTCGGTATATCGTGCGCCGCCTTGCCAATCTGGGCTGGCGCGTCCGGGTCGCGGTCCGAAGGCCCAACGAGGCGATGCATGTCACCCCATATGGCGTGGTTGGTCAGATCGCCCCGGTTCTTTGCAACATCCGCAACGATGACAGCGTGCGCGCGGCTCTGCGCGGTGTCGATGTCGTGATAAATTGCGTCGGCACATTTGACGCCGGTGGCAAGAACAATTTCGAGGCGGTGCAGGACGAGGGCGCCGAACGTGTGGCCCGGCTTGCCGCCGAAGAGGGTGTTGCCAACATGGTCCAGATTTCGGCCATCGGCGCCGACAAGGACTCGGACAGCATTTATGCGCAAACCAAGGCGCAGGGCGAAGAAGCCGTTCTGGAGCATTTCCCGAACGCGGTGATCCTGCGCCCGTCGGTGATTTTCGGGCCGGAGGACGCATTCTTCAACCGTTTCGCCGGAATGACCCGCATGTCGCCCATCCTGCCCTTGGTTGGCGCGGATACCAAATTTCAGCCCGTTTACGTGGACGATGTGGCCGCCGCGGCCGTCGCCGGGGCCACCGGCAAGGCGGCACCGGGCATTTACGAACTTGGCGGGCCGGATGTGAACACGTTCCGCGATTTGATGAAGTACATGCTTGAAGTGATCCGCCGTCGCCGGATGATCGTGAACCTTCCTTTCTTCGTGGCCCGTCCTATGGCGACACTGATATGGCTGGGTAATTTTCTGACACTTGGCCTTGCGCCGATGCCCATCACCCGCGATCAGGTGGCAAGCTTGCAATACGACAACGTGGTGAGCGAGGGCGCACGCGGCTTTGACGATCTGGGCATCGAGCCCAAGTCAATGGAAGCGATCCTGCCTGATTATCTCTGGCCATTCCGGTCTTCGGGTCAGTATGCCGCGATCAAGGAAAGCGCCAGGAACCTGCGCGCCTGACAGACAGGGCTTATCAATGACAGACACGACTTTGGTTGCGGCCTTGCTCGGGCTGATCGAGGGCCTGACCGAGTTCATTCCCGTGTCTTCCACCGGTCATCTGCTTTTGTCATCGCATTTCATCGGCTTCGAGAGCCCGGCCCACACGTTCGAGGTGGTGATTCAGCTTGGGGCTGTTCTGGCCATTCTGTCCGTCTATTCCGCTAAGCTGTGGCAGGTGGCGCGCGACATGCCGCACGACCCCGTAGCGCGGCGTTTTGTGCTGAGCATTCTGGTCGCGTTCTTTCCGGCGCTCGTGATCGGGGTTCTGGCGCACGGGTTCATCAAGACGGTCCTTTTTCAGACCCCGTCGCTGATTGCCGTGATGCTGATCCTCGGGGGTATTGTTCTTCTGTTCGTGGACCGATTTGCCCCTGAGCCGCGGCACGATGATGCGACGCGCCTCCCTTTGCATGTGGCTTTGATCGTTGGATTTTTTCAATGTCTCGCAATGATCCCGGGCACGAGCCGGTCGGGGGCGACGATCGTGGGCGCGCTGCTCATGGGGGTGAACAAGCGTGCGGCGGCGGAGTTTTCCTTCTTTCTTTCGATGCCCACTATGGCGGGTGCGTTTGCCTATGATCTTTGGAAGAATCGCGACGTCCTCGACTTGAGTGCGATGGGCGATATCGTGGTGGGCTTCATCGTTGCCTTCATCAGCGCGGTGTTCGTGGTCAAATGGCTTCTGGATTTCGTGAGTCGGCATGGCTACGCGCTTTTTGGATGGTGGCGAATCGCAGTTGGAAGCGTCGCCTTGGTCGCGCTTTGGATGTCTGCCTGACAGATAGGTAATAAATACTTACCTAAAAAGTGTAATCAGGCACCTCGACACGCAAGAAAAATCTAAAAATAGATCATATAGGTCAGTATGGCTGACTTTTAATCCTGTTTGCGTCTCTTTAAACCATGTGAGCCGGGATCATTTTGCAGAGGTAGTGCCGTGGCCAAGCAACCCATGATGAAATTCGTGTCCGTTGGACGTGTCATGCCCGACAAGCGTGACGCCAGTCTGCGCAACAGGGATTTTCATGAGATATATGCTGAGTACGCGCATGAGAAAGCGCGTGAGCAGGCGGGACGGTGTAGCCAGTGCGGTGTGCCATATTGCCAGAGCCATTGCCCGCTTCATAACAACATCCCCGACTGGCTCAGGCTGACGGCCGAGGGGCGGTTGCGCGAAGCCTATGAACTGAGCCAGCAGACAAACACGTTCCCTGAAATCTGTGGCCGCATCTGTCCGCAGGACCGCCTGTGCGAGGGCAACTGCGTGATCGAGAAATCGGGGCACGGGACAGTCACCATCGGCGCGGTCGAGAAATATATCACCGATACCGCCTGGGAAGAAGGCTGGGTCGATGTTCCCACCCCCACAGAGGAACGCCCCGAGAGCGTGGCCATCATCGGTGCCGGGCCCGGTGGCCTTGCCGCCGCTGACATGCTGCGCCGCGCGGGCGTTCAGGTGACGGTTTATGACCGCTATGATCGGGCCGGTGGGCTGATGACATATGGCATTCCGGGCTTCAAGCTTGAGAAGCCGGTGGTCATGCGCCGGGCGGAACAGCTTGAGAAGGGCGGTGTTGAATTCGTGCTCAATTGCAACGTCGGCGAAGACCTGAATTTCTCGGCGATCCGGGGCAAGCATGACGCGGTGCTGATCGCCACTGGGGTCTATAAATCAAGGGATCTGGGCGGTCCCGGTGCCGGCGCGCAGGGCATCGTGCGGGCCATTGATTACCTCACCGCGAGCAACCGGATTTCCTTTGGCGACGAGGTTCCGGAGTTCGACAGTGGTGAGTTGAACGCCAGCGGCAAGCGCGTTGTGGTGATCGGCGGGGGCGATACAGCGATGGACTGTGTGCGCACCGCCGTGCGGCAGGGTGCGGAAAGCGTGAAATGCCTTTACCGCCGGGACCGGGCCAACATGCCCGGAAGTCAGCGAGAGGTCGCAAATGCCGAGGAAGAGGGCGTTGTGTTCGAATGGCTGAGCGCGCCCAAGGGGTTCACGGGCGACAGCGTGAGCGCGGTGAAGGTGCAACAGATGCGCCTTGGGGCGCCGGATGCGACCGGCCGTCAGACCCCCGAAGAGATCGAGGGCGCCGTGATTGATGAGCCGGCCGACCTTGTCATCAAGGCGCTGGGATTCGAGGCCGAAGACCTGCCCGCACTTTGGGATGAGCCCGGGCTCGAGGTGACGCGTTGGGGCACGGTGAAGGCCGAGTTCGAGACGGGCCGCACGTCGCTTCAGGGGGTTTACGCGGTGGGCGATATCGTGCGCGGCGCGAGCCTTGTCGTCTGGGCGATCCGTGATGGGCGCGACGCGGCGGCGGCCATTCTGGCGGACCTTGGAGCCGCGCAGGCGATGGCGGCGGAATGAGTGTTCCAAAGACCGATCGGAGCGTCGGCATTCACGTCGGCATTCACGTCGGTATCACGTCGGTGCGGTCCACCGACATGGCGAACGAATAGGGCAGTTACGCTGACCTTATAGAGTAAAACAGCGAGGCGGAGATGAAGGGACGATGCCTGTGTGGAGCGGTAAGCATCACGGTCGTGGGCGAGCACGAGCACGAGATCGGCGCATGCCACTGCCGGATGTGCCAGCTTTGGACCGGCGGCGTTTTCGTCTGTTTCCGGGCCGATGCGCCGTCGGTGCAGGTTACAGGCAAGGTCGCGCGTCATGCGTCCTCGGGCTTTGCCGAGCGTGCGTTTTGCCCCGTGTGCGGATCGCATCTGTGGATGCGCGACACGGACCGCGACGGAGCGCCCTATGACCTGATGCCGGGCTTGTTCGAGGCCGCGCGCGACTGGCCGCTCCGTTCTGAAATCTACAGTGACCGGGCGATGGCCTCGGCCCGGCTTGAGGGGGCGCATACGCGCACCCCGCGCCATGAATTTGAAGCAGACAACGCTCATGTCGAAGGAGACATGCCATGACCAAATATGATGCCAACTGGGCCGCCGCCGAGGACGCCAAACGTCAGTGGCTTTCCGATAACGGTATGTATTCGGAAGCGGACGAGCATTCGTCATGCGGTGTGGGCCTCGTGGTGAGCGTGAATGGCAAGGCAAGCCGCAAGGTGGTGCAGGCCGGTATCGACGCGCTCAAGGCGATCTGGCACCGGGGCGCCGTGGATGCCGATGGCATGACCGGCGACGGCGCGGGCATCCATGTGCAGATCCCGGTCTCGTTCTTCTATGATCAGATCCGCCGCACCGGCCACGAACCCCGGCAGGATCAGCTTGTCGCTGTGGGACAGGTCTTTCTTCCGCGCACCGATTTCGGAGCGCAGGAAGTATGCCGGACCATCGTGGAGGCCGAAGTCCTGCGGATGGGACACACGATCTATGGTTGGCGGCATGTGCCAGTGGACATCACATGTCTGGGCGAGAAGGCCAACGCGACACGCCCCGAGATTGAGCAAATCCTGATTTCCAACGCCAAAGGGATCGAGCACGAGGATTTCGAGCGCGAGCTTTATGTTATCCGTCGCCGTATCGAGAAGGCCGTGAACACGGCGGGCATTCGTGATTTTTACATCGCGTCGCTGTCGTGCCGGTCGATCATCTACAAGGGGATGATGCTGGCCGAGCAGGTGGCCGTTTTCTATCCCGATCTGATGGATCCACAGTTCAAGAGCGCGTTCGCGATCTATCATCAGCGCTATAGCACCAACACCTTTCCGCAATGGTGGCTGGCGCAACCGTTCCGCATGCTGGCGCATAACGGTGAGGTGAACACGCTCAAGGGCAACATCAACTGGATGAAAAGCCACGAAATCCGCATGGCATCCGGCGCGTTTGGTGACATGGCCGAGGATATCAAACCGATCATTCCCGGCGGATCGAGCGACAGCGCGGCGCTCGACTCGGTGTTCGAGGTTCTGGTGCGGGCGGGGCGGAGCGCGCCCATGGCCAAGACGATGCTGGTGCCCGAGTCTTGGTCCAAGCAGGCGCAGGAACTGCCGCAGGCGTGGCGTGACATGTATTCCTACTGCAATTCGGTGATGGAGCCTTGGGACGGGCCTGCGGCACTCGCCATGACGGATGGTCGCTGGGTTTGTGCCGGGCTTGACCGGAACGGTCTGCGCCCGATGCGCTATGTGGTGACGGGCGACGGGCTCGTGATCGCGGGGTCCGAGGCGGGCATGGTGCCCATCGACGAGGGATCGGTGCGCGAAAAAGGCGCACTTGGTCCCGGTCAGATGCTGGCGGTGGACATGGCGGAGGGTAAGCTTTTCCATGATCGCGAGATCAAGGACAAGCTTTCGGCCGCGCTGCCATTCGGAGAGTGGGTGAGCCGTATAAACGAGCTGGACCAGACACTGAACGGTGTGACCGAAACGGCGATCTTCGAAGGCGGTGAACTTCGCAAGCGGCAGATCGCGGCGGGCTACAGCATTGAGGAACTGGAGCAGATCCTCGCGCCCATGGCGGAGGACGGCAAGGAAGCGATCGCGTCAATGGGCGACGACACACCGAGCGCGGTCCTAAGCAAGAAATACCGCCCGCTGAGCCATTTCTTCCGGCAGAACTTCAGCCAGGTCACCAACCCACCGATCGATTCCTTGCGCGAATTCAGGGTGATGAGCCTCAAGACACGGTTCGGCAACCTGAAGAACGTGCTCGACGAGGACAGCAGCCAGACCGAGATCATCGTGCTGGACAGCCCCTTTGTGGGCAACGCGCAGTTCGAAGAGATTCTGCGGGAATTCAACGCCGAGGTGTGCGAGATAGATTGCACCTTCGAGCAGGGTGCAGGCGCGTTGCAGCGGGGGCTGGAGCGTATTCGGGCCGAGGCCGAGGACGCGGTGCGCAGCGGCTCGGGCCATCTTGTCCTCACAGACCAAGGCGCGGGCGAGGACCGTGTGGGTATGCCGATGATCCTTGCCACCAGCGCGGTTCACAGCCACCTGACGCGCAAAGGATTGCGCACCTTCTGTTCGCTCAACGTGCGGTCTGCGGAATGTATCGACGCGCATTATTTCGCGGTTCTGATCGGCTGTGGCGCGACCACGGTCAATGCCTACCTTGCCGAAGACAGCATTGCGGACCGTATTTCACGCGGCCTGATTGACGGAAGCCTGACCGAGGCGGTCTCGCGGTATCGCTCGGCCATTGATCAGGGCCTGCTCAAGATCATGTCCAAGATGGGTATCTCGGTCATCTCGTCCTATCGCGGTGGCGTCAACTTCGAAGCCGTGGGCCTGAGCCGGGCAATGTGCGCGGAATATTTTCCCGGCCTCGTCAGCCGCATCAGCGGCATTGGCGTCAGCGGCATTCAGGCCAAGCTTGAGGAAATTCACGCACAGGCGTTCCGGGGGCAGGACGTGCTTCCCATCGGCGGCTTCTACAAGGCGCGCAAATCGGGCGAAAGCCATGCTTGGGGCGCCCAGAACATGCACCTGCTGCAAACAGCCTGTGACCGGGCGAGCTATGAGCTGTGGAAGCGGTATTCGGCGGCGATGCAGGCCAACCCGCCGATCCACTTGCGCGATCTTCTTGCGATCAAACCGATGGGCGAGGCGGTTCCCATCGAAGAGGTCGAGAGCGTGACCGCGATCCGCAAACGGTTCGTCACACCGGGCATGAGCCTTGGTGCGCTGAGCCCCGAGGCACACAAGACTCTCAACATCGCGATGAATCGCATCGGCGCCAAATCCGACAGCGGCGAAGGTGGCGAGGATCCGGCGCATTTCGTGCCCGACGAGAATGGCGACAACCCGTCGGCCAAGATCAAGCAGGTGGCGAGCGGCCGGTTCGGCGTGACGGCCGAGTATCTCAACCAGTGCGAGGAACTGGAAATCAAGGTCGCCCAAGGGGCAAAGCCGGGCGAGGGTGGACAGCTACCGGGGATGAAGGTCACGGACCTCATCGCGCGGCTCCGGCATTCGACCAAGGGTGTCACCCTGATCAGCCCGCCGCCGCATCACGACATCTACAGTATCGAGGATCTGGCACAGCTTATCTATGACCTCAAACAGATCAATCCGCGCTGCAAGGTGACGGTCAAGCTCGTGGCGCAATCAGGGGTCGGCACGATCGCCGCCGGCGTGGCCAAGGCCAAGGCCGACGTGATCCTGATTTCGGGCCACAATGGCGGCACCGGGGCGAGCCCCGCCACCTCGATCAAATATGCGGGCCTGCCGTGGGAAATGGGCCTGACCGAGGCGCATCAGGTTCTGGCCATGAACAACCTGCGCACACGCGTCACCCTGCGCACGGATGGCGGGCTGCGCACCGGGCGCGATATCGTCATGGCGGCGATGATGGGGGCCGAGGAATACGGCATCGGCACCGCCGCGCTGATCGCGATGGGCTGTATCATGGTGCGGCAATGCCAATCGAACACCTGTCCCGTGGGTGTCTGCACGCAGGACGAGAGCCTGCGGGCGAAGTTCACGGGCAATGCCGACAAGGTCGTGAACCTCATCACCTTCTATGCGCAGGAGGTGCGCGAGGTTCTGGCCAGCATTGGCGCCCGCAGCCTTGACGATGTGATCGGGCGGGCCGATCTGCTGACGCAGGTGAGCCGTGGTTCGGCGCATCTCGATGATCTCGATCTCAACCCGATGCTGATCACCGTCGACGGAAGCGCGGGACTCGCGCTTGACCGGACACGCGGACGCACCGAGGTGCCCGATACGCTGGATGCCGAGATTGTCCGCGATGCGGCACGGTTCCTGAACGAGGGCGAAAAGATGCAGCTTCACTACGCGGTGCAGAACACGCACCGAACAGTGGGCACCCGTGTGAGCAGCCATATCGTGCAGAATTTCGGCATGCGCAACCGGCTGCAACCCAATCATCTGACAGTCAAGCTTACGGGGAGCGCGGGGCAATCTTTGGGTGCTTTCGCCGCGCCGGGCCTCAAGATCGAAGTGTCGGGCGATGCGAATGACTATGTCGGCAAGGGTCTGTCGGGGGGCACCATTGTCGTGCGCCCGCCGATGGCCAGCCCGCTTGAGGCATCCGAGAACACGATCATCGGCAACACCGTGCTTTATGGTGCGACCGATGGATATTTGTTTGCCGCCGGTCGTGCGGGCGAACGGTTCGCGGTGCGCAACTCGGGCGCCAAGGTGGTGATCGAGGGGTGTGGCACGAATGGGTGCGAATACATGACCGGCGGCACGGCCGTGATCCTTGGCCGTATCGGCGCGAATTTCGGCGCAGGCATGACCGGGGGGATGGCGTTTCTCCATGATCCGCAAGGCAAGGCCGAGACATTGATGAACCTCGAAACACTGGTGACATGCCGGGTGTCCGAAGGCCATTGGATGTCCGAGCTTGAGGAGTTGATCGAGCGGCATGCGGCCGAGACCGGAAGTCAGAAGGCGCAGTCCATTTTGCAGCATTGGGACACGGAAAAGCACAATTTCCTTCAGGTCGTGCCGAAAGAGATGCTCGACAAGCTGGAGCATCCCGTGACGATCGAGGAGGCCGCGGTTCCCGCCGAGTGATATGCGGCGGGAACGGGCGGGCCATGGGCGCGTTGTTCCCCGGAAGGGAGTATAGGACATGTCCGAGCTATTGATCGTCATCTTCGACACCCCCGACGGGGCCGACAGGTTCAATGCCGCCCTGCAAGACCTGCGCAAGATGCAGCGCCTTGAGACACAGGATACGGTGATCGCGCGGCGCGATATGGATGGCGGCGTGCGCCTTGATCAGCCCGCGAACGTGCCCGTCGCCCAAACGGTTGGCGGCGCGGTGTGGGGCCTTGTTCTCGGGGCGGCGTTCATGGTGCCGGTCATTGGGGCCATCGCGGGCGCGGGTGTCGGGGCCGCGGTGGGGCAAGTGCGTGACCCCGGGCTTGA